>OGQD01001085.1_pt1 | contig 18560 bp, 17 predicted proteins | sample 1553091 | NCBI WGS metagenome assembly OGQD01 (sample SAMEA2580290, study PRJEB22360) | human gut metagenome | biome: human gut; feature: human-associated habitat; material: faeces | place: Denmark | collected 2008/2010
CTCCCGTAGGAGTCTGGACCGTGTCTCAGTTCCAGTGTGACTGATCATCCTCTCAGACCAGTTACGGATCGTCGCCTTGGTAGGCCTTTACCCCACCAACTAGCTAATCCGACCTAGGCTCATCTGATAGCGCAAGGCCCGAAGGTCCCCTGCTTTCTCCCGTAGGACGTATGCGGTATTAGCGTTCCTTTCGAAACGTTGTCCCCCACTACCAGGCAGATTCCTAGGCATTACTCACCCGTCCGCCGCTGAATCAGAGAGCAAGCTCTCTTCATCCGCTCGACTTGCATGTGTTAGGCCTGCCGCCAGCGTTCAATCTGAGCCATGATCAAACTCTTCAGTTCAATACTGCTTGGGTTTTGAGAAAACCCTAAACTTGGCTCAGCAATCGCAAATAAACTCTCGAATTCACGAGTGTTACTTGTGTTGCTGATAATCAGTTGACTACCAGTCTTACTTCACAAGCACCCACACGAATTGCTTGATTCAGTTGTTAAAGAGCGTTTCGGCGAAGTCTTTCGTCTCAACCGAGGCCGCGCATTCTACAGCAGCCTTTCAATCTGTCAAGCTGTTTTTGAAGAATTTTTCGTTTCTTCTCAACCGCTTGCGCTTCCGATCAGATCTTCTTCTCGTCAGCGGGAGGCGCATTCTACAGCGTTCAAAACCGCTGTCAACCACCTCTTTCATCCGCTTTCGATCGATTCGACCGAAGCGCCGACAGGATTAAACCACCACCCTGCCAGCCCGGCGCATTCTACTCGAATCCGCCGCCGCTGCAATCTCTTTTTTCGCTCAACTCTTTGATTTTCAAGGAGTTTCCCGAGAGGTCCGCACCGGAAGTGGGGCGCATTATAAGGACCTAATCTGGGCCGTCAACTGATTTCTGAAACTTTTTACTCGGCTTTCAGATGGATGCGTGCGAAGGCCTTCTTGCCGGCCTGGCAGACATGGCTGGAGCCCAGCTTGAACACGAAGCCACGATCCACAACCTCACCATCCACCTTCACACTGCCGGCGCTCAGCAGATCGCGTGCAGCCGCAGCGTTCTTCACCAGGCCTGCCTTATTAAGGACGGAGGAGACCGGCATATCTTCTATAGATAGAAGCTCGACCTCCGGAAGATCGTCCGGCAGCTCGCCATCTTTCAGGCGATTGCCAGCGGAGCGGTGGGCATTGGCCGCCGCCTCTTCGCCGTGGAAACGAGCAACGATCTCCTCGGCCAGCTTGATCTTGATGTCCCGGGGATTGGCGCCACTCGCCACATCCGCCTTGAACTGCTCGATCTCTTCCATGGAGCGGAAGCTCAGCAGTTCGAAGTAGCGCCACATCAGCGAGTCGGGCATGGACACCAGCTTGTTGTACATGGCGCCCGGCGCCTCCTGGATACCCACGTAGTTGCCCAGCGACTTGGACATCTTCTTCACGCCATCCAGACCTTCCAGCAACGGCATGGTGACGATGCATTGGGAGGACTGCCCATAGGCACGCTGCAGCTCACGCCCCATCAGCAGGTTGAATTTCTGGTCGGTGCCACCCAGCTCGACATCGGCGCGCAACGCCACCGAGTCGTAGCCTTGAACCAGCGGATAGAGGAACTCATGGATGGCGATCGGCTGGTTGCCCTCATAGCGCTTCTGGAAGTCGTCGCGCTCGAGCATGCGCGCCACGGTGTACTGCGACGACAGGCGGATGAAGTCGGCCGGAGTCAGCTTGTCCATCCAGGTGGAGTTGAAGGCCACCTCGGTCTTCGCCGGATCGAGGATCTTGAATACCTGGGTCTTGTAGGTCTCGGCGTTGTCGAGCACCTGCTCGCGAGTCAGCGGCGGACGGGTAGTGCTCTTGCCACTGGGGTCGCCGATCATGCCGGTGAAGTCGCCGATAAGGAAGATCACCTGGTGCCCCAGCTCCTGGAACTGGCGCAGCTTATTAATAAGGACGGTATGTCCCAGGTGCAGATCGGGTGCGGTAGGGTCGAAACCGGCCTTGATGCGCAGCGGCTCGCCACGCTTGAGTTTTTCCACCAGTTCGGATTCGACCAGGACTTCTTCCGCTCCGCGCTTGATCAGCGCCAGCTGCTCTTCAACCGACTTCATGACAGGACTCGTGCCGCTCGCAAACCAAAAGGGAACCAACCATACAAGATCACTGACCAATTACAAGCTCTGCGCCCGGGGCTGCCGCTCGACAGACAGCCTGGCTTCAGGGTTGCCTATGATGAATTATGATTATATTTTAGGCAGTTAATGCACTCTTCCAAGAAACACCCCGAGCCATGACCCATACCTCTCCCAAAGCTACGTCCTACCCGCGAAGCCATCTGCTGGCTGCCAGCGGTGTCGCGGCGCTGCTGAGCCTGGCCTTGCTGGTGTTCCCATCCCGCGAGGTGGAAGCAAGGAAGACCTACCTGTCGATGGAGCTGGACAATGGCTCCGAACAGATACTGCAGGAAAAGGACGACCTCCGACCCGAGCAGGTTCTGGGGGATCGAGGCGCATCACCCTTCGCCGATGCCAACCTCGCCAATAATCAGAAAAGCGCCCAAGCAGACGCTGATAACGAGAAGAAAGAAGAGCTTCAACCCGCCCCACCCTCCGATCCGCTGCAGAAGAGCGTCACCGTCACCAGCGGCGATACTCTCTCCACTCTTTTCGCACGTGTGGGCCTGAATGCCACGGCCCTGCACGAAGCCATCGACAGCAGCAAGGACGCCAAGCGCTTCAGCCGCCTCCATGTCGGCCAGACCCTGGACTTCAAGCTGACCGCCGACGGCAAGCTGGAGCAACTGAGCAGCAGACTCAACGATCTCGAAAGCATCTCACTGACTCGCGACGACAAGGGCTTCTCCTTCAAGCGTGAGCTGGTCAAGCCTGATGTCCGCACCAGTTACGCCCGCGGCGTCATCAACAGCTCGCTGTTCCTCTCCGCCAAACGTGCCGGGCTGCCACACAGCCTGACCATGGACCTGGCCAACGTGTTCGGCTACGACATCGACTTCGCCCAGGACCTGCGCGAAGGCGACGAGTTCGAGGTGATCTACGAGGAGCACACGGTCAACGGCAAGACGGTGGGCAACGGCAATATCCTCTCCGCCCGCTTCACCAACCGCGGCAAGAGCTATACCGCAGTCCGCTACACCAACAAGCAGGGCGTCACCAGCTACTACAACGCGGATGGGATGAGCATGCGCAAGGCGTTCATCCGCACGCCGGTGGACTTCGCCCGTATCAGCTCCAAGTTCTCCCTGGGCCGCAAACATCCCATCCTGAACAAGATTCGCGCACACAAGGGTGTCGATTACGCCGCGCCACGTGGTACGCCGATCAAGGCCGCCGGCGATGGTCGTGTACTGCTGGCCGGGCGCAAGGGTGGCTACGGCAACGCGGTCGTCATCCAGCACGGCAACAGCTACCGCACCCTGTACGGGCACATGCAGGGCTTCGCCAAGGGCGTGCGCACTGGCGTGAACGTCAAGCAGGGCCAGATCATCGGCTACATCGGCACCACCGGTCTTTCCACCGGCCCGCACCTGCACTACGAGTTCCAGGTCAACGGCCAGCACGTGGACCCGCTCGGCCAGAAGCTGCCGATGGCGGACCCCATCGCGAACAACGAGAAGCAGCGCTTCCTGCAACAGAGCAAGCCGCTGATGGCGCGCATGGATCAGGAAAAGGCCACCCTGCTGGCCGCCAACAAGCAGCCCTGACATGCTGCGCTACCTGGGGGTGATGTCCGGCACCAGCCTCGACGGACTGGACATCGCCCTGATCCACCAGGCCTCCCACCCCGTCCTGCTCGCCCATCACTACATCCCCATGCCCGACACGTTGCGTGCCGAGCTGCTGGCCCTGTGCTCGTCCGGCCCGGACGAACTGGCGCGGGCGGCGGTGGCCGAGCAGCGCTGGGTGGAGCTGGCTGCCAGCGGCATCCATGCCCTGTTGCAGCGGGAAGGCTTGAGCGCCGGCGATATACGCGCCATCGGCAGCCATGGCCAGACCGTGCGCCACGAGCCGGCTCGCGGCTTCACCGTACAGATCGGCAACCCGGCGCTGCTGGCGGAGCTGACCGGGATCGATGTGGTCGCCGACTTCCGTCGCCGGGACGTCGCCGCGGGAGGCCAAGGCGCGCCGCTGGTACCGGCCTTCCACGAGGCCCTCTTCGAGCGCGACGATCAGCCCAGGGCCGTGCTCAACGTCGGTGGTTTCAGCAATCTCAGCCTGATCGAAGCGGACCAGCCAGTGCGAGGCTTCGACTGCGGGCCGGGCAACGTCCTGCTCGATGCCTGGATCGGCAAGAGCCTGGGCGAAGCCTTCGACCGCGGCGGCGACTGGGCCGCCAGCGGGCGGCTGAATGATGACTTGCTGCGTGCGCTCCTGAGCGATCCCTACTTTGCCACGCACGGTCCCAAGAGCACGGGGCGTGAGCTGTTCAACCTCGCCTGGCTCGAAAGCCATCTGGTCGCTCAGCCCGAGCTGGCTCCCGCCGATATCCAGCGCACACTGCTGGAGCTGACCGCGCGCAGCATCGTCGACTCGCTGCAGCAGGCCCAGCAGGGCACAACCGAATTGCTGGTGTGTGGCGGCGGCGCGCACAACGACACGCTGATGCGGCGCCTGCAGGAATTGCTGCCCGATTGCCGGGTGGCCAGCACCGCCTCGCGCGGCGTACCGCCGGACTGGGTCGAGGCCATGGCCTTCGCCTGGCTGGCCCACTGCTGCCTGGAACGCATTCCGGCCAACCGCCCGAGCGTCAGCGGGGCGAAGGGCCCGCGCATCCTCGGCGCCATCTATCTGGCCTGAAGAAACGAAAAAGCCGCGCGATTGCGCGGCTTCTGTTCCCTTGGCTAGTGATCAGATCGAGAAGGACGATCCGCAACCGCAGGTGGTCGAGGCGTTCGGGTTGTTGATCACGAAGCGCGATCCTTCCAGCCCTTCCTGATAATCCACCTCGGCACCAGCCAGATACTGGAAGCTCATGGGGTCGACCACCAGGCTGACGCCCTCACGCTCGACGATGGTGTCATCGTCGGCGACGTCCTCGTCGAAGGTGAAGCCGTACTGGAAGCCCGAGCAACCGCCGCCGGTGACGAACACACGCAGCTTCAGGCGCGGGTTGCCTTCTTCATCGACCAGGTTCTTCACCTTGTTCGCCGCACCCTGGGTGAAGATCAGGGGGGTTGGAGTGAAGGTCTCGACGCTCATCTTGCTGCTCTCCCGGCGCCAGGCGCCATGTCACGTACTGCACGGCCAAGGATTATCCGCTTGTCCGAGCAAATTGGTCAATTATTGTGCGAAGGCAGGGCACGCAGTCCCTGTCTGTTTAGATGGGAGTGCCCGCGACGAATTCAAGTTGTCGCGGGCGGGATGGCGGTCAGGGCAGCAGGGCGGCGTGGGAGAGCCCCAGGCGCTCATCCAGCCCGAACATGATGTTGAGGTTCTGCACGGCCTGGCCCGACGCGCCCTTGACCAGGTTGTCAATGGCGGACAGCACCACCACCAGGTCGCCGCCCTGGGGACGGTGCACGGCGATGCGGCAGACGTTGGCGCCGCGCACGCTGCGGGTTTCCGGATGGCTGCTGGCAGGCATCACATCGACGAACGGCTCGTCGGCGTAGCGGCGCTCGAACAGCGCCTGCAGGTCCACGCCGCGGTCGGCGACGGTGGCGTACAGTGTGGCGTGGATGCCGCGGATCATCGGCACCAGGTGCGGCACGAAGGTCAGGCCGACCGGGCCGTTGGCGGCGCGGCGCAGCCCCTGGCTGATCTCCGGCAGGTGGCGATGGCCCTTGACCGCATAGGCCATCATGCTCTCGCTGGCCTCGCACAGCAGCGAACCAACCTTGGCGCCACGACCGGCACCGCTGACGCCGGAGGCACAGTTGGCGATCAACTGACTCGAATCGGCCAGACCAGCCTCCAGCAGCGGGATCAGGCCGAGCTGGGTGGCGGTCGGGTAGCAGCCGGGGACGGCGATCAGCCGCGCACCCTTGATCGCCTCGCGATTGACCTCGGGCAGGCCGTAGACCGCCTCGGGCAGCAGGTCCGGCGCGCCGTGGGGCTGGCCGTACCACTTGGCCCACTCCTCGGCGTCCTGCAGGCGGAAGTCGGCGGACAGGTCGATCACCCGGGTGCCGGCGGCGAGCAGTTCGCCGGCCAGGGCATGGGCGACGCCATGGGGCGTGGCGAAGAACACCGCATCGCAGGCGCCCAGGGTGGCGACGTCCGGCACGCTGAAGGCCAGATCGTCGTAGTGGCCGCGCAGATTGGGGTACATGTCGGCGACCTTGACCCCGGCCTCGGAGCGCGAGGTGATCACCGCCACCTCGGCCTGCGGGTGCTGGGCCAGCAGGCGCAGCAGTTCCACCCCGGTGTAACCCGTGCCGCCGACGATTCCGACCTTGACCATTGCATACCCCCGCTGCGCGACCGTTGAGAAAGGCTGCCGATGATACGGCTCCGGGGCAGCCAGGGCCAACCTCGAGGATGCGCTCGGCCATGGCTTTCTCTACTATCGGCGACACATTTCGCGCAGGAAATCGTCGATGCTCTATCTCTGGGTCAAGGCCCTGCACATCATCGCCCTGGTCTGCTGGTTCGCCGGCCTGTTCTACCTGCCCCGGTTGTTCGTCTATCACGCCATGGCCGAGGACGACGCCAGCCGCGAGCGCTTCTGCATCATGGAGCGCAAGCTGTATCGCGGCATCATGAATCCTTCGATGATCGCCACGCTGCTGTTCGGCGGCTGGATGCTCCATCTCAATCCGGCCTGGCTGCAGCAGGGCTGGATGCACGCCAAGCTGACGCTGGTGGTACTGTTGGTCGGTTATCACCATGTCTGTGGCGCCCAGCTCAAGCGCTTCGCCCGGGGCGAGAATGCCCGCGGTCACGTGTTCTACCGCTGGTTCAACGAGGTGCCGGTGCTGTTCCTGCTGGCCATCGTGGTGCTGGTGGTGGTGAAACCCTTCTGATCACGACAAGAGGAAAGACCCATGTCCCTGCCTGCTCTGTTCGACCAGCGCCTGCGCCTGCCCGTGGTGGCGGCTCCCATGTTCCTGGTATCCACCCCGCAACTGGTACTGGCCTGCTGCAACGACGGAGTGGTCGGCAGCTTCCCGGCCCTGAACCAGCGCGAGACCAGCGGCTTCAAGGCCTGGCTGGAAGAGATCGAGGCGGGCCTGAAGGCGGATGCGGCGCCCTACGCGGTCAACCTTATCGTGCATGGCAGCAACCCGCGCCTGCAGGCCGACCTGGCTGTGTGCGTCGAGCACAAGGTGCCGGTGGTGATCACCAGCCTGGGCGCGGTCAAGGAAGTGGTGGATGCCGTGCACAGCTACGGCGGCCTGGTCTTCCATGACGTCACCACCCGTCGCCACGCGGAGAAGGCGGCAGAGGCCGGCGTCGACGGCCTGATCGCGGTGGCCGCCGGCGCCGGCGGCCATGCGGGCACCTGGAGCCCGTTCGCACTGATCGCCGAGATCCGCCAGTTCTTCGACAAGACCCTGCTGCTCTCCGGCTGCCTCAACCACGGCCACGAGATCCTCGCCGCCCAGTTGCTCGGCGCCGACCTGGCCTACATGGGCACCCGCTTCATCGCCACCCGCGAGAGCAACGCCGACGGCGACTACAAGCAGATGATCCTCGACGCCCGCGCCGCCGACATCGTGCACACCCCCGCGGTCTCGGGCGTGCCGGCCAGCTTCATGCGCCAGAGCCTGGAAAAGGCTGGCTACGACCTCAAGCGCCTGCAGGACAAGGGCGACGTCGACTACGGCGAGAAGCTCAAGCCGATCAGCGACGAGGCCAAGGCCTGGAAGACCGTATGGTCGGCCGGCCAGGGCGTCGGCGGCATCGCCGATCTGCCGACGGTGGCCGAGCTGATCGCGCGCCTGGACGACGAGTACCGTGCCGCGCAGGGCCGGGGCAACCAACTGGCGGGGAAATGGCCACGCTAGTGGCCATTTGGTGCAAATTGCCTGGCCGGCCGCTTGTGAGCGCCCGGCAAAGCCCCTAGGCTCAACGAATTTATAAAAGCGAACAGGGACGCAGCATGACCGAAGCACGTTACAAGATCGTATTCGAAGGGCAGTTGATGCCGGAGCAGACGCTGGAAACGGTGAAGGCCAACCTGGCCCGCCTGTTCAAGAGCGACCCAGGCAAGATCGACGTGCTGTTCAACGGGGCCCCGGTAGCGCTCAAGCGCGACCTGTCCGAGAACGAGGCCGACAAGTACCTGGTCGCCCTCCAGCAGGCCGGCGCCCAGGTGCGCAAGGAGCAGGACCTGGCTGCCAGGCTGAGCCTGGTGGATATCGAAGAAGAAAAGGCCGTAAGCGACGAGAACATGGAGTGCCCCAAGTGCGGGCACCAGCAGCCCAAGGCTACCGCCTGCTCCGCTTGCGGCATCGTCATCGAGAAGTTCCTCGCCCGCCAGGCGCTGCAGGCCCAGAGCACGCCGGCAACGACGGCGGCATCGCCCTACAGCACGCCCAAGTCCGATGTGGGCGACGGCTACGAGGAGTTCGCCGAGCTCAAGGTGTTCAGCGTTTCGGGGCGGATCGGCCGGGTCCGCTATCTGGGCTGGTCGATGGCGCTGCTGCTCATCTCCCTGGTGGCCTACGGCATTGCCGCCGGAATCATGGCCGCCTCGCCGATATTCGGCGGCATCCTGATGATCCCGGTGGTCATCGGCGCAGTCGTGGTCAGCGTGCAGATCGGCGTGCAACGCCTGCATGACATTGGCTGGTCCGGCTGGCTCTGGCTGCTCAACCTGATACCCGTGGTCGGCAGCGTGTTCGCGCTGCTGATGCTCATCGTCCCCGGCAACCAAGGCGCCAACCGCTACGGGCCGCCGCCGCCGCCGAACAGCGGTGGCGTCATCGCCCTGGCCTGCACCATGCTGCTGGTGCCCATCCTGGGTATCGTCGCGGCGATTGCCCTGCCGGCCTATCAGGACTACGTCAACCGCGCCGCGGAAGCACAGCAGCAGCAAATCCAGCAAGCCCCCTCCGGAGAGTAGGCCTTGAGCGGTTACGCCCTGATCACCGGTGCTTCGAGCGGCCTCGGCCTCGCCTTGGCCGAGGCGCTGGCCCGGCGCGGGCGTAACCTGATTCTGGTCGCACGCCAGCGCGATGCCCTGGAAAGCATCGCCTGCGAGCTGAGCCAGCGCTTCGGCGTCGAAGCGCTGTTCCGCGTGTGCGACCTGGCCGAACCGCTGCAGCTCACCGGCCTGATCCAGGAGCTGGAGCAGAGCGAGCGGCACATCGACCTGCTGGTGAACAATGCCGGCATCGGCAGCGCCGGCCTGTTCGTGGAGCAGGACTGGTCCACCGAGCAGCAACTGATCGAACTCAATGTGCTGGCCCTCGCCCGCCTCTGCCATGCCCTAGGGCTGGACATGAAGCGACGCGGTTCGGGACAGATTCTCAACGTGGCCTCGCTGGCCGCGTTCCAGCCCGGTCCGCTGATGGCCAACTACTTTGCCAGCAAGGCCTATGTGCTGCACCTGTCGGAGGCGTTGCGCAGCGAACTGGCGCCGTTCGGTGTGAAGGTCTCGGTGCTCTGCCCGGGGCCGGTGGCCACCGCCTTCTTCCGTCGCGCCCAACTGCGCAGCGACGGACTGGACCGGCACGGCCAACTGGCCAGCCCGGAAGAGATTGCCCTGCTCGCCATCCGCGGGCTGGAGCGCAACCAGGCCATCATCATCCCCGGCTGGCGGCATCGCCTGGTGCCGCAGCTGTTGCGTCTGACACCCCGTGCCCTGGTGCGGCGAGTGGCCATGAAGATGGTCCGCCCGCTGTTGCCACGGGCGGACGCCGAGCAGCCCTAGCCGGCGTTCACCGTCCGGCCATCGGCCCAAGCACGCAGGGCCGCCAGGTCCTCGGCCATCACCACCGACAGCGGCGCAGTGCTCTGGATGCTGTTCAGCAACAGCGTCTGATCCACCGACTGCTGCCGCGCCTGGGCGGCGTACAGGGCGCTGACCACCACCTGCTCGATCTCGGCCCCCGAGAAGCCCGCACAGGCGTGCGACAGCTCGGCCAGGTCGAACTGCTCGGGCTCCAGCTCGCGACGGCGCAGGTGGATGGCGAAGATGTCCGACCGTACCGCCGCATCCGGCAGGTCGACGAAGAACAGTTCGTCGAAGCGCCCCTTGCGCACCAGTTCGGGCGGCAGGCGATGGATGGCGTTGGCCGTCGCCACCATGAACACCGGCGCCTTGCGCTCGGCCATCCAGGTCAGCAGGGTACCGAGCACCCGCTGGCTGACGCCATCATCATTCTCACCGGCAGCCAGGCCCTTCTCGATCTCGTCCATCCACAGCACACAGGGCGCCATCTGGCTGGCCAGCCTGAGCGCCTCGCGCAGGTTGCGCTCGGTCTCGCCGAAGAACTTGTTGTACAGGCTGGCGAAGTCCAGGCGTAGCAGCGGCAGCCCCCAGAGGCCAGCCACCGCCTTCGCCGCCAGGCTCTTGCCGCCCCCCTGCACGCCGACCAGCAGCATGCCGCGGGGCATGTCCGCGCCCTTGCCGTTGAGGAATATCTCCTGGCGCTCGCTCAGCCAGCGCTTGAGGTTGGTCAGGCCGCCCACCTCGGCGAAGCGCGCGGTGTCGTACTCGAAGCTGAGCACGCCCTCCAGGTCGAGCAGCTGGAACTTGGCCTTGTTCAGCTCCGGGATGTCTTCCTGGGTGATGGCGCCATCGTCGCAGATCACGTTGCGCGCCAGCGCCCGCGCCTCGGCGTGGGTCAGGCCACGCAGATTCTTCACCATCTGCTGCAGGGTACGGTTGTCGGTGCGCACCCTGGCTCCACGGTTGCGCTCGCTCCAGCGGGCAGCCTCCTCGCGGACGATGGCCAGCAGCTCCTCCTCGGTCGGCAGCGCCAGGCTGAAGCGCGCCGCGTAGCGCTGGACCTCGGCCGGCAGCTTCACTGCGTGGGAAACGAGCACCAGGGTCGGCTTGTGCGCCTCCTCGCTCATGGCGATTTCCTTGAGCAGGCGCACCAGCCGGGGGCTGTCGCCGAGGAAGGGGTGCAGGTCGCACATCACGTAGAGGTTGGGTACCGGGTCGGCCTTGATCATGCGCAGCGCCTGCTCCGGCTCGCGGCTGTCCAGCTCGCCCATCGGTTCGCCGCCAAAGGCCAGGCGCTGCAGGCCCTCGGTCACCGACCAGGTGTGGATGCCCAGGCCACGCTTGACGGCGAGCGAAGTCAGCGTCTCCAGCACCCGGCGCTCGTCCCAGGACTCGATCACCACCAGCTTGACCCGGGACTCGAGCACCAGCCCCAGGTCGTGGATATCGTTCTTCAACACTCGCTCCTTGTGAGACCACCCGAACCAGGCCCACAGAATACCGAAAGCCGCCGGGGAAGGCGCGTGGACTCCCTGTTCTGCAGGATAATCGACGGAACCGAGCCTCGTAGGGTGCACAGGCAGTCCCCTTGGTGCGCACGGCGCACCCTAAACGGCAGCCATGCGGCCTCTTGTCGCCGAGCGGATTTCTGCCCGGGGGCTCAGGTAAACTGCCGGCATGCTTTTCCGCGGAGATGGCCCCATGACCAACGAACGCCAGTTTTCCCCCGTCGACCGCCTGCTCATGCAGGCCGACGCCGCCATGCGTACCCTGCTGCCCTTCAGCGGCGCCCCGGCGCGGCCGTCACCGGCCATCCTGCAGAACGAGTCCGAACTGAGCGACGAGGATGCCCGCCACGTGGCCGGCCTGATGCGCATCAACCATACCGGCGAGGTCTGCGCCCAGGCGCTCTACCAGGGCCAGGCGCTGACCGCCAAGCTGCCCGAGGTACGCAAGGCCATGGAGCATGCCGCCGACGAGGAGGTCGACCACCTGGCCTGGTGCGAGCAGCGCATCCGCGAGCTGGGCAGCCATCCAAGCGTGCTCAACCCGATCTTCTACGGCCTGTCCTTCGGCGTCGGCGCGGTCGCCGGGCTGATCAGCGACCGGGTCAGCCTGGGCTTCGTCGCCGCCACCGAGGACCAGGTGGTCAAGCACCTGGACGAGCACCTGGAGCAGATTCCGCCGGAGGACGCCCGGACCCGCGCCATCCTCGAGCAGATGCGCGAGGACGAGCAGCAGCATTCGACCAGCGCCCTGGAGGCCGGCGGCCTGCGCTTCCCGGCGCCGGTCAAGTTCGGCATGACCCTGCTGTCCAAGGTGATGACCAAGAGCACCTACCGCATCTGAATCGCGGACATGAAAAAGGGCGCCATCTGGCGCCCTTTTCATTGACTCATGCGTGGGTGCGGATCAACCCAGCTCGACGATTTCGTAGTCGTGGGTGATCTCGACGCCGGCGCGGCCGAGCATGATCGAGGCCGAGCAGTACTTCTCCGCGGACAGCTCGACGGCGCGCTTGACCTGCGCCTCCTTGAGGCCACGGCCCTTGACCACGAAGTGCAGGTGGATCTTGGTGAACACCTTCGGGTCCTCGTCGGCGCGCTCGGCCTCGAGGAAGGCCTCGCAGCTCTCCACCGGCTGGCGCGACTTCTTCAGGATGCTGACCACGTCGAAGTTGCTGCAGCCGCCCAGGCCGATCAGCACCATCTCCATGGGGCGCACGCCGAGGTTGCGACCACCCGCCTCGGGCGGACCATCCATCACCACCACGTGCCCGCTGCCGGACTCGCCGAGGAACATGGCCTCGCCGGCCCACTGAATACGCGCTTTCATCGCAAGGACTCCAACTGCCAGAAAAATGCCCGCCAGCTTAACACAGCACCTGGCGGGAGCTTTTCGACCCGCCGGTCAGCCAGCAGGTCGGAAGCGCTGCAGACTGCGTCGCAAAAACGCATTACCACAGGCCACCTGTCTGTTAAGCTGCCGACGGATAACTGGCACACTTGTTCGGATAACTAATAAGAAATTCGCCTGCTGGACAAAGGCTTACTCATTTTCGGGACTCGGGCATGGTCGCTATTACCCTTACACCTAAGATCAAGAACATCGACAAGCTGCTCGCGCACTGTCACCGCCGCCGCTACACAGCCAAAAGCACCATCATCTATGCAGGGGACCGTTGCGAGACCCTGTTCTTCATCGTCAAAGGCTCTGTCACCATCCTCATCGAGGACGACGACGGCCGCGAAATGATCATCGCCTACCTCAATGCGGGCGACTTCTTCGGCGAAATGGGCCTGTTCGAGAAGGAAGGCGCGGAGAAGGAGCGCAGCGCCTGGGTCCGCGCCAAGACCGAGTGCGAAGTGGCGGAGCTGAGCTACACCAAGTTCCGCGAACTGACCCAGCAGGACCCCGAGATTCTCTATGCGCTCGGCAGCCAGATGGCGGACCGCCTGCGCAATACCACCCGCAAGGTGGGCGACCTGGCCTTCCTCGACGTTACCGGCCGCGTGGCCCGCACCCTGCTCGACCTGTGCAAGCAGCCGGACGCCATGACCCACCCGGACGGCATGCAGATCAAGATCACCCGCCAGGAAATCGGCCGCATCGTCGGCTGCTCCCGCGAGATGGTCGGCCGCGTGCTCAAGTCCCTCGAGGAACAGGGCCTGGTGCATGTGAAGGGCAAGACCATGGTGGTCTTCGGTACGCGCTGAAGAGCCCGCCAATCGGCGTAACGCTGTTCACATAAGGAATAATCGCGCGCTCTGTCCCTTGCCCTTCCGGGGAGAGGCGGCGAAACCAGCAGTCTCGCAGGTTTTCCGCCCTCTCCGCCCAGCATCTCTCTACTTAGGCGTGCCCCCGAGCAAGCACGTACGGTGCTAGGTTCTGTACGAAAAGTGCCTGCGCTCGGTGATGCTTCGTTAAAAACGGGTTCGGAATGCTCATTTACAGCTCGTAAACTCGCATGCGAGCCCAGTCCGCTTCCTCACCTGTTTTTGTGGGGGCGCCTAGCCCTCGCCTGACCTTCGCTCGACGACTTTTCGTACAGACCCTAAGTGATGAGTTAACTGCTGTTGGTGAAATCAATCCCTGTGGGAGCGGACTTGTCCGCGAACGGGGCTGACAGCAAAGCTTCGCGGCCAAGGCCGCTCCCACACGGTCACGGCACTCGCCAGCAACACTCAAAGCCTAAGTGATCGGCTTTTTGTGGGCACTCGATCAGTCCGGGTCGATGCCTGCCACCACGCGGCTGCCGGCGAAGAACAGACGCTTGAGTTCGGTACCCGGCTCCTCGGCGCGCATGAAGGCCTCGCCGACTAGGAATGCGTACACCTCGTTGATCTCCATCAGCTCCACGTCGGCGCGGCTGAGGATGCCACTCTCGGTGATCACCACCCGGTCGCGCGGAATGCGCGGCAGCAGGTCGAGGGTCGTCTCCAGGCTCACCTCGAAGCTGTGCAGGTTGCGGTTGTTGATGCCCACCAGCGGCGTATCCAGGGTATTCAGCGCGCGCTCCAGTTCGGCGCCGTCGTGCACTTCCACCAGCACGTCCAGGCCGACGTCCTTGGCGGCAGCGGCCAGCTCAGCCATGCGCACGTCGTCCAGCGCCGAGACGATCAGCAGGATGCAGTCGGCGCCGATGGCCCGCGCCTCCACCACCTGGTAGGGGTCGATCATGAAGTCCTTGCGGATCACCGGCAGGCGGCAGGCGGCGCGGCCCTGCTGCAGGTACTCGTCGGCGCCCTGGAAGAAGTCGATGTCGGTCAGCACCGACAGGCAGGCCGCGCCGCCGACCTCGTAGCTCTTGGCGATCTCGGCGGGGACGAAGTGCTCGCGCAGCACGCCCTTGCTCGGCGAGGCCTTCTTCACCTCGGCGATCACCGCCGGCTGCTTCTGCGCGACGCGCTCCTGCAGGGCGCGGGCGAAGCCGCGCGGGGCGTCGGCCTGGCGCGCCAGGGCCTCGACCTCGGCGAAGCTCACGCGGGCGCGCCGCTCGGCCACTTCCTCGGCCTTGCGGGCAAGGATCTTCTCCAGCACGGTTGGAATGCTCACCCTTCGTTCTCCACGCGGAATACAGCGGTAAAGGAAGCCAGCTCGGTCAGCTTCTCCCAGGCCAGGCCGGTGTGCAACGCGTCGTGCGCGAGCTGCATGCCCTCGTTCAGGCTGCCGGCGATGTCGGCGGCATAGAGCGCGGCGCCGGCGTTGAGCACGATCATGTCGGCGGCCTTCTGGCCGTTCTCGGTCTTGCGCTTGCCCAGCGCGTCGCGGATCAGCGCCAGGGAGTCCTGGGCGCCCTCGACGGTCAGGCCGATCAGGCTCTGGCTCTTGATGCCGAAGTCCTCGGGCTGGATGCGGTATTCGCTGACCGTGCCGTCCTTCAGCTCAGCGACATGGGTCGGCGCGGCCAGGCTGATCTCGTCCAGGCCATCGCTGGCGTGCACCACCAGCACGTGCTTACTGCCCAGGCGCTGCAGCACCTCGGCCATCGGCCGGCACAGCGCCTGGCTGAACACGCCGATCACTTGGTGTTTGACTCCGGCCGGGTTGGTCATCGGGCCGAGCATGTTGAAGATGGTGCGCAGGCCCAGCTCGCGGCGCGGGCCGATGGCATGCTTCATGGCGCCATGATGGGCCGGGGCGAACATGAAGCCGACGCCGACGCTCTCGACGCAACGCGCCACCTGTTCAGGCTTGAGGTTCAGGTAGACCCCGGCGGCCTCCAGCAGATCGGCGCTGCCGCTCTTGCCGGACACCGCGCGGTTGCCGTGCTTGGCCACCTTGCCGCCGGCCGCGGCGACCACGAAGGCGGCGGCGGTGGAGACGTTGAACACGTTCATGCCGTCGCCGCCGGTGCCGCAGGTATCGACCAAGCGCTCGGCGTCGATCTTCACCGGCGCGGCCAGCTCGCGCATGACGGTGGCAGCGCCGACGATCTCGTCGATGGTCTCGCTCTTCATGCGCATGCCCATGAGGAAGGCGCCGATCTGCGCGTCGGTGCACTGGCCGGTCATGATCAGGCGCATCACGTCCTGCATCTCGGCGGTGGACAGGTCCAGCTGGGCGACCACCCGGTTGAGGGCTTCCTTGATGTCCATCAGCGCGCTCCGCCTTGTTGCTTGAGGAAGTTGGCGAACAGTTCGTGGCCCTGCTCGGTGAGGATGGATTCCGGGTGGAACTGCACGCCCTCGATGTTCAGGGTCTTGTGGCGCAGGCCCATGATCTCGTCGACGCTACCGTCGGCATGCTGGGTCCAGGCGGTGACCTCTAGGCAGTCCGGCAGGGTCTCGCGCTTGACCACCAGGGAGTGGTAGCGGGTCACGGTCAGCGGCTTGTTGAGGCCGGCGAACACGCCCTTGTCCTCGTGGAACACCGGGCTGGTCTTGCCGTGCATCACCTGGCGCGCGCGCACCACGTCGCCGCCGAAAGCCTGGCCGATGCTCTGGTGGCCCAGGCACACGCCGAGGATCGGCAGCTTGCCGGCGAAGTGCAGGATGGCCTCGATGGACACCCCCGCCTCGGTCGGCGTGCAGGGGCCGGGCGAGACCACGATGCGCTCGGGCTTGAGCGCCTCGATCTCGGCGATGGTCAGTTCGTCGTTGCGGATCACGTGGACGTCGGCACCCAGCTCGCCCAGGTACTGCACCACGTTGTAGGTAAAGGAGTCGTAGTTGTCGATCATCAGCAGCATGGTAGGTCCCCCTTACTCAACGGACTGTTCGGCGAGGCTGACCGCGCGGAACATGGCGCGACGCTTGTTCAGGGTTTCTTCCCACTCCAGGGCCGGCTGCGAGTCGGCGACGATGCCGGCGCCGGCCTGCACGTGCAGCTCGCCGTCCTTGATCACCGCGGTGCGGATGGCGATGGCGGTGTCCATGTTGCCGTTCCAGGCGAGATAGCCGACGGCGCCGCCGTAGACGCCGCGCTTGACCGGCTCCAGTTCGTCGATGATCTCCATCGCCCGCACCTTGGGCGCACCGGACAGGGTGCCGGCCGGCAGGATGGCACGCAGGGCGTCCATGGCGCTAAGCCCCTCCTTCAGGTGGCCGGTGACATTGGAGACGATGTGCATCACGTTGGAATAGCGCTCGATCACCATCTGCTCGGTGACCTTCACCGTGCCGGTGGTGGAGACCCGGCCGGCGTCGTTGCGGCCCAGGTCGATCAGCATCAGGTGCTCGGCGATTTCCTTGGCGTCGGACAGCAGGTCCTTCTCCAGCTCGATGTCAGCTTCCTCGGTGGCGCCGCGCGGACGGGTGCCGGCGATCGGGCGCACGGTGACCAGGTTGTCCTCGACCCGCACCAGCACCTCCGGCGAGCTGCCCACCACGTGGAAGTCGCCGAAGTTGAAGAAGTACATGTAGGGCGTCGGGTTGATGCAGCGCAGCGCGCGGTACAGGTCGATGGGCGCCGCCTGGAACGGGATCGACATGCGCTGGGAGATCACCACCTGCATGCAGTCGCCGGCCAGGATGTATTCCTTGATCGCGTCGACCGCCGCCTCGTAGTCGTCGCGCTTGAAGCTGGAGACGAAGTCCGGCTCCTTGCCGGCCGGCTTGGACAGGTCCACGCCCAGGCGCGGGGTGATCGGCTGGCGCAGCTTGTTCAGCAGCTCCTGCAGCTGGGCCTGGCCCTGCTCGTAGGCGTCGGCCTGGGCCGGGTCGGCGAGGACGATGGCGTGCATCTTGCCGGCCAGGTTGTCGAACACGACGACCGCGTCCGAGACCATCAGCAGGATGTCCGGGGTGCCCAGCGGATCGGGGTTCGGGCAGCGGGCCAGCTTCTTCTCCACATAGCGCACGCTGTCGTAGCCGAAGTAGCCGACCAGGCCACCGTTGAAGCGCGGCAGGCCGGCGATGGTGGGCACGTTGTAGCGCGCCTTGAACTGCTCGACGAAGGCCAGCGGGTCTTCGCTGTCGAGCTGCTCGACGACCTGGCCGTCGACGCTGACGCTGACCTGGTGGCCGTGCACGCGCAGCACGGTGCGCGCCGGTAGGCCGATGATCGAGTAGCGGCCCCACTTCTCGCCGCCCTGGACGGACTCCAGCAGGTAGGAGTTGGGAGTATCGGCCAGCTTGAGGTAGATCGACAGCGGGGTGTCGAAGTCGGCCAGGGTCTCGAATGCAAGCGGAATGCGGTTGAAGCCGTCGGCGGCCAAGCGCAGGAATTCTTCGCGGGTCATGCTCTGCCTCGTGGTATGAGGAAGTGAAACGGATGTCGGGCAAACGCGCCGGCGAGCGCCGGCCAGGGGAATGTCAGGCGCGCCAGCGCCAGCGGGCCAGGGCCTTGAAGACATTCGTCCATTGTTTGCGGGCAACCACCACGATGCTGTCTCGGCGGGATGTAGAGTCCGGCGACATTAGCGCAGCGCCATCCGAGGCGCAACCGGGCAGCAACTGGCGCAGGTCGTCAAGCACCCGCGCCGGGTTCTCCTCGGCGATCGGCCGGCCGTGGGTGTAGCCGTAGGCCCACCCCCCGCAAAGAAGCAGGGCATGCGGGGGTTCGGGCCGCCCGTGTTTGTAGCCGTAGCTCAGCGCCACGCAGGGCACGCTGGCGGCGCGGGCGGCCAGCACGTCGTTGCGCGAGTCGCCGATGAACAGCGCGTGCTCCGGCTCCACACCGGCCAGGCGCATGACGAACAGCAGCGCGGCCGGGTCGGGCTTCTGCTGCGGCAGGGGGGGGGCGGCCGCGGTCCTCGCGGAGGAACCGGCGCCCTGGCC
>OGQD01001086.1_pt1 | contig 18557 bp, 17 predicted proteins | sample 1553091 | NCBI WGS metagenome assembly OGQD01 (sample SAMEA2580290, study PRJEB22360) | human gut metagenome | biome: human gut; feature: human-associated habitat; material: faeces | place: Denmark | collected 2008/2010
CGCAGCGAAGGCTGTTCGCGAGCAAGCTCGCTCCTACAGGGGCTGTCAATCCAGCAGCTCGCGAAGGACGCCACCGAACGCCTGGGCGCTTTGTTCTTCAAGCGCGTGCCGGCCTTCGCGCACACGCCATTGCCCGGCAACCATCACATCGCGTACCTGGCGGTCGCCGCCGGCGAACAGCCAGCGGTTGAGGATCGCGTCGCCACGGGCAGTTTGCAGGTAAGGGTCGCCACCGTTGAGTACCAGCAGGTCGGCGCGCTTGCCGACAGCCAGTTCCCCCGTGGGCTGGCCAAGCGCCTGTGCGCCGCCGCTGAGGGCGGCATCGAACAGGGTGCGGCCAACCATGGGCTGGTCCTTGCCGTAGAGGCGGTTGCGGCGCTGGTCGCGCAGGCGCTGGCCATATTCCAGCCAGCGCAGTTCCTCGACCACGCTCAGTGATACATGGCTGTCCGAACCGATGCCGAAGCGGCCGTTCTGGGCGAGGTAATCCACCGCCGGGAAGATGCCGTCGCCCAGGTTCGCCTCGGTGGTCAGGCAGAGGCCGGCGACCGCGCCACTACGGGCCATGGCGGTGACTTCGTCGGGTTCGGCGTGGGTGGCGTGGACCAGGCACCAGCGTTCGTCCACCGCGACGTTCTCGTACAGCCACTGCAGTGGACGGCGACCGCTCCAGGCCAGGCAGTCGTCGACTTCCTTCTGCTGCTCGGCGATGTGGATGTGCACCGGGCAGCCGCTGGAATCAGCGCCCAGCACCTCGGCGATCTGCTGCGGTGTCACCGCGCGCAGGGAGTGGAAGCACAGGCCGAGGCCCTGCTGCGGCTGGTCTGCCAGGTGCGTGCGCAGCCCGTCGATCAGTTTCAGGTAGCTGTCCGTGCTGTTGATGAAACGGCGCTGGCCTTCGCTCGGCGACTGGCCGCCGAAACCGGCGTGGGAGTAGAGCACCGGCAGCAGGGTCAGGCCGATGCCGGCGTCCGTCGCCGCCTGGCTGACGCGCAGGGCCAGTTCTGTCGGGTTGGCGTAGGTCTTGCCGTCGACGTCATGGTGCACGTAGTGGAATTCGGCGACGCCGGTGTAACCGGCCTTGAGCATCTCAATGTACAGCTGGCGGGCGATGATGCCGACCTGCTCGGGCGACAGGCGGCCGACCAGGCGGTACATGAGGTCGCGCCAGGTCCAGAAGCTGTCGTTGGGGTTGCCGGCGACTTCCGCCAGGCCCGCCATGGCGCGCTGGAAGGCGTGGGAATGCAGGTTCGGCATTCCTGCGAGCAGCGGGCCGGAAACCCGCTCGGCGCCGTCTGCACTGGCGTCCGGGGTGATCGCGGTGAACAGGCCGTCGGCATCGATCTCGAAGCGGACATTGCGTGCCCAGCCGGAAGGGAGCAGGGCGGTTTCAGCGAACAGAACGGACATGCACAGGGCCCTCGCGAGCTTCTTGGAATTTGTATATACATATACAGACGTTTGCCGAGACCGTAAACTGCCAGGCACCCGACGGTCGCTACAGGGCTTGTATGCACCGGTCGAATCCGGTACATGCCGGAGTCAGACCGCAGTCGCGCTCCCCCAAAGAGTACCGTCGCCCAGACAAGGAGTTTCCCGTGCCCGCATCGCCCACGCCTACCCCGCCCGCCGAGGGTTCGTCGCTCGCCGCGCAGATGGGGGAAATTCCCGCGCCGCTGTATGCCCGTGTCAAACAGTTGATCATCCAGCAGATCCAGTCCGGCACCTGGCCGCCGCACCACCGCGTGCCGTCCGAGGCGGAGCTGGTCGACGAACTGGGCGTCAGCCGCATGACCATCAACCGCGCGCTGCGCGAGCTGACCGCCGACGGCCTGCTGGTGCGCATGCAGGGCGTCGGCACCTTCGTTGCCGAGCCCAAGGGCCAGTCCGCGCTGTTCCAGGTGCAGAACATCGCCGAGGAAATCACCGCCCGCGGCCACAAGCACCACCTCGTGGTGGTCAGCCTGGTCGAAGAGCTGGCCAGCGCCGAGCGTGCGCTGGCGTTGGACGTGCGCGAAGGCCAGCGCATCTTCCATTCGGTGATCGTGCACTACGAGAACGATATCCCGGTGCAGATCGAGGACCGCTACGTCAACGCGGCGGTGGCCCCGGACTATCTCAAGCAGGACTTCACCGGGCAGACGCCGTTCGCCTACCTCACGCAGGTGGCGCCGCTGAGCGAAGGCGAGCACGTGGTCGAAGCGGTGCTGCCCAGCGCCGAGGAATGCAAGCTGCTGTCCGTCGACCGCCACGAGCCGTGCCTGCTGATCCGCCGGCGCACCTGGTCGGGACGCAATACCGTAACCAGCGCGCGCCTGCTCTATCCGGGCTCGCGCTACCGCCTGGAAGGACGTTTCAGTTCATGAGTGAAGTGCGAATTCTGCGCGCCGCCGATTACCCGGCGATGCCCTGGAAGAACGGCGCGGGCACTACCCGCGAGATCGTCCGCGATGCCGGCGACGGCCTGGAAGGTTTCGGCTGGCGCGTGTCCATCGCCGACGTTGGCGCACCGGGCCCGTTCTCCGCGTTCACCGGCTACCAGCGCGTCATCAGCGTGCTGGAAGGTGAGGGCATGCGGCTGAACGTGAACGGTGTCGATTCGCGCGATCTGCGCGCGCTCGATGCCTTCGCCTTCGATGGCGCCAGCGCGGTGGACTGTACGTTGCTGGGCGGTGCTATCCGCGACTTCAATCTGATCTATTCGCCGGCTCGTTACCGCGCTCGGCTGCAATGGCAGAAGCTCAATGGCGCGGCGCATTTCTTCAGCAGCGCCTCGACGGTGCTGCTGTTCAGTGCGGGCGAGGGAGTTCACGCCAGCCTGAACGGCGAGGCTGCCTGTATATTGGGCCTGCATGACACGCTGATTGCCGAAGGCGAAGGCGCGCTGCGGGAGTGGCGGCTGACGGTGGCAGGCGGTGCGGATATCTGCGTGATCGAACTCGAAGCACGCTGAACAAAAAGGGCGCCGGGAGGTGCCCTTTTTGTTGGCGGGATGTTTATCCTCCGTCATGGCTGAGCGGCGGATAACCCCACAGGATTTATCCGCCCTACATCGTTACGAATACAACCGCGCGTAGCCGATCCACCGACTCATCACCCCACCTTCCACCCACGCCCGCGCGGCGGCGATGTCCGGAGCGAAGTAGCGGTCCTGCTCGTAGTGCGGCACTTCGCTGCGAATCAGCGTGCGCACTTCCTGCAGTTGTGGCGAGCTTTGCAGCGGCGCGTGGAAGTCCACTCCCTGCGCCGCGGCGAGCAGTTCGATGGCGACCACCCCGGCGCTGTTGGCGGCCATGTCCTGCAGGCGGCGGGCGGCGAAGGTGGCCATGGAGACGTGGTCTTCCTGGTTGGCGGAGGTAGGCAGGCTGTCCACCGAGGCCGGGTGCGCCCAGGTCTTGTTTTCCGAAGCGAGGGCTGCCGAGGTGACTTGGGCGATCATGAAGCCGGAATTCAGCCCGCCTTCCTTCACCAGGAACGCCGGCAGGCCGGACATTGCCGGGTCCACCAATTGGGCGATGCGCCGCTCGGACAGCGCGCCGATCTCGGAGATCGCCAACGCCAGCACGTCGGAGGCCATGGCCACCGGCTCGGCGTGGAAGTTACCGCCTGACAGAACGTCGCCGTCAGCGCTGAACACCAGCGGGTTGTCGGAAACCGCATTGGCCTCGCGCAGGAAAACTCCAGCAGCGAAGCGCAGATGGTCCAGGCACGCGCCCATTACCTGCGGCTGGCAGCGCAGGGAATAAGGGTCCTGCACACGCTTGCAGTCGATATGCGACTGGTTGATCGGGCTGTCGTGCAGCAACTCGCGGTACAGCGCGGCGACCGCGATCTGCCCCGGCTGGCCGCGCACTTCCTGGATACGCGCGTCGAATGGCACGAACGAGCCTTTCAGCGCTTCCACGGTCATGCTACCGGCGACCACCGCGGAGATGAACAGCCGCTCCGCCGCGAACAGCCCGCGCAGGGCCAGCGCGGTGGACACCTGGGTGCCGTTGATCAGCGCCAGTCCTTCCTTCGGCCCCAGAACCAGTGGCTCGGCCCCCGCGATGGCGAGGCCCTCAGTGGCTTCGAGGATGCGCCCTTCATGGCGCACCTGGCCGACGCCCAGTAGGGTCGAGGACATATGTGCCAGCGGCGCGAGGTCGCCCGAAGCACCCACCGAACCCTGCGACGGAATGCAGGGGTAAACCCGCGCGCGGTACAGCTTGAGCAGTGTCGCGATCACCGCCGGGCTGACGCCGGAGAAGCCACGCGCCAGCGAACCGATCTTCAACGCCATGATCAGCGCCACGCTGGCGTCGTCCAGCAGCGGGCCGGTGCCGGTGCAATGGGAGAGGATCAGGTTGCGTTGCAGGGTGGCGAGTTGCTCCTCGGGAATCGAGGTGCGCGCCAGCAGACCGAAGCCGGTGTTGATGCCATAGACGGTGCGCTGGTCGGCGATGATCTGGCTGACTGTCTGTGCGCTGCGCAGGATGGCTTCGCGACATTCGTCGGCGAGTTGCAGGTCGGGTTGTTGCTGGTAGATGGCGCGCAGTTGGTCGAGGTCGAACTGGCCGGGCGTCAGAAGCAGGGTTTCGGACATTTCAGCATCCTGGATTCGGTGAAGTGTTACCGTGGATTGTTCCTGTATATACAGGTATAGCAATCGCTGTGCCATGGCGCGCCAGAGCCGGTTCCACGGTGATTCACTGTGCTGTGCGGCGGTTCAGGGTTGAGTGAATGTCACCGCCGGTGGCATTTCCAGTCCGATGGTCGTGGGCAAACCGCGGATCGGCGGCTAAACCCTAAGGGACATCGACGCGCCCGGAGCCACCCAATGCCTGCCATCCGTTGCCTGTTCGCCCTGTTGCTAGCCTTCGGGCTCTGCGCCCAGACCCTCGCCGCCGGCTGCCCTTATCCCAAGCCCGTGGTCTTTGCCGGGCTGAACTGGGAGAGCGGCATGTTCACCACCGAGGTGCTGCGCTTCATTCTGGAGAAGGGCTACGGCTGTCAGACCGACGCCGTGCCGGGTAACACGGTGACCATGGAGAACGCGCTGAAGCAGAACGACATCCAGGTCACCGGCGAGCAATGGGCCGGGCGCAGCACCGTATGGCAGGCAGCGGAGAAAGCCGGCCAGGTGTTCTCGGTCGGCGAGACGGTCAAGGGCGCCAGCGAAGGCTGGTGGGTGCCGATGTACGTAGTGCACGGCGACGCCAAGCGCGGCATCAAGGCGTCTGCGCCGGACTTGAAGTCCGTCAGCGACCTGCCCCGGTACAAGGCGCTGTTCAAGGATGACGAGGAGCCGGACAAGGGCCGCTTCTACAACTGCCCCACCGGCTGGACCTGCGAGATCGTCAACACGCAGAAGCTCAAGGCCTATGGGCTGGACGACAGCTACGTGAACTTCCGCACTGGCGCCGGCCCCGCGCTGGATGCGGCGATCAGCTCGGCCATCGCACAGGGCCGGCCAGTGCTCTTCTATTACTGGGCGCCGACGCCGCTGCTGGGGCGCTTCAAGTTGGTGCAGCTGGAGGAGCCACCGTTCAGTGAGGAGGCCTGGAAGACCTTGACCGACCCGAACAACCCCAATCCCGAGGGCTCTCGCTCGCTACCGGCGAAGATCAGCATCGGCGTGTCGCGCGACTTCCACGACAAGGCGCCGGAACTGGTGCAGGTGTTCGAGAAGGTCGAGCTGCCGCTGCCGATATTCAACGCGCTGCTCGCAGACATGGCGCAGCATCATCGGAACGTGGCGGACGTGCGGGCAAAGTTCTTCCGCGAGCACCGGGCGTTGTGGTCGAAATGGGTGACGCCCCAGGCGGTGGGGAGGATCGATGCAGCGTTGAAGTGAGCGAGTGCCTGAAGAGTGGTCATTGTGCTGGACGCTTTTCTTCCCCTTGTCCTGTCAGTGCTCGTGGTCTGACGCTGGCGTACTTTCCTTCGTCCTCGTGCTTGTCTATACAACCTGTGTCTCTTCGTAGCGAGCGGTGTTACCGAAGGCTACGAAACGGTGCACGGAAGCCTTCTTCTGGTGCGGCTGTCTGTCAGACGGCGCTTTCTGTCAGCTCCTGCTCGTTTCATGTTTTCCTATTTTTATTTTTATTAATCAATAGCTTAATTGATTGTTCTGGTGGGCGATCAGCACCGCCAAACAAGGTTGGCCCTTGCTTTGCTTATACTTGTACATACAAGCATAGACATGATGGTTTCGAGACTTTCGGAACTGTCCAACGAACCGCCAAAGCCCTCACCGGCTGAACGATCCGAGCAAGCGAAGGAGCCTTCCGTGACCAAATTCCGCGACGTCGAAATCCGTGCCCCGCGCGGCACCCAACTGAACGCCAAAAGCTGGCTGACCGAAGCGCCGCTGCGCATGCTGATGAACAACCTCGACCCGGAAGTCGCGGAGAACCCCAAGGAGCTGGTGGTGTACGGCGGTATCGGTCGCGCCGCGCGCAACTGGGAGTGCTACGACAAGATCGTCGCCACCCTGAAAGAGCTGAATGAAGACGAGACCCTGCTGGTGCAGTCCGGCAAGCCGGTCGGCGTCTTCAAGACCCACGCCAACGCCCCGCGCGTGCTGATCGCCAACTCCAACCTGGTGCCGCACTGGGCCAACTGGGAGCACTTCAACGAGCTCGATGCCAAGGGCCTGGCCATGTACGGCCAGATGACCGCCGGCTCGTGGATCTACATCGGCAGCCAGGGCATCGTCCAGGGCACCTACGAAACCTTCGTCGAAGCCGGCCGCCAGCACTACGACGGCAACCTGAAAGGCAAGTGGGTGCTCACCGCCGGTCTCGGCGGCATGGGCGGCGCCCAGCCGCTGGCCGCGACCCTGGCCGGCGCCTGCTCGCTGAACATCGAATGCCAGCAGAGCCGCATCGACTTCCGCCTCGCCAGCCGCTACGTCGACGAGCAGGCCAAGGACCTCGACGACGCCCTGGCGCGCATCGCCCAGTACACCGCCGAAGGCAAGGCCATCTCCATCGCCCTGCTGGGCAATGCCGCGGAAATCCTCCCGGAGCTGATCCAGCGCGGCGTGCGCCCGGACATGGTGACCGACCAGACCTCCGCCCACGACCCGCTCAACGGCTACCTGCCGGCCGGTTGGACCTGGGAGCAGTACCGCGACCGCGCGCAGACCGACCCGGCCGCCGTGGTCAAGGCCGCCAAGCAATCCATGGCCGTGCACGTCAACGCCATGCTGGAATTCCAGAAGCAGGGCGTGCCGACCTTCGATTACGGCAACAACATCCGCCAGATGGCCAAGGAAGAGGGCGTCACCAACGCCTTCGACTTCCCTGGTTTCGTCCCTGCCTACATCCGCCCGCTGTTCTGCCGCGGCGTCGGCCCGTTCCGCTGGGCCGCGCTGTCCGGTGACGCCGAGGACATCTACAAGACCGACGCCAAGGTCAAGGAGCTGATCGCCGACGACGCCCACCTGCACAACTGGCTGGACATGGCGCGTGAGCGCATCAGCTTCCAGGGTCTGCCGGCGCGCATCTGCTGGGTCGGCCTGGGCCAGCGCGCCAAACTCGGCCTGGCATTCAACGAAATGGTCCGCAGCGGCGAGCTGAAGGCACCGATCGTGATCGGCCGCGACCACCTCGACTCCGGTTCGGTGGCAAGCCCCAACCGCGAGACCGAAGCCATGCGCGACGGCTCCGACGCCGTGTCCGACTGGCCGCTGCTCAACGCCCTGCTGAACACCGCCAGCGGCGCCACCTGGGTCTCGCTGCACCACGGCGGCGGGGTGGGCATGGGCTTCTCCCAGCACTCGGGGATGGTGATCGTCTGCGACGGCACCGACGAAGCTGCCGAGCGCATCGCCCGCGTACTGACCAACGACCCAGGCACCGGCGTGATGCGCCATGCCGATGCGGGCTACCAGATCGCCATCGACTGCGCCAAGGAGCAGGGCCTGAACCTGCCGATGATCACCGGCTGAGGAATCGAGCATGAGCAATGTGACTGAACTGCCCACACCACAGCCGCTGAATGGTGTGCGCGTACTGGACCTGAGCCGCGTGCTGGCCGGGCCGCACTGCACCGCGATGCTCGCCGATCTCGGTGCCGAGGTGATCAAGTTCGAGGTGCCCGGGCACGGTGACGACAGCCGCCACCTCGGCCCGTTCAAGGACGGTGAAAGTGTCTATTTCGGCTTGATCAACCGTGGCAAGCGCAGCGTCGAACTGGACTTCAAGGCGCCGGAAGACCTGCAACGTTTCTATGACCTGGTGGCGGACGCCGATGTGGTGGTGGAAAACTTCCGCCCCGGCGTCACGCAGCGCCTGGGCATCGATTTCGACAGCCTCAGGCAGCACAACCCGAAGCTGATCTACGCGAGCATTTCCGGTTTCGGCCAGAACGGCCCACTGTCGCGCCGCCCGGCCTACGACATCGTCGCCCAGGCGATGTCCGGGCTGATGAGCGTCAGCGGTTTCCCCGAGACCGGGCCGACCCGCAGCGGCGAAGCACTCGGCGACCTGTGCGCCGGCGTCTATGCGGCCTGGGCGATCAGCAGCGCATTGTTCGCCCGCGAGCACCAGGGCAGCAGCGCGCAATACATCGACGTGGCGATGTTCGACGTGCTGGTCAGCCTGCAGATGACTGGCCTGTCCAACCTGTTCGCCCACGGCAGGGCGCCGGGTCTGGTGGGTAACCGCCACCCGGTGTCGACGCCGTTCGACACCTACCGCGCCGCCGACGGCCTGGTGGTGATCGCGGTGGCCAGCGACAAGCTGTTCCGGCGTTTCTGCGAAAGCATCGGCCGCGGCGAACTGGCCGACGATCCGCGTTTCGCCGACGACCCCTCGCGCACCCGCAACGAGCAGGCACTGCGCGCCGAGATCGAGGCCTGGACCGGCCAGCGCAGTGTCGAGCAGGCCTGCGACCTGCTGCTGGATGCCGGCGTGCCGGCCTCGCCGGTGTGGAACCTCGCCGAGGCCACCGGCAGTGAACAGGCGCAGGTGCGCCAACTGCTGGTGCAGCCGGCCGACGACCAGCCGCCACTGGTGCCGCAACCGGTCTACTTCAACGGGCGCAAGCCCCACGCCGCGACGCGCGCTCCCCGATTGGGCGAAGCCAACGCCGCGTTCGGCCTCACGAATAAAGCAGGAGCCGTGCAATGAACTTCGATATCGACGCCACCGAACTGGCCATCGTCGACTCCGCCGAGCGGGTCTGCCGCGACGTGCTGGCCGCCAACGCCCAGCGCTATGACGAAGAAGAGGCCTTCTGCGCCGAAAGCCTGCAGGCCCTCGGCGAGCTGGGCTTCATGGGCATCAACCTGCCGGAAACCTATGGCGGCTTCGGCATCGGCAGCCTGGCCATGAGCCGGGTGGTCGAGGCGGTGTCGGCGGCCTGCGCCTCCACTGCGTCAGCGTTGACCGCACACTTCCTCGCCACCGATTCGATCCTCATCGGCGGCACCGAGGAGCAACGCCAGGAATGGCTGCCGCGCTGTGCCAGCGGTGAACTGCTCGGCGCCTTCGGCCTGACCGAACCGGCAGCCGGCTCCAACCCGGCGGACATGCGCACCCGTGCCGTGCGCGAGACCGGCGGCTGGCGGATTCGCGGCAGCAAGCACTACATCACCAATGCCCGCGAAGCCGACTTCATCGTGCTCTACGCCAAGACCGACCCGGAGGCCGGCGCCCGTGGCATCAGCGCCTTCCTGATTCCCAAGGGCACCGCCGGCGTCACCTTCGCCAACCCGGAAAAGACCATGGGCCTGCGCGGCAGCACCATCTACGAGCTGGCGCTGGACTGCTGGCTGCCGGCGGATGCGCTGCTGGGCGAGGAAAACCAGGGCTTCCGCACCGCCATGGAAGTGCTGGATCGCGGCCGCGTGGAAGTCGCCGCCATGTCGCTGGGCATCGCCCGCGCGGCCATGGAGTACGCCTTGAAGTGGGTGGATGAGCGGCAGATCGGCACCAAGCCGTTGTCGGCTTACCAGGGCACCCAGTGGCGCATCGCCGATATGCACGCGCAGTTCCAGGCCGCGCGCCTGCTTACCCAGCAGGCCGCCGCGCGGCGTGACAGCGGCGAGCGCTTCAGCCTCGAGTCGGCGACCGCCAAATTGTTCGCCGCCGAGGCCTGCGGCTTCATCACCGACGCCGCGCTGCAACTGCACGGCGGTTACGGCTACATCCGCGACCTGCCGCTGGAGCGCTTCGTGCGCGACGCGCGAATCCTGCGGATCTTCGAGGGAACCTCCGAGGTGCAGAAGATCATCATCTCCCGCGCCGTGCTGGATGCCGCCCGCCATTGACGGCAGGTACGGGGCGGCCTCCGCTGCCGCCCCGGCGAATCAGGAAACGCTGTGCATAACAACAACAGCGCGGCTGGGCGAACGTCCGGCGGCGAGGAGAACGCTTCATGGCTGGTAAGTCCCTGATCGAAACCCGCTCCATCGATTACATTCCCCAGGCTGAACGGCACGGCCGCCTGTTCAGCCAGTTCACCCTGTGGTTCGGCTGCAACCTGCAGATCACCGCCATCGTCACCGGCGCGCTGGCGGTGGTGCTGGGCGGCGATGTGTTCTGGTCGCTGATCGGCCTGCTCATCGGGCAGATATTCGGCGGCGTGGTGATGGCGCTGCACGGCGCCCAGGGGCCCAAGCTCGGTCTGCCGCAGATGATCTCCAGCCGCGTGCAATTCGGCGTGTTCGGCGCAGTGATCCCGCTGGTGCTGGTCTGCGTGATGTATGTCGGCTTCAACGCCACCGGCACGGTGCTGGCGGGCCAGGCCATCGGCCAGTTGGCCCATGTCAGCGATACCGTCGGCATCCTGGTGTTCGCGGCGGTCATCGTCGCGGTGACAGTCTGCGGTTACCGGGTGATCCACTGGCTGGGCAAGGCCGCCAGCGTGCTGGGTATCGTCGCCTTCGCCTACCTGTTCGTGCGTCTGCTGTCGGTCAACGACATCGGCGTGCTGCTGGAGAACCGCCACTTCGCCTGGAACACCTTCCTGCTCGCCGTTTCCCTGGCGGCGTCCTGGCAGATCGCCTTCGGGCCCTACGTGGCGGACTACTCGCGCTACCTGCCGAGCGAAACCTCGTCGCCGAAGACCTTCTTCGCGGTGGGCCTGGGCTCGGTGCTCGGTTCGCAGACGTCCATGGTCCTCGGCGTGTTCGCCGCGGCGCTGGCCGGCAAGGAGTTCTCCGGGCAGCCGGTGGCTTACGTGGTCGGCCTGGGGGCGAGCGGCATGATGGCGTCCGCACTGTTCTTCAGCGTGGCCTTCGGCAAGGTGACCATCGCGACGTTGAACGCCTATGGCAGCTTCATGTGCATCGCCACCATCATCAGCGGCTTCCGTGGCCAGTTGAAGGTCACGCACCTGCAGCGTCTGCTGTTCGTGCTGGTGATCGTCGGCCTGTCCACCGGCCTGGCGCTGGCCGGGCAGCACTCTTTCCTGGCCGCGTTCAAGTCGTTCCTGCTGTTCCTGCTGGCGTTCTTCACGCCGTGGAGCGCGATCAACCTGGTGGACTACTACTGCATCACTCGCGAGCGCTATGACATCCCCGCGCTGTCCGATCCCGACGGCCGCTATGGCCGCTGGAACTGGACCGGCATCGGCGTCTACTGCTTCGGTGTGCTGGTGCAGATGCCCTTCATCGACAGCGGTTTCTACACCGGCCCGTTGGTGGAGACGCTGGGGGGCGTGGATATCTCCTGGCTTATCGGCCTGCTGCTGCCGGCCTTGGCCTACTACTGGCTGGCTGCCAGGAGTCAACGCTCAGTGCCGGCCGCGCTGGTGCTGCCGGGGCAGGGCGAGTCCTCCGCTGCCTGAGGGACGGTGCGCCGCTATTGGCGCACCCTCGTTTCCCGGACGGGGGCTCGGCTGATTGCGCTCAGAGCCCCCGGATCTCGCTCGGCTCGACTTCCACCTGATAGCCCGGCCCGACATCGAAGAGGATGTAGAAGTCCTCGCCGGGGCGCTTGAAGGTCAAGCTGGAATCCGCGCCCAGCCTGCCGGGGGCCAGCACCCGGTTGTCGGCGGCGCTCATCACGTCCAGGGTCACACCCGGGGCGTCGCTGCCGTCGGTGAAGCCGCCAACGCAGCGGATGGTCTCGGCATCCAGCGCCGTGCATTCGCAGAAGGGCGCGTGGGCCAGGGCGCTGGCGCTGGCGGCCAGGCCGAGCAGCAGGGCGCTGTGCTTGAGGATCGCTTTCATCGATTGCTCCGGGTCTTTTCCAGCCAGGCCACCAGCGAAGGCGAGGCCTGGTCGAGAGGGATCTGCGCCTGGTGCACGGCGCCATCCCAGCCTTCCACGGTCAGCCACAACTTGTCGGCCGGGGTGACCCGAGCCGGGATCGTGACTTCCGCGAACTGCTGGTGCGGCGTACCGGCGAACAGCCCGCCGGCGGCCCGCAGGCTGCGCGGTTCGCCGATACGCAGGTAGGCGGCCTTCACCTGTGCAGAGCAGCTGTCGCAGAGGGCCAGGGTAAAGGCCTTGACGAAGCCGGCGCGGCCTTCGTCTTCCGGTTCGCCGACTTCCCATTCGGCCATGCGCGCGGTCCAGGGGCCGACCTGCAGATTGCCGATCTCGCGCTCGCCCAGGCCGCGTAGGCCACGGTCCAGTTTCGCCTCGTGGAAGTACTGCGGCATGAAGCCCAGGGGAATCAGCACCAGCAGGGCGCTGAGGTGGAAACGCCAGCGCAGCCATAGGCGGCGCAGCTTGCTGTTGCCGCTCATTGGCTGGCCTCCGCGGTGGCCGCGACAGCGATGCGCTCGCGGGCTTTCTGCTTCTTCAGTTCCTTGGCGGTGGCGATCAGGGTGCGCTTGCTCCAGATCATCAGGCCGCTGAGCACCATCATGCTGAGGATCAGGCCGAACACGAACCAGATCAGCTTGACCCACACGCCACCGAAATCGCCGGTGTGCAGCGGGCGCATGGACTCGGTGACGAACTCCAGGCCCGAGCGGTCGCCCAGCAGGCGAGTCGAGGCGATGCTGCCGTCATAGGGGTTCACCTGGGCGCTTTCGGACATCAGCGGGTACCAGGCCTTGCCGAAGATCGTCACCGGGTCGTAGGCGCTGGAGGGCAGGCGGAAGAAGGTCGGCTCGAAGCCGGGAATCCGTTGCTGCGCGGACAGCACGGCGGCGTCCAGGCCGATGCGCGGTGGCGCCTTGCCGTCCACGCCCAGTGGGATGCTGTCGCGCTGGATGATGGTCGGTACGCCCTCGCTGGAGATGGAAATGCTGTTGTCGAACAGCACCGCCTGGATCAGGAACCAGGTGCCGGTGATGGAAATCACCGCGATGAACCAGATCGACCAGATACCCATCAGCCGGTGCATGTCGCCCCAGAAGATGCGCGCGCCCTGGCGCAGGCGCAGGGTCGGCTTGAGGAAGCCGCGCCAGAAGCGCTTGTACACCACCAGGCCGGTGACCAGCGAGGCGAGCATCGGCAAACCGAGCAGCGAGACCAGGTACCAGCCCCAGCTGAAACCGTGGTTGAAGGGCACCAGCCACCAGCCGTGCAGCGCACGGGTGAACTGGCGGAAGTCGAACAGCGGCATCTTGCCCTGGATGACCCCGGTGTAGGGGTTCACGTAGAGCATGGCGGTAGCGCTGTCGGGATAGGTGACGCTGACTCGCAGCGCAAAATGCATTTCGCTGGGTGCGCTGATCATGCGCACGGCGGCCTGCGGTTGCTGCTGGGCCATGGCGGCGAGTACCTGGTCGTAGCCCAGGCGTTGGGCGTCATCATCCGGCGGATTGGCGCGCACGGACGGATCGGCCAGCCAGACAATCTCCTGGCTCACCGTGGCCAGGGTGCCGGTGATGCACACCAGGAACACGAAGAACCAGATGGGCAGGGCCAGCCAGCTGTGGACCAGGAACCAGAGTCTGGAGCGGGATTTCTTGGACATGGGGAATCACGGCCACACAAGGGAAAGGCAATGGAAAAGGCCCCCGCCGGACAAGGCCGGCGAGGCGCGAAGACACCCAGTCGCAGCGGTGTTCTAGGAGTAAGGACGGATGAGATCGAAAAACCGGCCATCTGCAGTTGCAAATAAATGTTTCGGTGCGGTTTTCGCGGTCTTTTCCATTTCTTTACACATTTTCTGTGCGTGTTTTTTGCGGCTCATCCGTCTTGTATGTGAAAACGATCGATTCGCAACGGAAGCGAACTTCAGCCAGACAACAGGAGAACCGCATGACCTTCTACCTTCGCCAGCTCACGCTGCTGGCCGTGGCGCTGAGCTGTGCGCCATTGGCCAACGCGGACTACCTGTGGCTGGAGCGCAATGCAGGCCAGAGCGCGAAAAGCTATTTCAGCGAACAGCAGCCCGGCGAGCACCTGCCGGTGACCCAGTTGCAGAACGCTCACGTCGTGCTCGGCGAGGGCAAGACGGCGCCGATGAAGGCTGGCGTCGAGTCCTTCGATATCGGCGCCGTGCCGCCGGGCGACCTGCGCGTCACCGCCCAGCGTGCCGAAGGCAGCACCCTGACCATTTATCAGGCCCGCGAGGGACGCACCGAGACCCGGGCGCAGAATGATCTGGAGTTGGTGCCCACGACGCCCGGCGGCAATACCTTCGCCCTGCACTGGAAGGGCACCGTGGTGCCGGCCTCGCAGGTCAACGTGTACACCTCCGAGCAGTGGAGTCGCAGCCTGAAGCCGGCAGCCGACGGCACCGTGACCCTGGCCACGCCGTTCCCGGCGCGCTACGTGCTGGAGGTCTCGGCCCAGGTCAACGGCGGTGCCAGCGTCGATGGCAAGCGCTACGACAGCGTGATCCACGTTTCCACCCTGTCCTTCGAGGTGCGCCCATGAGAGTTGCGATCAAAGCCAGTCCGGTGATCCGCCCACGCCTGCCGCGCCCGGCCCGGCAACTGCTGGAACATGCCGGCCTGCGCAGCAGCCTGCCGCGGCTGAACATCCTCGATGCGCTGGTGGCTTGCCGCAAGGCGACTGCCGTAGAGCTGCACGCCTACCTGGAGGAGCCAGGGCTGCCCATCTCCCTCAGCTGCGTCAGCCAGACGCTGCGCCGCCTGCACCTCTCCGGCCTGCTCGAACGTGACGAGAACAAGCGCTACAGCCTGGCACCCGGAGCGGTGGCGGCCATGGGCAAGTCGAGCGAGTTGCACTGATGACGGTGGCTCCCCTGTGGGAGCGAGTCATCTCCGCGATCCGGCCTGCAGGCCGGCTCAGCGCGTCGCCATCGGCCCTGGCGGAGCCGAGATTTCGCGCAAAAGCTTCGTTCATACATCAGCCAGTGCAATAGCAGGCCGTGCGCATTGAACCCGCCAGGCTCCGTCAGTGGTCGGCGGCGGCCACCTATCGTCAGGACCTATCCTTAGGCGATCCCGGTCTACAGTTGAAGTGACAAGTTCTGAAGACCCGAGGGAGTGCCACCATGAGCCAGTTGTTCGAGCCCCTGACCCTGCGCCAGCTGACCCTGTCCAACCGTATCGCCGTATCCCCCATGTGCCAGTATTCCGCCCAGGACGGCCTGGCCAACGACTGGCACCTGGTGCACCTGGGCAGCCGCGCAGTCGGCGGCGCCGGCCTGGTGATAGTCGAGGCCACGGCGGTCGCCCCGGAAGGGCGGATCAGCGCCGAGGACCTGGGCATCTGGAATGATGAGCAGGTCGAGCCGCTGCGGCGTATCACCCGTTTCATCGAGTCCCAGGGCGCGGTGGCCGGCGTGCAGCTGGCCCATGCCGGACGCAAGGCGAGTACCTGGGCACCCTGGCTGGGCAAGCACGGCTCGGTGCCGATCAGCGAAGGCGGCTGGACACCGGTGGCGCCCTCGGCCATCGCCTTCGACCCACAGCACACCGCGCCCATCGCCCTGAGCGAAGAGCAGATGTCGACCATCAAGCATCAGTTCGTGCGCGGCGCCGAGCGGGCCCTTGCCGCCGGCTTCAAGATCGCCGAGGTGCATGCCGCCCATGGCTATCTGCTGCACCAGTTCCTCTCGCCGCTTTCCAACCAGCGGCGCGACCAGTACGGCACCTGCTTCGAGAACCGCATCCGCTTCCTCCTCGAAATCACCGAGGCGGTGCGTGCGGTGTGGCCGCAGGAGTTGCCGCTGTTCGTCCGCCTGTCCGCCACCGATTGGGTGGAGGACGGCTGGAACCCCGACGAGACCGTTGAGCTGGCACGGCGCCTGAAGGGCCTGGGGGTGGACCTGATCGATGTGTCTTCCGGTGGCACTGCGGCCAACGCCGAGATTCCCGTGGGGCCGGGCTATCAGACGCAGTTCGCCGAGCGGGTGCGCAAGGAAGCCGGTATCGCCAGCGGCACCGTCGGCATGATCACCGAACCGGTGCAGGCGGAACACATCCTGCGTACCGGGCAGGCCGACCTGATCCTGCTGGCCCGGGAGCTGCTGCGCGATCCGTACTGGCCGCTGCACGCCGCCGATGAGCTGGGCGGGCAGCCGGTGCCGTGGCCGGCGCAATACCTGCGCGCCGCGCAACGAGGTACGCCCAAACGCAAGGCCTTCGGGCAGGCCTGAGGCCGGACGGGCTCACTCCCTGGACGTTCTGCGGCAGCCACCAGACCGGTGGCTGCCGATCATCTGCGGACGCTTTCCTTGAACTGGAACAGCGCTGGGCGCAGCGGGGTGGTGAAGGAGCGCTTCTCTTCGTCGAGCGCGGTGGTCACTGGCGTGCTGTCTACGCTGTTGATGACCCAGGCGTCCCCTTCGTGTTTCAGCGAATAGGCCAGCGGCACGCCGTTCCTGAGCACGGGCTCGGGTCTCGCGCGCGCCAGGGCATACAGTGTGACTTCGTAGGCTTCGGCTTCTCCGGCCTGGCCGCGGTCGACGGGAACCAGACGCGCATAGTTCAGCACGGCAGAACCGGGTAGGCGCCCCAGCAGGTGTTCCCCCAGCGAGGCCTCGGCATAAAGCGGATAGTAAGTGGGGGCGGGCGTGCTGACGTCGACAACGTGAAGAAAGCCGTAGAGTCGCCAGTCGCCAGCTCCGAACAGACCGGTGCCGGGGCCCGCCAGTACCTGGTAATGGCGTTTCGGCAGCTTGATGTCCAATAGGCGGGCGTTGCGCATGTCCAGCCGGGGGAAATTGCCCCAGGGCGTGTCGATGGCGTCGAAGCGCTTGCTGCCGATCACCACCGAGGCGGCCTCTCCGGCAATTTCCAGGTAGGACGGCGCGTTCTTCACGTCGGTGCGGTATTCGGTGCCGGCTTTCGACTCCTGCGGGGTGAAATGGGAGCCCAGCACGGAGGTGGAAACCTGTTCGATGCTCCAGAGGCTCTCGACAGCCGAGTTCAGGCTTTCATGCGTTTCGGCTTGGGCGAGCGGCAGCACCGTCAGAAGCGCCAATGTCAGCATGCAGCGGTGTAGCCGGTAAGTGAGCGGCATGGGAGCCTCGCGATCAGTAGAGATGTTCAACGGCGCGCCGCCTGGACGAACACCGGTCCCCAGAGCGGATGGCTGGCCTCGCTGGTACCCAGGTGGAAGGTCGGATCGATCTGCAGGGCGCGGTCAAAGGCGAAGCGGCACTGGATCGGTCGTTCGGTCACGCAATAACTGAACGCCAGGTACTTGAGGGCCTTCAGTTGTACCTGCGCATCGGTGCTCCAGATGGCTGGCGAGAGGAACGTCTGTTCGGCCAGGTAGTAATGCCCGGCCTCGTATGCGCGCAGGCCTTCGTCGAAGGTGTGCTCGGCGAGTACCTGGGCATCATCCGCAGGTGGTGCGGGCGGCGCCTCGCGCTGGCTGCTGCAAGCGGAAACCGTTACCAGGCAGGCGATCAGCAGCGGTGTCGAGAGAGTGCGCAGAGTCTTCATGGAGGGATCCATACAGGTCAAAGGGGGCCGGCCGACGTTTATTGGAGGCTGTGTCGGAGCGTCACGGATTGTCCTGCGGAAATCTGCACATCCTGTCTGTAGGCCGGCAGGTCGGGGTTGCGCAGTTCGATTCGGTAACTTCCCGGTGGCAGTTGCAGCTTGAACAGGGGCGGGCTGATGCCGCGCTTCCTGCCGTCGATCCAGACTTCGCCCCAGGGCTGAACGATGACGCTCAGGGTGCCTGTTGCGACGGGCGCAGGCGTACTGCCAGGTGGCGTCGGGCTCATGGCCTTGCTGCCGGTGACGGGCATGGCCTGGGTGCGCTGCGGATGAGGCTTGTGTTTCTGCTCGGCTGCGGCCATGGGAGCTGACAGCCGTTTCATCACCGGAGCCGATACCTCATGGGGCGCCGGCGTCGGGGCTGGTGCTGCTGCTTGAACCGGATCGATGGGAGTAGCCGGTGTGGCCGGTACGGCTGCATCGGAGAGCGGGGCAGCCTGTTCCTCCGGCACCGGCTCGGATGGCGGAATGACCAAGGGGCCGTCGTCCATGGGTTCCTGGGTGACGGTATCGAGGCTATCTGCCGGGGACGCTGATCGGTCCACCACGCCCTGCTGACCGGGCTCTACCTGCGAGAGCTTGTCCGGCGCGGGTTCGCTCGGGAGATTGAGTTCATCATCGAGAGCCCAGGGTTGCCACAGCGCCAGCAGCAGAGCGGTGACCAGCGTCCCGACGATGACGCCGGCGATCAGCGGCCAGTTGACCGGCGGGGGGGGGGCGGGGGGCAAGGCAGCAAT
>OGQD01001092.1_pt1 | contig 18501 bp, 28 predicted proteins | sample 1553091 | NCBI WGS metagenome assembly OGQD01 (sample SAMEA2580290, study PRJEB22360) | human gut metagenome | biome: human gut; feature: human-associated habitat; material: faeces | place: Denmark | collected 2008/2010
CACGTCCGTTACCTGGACCCTTCACATATGCTTTTACCTTTCTCAGGCCAAGATCGAATGCAATTTTAGCACAATCCTGGGCAGCCATCTGAGCTGCATAAGGAGTATTCTTTTTAGAACCTCTGAAACCCATTTTACCGGCAGAAGCCCAAGAGATAACCTCTCCGTTTTTATTTGTTAAAGAAATGATGATGTTATTGAAAGAAGCCTGAATATGAGCTTCACCAATAGCTTCAACTTTTACTTTTCTTTTCTTAACTACTTTAGTTTGTTTTGCCATAATTCCTAACGATTATTTACTAGCTTTTTTCTTGTTAGCAACAGTTTTTCTCTTTCCTTTACGGGTTCTAGAGTTGTTTTTCGTTCTCTGGCCTCTTAAAGGTAATCCAAGTCTGTGACGTATTCCTCGTTGGCATCCTATGTCCATTAATCTCTTAATGTTCAATTGCACTTCAGATCTTAATTCTCCTTCTACTTTTACGTTTTCAGAGATGTATGTTCTGATTGCAGCCAATTCATCGTCATTCCATTCGTTGACTTTCTTGTCTTCGCTGATACCGGCAGCTTTAAGGATTTCTGAAGCAGTGCTTCTTCCCACCCCGTAGATGTAAGTTAAACCGATAACGCCTCTTTTGTTTTTTGGTAAATCAATACCTGAAATTCTCGCCATAATTTAATTTTAGCCTTGTCTTTGTTTAAATTTTGGGTTCTTTTTGTTGATTACGAATAGTACACCTTTTCTGCGTACGATTTTGCAATCAGCGCTTCTTTTTTTAATTGATGCTCTTACTTTCATTTTGATAGTATTTATTTTTTAACAATAGCCAAATGGAACACGCGCTCCATTTGGCAGATTGTTTTTAATATCTAAATGTAATTCTCCCTTTCGTTAAATCATAGGGAGACATTTCTAATTTCACCTTATCGCCAGGTAAAAGTTTAATATAATGCATTCGCATTTTACCAGAAATATGAGCGATGAGAACATGCCCATTTTCAAGCTCTACACGGAACTGAGCGTTCGAAAGTGCTTCCGTAATAACGCCGTCTTGTTCAATATGTTTTTGTTTCGCCATAAATTAATATCCAGTCGTTCTTGATAATTTAGACTGCATTAACCCATCATAGTGATGGTTCAGCAGATAAGTATTAATCTGTTGAACGGTATCTAAAATTACTCCAACCATAATCAATAGTGATGTTCCCCCGAAAAATAGGGCGAACGCATCTGTCTGAACAAAGGTTCCATGCACAATTGCTGGAAGGATTGCAAAGATAGACAAAAATATTGCACCTGGCAAGGTAATTTTTGATAAAATATCATCTAAATAATCAGCCGTCTCTTTTCCCGGTCTTACTTTCGGTACTAAACCTCCGTTTCTCTTCAAATCATCAGCCATCTGGTTCACCGGAATTGTAATTGCAGTATAGAAAAACGAGAAGATAATAATTAATAGCGCAAACAATACGTTGTACTGCCAGCTAAAAACATTCTTGAAACCTGCAAGAAAAGTATTGGACTCATCTACTTTCGTTAATAAACCCGGTACGAACATCAATGCCTGAGCAAAGATAATCGGCATTACACCGGCAGCATTAACTTTCAATGGAATCCACTGTCTCGCTCCCTGCATAAGATTTCTGTTTACACCTCCTCTTGCCTGAGCTCTGCTTACGTACTGGATCGGGATTTTTCTTACAGCAACAGATAATACTACTGCTAAAAGAACAACCAACATCCAGAAAATTACTTCAATAAGGATCATGATAGACCCCATTCCTCCTTTTCCGTTCTGCACTGCCATTTCCTGAACGAATGCTTCCGGTAATCTTGAAAGAATCCCCACCATAATAAGGATAGAGATACCGTTCCCGATACCTTTGTCGGTGATTTTTTCACCTAACCACATTGCGAATACTGAACCGGCAACCAAAATAACAATACTTGGCAACCAGAACATGATAGAATTTGGCTCTACATAATATGCAGATGAGAACTGAGCATACGGTAAAAACAACTGAGTGATCGATGTTAAATAAGAAGGCGCCTGTACAAGACAAACTCCGATTGTTAACCATCTTGTGATCTGGTTCAAAGTATTTCTACCAGACTCTCCATCTTTCTGAAGCTTCTGAAGATAAGGAATAGCCATTCCCATCAACTGAACAATAATAGAAGCAGAAATATAAGGCATGATACCTAACGCCATTACGGAAGCGTGGCTGAAAGCTCCCCCCGTAAACGACGAAAGCAAGCCAAGGAGACCTGCTCCTTGCTTGTTACCGCCTTGATTTTTATAATGCTCTAAGAGATCTCCTACTTCCGCAAGGTTAATTGCAGGTAATGAGATATAAGATGCGAATCTATACACAAGGATAATTCCTAAAGTAAAGATAATTTTATCTCTAAGTTCTTTAAGACTCCAAATATTTTTGAGGGTTTGTATAAATTCTTTCATTAGTGATTATTATAAGGTAATTGCTTTTCCACCTGCCTTAGCGATAAGCTCTTCAGCAGATTTAGTGAACTTGTCAGCAGAGATTGAAACCGCAGATTTCAATTCTCCTCTACCCATAATTTTCACTAATTCGTTTTTAGTAATTAAACCATTCTCAATCATTACTTCTCTTGTAATATCTCCAGTGATAGATTTATTTTCAATTAAAGTCTGGATTGTATCCAGGTTAATTCCTCTAAACTCTTTTCTGTTTACGTTTTTGAATCCGAATTTCGGTAATCTTCTTTGTAAAGGCATCTGACCTCCTTCAAAACCGATCTTCTGAGAATAACCAGCTCTTGCTTTCTGTCCTTTATGCCCTTTTGTAGAAGTACCTCCTTTTCCACTACCTTGTCCTCTACCAATTCTTTTTGAATTGAAAGTAGATCCTGCAGCTGGCTTTATGTTGTTTAAATTCATTTTAAAATTATTTTAAAAATTATTTTTGAACTTCAAGTAAGTGACTAACTGCAGCTATCATTCCTAAGATAGAAGGAGTAGCTTCGTGTTCTACAACTTGGTGAAGTTTCTTAAATCCTAATGCTTCAAGCGTTCTCTTTTGGGTTTTTGTTCTTCCAATAGCGCTTCTTACTTGCTTTACTTTGATTGTTGCCATTGTTTTATATATTAACCGTTAAACACTTTACTTAGAGAAACTCCTCTCATTCTAGCGATTTCTTCAGGTCTTCTGATATCCAATAACGCTTTGAAAGTAGCTTTCACCACGTTGTGAGGGTTAGAAGATCCTTTAGATTTTGAAAGGATATCGTGAATACCAGCAGATTCAAGTACCGCTCTTACCGCACCTCCTGCGATAAGTCCTGTACCATGAGAAGCAGGTCTTAAGAAGATATCTGCACCTCCGTATCTAGCAGTAGTCTGGTGAGGGATTGTGTGGTTCATTACAGGAACTTTAACAAGGTTTTTCTTAGCGTCTTCCACTGCCTTAGCAATTGCAGAAGCAACCTCTTTAGATTTTCCTAATCCGTAACCGATAACTCCATCTTCGTTACCTACAACTACGATAGCAGAGAATCCGAAAGCTCTACCTCCTTTAGTTACTTTTGTTACTCTGTTAACAGCTACGAGACGATCTTTAAGTTCTAATCCTCCCGGTTTTACTCTTTCTATATTATCTAGTCCTAACATATTTTCCGAAATTTAATGATTAGAATTTAAGTCCACCTTCTCTCGCACCATCAGCTAGAGCTTTAATTCTCCCGTGATATACGAATCCGTTTCTATCAAATACAATATTTTCGATTCCTGCAGCGATAGCTTTGGCAGCGATAGCCTTACCTACAGCAGCAGAAACTTCAGTCTTAGTTCCGTTAGCGTCAACTCCTTTCTCTCTTGAAGAAGCAGAAGCTAAAGTTTTTCCACTGTTATCGTCGATTAACTGAGCGTAAATTTCCTTATTACTTTTGTATACAGATAATCTTGGCAATTCAGAAGATCCGGAGATTTTTCCTCTTACTCTTCTTTTGATTCTTATTCTTTTTTCTACTTTACTTAATGCCATAATACTTATAATTTATTAAGCAGATTTACCAGCTTTACGTCTAACAATTTCTCCTACGAATCTTACCCCTTTACCTTTGTATGGTTCAGGCTTTCTGAAAGAACGGATCTTTGCAGCTACCATCCCTAGAAGTTGGTTGTCGTGAGACGTTAAAGTAATAATTGGGTTTTTACCTTTTTCAGTCAATGTATCTACTTTTACTTCACTTGGAAGTTCCAATACGATACCGTGAGAGAATCCTAAAGCTAACTCAAGTTTTTGACCTGCGTGAGAAGCTCTGTATCCTACCCCTACTAATTCCAGTTTCTTTTCGAAACCTGTGTTTACACCAACAATCATGTTGTTGATTAACGCTCTGTATAAACCGTGAAGCGCTTTGTGTTGTTTAGCATCAGATGGTCTGTTTACATTCAGTTCTCCATCTTTCTGTTCTATAGTAATTCCTGCTGTAAGTTCCTGAGAAAGTTCTCCTTTAGGACCTTTTACAGTTACCACACCATCTTTTTCAGTGATAGTAACTCCTGCTGGAACTGTTATAATTGCTTTACCAATTCTTGACATTTTCCTGTGATTAAAAATTAATAAACATAGCAGATTACTTCACCGCCTACTTTTTCTTCTCTAGCTTTCTTGTCAGTCATTACTCCTTTAGAAGTAGAGATGATAGAAATACCCAAACCGTTTAGTACTCTTGGAAGTTCAGTAGAACCTTTGTACTGTCTCAAACCTGGTCTAGAAGCTCTTTGGATAGACTTGATAGCTGGTTTGTTGGTTTGTTTGTCGTACTTTAAAGCGATTTTGATCGTACCCTGAACAGCGCTATCTTCAAACTTGTAGTTTAAGATATACCCTTGATCGAATAAGATCTTAGTAATCTCCTTTTTGATTTTCGATGCAGGAATTTCCACCACTTTGTGGCCTGCGCTTTGTGCGTTCCTTACTCTTGTTAGGAAATCTGAAATTGGATCTGTTACCATTTTTCTTTTATAAATTATTGGTTAAAGAACAATCAGTATTGTAAGGACTTGAAGAGTAAAATATCAGACCTCAGAAATCTCGGTCTGATATTTTTATCTTTAGTATCCAGACAACTTAATTGTCCCGATTTTTAATTAGTAATTATTACCAACTAGCTTTTTTAACTCCCGGGATAAGACCGTTGTTTGCCATTTCTCTGAAAGTTACTCTGGAAATACCGAACGTTCTCATGTATCCTCTTGGTCTACCTGTTAGTTTACATCTGTTGTGTAATCTTACAGGAGAAGCATTTTTAGGCAATTTTTGAAGTCCTTCGTAATCACCAGCTTCTTTAAGAGCCTGTCTTTTAGCAGCGTATTTAGCAACTAGTGCTTCTCTTTTGCGCTCACGCGCTTTCATTGATTCTTTAGCCATTTCTTAGTTCTTTTTAAATGGTAAACCGAAGTGAGTTAATAATGCTTTTGCTTCTTTATCTGTTTTCGCAGTAGTAACGAAAGTGATGTCCATCCCCTGGATTTTTTTCACTTTGTCGATTACGATCTCAGGGAAGATGATCTGCTCAGTGATCCCTAAGTTGTAGTTACCTCTACCATCGAAACCATCAGCCTTGATTCCAGAGAAATCTCTGATTCTTGGCAATGCAGAAGAAGTTAATCTGTCTAAGAACTCATACATTTTATTAGCTCTTAGTGTAACTTTAGCACCTACAGGCATTCCTTTTCTCAATTTGAAAGCAGCTTCGTCTTTCTTAGAGATTGTACCTACAGCCTTCTGACCAGTGATGTTCGTTAATTCTTCAACAGCATAATCGATGATTTTTTTGTCTGCTGTAGCATCTCCTAAACCTTGAGATAAAACAATTTTCTCTAATCTAGGTACCTGCATTACAGACTTGTATCCGAATTCTTCCATCATTGCAGGAACAATCGTTTCTTTATATGCTTTTTTGGGTCTTGCTATATATTCCATGTGTTATTTAAAATTATAAAGTTTCACCCGTTTTTTTGTTGATTCTTACTTTCTTATCTCCTTCGATTTTGTAACCTACTTTGATAGCTTTTCCGTCTTTTCCAACTAAAGCTACGTTTGAGATATGAATAGAAGCTTCTCTTTCAACGATTCCTCCTTGAGGATTTGAAGCTGAAGGCTTAACGTGTTTTTTAACGATATTAAGTCCTGCAACTACTACTCTTGGGTCTCTTCCTTCTTTTTTGATCACTTCAATAACTTCACCTGTACCACCTTTAAGACCTTTCTTACCTGTAGTTACGATGACGTTATCTCCTCTTTTTATTTTTAACTTTGACATTTTTTTACAATTTTAAATATTAAAGTACTTCAGGAGCTAATGAAATGATTTTCATATATTCTTTGTCTCTCAGCTCACGAGCAACTGGTCCGAAAACACGGGTTCCTCTCATTTCTCCCGCTGCGTTTAGCAATACACAAGCATTGTCTTCGAATTTGATGTATGAACCATCTTTTCTTCTTACTGCTTTTTTAGTTCTTACTACTACAGCTTTAGATACCTGACCTTTTTTAGCGTTTCCTGATGGTGTAGAATCTTTGATAGTAACAACGATTTTATCACCAACTGAAGCATATCTTCTTCTGGTTCCTCCCAGAACTCTGATAACCAATACTTCTTTAGCACCTGTGTTATCAGCAACTTTTAATCTTGATTCTGTTTGTAACATTATTACTTAGCTTTTTCAATGATTCTTACTAGTCTCCATCTCTTGTTCTTGCTCATAGGTCTAGTTTCTTGGATCAAAACTGTATCACCTTCTGTGCATTCGTTGTTCTCGTCGTGTGCAGTATATTTTTTCGTTTTCAATACGAATTTACCGTACATCGGGTGCTTTACTCTCGTAGTTTCACTAACAACAATAGTTTTTTCCATTTTATTGCTGGAAACCACTCCGATTCTTTCTTTTCTTAAATTTCTATCCATTTTAAAATGAAATTATTGTTTGTTAGTTAACTCAGTGTTTAGTCTAGCGATTGTTTTTCTCAAATCTCTGATTTGGATCGGGTTTTCAATTGGGCTGATTGCATGAGCCAATTTCAATTTAGAATATTGAGCTTTTGCTTCAGTTAATTGAGCTTGAATATCACCCGCGCTTAAATTTTTAATATCAGCTTTTTTCATTGTATTCAAAGATTAAAGAGGTTTAACAAAATCGTTAGCAACTACAAATTTAGTAACAACTGGTAATTTTTGTGCCGCAAGTCTAAGAGCTTCTTTCGCTACTTCGTAAGGAACACCTCCTACTTCGAACATAATTTTACCTGGTTTTACTACAGCTACCCAATATTCCACAGCACCTTTACCTTTACCCATACGTACTTCCGCAGGTTTTTTAGTAATTGGCTTATCCGGGAAGATTTTGATCCATAGTTGACCTTCTCTCTTCATATATCTTGTCGCAGCGATACGAGCAGCTTCAATTTGTCTTGCAGTGATCCAAGCACCTTCTGTCGCCTTGATTCCGAAAGTTCCATAAGCAAGTTGACTACCTCTCTGGGCACTCCCCTTCATTTTCATCTTATGTACTCTACGGAACTTGGTTCTTTTTGGTTGTAACATAATTTCTAAATTTTAGATTTTAGATTTTAGATTTTAGATTTTTTTTATTTTAAAAAAGTAACGGTAATTTAAAATTCAAAATTTCTAATCTAAAATTTTAATTATTATTGTTATTGTTGTTGTTTTTTCTAGGTCTTCTGTTGTCTCTGTCTCCTCCTCTGTTTCCTCTTTCAGACTGACCTCCTTTTTTCTGTTGTCCCACTAATGGAGAAAGTTCTCTTTTACCGTAAACTTCACCTTTCATGATCCAAACTTTTACCCCTAGTTTTCCGTACTGAGTAAGTGCTTCACCGATGTGGTAATCGATATCTGCTCTGAAAGTAGACAATGGAATTCTTCCTTCTTTGAAAGATTCTGATCTTGCCATTTCAGCTCCGTTCAATCTACCAGAGATCTGAACTTTGATACCTTCTGCTCCCATTCTCATTGTACCTGCCATCGCCATTTTAACAGCTCTTCTGTAAGAAATTCTGTTTTCAATCTGCTTAGCAATGCTGTCTGCAACTAATACTGCATCCAGCTCAGGTCTTTTGATTTCGAAGATGTTGATCTGAATATCCTTTTTAGTCAATTTTTTCAACTCTTCTTTCAGTTTGTCAACTTCCTGACCTCCTTTACCGATGATAAGTCCCGGTCTAGCAGTAGTAATTGTAACTGTTACTAATTTTAATGTTCTTTCAATATAAATTCTTGAAATCCCACCTTTAGATAATCTAGCTTCAAGGTATCTTCTGATTTTGTAGTCTTCCGCGATTCTGTCTCCATAATCGTTTCCGCCAAACCAGTTAGAATCCCATCCTCTGATGATACCTAATCTGTTACCAATTGGATTTGTCTTCTGTCCCATACCTTGATTTAGTTTTCTTTATTACCTAAGATTAATGTAACGTGGTTAGATCTTTTTCTGATTCTGTACCCTCTACCTTGCGGAGCTGGTCTTAGTCTCTTCAATTGTCTTGCACTATCCACGAATATTTCTTTAACGATAAGGTTTGCTTCCTCAATGTCAGCCCCTTCGTTTTTCACTTGCCAGTTAGCAATTGCAGAAAGAAGTAATTTTTCTAATTTGTTAGAAGCTTCTTTCTTAGAATATTTAAGGATATAAAGAGCTTTATCTACTTGCTCTCCTCTAATGATATCAGCAACTAATCTCATTTTTCTCGGAGAAGATGGGCAGTTATTTAATGAAGCTTTTACAACGTCTTTGTTAGCTTCTTTTCTTGCGATTGCGCTATCTTGTTTTCTTGATCCCATGATTATCTGCTTCCTTTGTTTTTGTTACCACCATGACCTCTGAAAGATCTTGTTGGAGAAAATTCGCCTAACTTGTGACCAACCATGTTTTCTGTAACATAAACAGGGATAAAAGATTTCCCGTTGTGTACAGCAATAGTTTGTCCTACGAAGTCCGGAGAGATCATAGATGCTCTAGACCAAGTTTTGATAACTGTCTTCTTACCAGACTCTATATTTGCCTGAACCTTCTTATCTAAAGTATGATGAATGAACGGTCCTTTCTTAAGTGATCTTGCCATAATTATTTTCTTTTAGATACGATGTAACGGTTAGACACTTTGTTTTTCTTTCTAGTTTTGTAACCTTTAGCTGGTTTACCGTTTCTAGATCTTGGGTGACCTCCAGAAGAACGTCCTTCACCACCTCCCATTGGGTGATCTACAGGGTTCATTACTACCGCTCTTGTTCTTGGTCTTCTACCTAACCATCTGCTTCTACCAGCTTTACCTGATACAGTTAATTGGTGATCAGAGTTGGAAACAGAACCAATCATTGCCATACATTCAGTAAGGATCATTCTGGATTCTCCTGAAGGTAATTTAATGATTGCATATTTCCCGTCTCTTGAAGTTAATTGCGCTGAAGAACCAGCACTTCTTGCTAAAATAGCACCTTGACCAGGCTTCATTTCAACACAAGAAATTACAGTACCCAATGGAATGTTTTTCAATTTCATTGCGTTACCTACATTTGGTTCTACGCTTTCACCTGAAACTACTTTTTGGTCTACTTTGATACCGTTTGGAGCGATGATATATCTCTTCTCTCCGTCTGCGTACTCTAATAAAGCGATAAATGCAGTTCTGTTTGGATCGTATTCTACAGATTTTACAGTTGCTTCAACGTTTGCTTTGTTTCTTTTGAAGTCAATAATTCTGTATTTTTTTTTGTGTCCACCTCCGGTGTAACGCATGGTCATTTTACCTGTTTGGTTACGTCCACCTGACTTTTTAATACCAACTGTTAGAGATTTCTCTGGTTTGTTAGTAGTAATTTCCTCAAAATTGTTTACAATTCTGAATCTCTGTCCCGGGGTGATAGGTTTTAATTTTCTAACAGACATTACTATTATTTATAATTATAATTAATTTACAGCAAAAATATCGATAACCTCACCTTCAGCAAGTTTGATTACCGCTTTTTTCAATTTGTTTGTCTTTCCTACTTGAAGACCTTTTTTAGTGTATTTCGAAGAAACCTTCGGAGCATAAATCATTGTATTAACGTCTGCTACTTTTACACCATAAGCCGCTTCTACAGCTTTCTTAATCTGGATTTTATTCGCCTTAGTATCTACCAAGAAAGAATAAGAACCTCTTAAATCTGTAAGGTAATTAGCCTTTTCTGAGATAACTGGTTTAATGATAATAGACATGATTTATTTCTTTAAATTTTCCTGGAATTTTTCTACTGCACCTTCGAAGAATACGATCTCACCTGCGTTTACTAAATCGTAAGAACTCACTTCGTTGAAGTTCATTACTTTAGTCTTAGGTAAGTTTCTTGAAGATAAATACACATTCTTGTTAGCTTCAGGAAGAATGAACAAAGATTTTTTACCGTTTAATGTTAATGCATCTAATAAAGTAATGAAATCTTTAGTCTTAGGAGCTTCGAAGCTCATATCTTCTAAAACTTTAATGCTGTTGTCTCTCATTTTCTGAGATAAAACAGATTTCTTAGCTAATCTCTTAAGAGCTTTGTTCAATTTGAATCTGTAGTCTCTTGGTTTTGGACCGAATACTCTACCTCCTCCTCTGAAAGTTGGAGATTTAATATCACCATATCTAGCAGAACCAGATCCTTTTTGCTTCTTAAGTTTTTTAGTAGAAGCTGTGATTTCGCTTCTTTCTTTTGCTTTATGAGTCCCTTGTCTTTGTGCTGCAAGGTACTGTTTAACTTCTAAGTAAACCGCGTGCTGATTTGGCTCAATTCCGAATACTGTTTCGTCTAGAGTTACTTTTCTTCCGGTCTCTTTTCCTGATGTATTTAATACTACTAGTTCCATTTTCTGATAATTACATAAGAATTTTTAGCTCCCGGAACAGCACCTTTTACTACTAAAAGATTTTGTTCTTGATCCACTTTTAATACCTGAAGGTTTTGTACAGTTACCTGCTTACCTCCCATTCTTCCAGCCATTCTCATCCCTTTGAATACTCTTGAAGGGTCAGATCCGGCACCGATAGAACCTGGAGCTCTAAGTCTGTTGTGCTGACCATGAGTTGCCTGCATTACACCTCCAAATCCGTGTCTTTTAACAACACCCTGGAAGCCTTTACCTTTTGAAGTACCTGTTACGTCTACGAATTCTCCTTCGTTGAACAAGTCTACCTTTACTTCTTCTCCTACTTTTACTTCATCAACGAATTCTCTGTAGAATTCTACCAATTTAGCTTTAGGAGCAGAACCAGCCTTTTTGAAATGACCAGCTAACGCTTTACCAACGTTCTTCTCACTCTTGTCATCGAAACCTAATTGAACTGACTTATAACCGTCTTTTTCAATGGTTCTGACCTGTAAAACCGAGCATGGACCAGCCTGAATAACTGTACAAGGAATATTTTTCCCTGCTTCGTCAAACAAAGAAGTCATACCGATTTTTTTACCAATAATACCTGACATTGTTTATGTTATAATAAAATTTATCCTTTATTTATCCCCATTTTTCGGAAGTCTGAAGCAATTTCTACTTTTGATATAGGCATACTACGCCCCTAAAATGAGTGTGCAAATTTATGAATATTTTTATAACTGACAAATATTTACAGTAAAATATTTTGATTTTTAATCATTTACAGAAAAATCTTAAGATCACGAGTTTTTAAATGATGTCAAAATCATTCACTTTACAGACTTTTTTTGCAAAAACGAAAGAAATAGCCATAAGAAGGAAATGGTGTGACTTAATCACTGAATAATTAAGGAGCCAGTTCAATCGGATTATTTTTCTTTTTAATCCTGTCCTTTATCTGTCTTTCCGTTCCTGAATCGAAACTGAAGCCTCCTTTAGCAATTTCAGAGACAAAATTTTCATGAAAATTTTTAAATGCTTTATAAAATTCAGATTTCTTTACCGTTTTTCCTTTAACTCTCTTTCTGGAAATCCACATCTTAGGCTTTTCTGAAAAGGTTTTATAACTCACAAGCTCGAACGTATATTGTTTTTTAGAATCCTCAATCTCCACAATCAGTCCCGGAAGACCATAAAATTTATAAGGACCATCAGAAACCGGAATTTCGTTCGTGAACCACGCTTTATAATCACGTCCCGCATACGTAACCAACGCAGCCTGACATTTTAAATTTTCTATTTCTTTTGTTTCATCGGTAATCTTCCAGTTAAAATCAGGCTTTTCTTCGTAAATAAAGTTGTCCTTAATAATATAATCGTAATAAGAAATATTGTTTTTTTCAAAGTTTTTAATGACGCGAAAAGTAAAATTGGTTTTAGGTAAACTTTTAGGATCAAGACCAAAAGCAAAACGGTTTGCTCCACCAGCTAAAGAATCTCTGTTATATGAAGTTACTCCCATAAACTGAGATTTCTCTTTTCCCCTCTCCAAAATAAAATACTCTTCATTAGAACTGGATTTATCCAGAGAATCAATCTGATATTTCAAAAGATATACATATCTGGATTCAACATCATCGATATTTACCTTTTCCTGAGCGGAAAAATTAACAAGCGCAAAAAAGAATAAAAAAGTAAAAAATGTAATTTTATAAGACATCTTATTTATATTTTATGATTGGAAACTGCATTTACTTCCCTAAAAATATAAATAAACACCCTATAATCAAAATTAATTGCGAATAATATAGAAAAACAAGACAATAATAATTTGAATTAAAAAATTACGCCGTATTTATTTAACAATAACACTCACGCCAATTTCTTCAAGCTTATTTTTATCCTCCTCTAAAATATCACCGTCTGTGATCAGAAAGTCAATTTTATCCAAATCTGCGATTTTTCCGAAACCTTTTTTATTCAGCTTGGAAGAATCTGCAAGAATCACTACTTTATCCGAACATTCAATCATCAGTTGATTAAGATGAGCTTCCGCAGCATTGGAAGTACTGATCCCGAAATTCATATCAATACCGTCTACTCCCAGAAATAATTTATTGCACGAGAAATGTTTCAGAATCGTCTCAGAGATGGAACCTACAATGGAAGTCGAACTTTTTCTCACCTCTCCTCCCAATTGTATAATATTAATGTTCGGATTATTGCAAAGCTCGATCGCAACCCGTAAAGAAGAAGTGAGAACCGTCAACGGTCCAAAATTTACCAACATACGCGCAAGATAATGCATCGTGGTTCCTGAAGCCAGAATAATACAGTCGTTCTCCTGAATCAGAGAAAGCGCACCTTTCGCAATATTCTTTTTAGCCTCTACATTGATATTTTCCTTTTCATCTACATTTTTTTCGTACGCATACCTCACCTGCTTACTTGCTCCTCCGTGATTCCGGAACAGCAATCCAAGACTTTCAAGATAATTAAGATCCTTTCGGATCGTAACCGACGAAACATTGAATTTCTCACAAAGATCCTGAACCAGAATATGATCTTTTTCGTCTAATTCCTTTAAAATATCATTATGCCTTGGAAGCAATTTCTCCATTACGTTTCGTTTTCTCAAAAATACCATTTTTATTTTGATTCGAAAAATTTCATTTATTTTCTTTTTAGTTTCGTTTTTAATTTATAACTTTGAAAACGAAACATAACGAAATATTATGAAACGAAACGAAGAACTCAGCAAATTATCCACCATTAAAGAATGGGACTTTATCATCGTTGGCGGAGGAGCGAGTGGATTAGGTTCGGCACTGGACGCAACGAGCAGAGGATTTAAAACGTTACTGTTAGAATCTCACGATTTTGCAAAAGCAACTTCCAGCAGAAGTACAAAACTGGTACATGGCGGCGTAAGATATTTAGCACAGGGAGATATCGGCTTGGTAAAAGAAGCCTTAAAAGAAAGAGGTTTACTGGCAAAAAATGCAGCCCACGTTGTAAAAAACCAGTCTTTCATTATTCCAAATTACACTTGGTGGGAAGGAATTTATTATAAAATAGGACTTTCGGTTTACGATTTTCTAGCCGGGAAATTAAGTTTGGGTAGAACGAAATACATCAGCAAATCAAAAACCGTAGAGAAACTTCCGACCATCGAACAAAAAGGTCTGGCAAGCGGAGTGGTTTATCAGGACGGACAGTTTGACGATGCAAGACTGGCGATCAACTTAACACAGACCATTATCGAAAAAGGCGGAACAGCGGTTAATTACGTAAAAGTGATTAATCTGATGAAAAATGACTCCAATAAGATCATCGGCGTTGTTGCAGAAGATCAGTTTACAAAACAGCAATTCGAAATCAAAGCGAAAGTTGTTATCAATGCAACCGGAGTTTTCACGAATGATATTTTAAATATGAACAACCCGAAACACGGAAAATTCGTCGTTCCAAGTCAGGGAATTCATTTGGTTCTGGATAAATCGTTTCTGAAAAGTGACGATGCCATCATGATTCCTAAAACTTCGGACGGAAGGGTTTTATTTGTCGTTCCGTGGCACGACAGAGCTTTGGTAGGAACAACCGATACTTTACTGGAAAACGAAAGTTTTGAGCCAAGAGCTTTGGAAGATGAAATTAAATTTGTCCTGAATACCGCAAGACAATATTTAGCAAAGAAACCAACCCGCGAAGACGTAAAATCTGTTTTCGCAGGACTCAGACCTCTCGCAGCTCCGAAAGATGGCAGCAAAAGCACAAAAGAAGTTTCCAGAAGTCATAAGGTCGTTACCTCAGACACGGGACTCATCTCGATTATCGGAGGAAAATGGACGACATACCGTAAAATGGCGGAAGACACGATTGATGAAGCCATGAAAATTCATAACCTCGGAATAACCACTTCCAAAACAGAACACCTTTCGATTCATGGAAATGTGAAACCCGAAACGGTAGACAGAACCCATCATTTATATGTTTACGGAGCCGATATTCCGGAAATAAAAAAACTACAGCAGAACAATCCTGAATTATCAGAAAAAATACATCCTGATCATCCCTTCACCATGGCAGAAGCAGTCTGGGCAATACGAAGCGAAATGGCACAAACCATTGAGGATATTTTAGCACGAAGAGTCCGGCTTTTATTTTTAGATGCAAGAGCAGCAATCGACAGCGCGCACAAGATTGCACAGATCATCGCAAAAGAAAACGGGCATTCTGCGGAATGGGCAGTTGAACAGGAAAGAGAATTTATCGAATTGGCGAAAGGATATCTACTGACTCCTTATTCTCCAAGATCTATTTAACCTTAATTTACGATCACAGCATGAGTGAAAAGTTGATTCTCGCTCTGGACCAAGGTACGACTTCGTCGAGAGCCATTTTATTCAATCACAGCGGAGAAATTGAATTTGTTTCTCAGAAAAGTTTTGAACAGATATTTCCTACACCGGGTTGGGTAGAACATGACCCCAATGAAATCTGGTCTTCACAGGTTTCCGTAGCGGCGGAAGTCATTGCCAAAGCAGGAATTTCCGGTCGGGAAATTGCTGCCATTGGAATTACCAATCAGCGTGAAACCACCGTTGTATGGGATAAAGAAACCGGAGAACCTGTGTATAATGCCATTGTATGGCAGGACAGAAGAACGTCCAAATATTGTGACGAATTAAAAGAACAGGGTCATGCTGAGAAAATTAAAGAAAAAACAGGTCTTGTACTGGATGCTTATTTTTCAGCAACAAAACTGAAGTGGATTTTAGACAATGTAAAAGGCGCAAGAGAAAAAGCAGAAGCCGGAAAATTATGTTTCGGAACAGTAGACACTTTCCTTGTCTGGAAACTTACGCGCGGAAAGATGTTCATCACCGATGTTTCGAATGCAAGCAGAACCATGCTTTTGAATATTCATACTTTAGAATGGGATGATGATTTACTGGAACTATTCAATATTCCAAGATCGATTTTGCCGGAAGTAAAACAAAGCAGTGAAATCTACGGAGAAACAGCTACTACATTATTCTCCACAAAAATTCCGATTGCAGGGATTGCGGGAGATCAGCAGGCTGCATTATTCGGACAGATGTGTACGACTCCGGGAATGGTAAAAAACACGTACGGAACAGGCTGTTTCCTTTTAATGAACACAGGAACAGAAGCAGTTTTATCTAAAAACAATTTACTGACGACCGTTGCATGGAAAATTAATGGAGAAGTGAATTACGCTTTGGAAGGAAGTGTTTTTGTGGGAGGTGCAGCGATTCAGTGGCTGAGAGACGGTTTAAAATTAATCCGTTCCGCAGAGGAAGTAAATACTTTGGCACAATCGGTTGAAGATAATGGCGGGGTGTACTTTGTTCCTGCATTAACGGGATTAGGCGCTCCCCATTGGGATCAGTATGCCCGCGGAAATATCGTTGGCGTAACCCGCGGAACCACAAACGGGCATATCGCAAGAGCAACTTTGGAAGGTATTGCTTTTCAGGTGTATGATATTGTAAAAGCAATGGAAGCTGATTCCGGAACGGAAAGTCTTGAATTAAGAGTAGACGGCGGAGCTTCCGCAAGTGATTTGCTGATGCAGATTCAGTCGGATTTATTCGGATTTAAAATTACAAGACCAAAAACACTGGAAACAACCGCTCTGGGAGCTGCTTATCTTGCCGGACTTGCTGTCGGATACTGGAAAAATATTGATGAAATACAGTCTCAATGGATCATTGATAAAGATTTCCATCCGCAACTGGAAAAAGAAAAAGTGGAAAAGATGGTAAAAACCTGGACAAAAGCAGTACAGCGTTCTCAAAACTGGATCGAAGATTAACCTTTTAAAATAAAACTATGACTCCATTTACAGCAGAAATAATCGGCACAATGCTGATGATCCTTTTAGGAAACGGCGTAGTTGCCAATGTTGTTTTGAAAGGCACAAAAGGAAACAACTCCGGCTGGATTGTCATTACCACCGCTTGGGCTTTGGCAGTTTTTGTGGGGGTAACCGTCGCAGGACCTGTCAGCGGAGCACACCTGAATCCCGCAGTGACTTTAGGTCTGGCTTTCGCAGGAAAATTTTCATGGGATCTGGTTCCTACCTATATTGCCGGAGAAATGATCGGGGCAATGTTGGGTGCGTCTCTGGTCTGGATATTCAATAAAGATCATTTTGCCATTACGGAAGACGAAGGGGCAAAACTTGCATGTTTCAGTACAGGACCTGCCATCAGAAAACCTGTTTCCAATTTAATCAGTGAAATGATCGGAACTTTCGTTTTGGTATTCGTGATTTTTCATTTTGCAGATCCAAGCATGACTTTAAATAATGATCCGAACGCAAAAATAGGATTAGGAAGTGTAGGAGCTTTACCAGTCACTTTATTGGTCTGGGCAATTGGTCTTTCTTTGGGAGGAACCACAGGCTACGCTATTAATCCGGCAAGAGATCTCGGACCAAGAATTATGCACGCTCTTCTTCCGGTAAAAGGAAGCAGTGACTGGAGTTATGCATGGATTCCCATTGCAGGACCAATCATTGGAGCTGCTCTTGCTGCGTTACTTCACGGAATTCTGAGCTAACAACACTTTACTTTATGAAAAAACTAATCTATTTATGCCTGATTCTATCAGGTACAGGAACTCTTTTTGCCCAGGAAAACACAGAAACAAAGGAAGAAAGCAGACTGGATTTTATCGCAAACATTCAGAATAACCATCTTTGGAGAGGTTTAATTATTACCGATAAGCCGGTTGTGATGGGAAATCTTTCTTATGCTCTGGATAAAGATAAAAAATGGAAAGTCGGAATTTGGGGCGCATCTGCTTTAGCGGACGATAAAGACAATACACATTATAAAGAAATCAATTATTATGTACAGTTTTCCAACGGAAGATTTTACATTGGATTGTGGGATTTATTTAATTCAAGAAATATAAACACTGCGGTGGCTTCGGAAGATATTTTTAATTATTCCAACAGGAGAACAGCGCATATTATTGATTTAAGAACCAATTATACATTTGGAGCTTCTTTTCCTTTAAATATTGAAGCAGACATTATGCTGTATGGAGGAGCTAATGCGGGAGAAGTGGTTCTGGAATCTGACGGAACATATAAAAAGAACAAATACTCAACATACGTTCAGGCGAGTTATCCTGTTATTAAAGATAAAAAAGTAAATCTTGACGCTTTTGTAGGAGCCGGATTTGCTTTAAATGACAAAAGATTTATTTACGGAAACGGAGAAAACAGTTTTGATATTGTAAATGTAGGCGTGAAGGCAAGTAAGACCGTAAAAATCACAGATCATTACATCCTGCCTGTTTCCATGATGGCAATGTGGAATCCTGCAAATAAGTTTGCAAGAATTCAGCTTGCTGCAACAGTATTCTAGAAAATTAATTGTTAGTAATGTACAGACCATCTCTTCTGGAGGTGGTTTTTTATTAATTTGATGTTTTTTAATGTAAACTTGTGTAAACTAATTTCAAAATTAACCGCAAAAGTTGCAAAAGACATTCATACAGGGATTATCAGAATTTTTAAAGTTCTCAAAAGAATAAAAATCAAAGATTTTTAAAAACTATTGTG
>OGQD01001093.1_pt1 | contig 18498 bp, 13 predicted proteins | sample 1553091 | NCBI WGS metagenome assembly OGQD01 (sample SAMEA2580290, study PRJEB22360) | human gut metagenome | biome: human gut; feature: human-associated habitat; material: faeces | place: Denmark | collected 2008/2010
CGCCAGCAGCGCGGGGGGCCCCGGCCCGTGCGTTACCCGCAGCTGGCCGGCGTCAGCCTGGCGGACAGCCTCGGCGGTGCGGACCGGCGCTCGACCCGGGACGAACGCGGCCATCTGTTCGACTATGGTGTGGTCATGTACCTCGACCCGGAATTCACCGAGTCGGTGATGCGCCACGCCGATCAGGTCACGCCCTGGGCGATCTTGCGTGAGTCCCTGCGCCAGGGGCAGCTCGGTCCGTCGCTGGACAACCGCGCGCTGTTCCGCGGCATCCACGACGGCCGCTACAAGTTCGCCCGCTACTTCGCGCCGTCCGACCACCACACGCCGGCCGGCTTCGACGACCTGCTGGCGCGCAACGACCTGGAGCTGTACGACACCCAGGCCGACCCGGACGAACTGCACAACCTCGCCGCCGAGCCGCAGGCGCATCGCGATCTGATCGAGCGGCTGAGCGCCCGGGTTGACGCGCTGGTCGCCCTGGAGATCGGCATCGACGACGGCCGCGAACATCCCGGCCCGACCTTCCTCTACAACTGAACCGGGAGCTTTACCATGCTGACCCTGGCCAAGGCCGCACTCGCGCTGTTCTGGGTTTTGGCGCTGGCCAACCTGCTGCACCCCTTCGCCGGCCCTTACATGAACGCCATCGCCGCGCTGCTGCTGGTGATCCATGTGCTGGAGATCGTCGTGCTGCATGGGCGTCTGCAGCGCCAGGCGCAACCGACTCTGGCGCGCCTGCAGGTGCTGCTGTTCGGGGTGCTGCACCTGCGCAGCCTCAGCCCCTGAGATTCAGCCTGAACCCCGCTGCGCTTGCGCGGGTCTGTGCTAGTACGGCGACGTCCGCCGCCATGGACCTCAAGGAGTACCGCATGGACCTCATCCGCATTCTGATTGCCATCCTGCTGCCGCCTCTGGGCGTGTTCCTCCAGGTCGGTTTTGGCGGCGCCTTCTGGCTGAACATCCTGCTCACGCTGCTCGGCTACATCCCCGGGATCGTGCATGCGGTGTACATCATCGCCAAGCGCTGAAGGCAGCAACGAAAAAGCCGCGCGATTGCGCGGCTTTTTCATGCGGGGCGATCAGGGCGCCTTGTCGGCCAGCTCCTCCAGGAGATCGGCGGAAGGCACGAAGAACAGGCTCCCCGTCACCGCCTTGCTGAAGTCCAGCAGGCGATCGTAGTTGCCCGGCGGCAGGCCGATGAACATGTTCTCGAGCATTTCCTCCATCGGCTCCGGCGAGCGGGCATAACCGATGAAATAGGTGCCGAACTCCCCGGCTCCCGGGCGGCCGAACGGCATGTTGTCGCGCAGGATCTTCACCTCCTGGCCGTCCTTGACCAGGGTGGTCAGGGAGCTGTGCGAGCAGCTCGGCTTCACCGACTCCTCCAGCTCGATGTCCGACATCTTGGTGCGCCCGATGATGTGCTCCTGGGCCTCGGTGGACAGCTGGTTCCAGCGGGTCATGTCGTGCAGGTACTTCTGCACCAGCACGTAGCTGCCGCCGGCGAAGTCCGGGTCCTCGTCGCCGATCAGGGTGAAGTGCGCGGCCTCGCGGCCCACCGGGTTCTCCGTGCCGTCGACGAAGCCGATGATGCTGCGCATGTCGAAATAGCGGAAACCCTGGACCTCGTCGACCACCGTGACCGCCTCGCCCAGCCGCGCCATCAGCTGGGTCGCCAGCTCGAAGCAGAGGTCCATCTGCTCCGCGCGGATATGCAGCAGCAGGTCTCCCGGCGTGGAAACGGCGACCCGCTCGCCGGTACCGATCTCGCGAAACGCATGCAGAGCCGCGGGGCGCGGCGCACCGAACAGAACATCCCACGCCGCGGCACCGAAGCCCACCACACACGAGAGATCGCCTTCCGGCACGCGCTTGCCGACCGAGCGGACCAGCCCCGCCACGTCACCACACAAGGCCCGGACGGTATCGTTGTGTTCCTCGCCCGGATTGAGAGTGGCGACGATAAAGATCGCGCTGCGGGTGATCGGGCTGCCGACCGCTTGGGACAAGAGGGAATCGCTGGCCATCTTTGCCTCGACGTCTTCTGTGGGAGCCTGTGCGCCTGACTCCGCGAGCCAGGGCGAAACGTCGTAGAGGCTGGGCGCAGCGCAATACGAGCGATAGCCGGAATGGTACGCAGTTTTCAGAAGGCCAAAAAGACTTAGGCCAGTCGCATGACTGGCCTAAGTCCTTGTTCTACATGGTGGGCCCACACGGACTCGAATCGTGGACCAAAGGATTATGAGTTGCCTAGAAACGCTGCAAGCCCAGTGAAAACGGGCGTAGCTTGGCGCAGGTACAGTTAGCTGAAAGTATCGACGTAGAGCGGGTTAAGCGTAATTTAGCGAAATCTCTAAAAGCTGGGCACTGTACTGCCCGTGTACTGTTTTTGGGTGCCTTCCCTGCAATCGGAGGAGCACTTTCCTTACCAAACTACTGACAGGCCAAGCTTATCCGATTGATCGTCTGGGACCTTTGGAGACTCATCATAGGGGCCCCTTTAAGCAATCACATAAAAGCTGCCGCAACCCCAGCTGCCATGTTTGCGGCAAATAGCTTGAGAGCTCCGGTTCTGGAAATTAGACGGATCTCGATCTGAATACCCACGATTTGCACTGCATCTACCATAGCCTTTTCAAAGATCGTGCACGTACCCACAGGCTGCTGGGTATCGCCTGGCAGTGCGGGATAGGCTAATGCCACCAGGTTGCATCCAGTGGCCCTGGAGAAGGCTAGGGCTTCGTAGATGTCTGCTTCGCTGATGCGAAGCTTTCCCTTCTCCACGTGGCCCTTGTACTTGGCATCCAGCAGCATCCTAGGCCTTGTTCCATCGAGCTCAATCACGCAGTCTGGGTACACTGAAAGCTTGCTCACGGCACCGGTGTTCATCCTGAGCTTGGTACCCAAGGGATAGCCCTGTTGGGGCACTACGGCACTGCGACCAAAGCCCAATCGTGCAGCTACCGTTAACAAATCTTCCCACACTCGCCAGGTATTCACTAAGTAGCCAGGTGCATGGGCCTGTCCCTGCTTGTAGTTAAGTCCCAGGCCTGCGAGCACATCGATAGACAGCTCATGTAGCGGCTTCCACGCTCGGTGCCTTGCAGGAATTGGGCTTCGACGATTAGCAGTTACGTTTTGAGGAGAAAGGTCCTCAATCAAACGCACCAGCGAACTTGCAGCCGACGGGTCACTTACTTCAGGGAGTAACTCCTTGGCCGCCGCCACAATGTCCCCGTTCCAACTGTTCTTACGATCAAAACGAATGAGCTCTTGCTCAAAGCCATCAGGTGAGGGAAAGATGAGTTCCACCGGATCGGGATCCCCATCGATGAAGAAATCTGCTTCACGTACCCTACGATAGCTGCGTAGTGGCCGGCGTTTACGGGCCTCGTACATGCTCGTGATGGAGCGAGCCACTAGCGTAGATAAGTCCCTTGGAGTACCACCTGATGCCGATAGGTGCTCGGAAGCCAAGAGCCGCCCGTGACGTGAAAGCGTGGAGAGGAAAAAGAAATCCTCGCGCCACGCAGCATCGGTGTCGTCGAGCCCCAAAAACTTGGGAGCAACTTCCAGTTCCAGCGAAGGAGCCAGGCGAATGAGGCCCGCAAAATCGATGGCACGTGCGCCCTTGGCATCCACCCTGATAGGGTTGTAGTTAAGCTTCAGGCTCGACGCAACACGGCTCCCAGCCTCAAGTAAAAGGCTGTCGGCCTTCGCTCGCCCCCCCCCCAATGGCATCAACAATCGCACGGCTCAGGTCAACGGGTGCACCGTACTCAACAAGGGGAAGCCGTGTTCGCGGAGTCACCAAGCGCTACCCCCTAGGATTAGCAAATGCTCTGATAGCTGCGTAGATGTTGTCCTCAGCAAAATTCGTGGGTCCTTCAAGACGAAAGCGCAAGTCATCCGCAAAGGTCGTCTCGGTGAGCTTGAACGGATTAAAGTCCGGCCCATCGAGTGCATTAAGAACTGCGGCAATGCCTCGGGTGTCCCCGAAAAAAACCTCTTCCACGTGTGCACGCACCTTGGCCCAGCCTATACACAGCGTGCCCAAAGCTTCATCAAGGGCCAAGGTTTGCGGCTCCACATCCGACATCAGCACGCCATGCCCGATCTGAAACTCAGGGCCACGCCCCAGGGCGATTTGTTCGTTTACAGCAACCCAGGCATTAACCGAAGCCTCGAAAGCATCGTTCACATTGGCAGGCACATCAGGTAGTGCATTGGCAGCCTTCGCACCCAGACCATAGAACGCCCGCAACGCCACTTCATCGGGTTCCAAACGCAAGGGCTCCCAACGACGTAAGAACGCGACGTCTAAAGGTTCCACAGACGCATCGGCCTGATTCATCGCTGCCAGGATGTAGAGATCATGGGGCAATGCGTACTCGACCACATCACCCGAGGCGGGGTCGAGCATTTCAAAGAACTGGGTTTCGGCACGTTTGGAACCATCAGAGGCCAAGCGTTTGTCGGACTCAATGGCCACGATGGCACCGCCGAACGCCTGCACTGCAGGGCCTCGGTTAATCTCATCGATGATCAATAGCGCTGCCCCATTGGCACCCTTCGCATGCTCACTGGCACGATACAAAGTGCCCTTCACGATGGTGAAGTCTGGGGCTCCTGCTTGCCTGTTCACTGCCGGAGTGATGCCCGACACAAAGTCGCGGTACTTGGAGTTCTGGTGAAACACCGTCCGAAAGACTTTACGATCCACTTTGGTTGGGGCTGGGATACCCTTCAATACACCTATGGCAGGCGGAATAGGAATTCGCCCCACAGGATTTAGATTGGGGGCGCCACCACTAGTGGCAACCCCAAATGCAGACTGAAATGCTAGAGCCACCTCTGCTAGCAACTTTGACTTTCCTGTACCGGGCGCACCACTAATCAATACGTTTCTAGAACGAGCAAGAAGGCCTAAAACACGTAGGCAGTCAGCAGAGAAACTAGCGGCCATTGCAATAGCTTCCACCACTCATAAAGTCAAAGAAACCAATGACGGCTTGATCTACCCTACGCTGGGCGTCAATACAATCCAGCATTTTCTGTGCAACCTGAGGATCCCACAAACCCGCAGTGCGCAAGGTTTGCTCTTCTGCATAGAACGGCCAGACAGTGTCATCCAGCAATTGAATCAAGAGCAGAAAAACACGATTGTTGTATGTCGGTGTTGGCATTAGTGCAGTCGAAAGGCAAGGCTGCTCATGCACGCGAGTAATTCTTCCCTCTGCCGGTCGAGCATCCGTTGGAGGCTCGAAATAAGAACTAGCACTAAGAATATTCCCTGTTCTATCTCTCCAATAAAACGTGCCGGAGTATATAGTTGTAGGTGTCGGCACGCCGCTTCGACGGCGGGTTTCTACAACCTGATTTGGGAACATTTTCATGACAATCGCAGCGATGCTTGGATAAGACCCAAAGCGGAAGTCTCTTGCCCCCCCTCCCGTGTCAGCATCATTGGATTCTGCATGAATCTTTCGAAGATCCCCTGGTACTATCTCCTTGTAAAGGATGCGCGCGACTTGCCCCATACCATTAGCCATATGTTTTAACCTCCCCTGTTTCAGATTCTTCACCCACTAGAGACACCTCCGAGGGCACATAAGCCACCGCCCCTAGCTCACGTGCATCCATCGCACGGCGTAACCAAAAAGTAGACCGATCTCCTGTGCGCTTTGCCACTGCAGCCAACACACAGTCTCGCGTAATCGTAGATTTTTTTTCCCCTGGCAATGCTATTTGGCCTCGATCCAAAATTGGAAAGTCTTGAAGCACCAATTCCATATCCTTCAAGTCCAGCCCATATGCCACTGCCACTTCAGCATCAATTTCTCCGCGAAGCTGTGCCATGCGTTCATAGGTTTCACGAACGCTCCCTGCACTATCCAACGAGTACAGTTCACGCGCTGCGCTTACCAGCTTTGTCCATGGCAAGCCATATTTGGTCAGTTTGGGCATGGGCACGCTTTGCAGCAGGAAGTAGTTCACCGTGGTGGTGAGCACGCGCCGAAGCATCCAGTCAAAAGCGAAGCTGTTTGCGATGGACACCCATACCAGCAGTCGCTCTTCCGATGGGTCATCGGGGAAAAGGATTGTGGGGACCTTGTTGCCGCAGGCCACGCCCGCAGGAATCAACGAAGCCATGAGAGAGCGCTCATTGGTCTGGCCCGCAATGTCGCAAAAGCCCACGCGCATCAAGTCCACACGGTGTTGGTTGGCACGGGGAATGTCACTGGGACAAATCCAAAACTGGGGCGAGAGGCGCGAGTCTCCAATGGCATAGGCCTCCCACAAAGCACTGCGGCCGGTGCCAGACACGTGTCCTTTAACGCCGAAACGATGTGCCTGCACCATGCGTCCTTCCACCAATGGCAGAGCACCAGCTGTAGCACGAGTCAGGAACTTGGGGCGCTCCTTGGTCATATCAACTTCACGGCAAAACTTCGGATTCCAGCCACAGTTAGGCTCTTCCCACGACACACCAGCTTCTGCAATCTTCGAGAAGAGCTTCCACTCAGCTACGCTACGGACCTCAGGCAAACTCAAGTCGCCACGAATCGCTGAAAGTGCGGCACGCCCAATGATGGCCGTTCCTGTCGTCTCCAAACCCGTGGAGGTACCGCGCTCGTGTAAGAGCGTTATGGGCTCTCGCTTGCTCTTTTCAGAACCAGCCTTGGTAAGAGCAACGGCCAAGAACTTAAACCGCGTGTCGATGGCAAAGAACCGCGCACGGTTGTCGATGATCGACAGCGAGACGCTTTGGCTTGCATGAATAATCTTCTGACGCATGGCCTGAGTGCCTTGCGAGCGAATAAGCCCGCCAGGGATCAGTGCTGCAACGACACCTTGTCCTTTGCATAGATCAAAGAAGAGGTCTGTGAAAGCGATGTAAAGGTCCGGCTCTCCATTGCCCAAGTTGGGGTAGCGCGCTAATAGGCGCCGAGAGTAGCTCGCAACTTCATCACGTTGCTGGGCAAAGCGCTCTTCATCGAGCCCATGAATCTGTGCTCCGTAGTGGCGCTTGGTGCCTGATGATTTCAAGAATTCGTGCCGCGAGAGCTTGACCTTTTCCCACGGTGGATTGCCGATAACCGCATCAAAGCCCTCTGGGGCCATGGTGTTCCAGACCTTGCGATCTGCCATCAAGCTATCGCCGCAGTACCAGCGTAGGCGCATGGCTTTGAGAGCCGATATATCGTCGGTAAAGGAAGCTAATGCGAGCAGTGCTGCACGCAGCAAATTGGCCGAGAGGTCCGCTGCGCACACACCATGAGCCAGCCAATGTGCCGTCTTGGCTCGATCCATTCCGCACACCGCATGAGTCAGTGCAGCAAGCAAAATCCCCGCGCCACTTGCTGGATCAATCACCTTGCTCTTGTAGGTTAGCTTTGGGGCTGCAAGCTGTGCCAATCGTGTGGCAAGGCGAAAGTCCGTGTGATAAGCGCCCGTACTTTTTCGATCCTGCTCTTGCAAGGCTTCTCGTGCCAGTGCACTCAGAGCCAATGCGGGATGAATCGGAGAGCGCTCGATGGCACTTGCAACCGGAGCCGCAAGCTCCATCAGTTCTGCTGCTGGACGCTTGCTCTTTACGTCAAACGCCTCGTGAAAAGCCGCCAGATCGAACCCGCCAAAGCGTGCTGATGCTGCCTCCAACACTTGGAGACGAAGCTCAAAACTCGCGGGCCCATGGCTCCCACCCACAGCCCCTGTGAGGGCTGCTTCTGCTGGGGACAGGTACTCAGCTTCAACGGGGCGAGGTGCACTCATGCATAGCTCTCCAGGAGGATGGGTTTGGTGGCTTTAACGGTCTTGGACTGGGCCTTGGGAAGCTGGGCCATGGTCCGCTCGACGACCACCAAAAATTCGTTCACATCAGACGCGGTGCTGCTGGCAGCCTTGTTGGGGCGATAGCGGCCAATGGCTCCTAGCGGGTGCATTGTGGACGCGCCTATATTTGAGAGTTCGGCTTTCATGTCCTGCATGCAGATGTGCCCTTCACTGCTGTACGAGAGCAGTACCTTTTGAGCCTTCAAGCCCTGTACCAGGCGAGAGAGCGTTTGAAGAGCACGGGTCTTGTAGCAAAAGTCCGAAGCCAGATTTTTCCAAGGGCGAAGCCCTGCAACCCCCTCCACCTCGGGCTCATCACCCAAAGCTACCGTTTCAAGGATGTGGTAATAGCTCGCGTACTGACGCTTTGTGTATGGTGGATCCAAATACACTAAGTCATGTTCAGCATTAGGCACGTGGAACACATCACCCACCGATGCCTCAACACGCACGCCAATTTTTTTGAGGTCGCGGCAGCGCATAGCGATTTTTTCTTGAGATTGACTTGTCCACTTGGAGAGGAAGCAGCCAAAAGTTCCAGCGATGTTGGCCACCCTATTTAAGGCACCAAAGAGATCTGCGATGAGCAGGCGCTCCTCTACTTCATCGATAGTGCCAGCAGCTACCCAATCAGCGATCATCGCCCGCATAGCATCAATTCGTGCTGCATTTTCTTGGGTGAAGTAGCGCCGCTCAAGACCACAAGTCTCAACCGATGCAGGGCTGTACTCGCGCCACATGAAGCCATGCAGGGGCTTGGCAGCATTGAGCTTGGCGATGGCTTTGGGGTAGCCCCCTAGCTTCTTAAAAGCAGCTTGATCAGCACTAATTAATCGTGCCCCTGCGGAAATTACTGCAGAGTGCAAGCTGTCGTTGATACGTACGTTCCATCCCAGGCCAGCAGCAGCCTCGGCCACCGCTCCCGTGCCACAGAAGGCGTCTACAAAGAATGCATCCTGTTTGGGGAGGGGCATGTAGGCCACTATCTGATCGATAAGCCTGGACTTTGAGCCGATGTATCGAAAAGTCATGCTGCTGCTCCCACGTGCGTTTTATCGTCTGCACGCGCACGCTTGGGAGAAGGAGTATTAGTTTTCTTCCCCGGAGGAGTGATGCCATTGCGGTCACAGTAGTCACACAGCAGCACTTCTAACATGTTGACCATACTGCGCTGTTCGTGGTCTGCGACCTCCTTCAAAACCTTCTTGAAGGTTGGAGAGACTCGCAGGTTCAAGGTTTCGCTCTTGGTGTCGGTGAATCGCATCGGATGGTGCCCCGCAAGTGTCTGTGCAGTTGCGTTATTGTACATGCATCCAGTGTTTTGTCATCTTCAGTAGCATGGCCTGTGCTATATGCTGGGGCGTGGCCGAGTGTTAAAGGCTTTGCATGGTTCTGCATTTGGGAAACGCCGAGCATCCCCAAAACTGCTGCCCTACTTTCGCCCCTGATTTCACGGTGCGGATCAGCAGTGCGCTACCGCATTTGGGGCATTGTCGTTCGGCTGTCGGATCACTCCGGCGCTTAAGGTTTTGCACGTGCTCGCGATGGGTGGCGAGGGTCGGCGCGCGGCGGCCGGTTTGCAGGGCGTGCAGCATGGCGTCGACTTCAGCCTCACTGAATACCGGCTGCTGGAATGACTTGATATAGCGGATAAAGCCGATGCCCTGGGTCACGTTGGCCGGCACTTCGGTTTTGAAGGTGCTGCCGCCGATAAAGGTGATGACCGAGTGCAGGTGCTCGGCGCTGACGCCAAGGGTGGCTTCCAGGGCTTTGAGGTGCTTGTAGTTCTGCCGCAGCGGGTTCTGGAATTTGAAGGTGCGTTTGTAGAGCTTCTGCGTCCACTGCGCCTGCTTCTCGCTGCCGAAGATCCATCCGCTCATGTTCTTCGTTTCCAGCACGAAGATGCCGTAGGGCGAGAGGAATACATGGTCAATCTGCGTGGTGCCGTCAGGCGTGTTCAGTGTGACGTTGTGCAGGCGGCGGTAGGTCTGCTTATCCAACTGCCAATGGGCAAACAGTCGCACCAGGAGTTCGCCAATATGACCCTTGGCCCAAGGCGACTTGAGCAGGCCGATCAGCAGCATCAGCGGGATAAACCAGCCCAGCGTGCCCCAGGCTTGCGTAATGACGGGAGTGAAGTCCATTTCCTGTCCTGATAATCCAGAATTACCCGGATAGTACCGAAACTTGGCGTAATGGCACTACACCATTACGGTGCGCTGCTTTGTTGCGAGGGGTTGGCCTTGAGCGTTTTCTTATTGCTGTATCTGGTAGCGCGTGCTGCGCCCGCCGCCCGGCAGCTTGGCCAGGCAGCCTTTCTCAACAAGATTGCTCAAGTGGCGCGTGGCGGTGGCTTTCGAGACCTTGGCCACGGCTTGGTATTGCGCGGCGCTGATGCCGTTCTCGAAACCTCGCTCGCCGCCATCGAGCAGGCGGTTAAGCACTTTGATCTGCTCAGCGGATAAGGCTTGGCTACGGTGAGCCTGCCAGAAGCGTGCTTTGACCAGCACGCGGTCGATACGAGCAAGGGCCTGCTCCAGGCTCTTGAGCAGCGTTGCGAGGAACCATTGCAGCCAGGCAGTGATATCCAGCATGCCCTTCTGGCTGGCTTCCAGGATGCGGTAATAGCCGGCGCGGTCATCGAGGATGCTTGCTGACATGGCGTAAAAGCGGATGGCCTGCTGTTCGCCCTGAGCCAGTGCCAGGTCGGTGATGGCGCGGGTAAGGCGACCGTTGCCGTCATAGAAGGGGTGCAAGGTAACGAACCAGAAGTGCGCAATGCCGGCACGCAGAAACGGGTCGAGGCTTGCATCGCTACGGCTGTTCTCGAACCAGGCGAGGAAGTCGTCCAGTTGCGCTTCCAGCCCTGCACGGGGTGGGGCCTCGAAATGCACGGTAGAGCGGTCGAGCCGGCCGGAAACTACCTGCATCGGCTCGTCGCCGCGCAGCATGCCGATACGTAGCGGGCGGGCCAGCAGGTGGTCATCGCTGGGGAACAGCCAGCCATGCCAGGTGAACAGCCGCTGCAGATCGAGCGGCTGCTGATAGGCTCTGGTGGCATCGAGCAGCAGTTCTGCCAGGCTTTCGGAGCGCGGGGTGGTGCGGCCTTCTTCGCTCAGCCCCAGGCGTCGCGCCAGTGACGAGCGCACCGAGCAGACATTCAGCTGTTCACCCTCGATGGCTGATGAGGTGACGATGTTCTGCAGCATGGCGTCCAGGCTGCTCTGCGCTTCGGTATCGCTGCCTACGGCCCCGAGCATCCCGAGCAAGCGGCCCTGAGCCTGGCCGCACGCGCGCAGCAGCGGGGCAAGCGCATCGGCTTGCCAGCTGAAATTCGGCCAATTGGGCTGCTGCCAGATCCAGAAGGGGGTATTCATAAGGGCTGCTCGCCTGTGAGCCGATTGGCGTGTTTATTCGGCTCATATGATGAGCCGATAATGCCGGCTATTTGGCTCACTGTCCAATCCTCGAGCTAGGTCGCATGGCTGGAGGAGCGGGGGTAATCCAAGTCCAGTATTTGTAGCAGGCATGAAAAAGCCGCGCAGTGCGCGGCTTTTAAGGTGGTGGGCCCACACGGACTCGAACCGTGGACCAAAGGATTATGAGTCCTCTGCTCTAACCGACTGAGCTATAGGCCCTCAGAAGGAGCGGCGGATTATACCGGCGCCTTTTCCGCGCTGCCAATCGGCAGGGGGCCGAGAAAGTTGGTGGCGAAGGATTCGGCCGAGAGCGGGCGGCTGATCACGTAGCCCTGGATCTGCTCGCAGCCCTCGCTGGCGAGGAAGGCTTCCTGGGCCTTGGTTTCCACGCCTTCGGCGATCACCGACATCTGCAGGCTGCGGCCCAGCGCGATGATCGCGCGGGTGATGGCGACATCGTCCGGGTCGCCGGGCAGGCCGAGGACGAAGGACTTGTCGATCTTGAGGATGTCCAGCGGCAGGCGCTTGAGGTAGCTGAGGGACGAGTAGCCGGTGCCGAAGTCGTCGATGGCCAGCTGCAGGCCCAGCGACTTGAGCTCGTGGAGCACCAGCAGCGCTTCCTCGGCCTGGTTCATGATGAAGCTCTCGGTGATCTCCAGTTGCAGGCAGCTGGCCGCCAGGCCGAAGTCGTCGAGGGTGCCGGCGATGCGCTCCACCAGCTTGGGCTGGCGCAGCTGGCTGCCGGACAGGTTGACCGACAGCGGGCCGAACGGCGCATGGCTTTCCTGCCAGGAACGCATCTGCCGGCAGGCTTCCTGCAGCACCCAATCGCCTAGCTGGAGGATCATGCCGTTGTCTTCGGCCAGCGGGATGAAGCGATCCGGCGGAATCTCGCCGAACAGCGGATGGTGCCAGCGCAGCAGGGCTTCCGCGCCGACCAGGGTCCTGCTGGTCAGACACAGCTTCGGCTGGTAGTAGAGGCTCAGTTCGCCGCGCTCTATGGCGCGGCGCAGCTCCAGCTCCAGGGTCATGCGCTCGGTGGCCTGGAAGGTCAGGTTGCGGGTGTAGAACTCGACCCGGTTGCGGCCCTTGGCCTTGGAACTGTACATGGCCGCGTCGGCGTTCTTGACCAGGGTGGCGACGTCCTCGCCGTCCCTCGGGTACAGGCTGATGCCGATGCTGGCGCTGATGAAGAACTCGCTGCTCTCGGTGTGGAAGGGGGTGTTGAAACAGTTCAGCAACTTGGTCGCCACCCGCTCGGCGTCGGCGGGCAGCTGCAGGCCGGGCAGCAGCACGATGAACTCGTCGCCGCCTTGCCGCGCCACCGTGTCGATGTCGCGCAGCTGGCCGCGCAGGCGCTGGGCGATGCTCTTGAGCAGCTGGTCGCCGACCGGGTGGCCGAGGCTGTCGTTGATGTGCTTGAAGCGGTCCAGGTCGAGGAACAGCACGGCGCCTTGGCCGCGCTCAGTGCGGGCCTCCTGCAACGCCTTGTCCAGGCGGTGTTCGAATAGTGCGCGGTTGGGCAGGCCGGTGAGTGGGTCGTGGTGCGCCTGGTAGTCCAACCGCTCCTGGGCCTGCTTGAGCGAGCTGATATCGGCGAACACACCGACGAAGTGGGTGATCTGGCCGTCCTGGCCACGCACGGCGCTGATGGTCAGCCATTCGGGGAACTCCTCGCCGTTCTTGCGCCGGTTCCAGATCTCGCCCTGCCAGTGCCCTTCCTCGTTCAACTGGCGCCACATGTCCTTGTAGAAGGTCCGATCATGCCGTTCGGAGGCGAGCAGGCCGGGCTTCTGGCCGAGTGCCTCGGCCTCGCTGTAGCCGGTGATCTCGCTGAAGGCGCGGTTGACCGCGGTGATGCGCTGCTCCAGGTCGGTGATCATCACCCCCTCGGCCGTGCTCTCGAAGACGGTGGCGGCCAGGTGCAGGCGCTCCTCCATCTGCTCGCGGTCGGTGATGTCGCGGGCGATGGTGAGCAGGCAGGGTTCGTCCTCGATCATGATCGCCTGGACCGAGAGTTCGCCCAGGCGCAACCTCCCGTCGCAGGCGTTGAGCCAGGCGCGGAAGTCGCGCAGGCCGCCATGCTGGCGTACCGCCTCGACCATGCGCAGGCGGTCGTCCGGGTTGGCCCACATGTTCAGCTCCCGGGTGGTGTGTCCGAGCGCCTCGGTGATGTCGTAGCCGGTGATCCGGGTGAAGCCCTCGTTGGCCTCGAGGATCAGCCCGTCGCGCGAGCGGGTGATCAGCAGGCCGTCCGGCGAGGCGTGGAAGGCCTTGGCGAACTTCTCTTCGGACAGGCGTTGGGCCTGCTCGATGCGCTTGGCCTCGCTGATGTCGATCATCAGGCCGTGCAGCAGCGGGCCGTCGTCGCCCGGCATCGGCGTGACGATGTCGCGAATCCACACGGTGCGGCCGTCGGCCGCCAGCATGCGGTAGTCGAAGCCGGCCTGGCCCTCGCCCTGGATGTGCCGGTGCGCGTGCTCGGCGTCGTCCGGGTGCAGGTGGCGCTGCCAGAAGCCCGGCTCCAGCCATTCGTCCAGGGGATAGCCCAGCAGCTTCTCGGCGTGCGGCGAGACGTAGGTGAAGCGCTGCTCCTTGAGGCGCATCTGCCAGGCCACCGCGCTGAGGCTCTCGATGAGGCCGCGGTAGTGCTGTTCGCTGCTGCGCAGGCGTTCTTCCAGGCTTCGGCCCCTGCGCATCTCCTGACGCAGCCTCTGGTTGATGCGCAGTACGGTGGCCAGTATCAGCAGGGCCAGTAGGAAGACGGGGATGCCATAGGGGAGGGCGCGCAGCCAGGCGTCGCGTTCGTCCAGCACGCCGCCGACCCAGGGCTCGCGTAGCTTGGCGATTTCCTTCTCGGTCAGTTCGGCGAACAGCTTGTCGAGGATGCCGATCAGCGGCGTGTTCTGGTGCGGCGCGGCCATCGCCAGTTGATAGCGGTAGGGTGTCTCGCCGGTGATGCTGAGGCCGTCCAGCTTCAGCTCGCGCAGGCTCCAGACACTGGAGGCGAGGTCGCCGATCATCGCGTCGGCCTGGCCTGTGGCGAGGGCCTGCAGCGCGGCCTCGACGCTGGGCAGCGGCAGCAGGTTGAGGTCGGGGTGGCGGTTGCGCAGGATGACGTGGGGCGCGTAGTCCATCACCACGGCGATCTTCAGGCCGTACAGCTGGTCCAGCCTGCGCGGCTGTGGGCCGTTGCGGTGAGCGAGGATGACGATGGGAAAGTCGAGGTAGGGGCGGGTGAAGGCCAGGTCGCGCTGGCGCTCGGGGGTCGACATGATGCCTGGCAGCAGATCCACCCGGCCTTTCTGGGCGCGGGCCAGCACCTCGCTCCAGTCGTTCGAGGCCACCGGCTGCATCCGGATCTTGAGGCGCTCCTCGATCAGCCTCACATAGCTGGCACTGAGGCCGCTGTAGCGGCCTTGTTCGTCGCGGAACTCGAAGGGCGGCCAGGAAGGGTCGATGCCCAGGCGCAGCTGCGGGTGGTCGGCCAGCCAGGCCTGCTCCTCCGGGCTGAGCTCGAGCGCCGCTGCCGGGAGCGCCCAGCACGCCAGACACGACAGGAGAATGGCCAGCAGACGCGACATGCGGCAGTTCCGGGAAGCGTTGGATACTCTTGTCAGTGTAGCCGGCGCAGAAGCAAAAACCCCGGCGGGTGCCGGGGTTTTGCCATCATTCGTCGAGGAACGAGCGCAAGTGCTCGCTGCGCGTCGGGTGGCGCAGCTTGCGCAGCGCCTTGGCCTCGATCTGACGGATACGCTCGCGGGTGACATCGAACTGCTTGCCGACTTCTTCGAGGGTGTGGTCGGTGTTCATGTCGATGCCGAAGCGCATGCGCAGCACCTTGGCCTCGCGGGCGGTGAGCCCGGCCAGCACTTCGCGGGTGGCTTCCTTGAGGCTTTCCACGGTCGCCACTTCGATCGGCGACTGCATGGTGGAGTCCTCGATGAAGTCGCCCAGGTGCGAGTCTTCGTCGTCGCCGATGGGCGTCTCCATGGAGATCGGCTCCTTGGCGATCTTCAATACCTTGCGGATCTTGTCCTCGGGCATCTCCATGCGCTCGCCCAGCTCTTCCGGGGTCGGCTCGCGGCCCATCTCCTGCAGCATCTGGCGGGAGATGCGGTTGAGCTTGTTGATCGTCTCGATCATGTGCACCGGAATACGGATGGTGCGCGCCTGGTCGGCGATCGAGCGGGTGATCGCCTGGCGGATCCACCAGGTGGCGTAGGTCGAGAACTTGTAGCCGCGGCGGTATTCGAACTTGTCCACCGCCTTCATCAGGCCGATGTTGCCTTCCTGGATCAGGTCGAGGAACTGCAGGCCGCGGTTGGTGTACTTCTTGGCGATGGAAATCACCAGGCGCAGGTTGGCCTCGACCATTTCCTTCTTGGCGCGACGGGCTTTCGCCTCGCCAATGGACATGCGGCGGTTGATGTCCTTGATCTCGGCGATCACCAGGCCGGCGTCGGCCTCAATGGCGCTCATCTTCTCTTGGCAGCGCTGGATGTCGGCCTGCAGGTTGCCGATGGCCTCGGCGTACTTGGCCTTGCCCTTGGCCAGGCCGGCGGACCATTCGGTGGAGACTTCATTGCCGGGGAACAGCTTGAGGAAGTCGGCACGCGGCATGCGGGCGTCACGCACGCACAGCTGCATGATGGCGCGCTCCTGGGCACGAACCTGCTCCAGGGAGCCGCGAACGCGCTCGACCAGGGCATCGAACTGCTTGGGCACGAGCTTGATCGGCATGAACAGCTCGGCCAGCGTCGTCTGTTCCTGCTCCGCCTGCTTGCTGCCGCGGCCGTGCTTCTTCAGGGCCTTGCGGGTCTTCTCCAGCTGATCGGCGACCGCGCCGAAGCGGCGGGCGGCTTCTTCCGGGTCCGGGCCGCCATCACCTTCGTCGTCGGAGTCGGAGTCGCTTTCCTCCTCCTCTTCCTCGTCGTCCTTGGTCTCGGCGGCGGCTTCCTTCAGCTCGGGCACGACTTCCTCGGCCGGCAGGCTGCCGTCATCCGGGTCGATGTAGCCGCTGAGCACGTCGGACAGGCGACCGCCTTCGGTGGTGACACGCTGGTATTCGGCGAGGATGCTGTCGACGGTGCCCGGGAACAGGGAGATGGCGCCCATGACTTCACGGATGCCTTCCTCGATGCGCTTGGCGATTTCGATCTCGCCTTCGCGGGTCAGCAGCTCCACGGTACCCATTTCGCGCATGTACATGCGCACCGGGTCGGTGGTGCGGCCGATATCGGTCTCTACCGCGGCCAGCGCGGCAGCGGCTTCTTCGGCGGCGGCTTCGTCGGTGTCGGCTTCGGCCAGCAACAGGGCATCCGCATCCGGAGCGCTCTCGAATACGTTGATTCCCATGTCGTTGATCATGCGGATGATGTCTTCCACCTGTTCCGGATCGGAAATATCCTCCGGCAGGTGGTCGTTGACCTCGGCGTAAGTCAGGTAACCCTGCTCACGACCACGGCTGATCAACTCTTTCAAACGAGACTGCTGTTGCGCTTTTCCGGACATAGCACCCTATCCACTGAAGGTCTTGGCGGGCTGAAAATAAGCCGAGGATTATACCCGATTTGGCGCATCACGCGCCAGTTGGGCTCTCGCTGTCGGTCGATGGAGCGTGACTGAAGTGCTCTCTCAATAGAGCCTTTTCCTCGTCGCTCAGTTCGCTGGGGCTCTTGTGCATGACGCTCCGCAACAGTTGATCGCGGCGTTTCTTCAGCTGGCCGTGGGTAAGTGTAGTAATGGTGTCGAAGAACTGCTTTTCAAGATTGTCGCCTTCGATCAGCCACTCCTTTTCCGCCAGGGCGCGCAGCAGGCGGCCCTGTTCGGTGCCGTGCCAGCGGGCGATCAGCTGCAGCGAGCGTAGCTTGGGGCTCTTCTGCAGGGTGCCGACCAAGGCGACCAGCAGCTGGGCGTAGGTGTCTTCTTCGTCGGCGAAATGGCTGACATCTTCGACTTTCTGCGCCAGTTGCGGGTGGTGCAGCAGGGTGCGCAGCGCCGTCAGGGTCGGCGTCTCCACGTGCACCGGCTTGCGCGGCGGGGCGCTGTCGCGCGGGCCTTTCTTCCAGTCGCCGCCCTTGCGCCGCTCGCCATCCTTCTTCCAGGCCTTGCCTTCGCCCTTCTGCCAGGTTTTCTTCGGCTCGTAGGCTTCGGCGGGCGGCTCGATGTGGTTGGCATAGTCGGCGACATCGCCATAGTCCGGCTGGGCGTCGTAGTAGTGGCCGTAGTCCGTCGGCGGCTCGTGGCTGGCGCTGGGGGCGGGTGGCGCACTCTGCGCGGCCTGCTGCAGCATCTCGCCGCTGAGCCCGGTGATTTCCGAGAGGCGCTGGCGCATCAGGGCGCGCAGGTGGTTGCCGGGAATCTTGTCGATCAGCGGCGCGGCCAGGGTCACCAGATGCGCCTTGCCTTCCAGCGAGCGCGGGTCGGCTTCTTCCGACAATTGCTGGAAGAAGTAGTCGGCCAGCGACTGGGCATGCTGGTTGATGCGGGCGCGGAAGGCGTCGGTGCCTTCCTGGCGCACCAGGGTGTCCGGGTCCTCGCCCTCGGGCAGGAACAGGAAGCGCGCGCGGCGGCCATCCTGCAGGTTGGGCAGGGTGGCCTCCAGGGCGCGCCAGGCGGCCTTGCGCCCGGCGCCGTCGCCGTCGAAGCAGAACAGCACGCTGGGCACCAGTCGGAACAGGCGCTTGAGGTGTTCCTCGCTGGTCGCCGTGCCGAGGGTGGCGACGGCGTTGCGCAGGCCCTGCTGGGCCAGGGCGATGACGTCCATGTAGCCCTCGACCACCATGATCTCGTCGAGATCGCGGTTGCTCTTGCGCGCTTCGTAGAGGCCGTACAGTTCCTGGCCCTTGTGGAACACCGGCGTTTCGGGTGAGTTCAGGTACTTGGGCTTGTCGTCGCCCAGCACTCGGCCGCCGAAGGCGATGACCCGGCCCCGGCTGTCGCGGATGGGGAACATCACCCGGTCGCGGAAGCGGTCGTAGCGCTTGCCGCTCTCGGTGTTCTCGATCAGCAGGCCGGCGTCGATCATGGCCTTCTGCTGCATGCCGTCGCCGCCCAGGTGCCTGAACAGGTTGTCCCAGCCCGGCGGGGCGAAGCCCAGGCCGAAGTCGCGGGCGATCTCGCCGGTCAGGCCGCGGCCCTTGAGGTAATCCACTGCGGCCTTGCGCGTCGGGTGGCTCTTCAGGGCCTGGCGGTAGTAATCGGCGGCGGCGGTGAGCAACGGGGAAGAAGAACTACA
>OGQD01001094.1_pt1 | contig 18492 bp, 19 predicted proteins | sample 1553091 | NCBI WGS metagenome assembly OGQD01 (sample SAMEA2580290, study PRJEB22360) | human gut metagenome | biome: human gut; feature: human-associated habitat; material: faeces | place: Denmark | collected 2008/2010
AGCAGCGCCGGTTATCGCGCCTTCCGCTGGACGCAGGCAAGCAACATGGTTGACCTGGGCGTGCTGGCGGGCGGTTCTGCTTCGGAAGCCTACGGCGTTTCCGCCGACGGCGCGGTGGTGGTGGGCCAGTCCAACAGCAGCGTCGGCCTGCGCGGCTTCCGCTGGACAGAGACTACCGGCATGCAGTCGGTCGAAGACTGGCTGACGGCCAATGGCGTCAGCGTCGGCGCGGTGACGACCGAGAGTGCCGCCGCCACGAACGCGGATGGCAGTATCGTGGTCGGTAGACTGACCACGTATGAGGCTTTCATCGCCCGCGTCGCGTCCTCGCCCTTGCCCTACCCCGGCGGCCTGGTCACGCTGGCCGACGTGCAGAAGAGCTTGGCCGCCACCGCTGGCGGCGGCAGTCTGGCGCTCTCGAGCGCCAACGTCGTGATGAACGGCGCGCACAGTCGGCCGCTGGCCCGCCGTGTGGCCCCCGCGCGGGCACCCCTCCTTCATGTCCGCCGTGTCGCCGCCGGGCGGAACACCTTCTGGCTGGGCGGCGACTGGGGCCGGGACGACCACGGTTCGCGCTCGGGCGATTTCGGGCTGCTGGAAGTCGGCGCGGGCCGCAATTTCGGCGCGGCGCAGGTGAATGTCTCGCTCGGCCAGACCTGGGCGAAACAGAAGCAGACGCTGGGCGGGCGCACCAAGGTGGACGGCACCTACCTGCTGGCCGAGGCGCTGCTTCCGGTTAGCGGCAATCTGTGGGGCGTGCTCGGCGGCTACCTGCATCGCGGCGACGCGGACATGAAGCGCGGCTATCTGAACGCCGGCCTGCCCGACACGTCGAGCGCCAGCCCGGACGTGAACACCTACGGCCTGCGCGCCCGGCTGGAATGGGACAAGGCCGCCCGTCTGGCCGATGCCGATTTTTCGCCCTACGTCGACCTGAGCTACAGCAAGGCCAAGCTCGATGCTTACACCGAAACCGGCGGCGCTTTCCCGGCGCGCTTCGATTCGCGCAAGGAAAAGGCGACCGAACTGCGCCTGGGCGTGAATGCGGAACGCGCGCTCACCGGCAGTGCGACGCTCTTCGGTATGCTGGAAGGCGTACACCGCTTCGAGAAACACGGCGCGCGCACCTCGGGCGAGATGATCGGCCTGTTCGGTTTCGACCTCGACGGCTACAGGAACAAGCGGAACTGGCTGCGCGTCGGCGCGGGCGTGGCGGGCGAGGTGGCTGGCGGCACGGCCTCGCTGTCGGTCAACCTGACGACCCAGGGTGAAGCGCCGAACGCCTGGCTGGCGGCGAACTGGCAGCGGGCGTTCTGAACCGCCGCAGGTTCCTCGACAGACAGCAACAGCCCGGCCATGCGCCGGGCTGTTTTTTCTGTCGCGTCTGTTCGACACCAAACGGTGCGCTACGGGGGGCACACGAGCGGCCAAAACCTGCTTGCCCTAGGACACTGCTTTGAGTAGAGTTTTGGAAGAAGAATCATTCTTATATGGAAGGGTTTTTCATTCAACCATTCATCAGGAGTGCACTACATGCAAATCAAATCCAAAAACGCCCTCGTTGCGGCCATTCTGACCATCAACGTCGGCGCGGCCTGGGCTGCCAGTTGCGAAACGGTGGTCGAGAGCAATGACGCGATGAAGTACAACGTCAGCGAGATCGTCGTCGACAAGAGTTGCAAGCAATTCACCGTCACGCTCAAGCACGTCGGCAAGCTGCCGAAGAACGCGATGGGCCACAACTGGGTGCTGACCAAGACCGCCGACCAGCCCGAAGTGTCCAAGGAAGGCGTCAAGGCCGGGATCGGCAAGGATTACCTGCCGGCTGGCGACGCCCGTGTGATTGCGGCAACCAAGATGCTCGGCGGCGGCGAAAGTGATTCGGTCACTTTTGATACCGCGAAACTGAAGGCGGGCGAGGATTACCTCTTCTTCTGCTCCTTCCCCGGCCACGTCGGCCTGATGAAGGGCAAGCTGAAGTTCTGATTTTGCCGCGTCTGGACGGGGCGACCCCGTCCGGCAACGAAAAGCCGGGATTCGTCGATCCCGGCTTTTCGTTGCCGCTTTTCCGGCTGCGTCGGCAGGCCGATCAAGCAGCGCAGGTGGGGCGCAAGGCATTTTTGCGTAAAAACCGGCATGCGTCGGCAGATTCCTCTTGTCCAGGTAACAAAAAACGGTATATATCGTTTTCTTGGGCCGAATCAGGCCAGGGGAGGCGAACAAGGGGAGACAACGATGGACGATCTGACGACGATTTCCGCCCACCTTCTGGGCGCGCTGCTGGCGGGCGGCATCATTGGCCTGGAGCGCAGCTATCACGGCCGGCCGGCGGGGTTTCGCACGCATGCGCTGGTGTGCATGGCGTCCAGCCTGCTGATGCTGGTCACGCTGTATCAGTGGAAATGGCTGCCGGGCGTGCCGATGGACACGGTGCGCACCGATCCGACACGCATGGCGCAGGGCATCATGACCGGCATCGGGTTTCTGGGCGCGGGGGTGATCTTCAAGGAAGGTTTCACCGTGCGTGGCCTGACGACGGCGGCTTCGATCTGGACGACGGCGGCGATCGGCGTGTTGATCGGGGTGGGTTTTTATCTGCCGGCGACGCTGGGGACGGTGCTGACCATCGGCACGCTGTCTTTTTTCCGCTGGATCGAAGCGCGGCTGCCGGCGCATTTCTACGCGCACCACGCCATTCGTTTCGACCGGGAAGCGCCGTTTCCGGAGGATGAATTGCGCCGCTTCGTGACCGGGGCGGGCTTTTCCATCGCCAACATGAGCTACCGCCTGGCCGATGACGGGAGCTGGTACGAATACCGGATGATCCTGAGCACCACCGATCACGCCAACATTTCCCGCTTTGCCGAGGTGCTGCGCCAGCGTCCGGAGGTCAAATCCTTCCGCATCTCGCCGACGGGGGATTGAGGGCAGGTCAGACCTGCAGCCGCTCCATGAGCACGGTTTCCAGGCGCACGCGGCGAGTGGGGTCGTTCAGGTCGTTGCCGCTGACGAGGAAAACGTCTTCGGCGCGTTCGCCCAGGGTGGTGATTTTGGCAGTATGCACCTGTACGCCATGTTCGGCCAGAGTCTGGGCGATCATGTAGAGCAGGCCGGGGCGGTCGGCGGCGATGAGCGAGAGGACGTATTGCGTGCCTTTGTCGTCCGGGCGCACGCTGACTTCGGGCTTGATCGGAAAATGCCGCAGCTGGCGCGACAGGCGCACCGGCGAGGGCGCTTCCGGCGGCGACTGGAGGCGCAGGCGCTCTTCCAGTTCGTGTTCGATGTAGTTGAGATTCTCGCGCTGGATTTCCCGCGCGTCGACAGACAGCAGGATGAAGCTGTCGAGCGCGTAGCCGTGGGCCGTGGTGTGGATTTTGGCGTCCACCACGCTGTAGCCGGCGCGGGCGAAAAACCCGGCCAGGCGGGCGAAGAGATCGGGCTGATCGAGGGTGTACACCATGACCTGCACGCTGTTGCTGAGTTCGCCCAGGCGGGCGCGCACCACGGGTTGCTGGTTGTGGATGCGGTAGTGCAGGGCGCGCGTGTGCCAGGCGATTTCTTCGGCTGAATGGCGCAGGAAGTACACCGTGTCGAGCTGGCTCCACAGGCGTTCGTGCACGGTGTCGGAGAGCGCGAAGAAGCGGAGTTGGCGCATCGCTTCCGCCTGCCGTTCGGCGATGATGCCGTGGGCAACGGGGCTTTCGTCACCGCTCAGATAGTGCAGCGTGGCGAGGTAAAGGTCGGCGAGCAGCTTGCCTTTCCAGTCGTTCCACACTTTCGGGCTGGTGCCGCGGATGTCGGCGTGGGTGAGCAGGTAAAGCGCCTGCAGATGGCGCGTATCGCCGACCAGGGCGGCGAAACGGGCGATCACTTCCGGGTCGTGCGTGTCCTCCTTCTGCGCGATCAGGGACATGCGCAGGTGCTGGCGCACCAGCCAGACGACCAGCTCGCTGTCCTCCTCGCTCAGGCCGTGCCGGGCGCAGAAATCAGCGGCGTCGACGGTGCCTTTTTCCGAATGGTCGCCGCCGCGCCCCTTGGCGATGTCGTGGAACAGGGCAGCGATATAGAGCAGCCAGGGGCGCTTGAATTCGTTGATGATGCGCGAGCACTCCGGGTACTCGTGGGCGAATTCGCTCATCGTGAAGCGGCGCAGGTTGCGCAGCACTTGCAGGGTGTGCTGGTCGACGGTGTAGGCGTGGAACAGGTCGTGCTGCATCTGGCCGACGATGCGCCCGAAATTGGGCAGATAAGCGCCGAGGATGTCCAACTGGTTCATGCGCCGGAATTCGCTGACCACGCCGCTGTCGTTTTGCAGGAGCTCAAGAAAGCGGGCACGGTTCTCGGGGTCGGCGCGGAAATCGTCGTCGATCACGTTGCGGGCATGCCACAGGCTGCGCAGGGTCGGGGCCGTCATGCCGTGCAGCGCCGGGTTTTGTTGCAGGATGCGGAAAGCCTTGAAGATCAGTTGCGGCCGGTTCCTGAACGCATCCAGTTGGCGGATGGCGAGCTGGTTGCCGACCACCTGGAAATCGGCGTCGTAGTCTTCCGCGTGCTGGCGGTTTTCCGGGAACAGCGCGGCTTCGATGTTCTGCAGGGCAATGGCGTTGAACAGCACCAGGGTTTTGGCGTAGCGGTAATAGGCCTGCATCAGTTGTTCGGAAGCCAGTTTCTGCGGGTTATCCACGTAGCCGTAGCGCGCGGCCAGGGCGCGCTGGTAATCGAAGCGCAGGCGCTCCTCGCGCCGCCCGGCGACGAGGTGCAGGCGGATGCGCAGATGGCGCAGGAAATCTTCCAGTTGCTGCCCGAGCGACAGCCCTTCCTGGCTGAGGATGCCGCTCTCGGCGAGCGCCTGCCAGGTCGAACCGAAGCCGGCGACGCGGGCGACCCAGAGCAGGGTGTGCAGGTCGCGCAGCCCGCCCGGCGCTTCCTTGATGTTGGGTTCGAGGCTGTAGGGCGTCTCGTCGTGGCGCTGGTGGCGATCCTGCTGTTCGAGCACCTTGGCGTCGTAGAAACTGCGGGCGTTCAGGGTCCGCGCGAAACGTTTCTGGAAGCGGTTGAAGAGTTTGACGTTACCGGCCAGCCAGCGGGCTTCCGAGAGCGCGGTCTGCACGGAGAGATCGCCAGCCGCCTCGATCACGCAATCGTCGATGGTGCGCACGCTGTGGCCGACTTCGAGGCCGAGATCCCACAGACAGGCAAGCAGGGCGTCGATCTTTTTCGCCGTGCTGGCGCTGGCCGGCTGCGGCAGGAGAATGAGCAGGTCGATGTCGGACGCCGGGTACAGCTCGCCCCGGCCATAGCCGCCGACGGCGGCCAGACAGGCGGCCACCGGGAAACTGCTCGCCGCCCACAATTCGGCGAGCAGCGCGTCGACATCGGCAGCGCGCGCTTTGAGGAGCGCGGCGGCGTCGTTGTCTTGAGCGTAACGGGCTTCCCGGGCGTTTTGCTGGGCTTTGCACTGCTGGCGAAGCGCGGCGACCGGGAAGGGCATCAGGCGATCCAGTCGGGTTTCGGGCGGCTGCCGGCCGAAGCCGTAAGGATTTCATGGCCGGTTTCGGTGACCAGCACCGTGTGCTCCCATTGTGCGGAAAGGCTGCGATCCTTGGTGACGATGGTCCAGCCGTCCGGCATTTCGCGGATGGCGGCCTTGCCGGCGTTGATCATCGGCTCGATGGTGAAGATCATCCCCGGCTCCAGCAGCGGCCCGGTGCCGGCCTTGCCGTAGTGCAGCACCTGCGGGTCTTCGTGAAATTTCGCGCCGATGCCGTGGCCGCAGAATTCGCGTACGACCGAATAACCGTTCTTCTCGGCGTATTTCTGGATGACCGCGCCGATGTCGCCCAGATACGCGCCAGGGCGCACCACCGAAATCCCCAGCCACATGCACTCGAAGGTGATTTCGCACAGGCGCTTGGCCTGGATCGAGCCTTCGCCGACGATGAACATGCGGCTGGTGTCGCCGTGCCAGCCATCCTTGATGGTGGTGATGTCGAGATTGACGATGTCGCCGTTTTTCAGGGCACGCTCGCCCGGCACGCCGTGGCAGACCTGCTGGTTGATCGAGGTGCAGATGGATTTGGGGTAAGGATCGTAGCCCGAAGGTGCGTAATTGAGCGGCGCCGGAATGCAGCCCTGCACATTCACCATGTAGTCGTGGCAGAGACGGTCCAGTTCTTCCGTGGTGACGCCCACCTTGACGAAGGGGTCGATGTAATCGAGCACCTCACCCGCCAAACGGCAGGCAATGCGCATTTTTTCGATTTGTTCCGGCGTTTTGATGCTGATGCTCATTTTTCTGGCAGTACGTTGGGGAGGGGGAGAGGATAAAGGAAGCGCTCCGGATAAGCAAAAAGCCTTGCACGGCACCGATGCCGTTCGGTTAAACCCCCCTCTCCCCTCGCGGGAGATGGGCTGGATCGACTGCCGTGGCGCCGGCGTGAATGGCATACTCCCGCCCTGATCTCGTGGCAAAGGAAGGCATGATGAAGATGCTGCTGTTGGGCAAGAACGGCCAGGTCGGCTGGCAACTGCAACGCGCGCTGGCCCCGCTGGGCGAGGTGCTGGCCTGGGGGCGCGACGAATGCGACATGGCCGGCACGGCTTCGCTCGCGGCGCAGGTGGCCGCGCTGGCGCCGGACGTGATCGTCAATGCCACGGCCTACACGGCGGTGGATAAGGCGGAAAGCGAAGCGGAACTCGCGCACGCCATCAACGCCGAAGCGCCCCGGCAACTCGCCCTGGCCGCGCGCGAATGCGGTGCGCGCCTGGTGCACTATTCGACCGATTACGTATTCGACGGCACGAAAACCGGCGCTTATTGCGAGGCAGATGCCTGCGCGCCGCAAAGCGTGTACGGCCACAGCAAGCGGGCAGGGGAGGTGGCGATCCAGGCGGTGGATGGGGCGCAGTCCCTCATTTTTCGCACCAGTTGGGTGTTCGGCGAGCATGGCGGCAATTTCGTCAGGACCATCCTGCGTCTGGCAGGCGAGCGCGAGCAGTTGAACGTGGTGGATGACCAGATCGGCGCGCCGACGCCGGCGGCGCTGATTGCCGACGTGACGGCGCTGGCCTTGCAGCAGTGGTTGCGCGAAAAATCGCCCGCTCCGGCGCATCGCCTCTACCACCTGAGCGCCGCCCAGCCAGTGAGCTGGTGCGCGTTCGCTCGCGAAATCGTGCGTCTGGCCGGCGCGCAGGGCCGGGCGTTGCGCCTGAAACCGGAGGACATCCGCGCCATTCCCACGAGCGAATACCCCACGCCCGCCCGCCGTCCGGCCAATTCGCGCCTGGATTGCCGGCGTCTGGAACGGGATTTCCGCCTGCAGCTCCCCGGCTGGCAGCCTTATCTGGCGCGGATGCTGTCTTTGCTGCCTTGATGGGCGGCGATTTCTTGGTAAAAGCGTTTGGTAAAAGAGCATTGTTTCTTGCGCAGGATCAAGTTAGAATATCAGTGTTTTATTATTTACTTGCGGAGTAACCACCATGTTGCGCTTTGATATTGCCCCCGTCTGTTCCAATGCTTACCGCCTGCAGGCCCTGATGAGCACGACCATCGCGGCCATTTACCTGTTCACCCCGTACAAGTGGGTGGCGATTTTTCTTGCGGTTGGCGGTTTCATCCGCGGCTTCGTGTCGCCGCACAAGTGTTTTTCCTACAAGCTGTTCGCCAGCATCACCAGGAAACTCAACCTGAGCAAGATGCAGAATGCCGGTTCCAAGATGTTCGCCGACAAGATCGCCTGCGTGGCGGGCACGGCCATGTTCATCACCTGGCTGCTCGGCTCCGACATCGGCATGATCCCCGGCTGGGCGATCCTGATTTTCGCCTTCCTCGACGTAACGACTGGCTTCTGTGCCGCCTGCTGGGCGTACCTGGCCTATTACAAGATCAAGGGTGCCTGAGCGGTTCAGCTTTCCTACCTCCAAAGATCAGCGCCCGGATACGTTTTTTTACATCCGGGCCGATTTTTGGCGACACAGATCAAGGAATTTTGCCCCCCCGCTCTCGAAAATGCTGCCCAAGGTCGAGCCGGTGCTCGGTCGTCATTTTCGGGAGAGAGAAATGAAAAAATTCCACAAGATCACCACCGTTTTGCTGGCCGGTACCGCCGCTGCCGTTTTCGCCACGGGCGCGCATGCTGTCGATGTCGCCGCCGCCAAGGACTTGATGAAGCAGAACAAGTGCACCCAGTGCCACGGCATGGACAAGGACAAGGACGGCCCGTCCTTCAAGAAAATTGCCGGCGAGCTCAAGGGCAAGGCCGATTCCGAAGCCAAACTGCTCACCCATCTGACTACTGCCCCCAAGGTCAAGCTCTCCGACGGTTCGGAAGAAGAGCACAAGATCGTGAAAACGACGCCGGCCAAGGATGAGGCCCAGATCAAGAATCTGATCCAGTACATCCTGTCCTTGTAAGACAGTCCGGTGCCCCGCCGGGCGGGGCACCAAAAAAGCCTGGGGGGCAAAATGTATCAAGAAAATCAAGGCGCGTTGCGCCGCTGCTGGGGTGCCTTGCGCCGGCCCAGCGTCAAATATTCCTTGTTGACCTTGCTGGTGGTCGGTTTCTTCTCCGGCATTTTCTTCTGGGGCGCGTTCAACACGGGGATGGAAGCGACCAACACGATGGAGTTCTGCATCGGCTGCCACGAGATGCGCGACAACGTCTACGTCGAATACAAGGAAACCATCCACTACAAGAACCGCAGCGGCGTGCGCGCCGTGTGTTCCGATTGCCACGTGCCGAAGGACTGGACGCACAAGATCATCCGCAAGATCAAGGCCAGCAAGGAAGTCTGGGGCAAGATCACCGGCGTCATCGACACCAGGGAAAAATTCACCGGCCACCGCATGGAAATGGCGACCCGCGAATGGGAGCGCATGAAGAGCAGCGATTCGCGCGAATGCCGCAACTGCCACAACTTCGACGCCATGAGCGAGGAATTGCAGCGCAAGACGCCGTACAAGAAGCACATGGCGGCCAAGGCCGAGGGCAAAACCTGTATCGATTGCCACAAGGGCATCGCTCACCGTCTGCCGGATGAGTTCGAAGAGGACGAAGAAGAAGAGTGATCCGTTGCGGACTGCTTGTGACGGAGAGAAACCCGGCTGCGGCCGGGTTTTCCTTTGCAGAAAGCCCGTAGCGCAAGGGTTTGGGCGTGTTTTGCCTGGACTTTGCCTTGAATGCCCCGCGCCAAGCCGTTACGATGCTAGGTATAGAGAACGGAAGATGAGGTCGGGCATGCGCGAGCGCTTACGCTTTTTGTCCATGGCAGAGGTTGAGGAAGGCATGGTGCTGGGCAAGCCGCTGGTGGTTGCCAAGCAGGGCGTGATCGACTTCACCTTGCCGACCGGGCATGCGCTGACGGAAACGAATCTGCGCCAGATGACGGTGCGCCAGGTGGAGTTCGTCTGCATTTGCGCAGAGGACACGCGCACCGACGCCGAGCGTGAGGCTGAACTGGCAAACGAAACCGAGCGCCTGGCGCGGGTTTTCGTGCAGGCGGATCTGCGCGAGCCGACGCTTGCGGGTTTGCATGCCGCCGTATTGGCGTACCGGAGCTTGTGATGCCGCTGCATTTGCTGCCCGATCACATCGTTCAGCGTGCCGGGCTCTTGCCGGCGTTTCCCGCCGTGGTCAAGGATGTGCTGCGCACGCTGGACGACGAAGCGGCCAGTCTTTCTTCCCTGACCGATCTGGTGGCCAAGGACCCGGTCATCACGGCCCGGATTTTTGCCTTGGCGAACTCGGCCGCTTCGGCGAGCCGGAGCCGGCGCGAAATTCGTGACATTCAGGTTGCGCTTTCCCTGATCGGCATGGCACGGCTGCGGGAAATCGTGCTTACCGTCAGCATCGCCGAGTTTTCCCGCGCCTGCCGCATGGACCCCAATTTCTGGCGCCACAGTGTGGCGGTGGGCGTGGCTACCCAGGAACTGGCGCGGGTGGGGCAGTTTTCTGCCGACATCGCCCTGGTGTGCGGTTTGGTGCATGACATTGGCAGTCTGTGGATGGCACGTTGCCAACCGCTGGAATTCCAGATGGTGCGTAACAGCATGGGGGCCGATGAAACGCTGGACATCATCGAAGCCGAGCGCCGGCATTTCGGTGTCGATCATTGCTGGATCGGTGCCGTGCTGGCGCAGGCCTGGGGCTTGCCGGAGCCGGTGATCGCGGCCATTGCCCATCACCATGACCCTGAACCGCCGCTCGACAAGCTGGTTGCCGCAACGCATGTCGGCGAGGTGTTGGCCAATGCGCTCGACCTTGCCGCTCCCGGGCGGGCGAGCGTGCGCCATCTGTCCGCCGCCGCGTGTGATTTGCTGGGTCTGGACTGGAGCCAGGACATGAGTTTTCTGTTCGGCCGTATCGAAGCGCGTGTGCACCACCTGGGGCGGTTTTTCGACTGAATCTTTTGCAGAAAAATCATGGCGCTCAAGGCAACGATCTTCAAAATCAATCTCACCATTTCCGATCTCGATCGCGGGCATTTCGCCGATTACGCCCTGACGGTGGCGCGTCACCCTTCGGAAAACGATCTGCGCATGATGGTGCGCGTGCTCGCCTTCGCCCTGTTCGCCGGGCCGGACCTCGTTTTTGGCAAAGGTTTGTCGAGCGACGATGAATGCGCGCTGCAGGCCGTGGATGCGGGAGGGGTCCTGCGCCAGTGGATCGAGGTCGGTCAGCCCGACCTGAGCCGCATCCGCAAAGGTTCCCAGCGCTCGGATGCGGCCATCGTGCTGGCCTATGGCGGGCGTGCCGTCGATGTATGGTGGGAGCAGATCGCGCCGGAGTTGGCGCGTTTTCGCAACCTCGGCGTGCTGCGCCTCACCGCCGAAGACGGCGAAGCGCTCGCCGCGCTCGCGGCGCGCAACATGCAGCTCGATTGCACCATCCAGGAAGGCACGGTCTGGCTTGCCTGCGGCGAGAAAAACGTGGAAATGACACTCGAAACACTGTTACGCGCGGATGCAGGATAAAATCGCAATTTTTATCCAGCAGGGGATCGAGCAATGTCTGAGCAAGACGAAAACGAAACACAAGGCGTGGTTTTCGGCGTACTGGCCGGTGTGATTTTTGGCGTGATCGCCCTGGTGGCGGGCCTGGGCGTATGGAAGGCCAATCAGGCCCAATCGACGGCATCCGCCGTGACGGCCAGCGCGCCGGCGATTGCCGTGTCGGAAGTGGCCGAGGTCGAAGTGGACATCGTCGAAATCGAAGCCGTTGGCGATGCCTTGGCCAAGGTTTATTTCGCCGTCGGTGCATCCAGTCTGAGCGAAGCGGATCAGGCGGTGGTGGCGCAGGTCGTCGAAGCACTGGCGAACAAGGCGGACGGTATCGTTCTGCTCTCGGGTTTCCATGATGCCTCCGGCGATGCCGAGGTGAACGCCCGTATCGCCAAGGCGCGTGCCGTTGCCGTGCGCGACGCTCTGGCAGCCGGTGGCGTGGCCGCCGAACAGATCAAGCTGCGCCGCCCGGAATCGACCCTGGGCAGCGGCGACGCCGCCGAAGGCCGGCGCGTGGAGATTCGCGTGCAGTAATTCTGCGGGCGAACAACAAGGAAAAGGCGGGTTGCGATCCGCCTTTTTTGCGCCTTTCGTTTACGCCCGGCGCTCTTTGGGAGGCGCTGAACAAACCCGTCCCCCCTGGGTTTTTCGAAGGGCATCACCTGCAAAATCAATGGCTTTGACAAGTTCAGCCCGAACGGTCGTTCAGCCCGAACGGTCGACAGGCTCAGCACGAACGGTTTTGATTGATTCAGAACTTCCCTAGCCGCAGCCTGCAGTCGACGCAACAACGCCCAGGTTCAGCGTCACGCCCTTTTTCATCTTGCCCACGACGTGCATTTCGCAGGCTTGGCAGTCGAATTTGAGGATGAGCTTTTCCTTGCCGTTCATTAGCGTCATGGGGTCGGGTTTCAGGTATTTCACTTCCTTGGGGCACAGATTGAAGCTGTGACGCAGGCAGTGCTTGGTAATCATCAGGGACACCATGCCTTTTTCCGCGCCGGCTTCATACGCCTCGTCGATCAGGCGCACGCCGTGTTTTTCGTAGAAGGCGCGGGCTTTTGCGTTGAAGACGTTGCCGAGGTAGGTCAATTCGTTCTGCGGGTAAACGGCGGGCACGGCGCTGGGGGCGCGGCGGCTGGGGCGGGGGGGTTGGGCGATGCGCTCTGCCAGCAAGGTGTCGACGGCTTCCCGGCGCAGCGCGTTGATGCGGCTGACGGGGAAGAACCAGTCGTCGTGCAGTTTCAGCGTGACGCTGGCGGCGTGAAAGAGCGTGCCGCCCAGTTTGGTGAGGTTTTCTTCCAGTTTGTTACGGGCGGCTGCCGGGTTTTGTGCGCGCTCGACGCCGATGCGCTCATCCTTGCTCAGCGTTGCGGTAACGCACAGGCCGTCTTCATCGCAGAGGCTGAGTTCGAAAGTCTCGGGGGTTTCGGAAAATTCAATTTTCACGGTAATGAGGCGTTCGGCGGAGTCCTTCTCCAGCGCCCGCTCGAAAAGCTGGTCGCGGTTGCGGAAGAGGGTGACGCCCAGGCTCAGATCTTCCGGAAATTGCGCCAGGTGCAGCCGCCTGCCTTCTGCCCCGATTTCGACCCTGTTGACCCGCATCCCCTGTACCTCGCCGTGCGTGTCGTGAAAGCACAGACCGTCGCCGTTGTGGAAAGCGGTGTCGCCCGCGATGCGAATCCAGCCATCGCCGATTTCCTCGACTTCACCCACTGCCTCGCCGATGAAAGCCGGCGAATCGAACGCGCCGATGTCGTCCTGGCGGCCACCGGCGAAATAATCGGTGTAGCCCCGGTTGAAGGTTTTTTCCGGCCGCGGCGTGAAGGTGAAGGTCGAACGCCCGCTGGAAGCGCGGCGGTATTCGGGATGCGCGGCGATGATGTCGTCGAGCAGCGTACGGTAGTGGGCGGTGATGTTCTTGACGTAAGCGAGATCCTTCAGCCGTCCCTCGATCTTGAAGGAGGAGACGCCCGCCTCGATCAGCGCCAGCAGGTTGGCCGACTGGTTGTTGTCCTTCATCGACAGCAGATGCTGGTTTTCGCTGATGACCTTGCCCTTGTCGTCGACCAGCGTGTAGGGCAGGCGGCAGGCTTGCGAACACTCGCCGCGATTGGCGCTGCGCCCGGTGTGGGCATGGCTGATGTAGCACTGTCCGGAAAAAGCGACACACAGCGCGCCATGCACGAAATATTCCAGCGCGACGTCCGTTCTGGCGGCGACGGCGCGGATTTCCGGGATGCTCATTTCGCGCGCCAGAACGATCTGCGAAAAACCTACGTCGGCCAGGAATCCGGCCTTGTCCGGGTGGCGGATGTCGGTTTGCGTGCTGGCATGTAATTGAATCGGCGGCAGATCGAGTTCGAGCAGGCCCATATCCTGAATGATGAGGGCGTCGGCCCCCGCCGCGTGAAGCTGCCAGGCCAGTTGGCGGGCCGCCTCCAGTTCGCTGTCGTGCAGGATGGTGTTGAGCGCTACGAACACCCTGGCGTGGAAGCTGTGGGCGTAATGGCACAGTTGTTGGATTTCGGCGACAGAATTGCCCGCGCCGTAGCGCGCGCCGAAGGACGGGCCGCCGATATAAACGGCGTCGGCCCCGTGCCTGATGGCCTCCATGCCAAAAGCGGCGTTCTTGGCGGGGGCCAGTAGTTCGAGCGGGCGAGGGGAGGGGGAAATGGTCGGCATGTCAGTAAATGAAGCGCGGGGCCAGGGTTTCGAGGCGGAATTCGTGCAGGATGGCTTCGGCGCGCTGGCGGGCGTTCTGGCGCGGTTTTTCATGCGGGCGGCGGCTGGCGATGATGAGTTCGTTCTTCATGGAATGCTCCCAGCCGACCAGTTCGGTGACGGTGACGTCGTAGCCGTGGGATTCCAGCAACAGGCAGCGCAGCACGTTGGTCAGGTGGCTGCCGGTTTCGCGGGTGTGGATGGGGTGGCGCCACAATTCCGCGAGCGGCGTTTGTGCCAGCGCGGCATTCTTCCCGGCGCGCAGCGCCGCCGCCACTTCCGCCTGACAGCAAGGCACCAGCACGATGTGGCGCGCCTGGCGTTGCAAGGCGAAGCGGATGGCGTCGTCGGTGGCGGTATCGCAGGCGTGCAGGGCGGTGACGACGTCGACGCGGGCCGGAATGGCGGCGGATTGCAGCGATTCTTCCACCGTGCAGGCGAGAAAACGCATCCGCGAGAAATCCAGCCTTTGCGCCAGTTCCTGTGATTTTTCAACGAGTTGGGCGCGGTGCTCGATGCCGATCACGGCGCCGACGGGGCGCATCTTGAGGAACAGGTCGTACAGGATGAAGCCGAGATAGGACTTGCCCGCGCCATGATCGACCAGGGTTTCCAGATCGGTCAGCAGCGGCTCGATGAACTGCGCCAGGTGATACACCTGCTTCAGCTTGCGCCGGCTGTCCTGGTTGAGCTTGCCGTCGCGGGTCAGGATGTGCAGTTCCTTGAGCAGTTCAAGGGATTGTCCGGGGCGGATTTCCGGCGGGGGAGCGGTTGGTTTTTTCGACATGGCACGATTATCGCATGGTGTCCGGCGAGGCGGGTTTTCCGCCACTCGATGAATCAACCAGCTAGGAGACACGACATGGGCAGTCTGAGCAACGAATCTTTTGAACAGTTCCTGGATTCCCTGAAAAAGGCGGGCATCGTCATTTCCAACGAAGCCGAGCTGCGCGAGCGTCTGGCCGAAGCCCAGCGCTGGCGCTATGCCTTCCAGACGCTGGCCGCCAACGGCAGGAGCATCGGCATTTCCTTCGCCGACGCCGGTTCGGACGACGCGCAGATCGAGCGCGCCTTCAGCGACTTCCAGCTTTCCGAAAAAACCCGCGCCGTGTTCTCGGCCAGCCTGGTGCACTAAGCCAGAAATTTCCTCATTGCCGACCTCGTGTCGGAAAAAAACGACGGGTGCCGGGCGCACCCGTTTTGCGTTTCTGCGGTAGACTGCGCGGCCTTTGCGATAAACCGGCGCCCGTAGCTCAACTGGATAGAGCAGCCGCCTTCTAAGCGGCAGGTCGGGGGTTCGAGTCCCTCCGGGCGCGCCAATTTCCTACAGGTTCCTCATGATTCTCGTGACTGGCGGCACCGGCTACATCGGCTCGCATGCCGTGGTCGAACTTCTGGCGGCCGGCAAGGACGTGCTGATTCTCGACAACCTCGCCAACAGCAGCCGCAAGGTGCTGGAGCGGATTGCCGCGATCAGCGGCCGCGCGCCGCTGTTCTGCGAAGGTGACATCCGCGATGCGGATTTGCTGCGCGGACTTTTCGCCGGGCATCGGATCGAGGCGGTGATCCACTTCGCCGGCCTGAAAGCGGTCGGCGAATCTGTCGAAAAGCCGCTGAGCTACTACGACAACAACGTCACCGGCACCCTCGAACTGCTGCGGGCGATGGGCGAAGCCGGGGTGCGCCGGCTGGTGTTCAGTTCTTCCGCGACGGTGTATGGCGACCCGCAGAGCGTCCCCATCCGAGAGGATTTCCCGCTCCGGGCCACCAATCCCTACGGGCGCAGCAAGCTGATGGTCGAGGAGATTCTGCGCGACCTGCAACACGCCGAGGCAGACTGGCAGATTGCCATCCTGCGCTATTTCAACCCGGTCGGCGCGCACGAGAGCGGCCTGATCGGCGAAAACCCGAACGGCATCCCCAACAACCTGATGCCGTTCGTCGCCCAGGTGGCGGCGGGCAAACGCCCGCAACTGGCGGTGTTCGGCAACGATTACCCGACGCCGGACGGCACCGGCGTGCGCGATTACATCCACGTCGTCGATCTGGCCCAGGGCCATCTGGCGGCGCTGGACGCGCTGGCGCGCAGCGGCCGGTCGCTGACGGTGAATCTGGGAACGGGGCAGGGCTACAGCGTGCTCGACATGGTGCGCGCCTTCGAGGCGGCCAGCGGCCGGCCCGTGCCGTACCGGATCGTCGCTCGCCGTCCGGGCGACATCGCCACCTGCTACGCCGACCCGGCCCAGGCCGAGCAACTGCTCGGCTGGAAGGCCCGCCGCGGCATCGCCGAAATGTGCGCCGACGGCTGGCGCTGGCAGTCGATGAACCCGGACGGGTTGTGATCGTGGGCCTGGAGCCATGACCCAGGCGGGGATTCAGGCAGCAGGCGTTTCGTTCGGGTCATGAACCCGAACCCACAGCAGTTCAAGCCTTCAGAAGCAGTCCAAGTAATTTCAGGCGACGAGCAGCGCCGCCGCCACCTTGCGCCCCTCGGAGGCGAGCAGATTGTAGGTGCGGCAGGCGGCGGGGCGGTCCATGACTTCGATGCCGATGCCTTTTTGCAGGAAGGGGCGCAGCAGTTCCGGCGGCGGAAAGCGCAGGCGCGGGCCGGTGCCGAGCAGGATCACCTCGACGTCCAGATCGAGCAGCGGGCGCAGGTCGTCGGCGGCCAGCGTTTCAGAAGTGGCCCGGGTCCAGTCGGGCAGCAGCTGTTCCGGCATCACGACCAGATTGCCTGCGTATTCCTGGCCGTTGATGCGCACGGAATCGTCTTCGTAGGCGCCGATCAGATTGAGGCCGTCGGCCTTGGTGAGGTGGAGTTTCATTGCGGTGCAGCAAATGGGATAGTAGGATTATACCTTTGCGCCCGAGGCTTGCGCCGGGCCGTCCGACCGGATTTTTCCCCATGAAGCAGATCAGGAAATCAGCGAAACTGAACAACGTCCTCTACGACGTGCGCGGCCCCATCGTGGATGCCGCCAAGCAGATGGAGGACGAAGGCCAGAAGATCATCAAGCTCAACATCGGCAACATGGCGCCGTTCGGCTTCGATGCGCCGGAGGAAATCCAGCAGGACATGATCCGCAACCTGCCGAATTCGGCGGGCTACTCCGACAGCAAGGGCATTTTCGCGGCGCGCAAGGCGGTGATGCACTACAGCCAGCAGCTTGGCATCGCCGGCGTGACGCTCGACGACATCTATCTGGGCAACGGGGCGAGCGAGCTGATCGTCATGGCGACCAACGCGCTCTTGAACGATGGCGATGAATTGCTGGTGCCGACGCCCGATTACCCGCTGTGGACGGCTGCCGTGTCGCTTTCCGGCGGCACGCCGGTGCACTACCGCTGCGCCGAGGAAAACGGCTGGCTGCCCGATCTGGACGACATCCGCGCCAGGATCACGCCGCGCACGCGCGGCATCGTGGTCATCAACCCGAATAACCCGACCGGCGTGCTGTATTCCAACGAACTGCTGCTCGGCATCATCCAGATCGCCCGCGAGCACGATCTGGTGCTGCTGGTCGACGAGGTGTACGACAAGGTGCTGTACGACGGCGTCAAATTCACCTCGATGGCGAGCCTGTCCGCCGACGTGCTGACCCTGACCTTCAATTCCCTCTCCAAGGCCTATCGCTCCTGCGGCTATCGCGCCGGCTGGATGATTATTTCCGGGCCGAAGGCCGACGCCGCCGATTTCATCGAGGGGCTGAACATGCTGGCCAACCTGAAACTCGGCTCCAACGTGCCGGGCCAGTGGGCCATCCAGACCGCGCTGGGCGGCTATCAGAGCATCAACGATCTGGTCAAGCCGGGCGGTCGCCTGTGCCGCCAGCGCGATCTGGCCTACGAGTTGATTACCCGGATTCCCGGCGTCACCTGCGTCAAGCCGCAAGCGGCGCTCTACATGTTCCCGCGCCTGGACCCGGAAATGTACCCGATTGCCGACGATCGCCAGTTCTTCATGGAAGTCCTGCGCGCCACCCGCGTCATGCTGGTGCAGGGTTCCGGCTTCAACTATCCGGACAACCAGCACTTCCGCATCGTCTTCCTGCCGCACGAGGACGACCTGCGCGAAGCCATTTCCCGGCTTGCCGGCTTCCTGGCGCAGTATCGGGGGCGTTTTGCGCGGGAAGGGGGGAGGGAGAAGGGGGAAGGGTAAAACCGTCCCGCTTTTTCACCCTTTTCCCTTCATTTTTCTCCCAATTCGACACTTTTCACCCTTCTCCTTTCACTCTTCCCCTTTCCAAAAAAATGAACCCTATCAACGTTGGCCTGATCGGCATCGGCACCGTCGGCGGTGGCACCTGGACTGTACTCAATCGCAACGCAGAAGAAATCACGCGCCGGGCCGGGCGGCCGATCCGCATTGCCGCCGTGGCCGACAAGAACGTCGAACTCGCCCGGCAAGTCACCGGCGGCGCGGCGCGCATCACGGATGATGCTTTCGCGCTGGTCAATGACCCGGAAATCGACATCATCGTCGAACTGATCGGCGGCTACGGCGTGGCGCGCGAGGTGGTGATGCAGGCCATCGCCAACGGCAAGCACGTGGTCACGGCCAACAAGGCGCTGCTCGCCGTGCATGGCACGGAAATTTTCGCTGCCGCCCAGGAAAAAGGCGTCACCGTGGCCTTCGAAGCCGCCGTGGCGGGCGGCATTCCCATCATCAAGGCGCTGCGCGAAGGGCTGACCGCCAACCGCATCGAATGGGCCGCCGGCATCATCAACGGCACCACCAACTTCATCCTGTCCGAAATGCGCGACAAGGG
>OGQD01001095.1_pt1 | contig 18490 bp, 17 predicted proteins | sample 1553091 | NCBI WGS metagenome assembly OGQD01 (sample SAMEA2580290, study PRJEB22360) | human gut metagenome | biome: human gut; feature: human-associated habitat; material: faeces | place: Denmark | collected 2008/2010
TGTTCCTCTGGGCAGTCGTGCCCGGCGCGCGCAAAAACGGCGGCACCGGCATCTACCTCATGCGTGCGGAAAGCCCCGGACCGAGCGTCGATAAATTAACGCCGCACCTGCGCCAAACCGCTATGATTTTATACGGAATCTACATTTTGCTTACCGCGCTGTGCATTGTGTGTCTTTTGCTCGGCGGCATGCCCGTGTTCGACAGCTTCTGCATCGCGTTCGGCACGGCCGGCACCGGCGGCTTTGCCATTAAAAACAGCAGCATGGGCGGGTACAGCTACTTCCTGCAAACCGTCGTCACCGTGTTCATGTTCCTCTTCGGCGTGAACTTCAGCCTTTATTACATGCTCTTGCTCCGCAAGTTCAAAGCGGTGTTCAAAAACGAGGAGCTTCGCCTGTATTTCGGTATCGCCGCAGGCTCCGTCGTTCTCATCGCCATCAATATCAGCCGCATGTACAATACGGTCTGCGAGTCCGTGCACCACGCGGCGTTTCAGGTCGTCAGCATCATGACCACAACGGGCTACGGCACGGTCGATTTCGAGCAGTGGCCGGCGTTTTCCAAAGCAATCCTGCTTTCGCTCATGTTCATCGGCGCCAGCGCAGGCAGCACGGGCGGCGGTCTCAAGGTCTCCCGTGTTTTGCTCCTGATGAAGAGCATTCGGCGCACCATCCGCAAGGCGCTCCACCCGCGCCGCGTGCAGCCCGTTTATATGGACGGCCGCGCCGTCAGCGAAGAGGTCTGCGACAACGTCAACGCCTATCTCGCCATTTACTGCGTCATCCTCGTGCTCAGCTTCGCCGTCATCTCGGTGGACGGCTTTTCCATCGGTACCAATTTCTCCGCCGTCGCGTCCTGCTTCAACAACATCGGCCCCGGCTTTGAGCTTGTCGGCGCCACACAAAATTTCAGCATTTACAGCGATCTCTCGAAGATTATCCTCTCGCTCGATATGCTCCTCGGCAGACTCGAGATTTTCCCACTCCTGCTCCTCCTCAGCCCCGACACCTGGAGCCGCAGAAGATAACTTTTTGCAATAAATTTGCACGGATAAATTGCATCAAACGCTAAAATGCGTTATAATCAAATCAGCTTATAGAGTTCTGCATTTAAAACAGATCGAACTCAGGGTTTTTAAGGATAGGTGAAAACAAATGCAATACAGAAAACGTATGATCCGAAAGGGTACGGCGCTGTTACTTTCCGCGTTGCTGCTCGCTTCGGCAATGCCGTTTGCGGTCTCTGCGGAGGAGGTCTCCGCCAAAACGACGGAATATGTCAATTTCCGCACCGGCCCCGGTACAAATTACAGCTCTAAGGATGTTATTCCGTCCGGCACCGGCATCACCGTTATCGATACGAGCAATTCCGAGTGGTACGCCGTGCGTCTCTCTGACGGCTCCACCGGCTACATTTACGCCGAGTACATTTCCGTTTCCGGCAGCAATACTACCGAAGACGGGGAGGTAAATGCTAAAACCACTGCGGATGTGAACTTCCGCTCCGGCCCCGGCACGAATTATAATTCCAAAGCCGTCATCGGCTCCGGCACCGGCATCATCGTTACCGATACGAGCAATTCCCAGTGGTATGCCGTGCGCCTTACAAACGGCTCCACCGGCTATATCTATGCGGAGTATATCCGCATCACGGGCGATGTCGGCACGCCGTCCGCACCGGCAGAACCAACACCTGCACCTTCTAACCCCGAAGCGGAGCAGACTGCGAAAACGACGGAGTACGTCAATTTCCGCACCGGCCCCGGTACAAATTACAGCTCTAAGGGTGTCATTTCCCTCGGCACCACCGTCACCGTCACGGATACGAGCAATTCCCAGTGGTACGCCGTTCGCCTGTCTAACGGCTCCACGGGCTACATTTTCGCGCAGTATTTGAAGCTCACGGGCAATACGTCCGCGCCTACGGCTACGCCCGCGCCGTCCGACCCGGCAAATGAAAAGACCGCCAAGACAACGGAGTACGTCAACTTCCGCACGGGCCCGGGCACAAATTACAGCTCTAAGGGCGTCATTCCGTCCGGCACTGCGATTACCGTAACGGATACAAGCAACTCCCAGTGGTATGCCGTGCGCCTTGCTGACGGCTCCACCGGCTACATTTACGCACAGTACATCAAGATTACTTCCGCTACCGCAATGCCCGCGCCTACCGAGGCTCCGGCAGACGGCACCGTCCGCGCCAAGACCACGGCAGACGTCAACCTGCGCAAGGGTGCAGGCACAAATTACGGCGTTATCCGCGTTGTCGGCAATAACACCGCCGTCACGGTCACGGAAGCCACCAACACCTGGTATAAAGTAAAACTTTCCGATGGCACAGAGGGTTACCTCTATGCCCAGTACGTTACCGTCACCTCCGGCGACATCAACAGCGTCAAGAAAGAGGAGACCACCGATCCCTCCACGCTCACCGAAGCCGAACAGAAAGCAAAGTCCGTCCTCGATACGATCGGCTGGGACCTGCGCGCGGCCTACAACTGGTCCGCACACGCACTTCCGTATTACACGCTCGGCCCGGAGGTCACCGGCAACAGCGTTCATTCCGAATGGTACGCAAACTTCGGCTTTGACAATCACAAGGGTAACTGCTACGTCATGGCAGCCACATTCCAGAAAATGGCAAAGCTGCTCGGCTATGATGCACACCTTGTTGAGGGTTACATCCGCACGTATAACGGCCGCGGCCGGATGGGTCGAGATCGACATGAACGGCACCACCTACGTGTTCGACCCGAACTTCGAGTACGGCGGTTACGGCAACGGCTACCAGATCAACTACGGTATGTCCGGTACGTTCAAGTATATCGACTACGCCCGTGTAGATTAACGGCAAACCCTAAATCGGAAAGGAAATTTACCCCATGTACAATAAAATGAAAACGGGCGCGTTGGCGTTTGTCTGCGCGGCGCTCGTGCTTTGCGCCGGCTGCTCCGCTGCGGAGAATTCGTCTTCCGCAGAAGCCACACCGTCTCCCACCGCAGCCCCCACGGCCACGGCAGAGCCCACCGCCACATCCGTCCCGGAGCTGAAAGTCGTCGGCGAAAAGTCCGACAGCAAAGATACCTTCTGCGTCACGCTTGAAAACGGTACAAAGCAGGAGATCACCGCCGTGTCCGTTAAGACCGGCAGTGAGGAAAAGTTCCCGGAGAGCATGATGAAAAAGGGCGAGACCCTCGCAAAGGACGAAAAGTTCGAGCTTTACTACACGCCCAAAACGGAAGAGGAATCCTCCGGCTCCGGCGACGAATATTTTGTCTCCCCGCGCTATGATGTGCAGCTCACCCTGAAGGACGGCAAGACCTACGTTTTGCACGGCTTCCCGTTTGAAGACATCAAAGAAGGCACTGTTCTTTTAGAGGATGACATTGCCTACATCACATACACCTCCGTTTCCACGAAGGAAAAGATCGATACCAAAGAAGCGGAGCGCGCCACAAAGGAAGCGGAAAACGGTGAAATTTCCGTACAGACCGAAGAAAAGCCCGCATCTGCGGCAGAGGTCGTTACGGAAGAGCCCACCTACGAAGAACCGTCGTATGAAGAGCCCTCTTATGAGGAGCCTTCCTACGAGGAACCGAGCTATGAAGAACCCGCTGCCCCGGAAACCCCGGATAACGGCGGGCAGGAAGGCTGCGTGAACGGCGCGCTGTTCAACTGATGAGCCGCCACATGAGAGCGGAAGCAGGGACTTCCGCAAACACCTTTCGCGTCTATTCGTTCTCTTATCTGCGCGCTGCGGCGTGCTTTGCCATCGTGCTTCTGCACACGATGTTTTGTGCCGTGTCCCTTTTCCCGGAGGAAGCATCCGCCGCACAAGCCCTTCTCTCCAACATCGTCGTCAACAACATGATGTGGGCGGTGCCGTGCTTTTTAATGGTTTCGGGTGCGCTGCTTTTAAACCCGGAGCACCCCGTCACGGTGAAAAAATGCCTCACAAAGTACATTCCGCGCATGCTCATCGCGCTCGTCGTGTTTTGTCTTCTGTTCCGCGCACTGGAGATCCTCGTCAATCACGAGCCCGTCAATGCCGAAACGCTGCTTTCGGGCTTTTATGAGATTTTCTCCGGCACCTCGTGGTCGCACGTCTGGTATCTCTACCTCATGATCGGCATCTATCTTCTTTTGCCGTTCTACCACAAGATCGCGTCGAACAGCACGGCGGGGGAGCTGCGCTATCTCATGATTGTCTACGTCATCTTCCTGTCGCTTGTGCCCGTTTTAAAAACGTTCGGCATCTCCGTCGGGTTTTATATCTGCGTTTCCGCCATTTACCCGTTCTACCTCTTCTGCGGCTACGCATTGCGGCAGGGCGTGTGGCGCGTGAATCGCGGGCTTGGCCTGCTGTTTCTCCTCATCGGCACAGCGGCGGTCGTCCTGTTCACCGTGCTGAAAGAAAACGGCACCGTAAAGGCCGCAGGCGTGTTCTACGGCTATTCTTCCATTTTTGTCATTCTCCAGTCCGTCGGCGTGTTCACGCTGTTTGGCTGCGCGGCAGACAAAACCGGCGCACCGCGAAAAGAAAAATCTCCCGGCGTTTTCGGCAAGTTCGTTTTGGAGATTGATAAATGTTCGTTCGGCATTTATCTCATCCACATGATCTTTGTGCGCGGTATTTTAAAGCACACGAAGCTCCACCCCTACGGCGCAGGCAGTCCGTTTGTTTTGATCGGCCTGACCCTCGGCATCTTCCTTGTCTCGTTCATCCTAACGTGGATTCTGAAGAAGATTCCCGGGGTTAAGAAAATCCTGTAAACGAATTTGGAGGCACACTTTCTTGTGAAATGTGCCTCCATTATCATATCGGTTGAAGACGGCTATATTAATTTCCTCCAAAATGGAAATATCATGCCGCATACATACGCGGTATATCACAGTTTCACCCTAAAAAGGAAGAAACTGCAAAAGAATACGCGCTTTTTGCTTGACATTTTTGTGCTTTTTCCGCTACAATCAAAGAAAAAGGGGAGGCGCTGCCATGTTCATCAAGTCCCGTATTCTGACTGTTCTCGATTGCATACCCGTCGTCGCTTGCCTTTTGTGCATTCGGTATCTGGAAAAAACGTTTTACCCGGGGCATTTCAGCTCCGGAAAAGCGGCCGCCGTCACGCTTATTTTAGTGTTTTTAATGGCGTTTTTATACTACCTCGCGGCCTTTACGGAGGAGCTCGGTCGCCTGCTTTGCGGGCTTTTAACGGGCTACAAGTTTTCGTCCTTCTCCTTCGGTCGGTTCACACTCGCAAAGCAAAGGGGAAAGCTGCGCCTGTGCCGCACATCATCCAAAAAGCTCAACTGCATCATGGTGCCGCCGCCCATGGAAAACGGACGTTTCCCGTATAAGCTTTACTACCTCGGCGGCAGCATTTTCAACCTGCTCCCCGCCGCCTGCGCCGCGTTTTTTGCCGGGCGGTTTCGCGTAGTGCCCCTCGCGCTTTGCGCAGCCGCAGAAGCCGCGTTTCTCTTCTTCTGGTCGGCGCTTATAAATTTCATCCCGCTGCGCACGGAAAACTACATCAACCACGCGTGCAGCGCCGTCATGGCCGGCAAAACGAAAGAAAGTCTTTCACGTTGCCACGCAAAGTTAAACCGCCTTGCTGCCGAGCTCTCCGGCGTGCGTATGCGCGATATGCCGAAAGACTGGCTTCACATGCCGCGCGATTATGAGCTCCGCATGGCAGACGGCGCAGAGGAAGCGTTTCAGCTTCACTGCAAACGCATGGATGAGCACCGTTTCACGGAGGCTTTAGAGATTGCCGACCGCATTTTCGCGCAGAACACAGAAGGCCCCTTCCCATTGCAGGGCGATCTGCTCAATAACTGCGTTTACCTCTGCCTCATGGAAGACAAGTCCGCCGCAGGCTATAAAACGCCCGCGTGGGAGCTTTTTCGCTCGCACAATGGGGGAAACCTCGCTGCCCTGCGTACGGAGTATGCCATGGCGCTTCTGTATGGGAACGACGCCGAAGCCGCGCGAAAAATCCGCCTGCAATTCGAGCGCGTCGCGCTGCGTTATCCCGCCCCCGCCGATGTCGAAACCGAGCGCGAGCTCATGGAGCTTGCTGCCGAAAAACACCGAAAGGAACCTTGACATGTCCACACTCCACATGGAAAAGATCACGGAGCACTCTAAAGATTTTCACCGCACCGAAAACCTCTACGTCCGCGCGTTCCCCGCAAACGAGCGTACGCCCATTTGCGGTCTCATGCGGCACGACGGCCACGATTTCGTCGGCTTCTACGACAAAGACGAAAACTTCTGCGGCTTTGCAAGCCTGCTCACCTACGGCGGCATCACGCACATTCTGTATTTCGCCATCGATGAGCAGTATCGCGAGCACGGCTACGGCAGCGAAGCGCTAAAGCTCATGCACACGCTGTACCCGAAAAACCGCTTCATCGCCGACTTGGAGCTCGACATTCCTACCGCCGAAAACGAGCCCCAGCGCCACCTGCGCCGCGCATTCTACCTGCGCAACGGCTACACCCCGTCCGAGGTACGTTACATCTGGCAGGGCGAGCAGTACGAAATTTTAGTCAGCAGCGGAACCATCACAAACACAGAATTTGAAAACTTTTGGGATCACTTTCCAAATGATGAAGATCGGTGATCTTCATCATTTGTGATCACGGACAACTGATAAAAACAGACAGACTTCAACAAAACGGTCCGGATCGTTTTTGATGCAGACCGATAAAAAGGAACCCGCCATGACCCAAAGAACTCCCGAAGAAATGATGAATCTCATCCTCTCCCGTGCCGAAAACGACGCGCACATCCGCGTCGTCGGCATGGAAGGCTCGCGCACAAATAAAAACATCCCGAAAGACCGTTTTCAGGATTTCGATGTCACCTATTTTGTCGATGACCCCGCGCTCTACACCAAAGACGACACATGGGTAAATGTCTTCGGCGAGCGCCTCATCATGCAAAAGCCCGAGGACATGGAACTTTTCCCCGCCGTCGAGGAGGGGTACAGCTTCTTGATGTTCTTCACGGATTACAACAAGATCGACCTCACGATTTTGCCCCTCACCGCGCTTGAAGACTATTTAAACGGCGACGGCCTGCGCGAGATTTTGCTCGATAAAGACGGTCGCGTCGAAGAAAAGCCCACCCCTACAGACAAAGAATATCACATTCAAAAGCCCAGCGCCCGCAGCTTTGACGACTGCTGCAACGAGTTCTGGAACATCACGCCCTATGTTGTCAAGGGCCTCTGTCGCCGCGAATTGTTATTCGCCATTGACTTGCTTGCGATGATGCGCAATGAACTTCTTCGCATGCTCTCGTGGCAGATCGGCAGCGCATACGGCTTCACGTTCAGCGTCGGCAAAAACTATAAATTCATCGATCAATATCTCCCCGCAGAGCAGTGGCAAGCGCTTCTTTCCACGTATCGCACGGATTCTGTGGAAAACACATGGCGGTCGCTTTTCACCTGCCACGAACTCTTTCGAGATGCCGCTAAAAATTTCGCTGCAAAATACGGCTACACCTATCCCGATTACGACGAAAACGTCTCCCGCTACGTCCGCGATATGTACGCGGAATACGAAGCAAAATAACGCCTCTCCCCAAAAGAGTCTGCAAAATTCCCCGAAAATCGCCCGCCGCAACTCAAAATTGCGGAAATTCCAAGTTGACATGGTGGCTTTTCCCACGGTTTTCGTATAAAATGAGCCCAGCAAAAGGAGGTCTTCCGTATGACCATAGGAACCAAAATCGCCGCTTGCCGCAAACGCGCCGGCATGTCGCAGGAAAAGCTCGCAAACGAACTCAACATCTCGCGCCAGGCGGTCTCCCGCTGGGAAACGGGTGAAGCCGTGCCGGATACCGAAAAGGTTATTCAGCTAAGCCGCATTTTCCATGTCACGACCGATTATTTATTATTGGATATTGACGAAGCCCCGCAAAGCGCAGCCCCCGCCGAAAACAACAGAGAAACGGAACAGCGCGCCGCAGAAAAGCGAATGAAGCGCCAAAGCATGCGCATGCATTTCGGCTGGTTCCTGCTCATTTTCGGCATCATCTCGCTCAGTGCAACGCTCGTCGGCGCGGGTCTTTACGCGCAGACGCTCACGGGGTGGAGGACAAACCTCGGCCGCTACGGCACCGCGCTGTTCGATTCCTGGATCTTAGCACTGTTCATCGTCAGTGCCGCCCTCACCCTCTGCGGCATCCTCATCCTCATCCGCGAATACATCTTTATCGGCAAAGAGTAATAGTTAGGGCAAAATAAAAGCACGCAGGCTTAAATTCCTGCGTGCTTTTTCATTTTGTCACTACGGAGAAAGCCCGCTAAGCCGCAGCAAAGCCTGCCACGTCAGCGGCCCTACGATGCCGTTCACGTCTAACCCTTCGTGCGCCTGCACGGCCTTCACGGCATTCTCCGTTGCCTCGCCGAAGATCCCGTCTTCCGCGACCTGCGGGATAAATGCGTTTTGTGCCGCTGCGCGGTTGATGAGCGATTGCAAATCTTCCACATCCGCGCCTGTGCGTCCCCTGAGGATTGCCCGCCCGGGGTAGATAAGACGGCTTACGGATTTCCCGTTTTCCGTCGCCATCGCCCGCGTGTCGCGGTAAACGGAAAGAAGCATATTCGCGCTTTGCCGGTTGAGTACGCCCGTCGGCTCCAGTCCGTACTGCGTCTGGAAGGCCATGAGCGAATTTTTCGTCCGTGCGTCAAATACGCCGTTCATCGCGGGCAGGGGAATGGAATTGTCAAAATACGCAATGATCGTCAGTAAGTTCTGCATCTGTTCCACCGCCGTGCCGCTGTCTCCCTCTTTCAGCTCCGGCGGGTAGAATCGCTCGGCATCCTCGGGCGTGATGCCCTCGCTCATCAGCTCGTTTAATTGCTTGATGCCGCTGTATATGAGCTTGATTTTGTACCATGTCGCCTTACCAACCACGCCGTCGGGCGTTAAATTGAAAATTTTCTGGAACGCTCGCACCGCATTTTCGGTCGGCAGGTCGTAATACACACTGATCTGCGGAATGCGCGGAATCGCCGGGTAATTGTCGCCGATGCGGTTCAGCTCCCTTTGCAGCACGCGCACACTTTCGACGATGCTCCCGAGTCTTAACGCCACGCCGGGGTATGATTCCTCGTTGTTCCCAACAGGTGCGTTGAACACAATGTTGATGTCATCGCCGTAGAAACGCTGTAAAATCTCATACGGCACAAGCCCCTGCCGCGCTAATCCCACCGTGCCCCACTGCGAAAGCCCCGGGCATGTCGAGGTCGTGCCGTTGCAGTACTGCGTAAAATACGGCTGCACTGTGCCTTGCTTTACGACGTAATCGTTGAAAATATGATCGACGATCTGCGAGATGTTTTCAAAAATATCGCGGTTCAAAATAAACTTCTGATCGTACTGCGTTGTCGAGGTGATGTCAAAGTCATACCCGCGGCTGCGGTAATACTCCGTGTAAATGCGGTTCATTGCGTAAGAAATCTGCGCCAGAATATTCGCATGTATCGCGCTTTCCGGCCAGTTCGGGTAGATCTCGCTCGAAGCAACGTTTTTAATGTACGCCACAAACGGTACGCGCACATTCTCGGCCGGTTGGTCCGGCAGCCCAAGGTGCACCGTGATGTATTCCGGCACAACGGGCGTGTCTATATTGTTCGGCATAGCATCACCCCTCACCGACCGCCAAAAACTGCACCGGCTGTATCGACGTCACACCGGGGAAAACAGGCACCGCGCGGTAAATTTCCGTGCGGCATCCCGGGTGGCTCACGCGTATATCGTAAAGCGCATACGGCATCTCGCCCGTCGGCGACTGCGCCAAGGCGTTATTCGGCGCGGGCAGCAAAATGTCGCCGAAAACACCGCTCTCGTCCGTCACCCCGGCAGAAAACCGCCGCGTGCCGTCCGCAAAGTCGTGCGTTACAAGTACCGAAGCGCCGGGGACGGGGAATGTCCGCTGTCCCGCATACGCCTGCACGCGCAGCGTGCCCGTTTTAGAATTTAGCTGTTGAAACACTTCAAACGTGCACGCCTCTGGTGAGAGATCCTGCAAAGGATCGCGCCCTGCGCCGCCCTCCGGCGGATTTTCAATCGGCGCATTCTCCGCTATGTTCTGCTTGACGTCTCTGTCCATAAAGTCCCTCCTTTTACCTAACCCCAGTATAAGCGGCAGAGGGGAAAAGGGTGCCCACTTTCGTTCGAGTGAATCTGCCATTGCAGTGCATAACGTCACATTTGAAATACATAATTTGTGCGCTGCAATGAGTTTAAGCTTTCTTCACCCAGTCAAGTGCAATCCAGCCGCCGGCCTTTAGTCTGCCCCAGCCCTTGGCGGAGCCGGGGCCGCTGCGCTCTTCAACGATTGTGTAGCGCAGCGTATCTTTGATCTGCCCTAAAATGCCGTAGTTCGTGCTCGGACCCTTGCGGATGTTGAGCGCATCGCGGCAATTTTTGCGGATGAGATAGGGGGTAAACTTGCTCGCGACGGGCGCTTTTGCCGGCTCCATATAGCGTTTCACCATGCTCAAAAAGCGCTGCCAGCCGCGGTCGAGCGTCCTGTGCGGGCAGTACTTGCCGTCATAGTCCCGGTGCTTTGTCACCTTATCAATGCCCCAGCCGTACTTTTTGAGCAAACTCGCGGTGAACTCGGCCGCATTCTGCTCGGCCTTATCGAACTTTTCACCGCCCGATTTGGAATAACAAATTTCAATATGGATGCCCTCCATGTTGCCCTTGCCGTGCCCGTCGCCGCTTGCCCACGCGTTGCGGTTTTCCGGGATGCCCTGCACAATGTTTACATCGTCCACCGCGTAGTGAAACGAGATCTCAAGGTCGTTATACCGCATGTAGGAGATCTCATTTGCGGCGGGCGCATCGTTTGCCGTGTTGTGGATGACAATGCGCGTCGGTGTGCGGGTGTACGGGCATTTAATGGCATATTTGTCCTTTGGCACAAGATTTTCTTTGATCGGTACCATAGCTCCTCCTTACGCTTTTACGCCTCGGATTTTGACCTTGCTGCCCTTTGTGCCAAGGCTCAAAGGGGCCTCGACAGTATAGGCATTGCAGTTTTTCAATCTCATTTCATATGTCATGTTCGTCTTCCTTTTCGTTCACGGTGCTTTTCAGGCGAGAAAGTAATCGATTGAGGCGAGGAAAGCCCGGCACACCGATGGCGGCTAAGTTTTCCAGCACCGAGATGAGCTCGTTGATGATGAGCCAAACGGTGACGAGCAGGCCGCAGAAAAGCTCGATGTGCAGGTCGATGCCTGCCTGCTTCAGTGCGCCGTGCAGCAGGTAATCCACCGCCGCGCCTACGGCGACCATGGCCATATAGCAAAGCTTTTTGAGAATACCCTTCACGCCGATGCGCGAGCTGAGCTGTGAGAAAATATAGGCTTTTGTCATGCCGGTGAGGTAATCGAGTACCATGGCAAAAAACAACACCAAAAGCGGCTGCGTCAGCATACCAAAGTACGAGGAAAGCCCTGCCAACACCACGGTAAAAGCGGTTTTTAACATAGTCGGTTTCATAAATTTCAAATAAACTCCTTTTCAAAGTCTCCGTTTTCACCGCGGTGCGGCACGGCAAAACGGGCGGCGTCTGCCGTGCGGAGCAGATGCCGAAATTCAGGAAAAGAAAAGAGACCCCACGACTTTGCCGCGGCAGTCTCAAATTCTTTTGACAAGGGGAAGTGTGCGCGGGGAGGATCCCCGCTTTTTAAAGGGTGAAACGGCGGAAAGTGAAACGCTTTCAATCGCCTTTCGGTGCAGCCGCCGCATGTGGCGGTCCGAGTAGTGCATGCGCTCCGCAATCTCTTTGAGGTCGAGCGCACAGATGTAGTGCTGTGTCAAAATCTCACGCAAAGCGGCACTTTCCACCGTGTCTATAGCGGCTTCAATTTCTGCCTGCCTTGTGCAAAGCACGCGTATGGCGTCTTTTGCTGCGCATATCGCGTGCTCTAAGTGAAAAAGAAGGTCGGTATTTCCTTCCAAAATCAGCGCTTCTTTGCGCGCTGTCAGCCGGGTGAGCTCCGCCCTGCGTACACGGAGGTCGAGCTCCGTGTAGCGGTAGGCGGATAAAAACGCCTTCACGGCGTTAAATTCTGTATCGGTCAAGACTGCACGACCTCTCGCAGGCGGTCTGCAAACTGGTCTGAAAGGGAATATATGTTCTTTACTTCTTCGCGGTTCGGCAGCCCCGTAAAATTCTGCACGCTGCGGCGCACGGAGGTGCTTTTCGCGCGGTGCGCAGATTTCGTTACAAGAGAGATCAAGAAAACCGCACCCTGTGCAAGCGCGATCAACAGGCAGGAAACGGCAATACTAAAGAGAAACAGAATCATAAAAATACCCCCATCCGAGTTTCGCTTGTGCGTTGATGCATGGTACAGACGGTTCTGTGCGGCATATCAGCGCTTTACGAACGTTTGTTTCTTTGCTATCTCGTATTATAAACAAATGTTCGTAATTTGTCAATCGAACATTCAAAGATTTTTTCGGAAAACGAGGTTTTAAAGAGCAGGTGTCTGCTTTTTGCGACACCTCAAGGAGATTTGAAAAGATGTCCTTGACAAGGGGAAAAGGGCTGAAACAGCACGATCTTACCCCATTTTTCCGTATCCCGATTACAGTAATACGCGTGGATGCTGTCCTTTTGCGGGACGTCAAAGGCTGTTGCTGTAATGCGGGCGGTATCGGGCAGGGCGGCACGCAGATTTTCGCTGTCGCCGACGGCTGTAATGTGGATGGGCGCAAGCGCCAAAAGCTGGGGCAGCTCGCTGCGCACGATTTTGCACCGGCGCTCAAACACGACGGAAAGGCGGCTGTGTGCGACGGCGTTTTTGAGAAGCGCCGCGTCCGCGGAGGGGCGCAGTGTGCCGAGCGGCTGGGTGAATTCTTTTTCCGCGCTCATCTCCAAAAACACGTTGACGGCGCGATTTTGACCTTCCCGAAGCTGACGGGAAAGCGCTTCTCTCTGTGCGGCAAGCGTGGTATAAACCGTGGCGGTTTCCGGGCAAAGCCGCAGTAGCGGGTGACTTTCCACGCAGAAAACATGCAGCGAAAGCCCTTCCTGTTCCGCAAACCGCGCGGCGCTGCACAGCACAGAGGCCGGCACGCGCAGGTCGCTGCCCGTGCACAGAATGTGCGTGCCGTTCGGTGTAAACGAGACAAAGCCGTCGTCTTTTAAGCTATCCGCATCGGAAGCGGTGCGGTCCTTATGCAGGCATACGGAGTCGCCGAAGGTGACTTCGCCGTGCGGGAGTGCGCTCGGTGCAGCACGGGAGGCGGCGTTATACCGCAGCCACGCGGTTTCGCCCGTGCCGTTTACGTGTGGCAGCAGGCTGCACATGCGCTCGATGAGGTCATCCCCGGCGTAAAAGCATTGCACGGAGACGGTGGCGCGCTCGGTTTGTCCCGCTTCGTCGTTTAAAAGCGCATGGCCGGTTTTCAGCAGCACGGCAGCCGCAATGCCGGTGTTTTCGCGCCCGGTATCGACCGCGCGGTCGCTGAAAAGGCGGCGGGCGGCGGCAGGCGGGCAGCGGAAAACAAGGCGTGTGGGAAAGTGGTCCTTCAGCTCGGCCGTGAACGTGTTGCGCGCGCTTTCGCTTACGCCGCGCTGGCTCGCCATGATGAGATGTACGCCGTAGGTGCGCCCTTTGCGGACAAGCTCGCTTAAAAGCGCGGCAGTCTCTGTGTTGCCCTCAAAAAGCGACTGGTATTCGTCAATCATAAGCAAAATGCGCGGCAGAATTTCGGACACCGCACCCGTTTCGCGCTGCACGGCGCGGTAGGTCTCATACTTGCGGATGAGGCGGCCGGTATCGGCGGAAAGCGCCGTAAAGCAGCTTTGGCGGCGGTGCAGCTCCGAGACGTAGTACCGAAGAAAGGACGCGGCGCAATCGGGGTCCTCGTTTTCAACGACGGCTTCGACCGCGGGCAGGCGCGATGCGCCGTAAAGCGCGAACTCCGCGCCCTCTTTGAAATCGGCAATGGCGAGCTTTACTTCGTCCGGCGTGTAGTTTGCGAAAATTTGTAGGGCAACGGTGTGCAGAAGTGCGCTTTTACCGGAGTTTACGTCACCGATGACGAGCGCATACGGCTTTTCTTCCGTAAACGCAAGCGTGACGGGCTGACGGGTGACATCGCTCTGGCCGATGGGAAGGAAAATGCCCGCTTCGCTGCTCTTTTTCTGCCAGCTTTCGGCATGCGGCAGACGGGCGTTGAGGGGCAGCACGGCGGCTTTTTTCATCTGCGCGGTGACGGCGGAAAGCGCTGCTGCGCGGCGGGTGGGGAGATCCTCCGGCGGGACGGTGAAAACGTCTTCGGAGATGTAAATTCCACCGTTTTTTGCGGTGCAGCACGCGGCGTTTTGCACGAGCGCGGGAAATTTCTGTTGAAAACCGTGCGGCAGGGAGATTGCCTTGCGCACGGAAACGAGCACGCGCACGCAGGTGTTGGCGCGCATGAGCCGAATAAGGTCTTCCAGCGTCTGCTCCGGGATATTCTGCTCCATGTTTTCGATGAAAACGTAGTGCATGGCATTTGGTGCATTTTCTGCGGCGGCGTGACACAAGGCTTCTGTGCCACGGGTAAATTCCTGCGTGCTGCACCAGATTTCCGCGCGGCGGCTCGGCGTAAACGCGGCGAAAACGTCTTTGTACGCATTGCCGCAGTGGGCGGGATCTGCAAGGTGCACGACGGCGGCAGGATCGCTTTTAAGCAGATCGAGCGCCAAACTGCAAAAGAGCGCGTGCGGGGCGGTGTTATCCGTTAAAAACAGCACGCTGCGGTCGAGCTTTGTACAGGTAAGCGGCGCTGTAAACATTTTGCCGGAGGGGAGCGCAAGGCGCAGCGTGCCGAGGAAAAGCGGGGCATGTCCGGCGTTTTCGGCGAAAATTGCAGCGCTTGGCGGTGTGCAGAGCACAGCGTTTGTGCGGGTAATTGCAGCTCCGGTATCGGCCTTTAATTTTTGCAGAATCTCCGCGCGGAGATTGGTACATTCGGCTTCAATCTGCCGCGTTTTGCGCGTGCAGACAGCGTGGGCGCGGGCGGTTTTTTCGGTAAACGCGGGCGCGTTTTCTATGGCCTCCGCGCAGCGGCGCATGTGCGCGTAGGCGTCGAGGATGGGCATGTAGAGCGATTTGCGGAAATCCGGAGAAACGGAGCCGATGAGCCCCGCGGCGTCCGGCAGCAAAAACGCGTTTTTGATTTTCTTTGCGCCGGCTTGAATGGCGGAAAGCGCTTTTTGCATGCGTGCAATGAGTGCTTCCGCGCGCACGTTTGCGGTGTTGTACGGCTTTTGCATGGCGGCGGAAAAATACTGCGGCTGCATGCGGTGAAAGTGCGGGTCGAGAATGTCGTTCATCGCAATCTCGGCGGCGGAAAGCAGGCTTTCGGCATCGCCTTTAAGTGTATCGTACTCGTGCGCGAAGTCTTCTAAAAGCTCGTCGGTTGCGTCCTGTACGGCGCAGACGCGGCGTTCTCTGTTTTGGTCGTTCAGGCGCAGCGCGGTGCGGGTCTCCGCTTCCATGCGGCGGAGCGTTTCATGCAGCGCGGAAAGCGAAGCGGCGGTGCCGTTTAACGTGCGGAAAACGGCGGAAAACGGTGCATTCATGGGAAAACTCCTTTTCGAAAAATTTAGCCGAACGCCATTTTGACGAGCCCGATGATGCCGAGCACGAGCACGGCAAGCGCGAGCGCCATAAGGATGGGCGCGGCCATGAGTACGAACACGGCGGCGGGCGGCGCAAAGCAGCAGATGGAGACGGTGCAGAGGTAGGCAAGCACGTTATAGCGGTGCTTTTTCGCGCCCGTTTTGCCGTAAAGATAGATGCAGAATACGGTTAGGGTGATAACGAGCGCTTTGGCGTGCTCAAACACGAACTGCTGTACGTAGTCCTCCAAAAAATCGAGGTGTGCGGGCGGGGTGAACGCTGCCTGCATCTCATGAAACACGCAAACAGCAGCAAAGACGGAAGCGGAAAGCGCGAAAAGCCAGTAAACGAATTGGCGCGCAAAGCTGACTTCGGGGGTGTCTTCGGCGGTGGTATCGGCAACGGCGGGGGCTGCGGTGTGCTGTGTGCGGCTGCGGTGCTCGGCTTCGCGGTCGTGGATGGTGCCGTCTTCGGCAATGTAATAATCCGGCATAAGAGCCTCCTTATCGGAACGGTTCGGGTCGTCGTCATCGGTCTCGGCGATGTCGCCGCCGAACAGGGCATCGAATTCTTTTTCGGCAGACGCGGGGTCAAGCGGCTTTGGGCGGGCGGTCATGGCCAAAAAGCGTTGCGCGTCTTCAAGCCGTTTTTTGCGGTCTGACGCGGAGGACTTTAGCTTCTCAGCATCGAGCCCTGTCGGAAAAATCACGCCTGCGGCGGCTTTTTGCAGCTCTGCTTCGCGGCTATACAAAAGCGAAACGAGGATGGAAACGGCGGAATACAGCGTTTCTTCGAGTGATGTAGGAACTTCCAGTGCGGAAAGAGCCATTTTTGCGCACAGACCCTCCGGGCGGCGGCCGACGAAGAGTGCGCCGGACTTTACGGAATCGTTTTCCGCGTTGCAGATCTGCGCGGCGGCGTGCAGGTAGCGTGGATCAAAAACAAGGGCGTTGCGACCGGGGAACAGGCGCAGGATGAAAAAGGTCTTCTCATCATTTAAGGTGACGTGCAGCTTCCAGCGGCGGTGCGCGGCCAGAAACTCGTAGAGGTAGCACGCGCCGGTTTCATCGGGCGCATGTTTTGCAAGCACGGTAAAGTGCGTTTTTTGAAAATATTCCTCCATGAGGGGCAGAAAATCCTCCGCGTGGGACGGGACGGGAGACGGAATGTGGATCTCCTGCGGCTCCGGGAGCGCCTCCGGCAGTACGCCCGCGCTGAGCGAACGCAGAGCGCTGATGTGCGGCGTGAGTGCGGCGAACGCGGTGCGCTCCAAAAGCTCCAGTGTGGCGCGGGAGACGGGCGCGTGCTCAAAGGCGACCTCCGTGCGGTAATAGACCTCGCATAAATTGGACTCTACACACACGACGCCGACCTCCGGCGTGATGCGCTGGCAGTAATCGGCGGCCATCGGCACGTAAGACGTGCGGACTAAAATGCCGGGGTAGGCGCTTAAAAGCAGAAAGCCGAGCTCTTTATCCACGCGGGCGCAAAAAACGAGCGAGGTGCGGCCGTCCGTTTTGCGGTACAAAAAACCGGGTTCCTCGTCGAGCTTTTCAAAGCTGTCCGCGGTCTCATCCAAATATGTTTTGAGCATTTCGTAGGTTTGGGTGCTGTTTTGTGTAGGCAAAGTAAAAACCTCCTTAGATCCGTTTGTTTTCACCTTTACTACGAACGGCGCATACGAAATTTTGAGCGCACAAAAGAAAAATGCCCTGTTCTTTTCACAGAACAAGGCATTTTAAAGCTCAAATTTAGTTTTGTGTCGGTGCGGAAGCGGTCTCTGCGATGTTTAAAACGTGCTTTACAAGGCGGTGCGTTTTGAGGTCGATGGGATTCTGCGGGTTTTCGCACAGCTGTACGTAGCAGCGCTTTAAATCATCCGCGTAGCTTTGGAACGTCACAAGGTCGAACGCGCGCTGGCAGCACGTGAGCGCTTCTTCAATATCGGCCTTATTGCGGTAATCGCTTTCAATGACGAGCGCTGTTTTGGCGAGCGCCAGACGGTAGCTGAAGTAGCCCATGTGCTCGGAATTCTGCTCGGCGGCAGAGAACGAAAGTCCCTTTTGTGCAATGCGCAGGATGAGGTCGTATTCAAGGCTTTTCTTCAGAATTTCCGTAAGGTACAGCTTGCAGCAGTTTGCGGCGTTTAAGGGCTGCGGGCGGCCGTTTGCGGTGATTTTCTCAAAAATGACGCGGCGCAGGACGTTTTCGGCGTCTGCGATGCGGTTTTTGTCGAGCAGCACGGTGGCTTCTTTCATGTAACCACGCTCATCAAGCGGGAAAATACGCTGAAAATCGCGGCAGACGGAGAGAGCTTTTTCAAAATACGATTCGGTCTGCTCCGGCGGGCAGCACAAGGCGCGGGTGCGGCAATACTCGGCGGCGTCTTTAAAAAGCCGCGGTTCGTTCCAGTTTTCGCGCCCGAGGCTTTCGGCTGCGGCAAGATAGGTTTCGCCGTCCGCGCCGCTGCGGGCGCAGGTATTGAGCGTGATGGCGAGCAACGTTGCGCTGCGGGGATAGATTTTAAGTGCAAAATCACACACGCGCAAAGCGTCGAAATAATCGCCGAGCGCCTCAAAGCGGTCGATGAGGTTGTTGAAATCGCCGACAGTGCCGGTGATGTGGTTGTTTTCATCCGAGACGGCATCCGCAAGGCTGCGCATGAACGCGGCGTTGCCGTGCCCGCCGTGCTTTCTGAGCAAAGCGAGCGCTTCTGCGGCGGAGCAGATATGCGGTGTGTTTGGGGCGATAGGTTTAACAGGGGTTTCCATGTGGCTTTGCACCTCTTTTTATATGGGTTAGTTTGTTTTTTTGAACGGCTCTGGGAGAGCCGGTA
>OGQD01001097.1_pt1 | contig 18485 bp, 15 predicted proteins | sample 1553091 | NCBI WGS metagenome assembly OGQD01 (sample SAMEA2580290, study PRJEB22360) | human gut metagenome | biome: human gut; feature: human-associated habitat; material: faeces | place: Denmark | collected 2008/2010
TTTACGAGCCTCGTCGATTGCGGCACCGAATGCACGATCTGCGTCAGTAAGTACGCCATCTTCTTGAGCATTCTTCGCTGTCCATCTCAAATTGCGAACACAGCCCTTAAGGCGCTGAACAGTACCAACGGTTCCCTCAAGACGCTCAAACGAAAAATCAAGAGGTGCACGATAGTGTGTTTGCAGCATAAGCAGGCGCACTGCATCGGCAGGATACTTATCGAGCACTTCTTTAAGGGTGTAGAAATTGCCCAGGCTCTTGGACATCTTCTCGCCATCCACGCGAAGCATGCCTGCGTGCATCCATACATTTGCAAGCGGAGCATTCCAGGCGCACATTGCCTGCGCTGTCTCATTTTCATGATGCGGGAAGATGAGATCTGCACCGCCACCATGAATATCAATGGGTGTTCCCAAATAGCGATGGATCATGGCACAGCACTCGGTATGCCAACCAGGACGTCCTTCTCCCCAGGGACTCGGCCAACTTGGTTCCCCTGGCTTAGCTGCCTTCCAGAGTGCAAAGTCAAAAGGATCGTGCTTCTCATCATTAACCTCTACGCGCTCACCAGCACGCAGCTGATCGAGATCACGTCCCGAAAGAACACCATAATGCGTATCAGACCGTACTGAGAAATACACGTCACCATTGGACGCAACGTAGGCAAAGCCCTTCTCGATAAGAAGAGAAATCATGTCTTGCATTGCCTCGATTTCGCGTGTTGCGCGAGGGCGAATATCGGGGTCCAAAATCCCAAAACGATGCATCTGCTCAATAAAAGCCGCTGAAAACTCCTCGGCTACCGCAGCAGCAGTCGTACCTGTTTCATTTGCGCGATTGATAATTTTGTCGTCCACGTCAGTAAGGTTTTGCGCAAAGGTGACTTGATAGCCCTTGTATTGCAAATATCGACGAATTACATCGAATGAAAGGAATGTACGGGCATTGCCAATATGGATCTGGTCATACACGGTAGGTCCGCAGACATACATACGAACTCGACCAGCATCAATGGGCTTAAACTCTTCCTTACGATGTGTTTGACTGTTGTATATAAGCATTTGACACCCCTTGGGTTCGCGACGGCCGCGGCGGCGCGGACCGGTATTTGGCGTGCTCACGATTGTAGCTTCGCAAGCAAAAAGGACAACTGATAAAGTGCAGATAATAGCTAGGCACTACACGACGTAGTGGCATGCTGCCGCGCCGAAAGAATTGCTTCTGCAATGGTCTTATCGCCTGGAAGCGTAACTTTAAGATTTTCACACCCCGGATCAACAACCGCCACGTGGCCACCCAGCCGCTCAATCAAAGACGCATCGTCTGTGCCAACAAACCCATCGTCAGCTGCTTGCTTATGAGCGGAAAAGATGGTCTCAAAGCGAAAGACTTGTGGTGTCTCTGCATACCAACATGTTGAGCGATCTGGCGTAGAGACAATAACAGGCGTTGTGCTTTTCTCCGAAGCATCCTTAACTACTTTGAGCGTATCAACAGCAGGACGGGCGCAAATAGCGCCATCGAGCTCTGTGTTTGAGCGTATGCAATCTATCACACGCTCAATACCAGCCGGGGTGATAAGAGGCCGCGCTGCATCATGGATGGCAACGAATGGAAATGATTGTTCGGACAACTGCTGAGATATAACCTGCAACCCTGAGAAACAAGAAGCCTGTCGAACAGAACCAGAAGGCGCAAAGAGAACAGGCATCGAAAGCTTAAGCGGGTTCACCACTTCTTTGCGCATCTCATCAATACGCTCTGGAGCACACACCACCACAAGAGCTCCTACGGAGGGAGCCTCTGTAAATGCCTTGAGCGACCAAGCTGCCATCGGAAGATTGCAAAGAGGAACGAACTGCTTACCTCGTACATCTCCAAATCGCTCACCACGACCGCCCGCAACAATAATTGCGCACGTATCTGGAGCCTTTAGGGTTGTTTGGACCTTCACGCCTGACCTCCATGCATACGGGTAAGGCTATCCGCCAGAATAGAGGGGTTGTTCACACCAATATCATCAAGACGCGAAGGATTGTCCTCAATAGCGTCGAGCAGCTCGCGCAAAGAGCCATATTCATCCACGATTTTGTCTGCCATACCTTCTCGTACGACTGAAATGCGAGAAAGGGTACGCAGTCCAAGCGGCGTAATAACACTATCTTCCTTCAGATTCTCACGCCCGAGGATCTTGGCGACGTTTTTGCAATTAAGCGAGGCGTCTGCCGCAAGTTGCGAGAACTGCGACCGAATACGCACCGCTTCCTCACGAGAGGAGTTAGCTGCATAGTCACGAATCATCAGAATGTATTCGTCTTCAACATCGCCTACAAACTGTGAGCGCTGCATCTCGACAGAACGTCCCTCAGCACCCAGCTCAATCACATATCGGCGAAGATCTTTATCGATAAGAAGCAGCAGCTCAAATTGGTTGTAGAGATACGTAATATCACTGAGCGTGACATAGTTGTCCAACTCAAGTGAAGAGAGGCGCAAAAGGCCCCTGTCGAGAGACTGACGCGTGGACTGCAATGTTCCTTGCAGCTGGCTCGTAAGCGTCATGATTTCAGGAACTGTTCTGAGCTGATGTGAACGGCCCCCTATATACAGATTGACAACTTGACGACGTTCAGAGACAGAAATTACTAGCGCTTTTGTTAACAGGCTCATACGCGCCGCCGTTCGATGGCGCATGCCTGTTTCACTTGTGGGCAATGATGGGTCGGGATTGAGATGAAAATTTGCTCTCAATATTTGATTGAGGTCCCCATCTAAAACGACCGCGCCATCCATCTTTGATAGCTCAAAGAGCCTATTGGCGGTGAAAGAAATATTGAGCGGAAAGCCGTCGTTACCCGCCGCAAGAACATGTTCAACATCGCCCACACATATTAAAGCACCAAGATGCCCAGCAATGATCATGTCAAGCGCTCGACGCATAGCTGTACCAGGTGCTGTTGCACGTATAGCTTCGTTTATACGAGACTCGATGGAGTTCAATTGTTGTTCGTTTTGTTCTTCCATGCGTCACCCCCATGGTAGTTTCGGGCGCATCATAGTGCACAGTCACACGCTTAAAAGTATAAAGCCCAAATACTAATAAGGGTGCCCGCCCATAGGACGAACACCCTTATTCATACAACTTAAATCTCACCTAATCTGTCGCCTGCGCCAGATCATTATCACTCACCCCATGTGTATCGGGTGTGGCAGCATCGAGACCCCAGGATGATTGAGCATGTGGAAGCTCCATATGCTCACGCTCTGTTGGGGCAGGAATCTCGCCTTCTCCTTTGCGGAAAATAATCTTTCCATCCTCGGCATCGGCTAGAACAATGTCTCCCGTCTTCCAGGTAGCCTGAAGCAATTGTTCAGAAAGCGGATCCTCAATGAGCGTCTGCAGTGCACGCCGCAGGGGTCGTGCACCATAAATCGGATCGGTTCCCTCACGAGCAACCAAATCTTTGGCAGCATCGGTAAGCTCAATCGACATACCCTCAGCAATAAGACGATTGCGCAGCTCGGAGACCATAAGATCCACAATGCCGCGAATCTGCTCGGATGTGAGCGATTTGAATACCACAATCTCATCCACACGATTCAGGAACTCAGGACGGAAAAGCTTCTTCAGCTCTGACATCACACGGCTGCGAATTTCCACATCAGAGAGGTGACCTACGTCAGAACCAAAGCCCATGGCATTAGGCTTAGCAATCTCACGAGCACCCACGTTGCTCGTCATAATGATGACAGTATTTGAGAAGTCCACCTTGCGGCCCTGACCGTCAGTAAGACGACCCTCATCCAGAATCTGCAGCAAAATGTTAAAGACATCGGGATGTGCCTTTTCAATCTCATCGAAAAGCACAACCGAATAGGGACGACGGCGTACTGCCTTGGTAAGCTCGCCACCCTCGTCATAGCCAACATATCCCGGAGGTGCACCAACAAGTTTGGATACTGCATGTTTCTCCATGAACTCTGACATGTCATAAGAGATAAGTGCATCTTCGCTACCAAAGAGAAACTCTGCCAGACTCTTTGCAAGCTCAGTTTTACCCACACCCGATGGGCCCAGGAAAATGAACGAGCCACCAGGACGACGAGGATCCTTAAGCGGAGAACGGCTTCGACGGATAGCACGTGCAACCCCTGATACCGCTTCTTCCTGACCAATAACGCGCTGGTGAAGCGCTTCCTCGCAGCGCAGCAACTTCGAAGCTTCGGCCTCGGTAAGATTGGCGACAGGAACACCGGTGATATCCGAAACAACATTGGCGATGTCATTATCGTCTACCGTAATAACCTGCTCATCCATGCGTTTATGCCAAGCTTCTTCAAGCTCTACCCTCTTGCTTGCAAGCTCTTTTTCTCTATCTCTGAGATGTGCCGCACGCTCAAATTCCTGAGCGCTTGCAGCTTCGGTTTTTTCAGCTTTTACCTGCGCCAGTTCTTCATCAACCTGCGCGAGCTCCGGAGGAAGCGCCATCTTATGAACACGTGTGCGCGCTCCTGCCTCATCAATAACGTCTATAGCTTTATCAGGCAAGAATCGATCCTGAATGTAGCGACTCGAGAGACGCACAGCAGCTTCAATAGCTGCATCGGTATAGACCACGTGATGATGCTTCTCGTAGCGCTCTTGCAGGCCACGAAGAATACTCACAGTATCGGTGAGCGAAGGCTCATTCACATATACCGGTTGGAAACGACGCTCAAAAGCTGAGTCTTTTTCGATGTGCTTACGGTACTCCTCAGCAGTGGTTGCACCGATTACCTGGATTTCTCCACGCGAAAGAGGTGGCTTAAGAATGGAAGCTGCATCGATAGATCCCTCAGCGGAACCAGCGCCAATGAGGGTATGCATCTCATCAATAAAGAGAATGTCGTTACCCGACTCTTCAACTTCTGTAATAACGCGCTTAAGACGGTCCTCAAATTCGCCGCGATATTTTGCACCGGCAACAAGTGCTGCAACATCGAGTGTCCAAATCTGACGGTTTCGCAACAAATCAGGAACATTTCCAGTAGCTATGAGCTGCGCCAAACCTTCTACGACTGCGGTTTTTCCAACGCCTGGATCGCCAAGAATCAGAGGATTGTTCTTCTGACGGCGTGCTAATACCTGCATCACACGCTCTACCTCGAGATCACGGCCAATCACAGGGTCGAGTTTCCCCTCTTCAGCAAGCTGCGTTAAATTGCGACCATACTCTTTGAGCATTGAGCCTTCAGCATCACTTACGGGTGTGCCATCTGGATTCATACGCACCGTGGCTGGGGCGGGACCCTTAGCATCAGAGCTCTTGTCGATAAGCTCATTCACTGCATTTCGGACAGCATCAGCAGAAACGCCCATACGGGCGAGCACTGTCATTGCGCTGCCATTGCCCTCACGCACAATGCCCAAAAGCAAATGCTCAGTTGAAATATAGGTCTGACCGTGCGACATAGTCTCACGATAAGAATCTTCTAATACTCGTTTTGCACGTGGCGTAAAAGGAATATGCCCGCCAGGAACTGGCTCCGACTCACCTTTTGTAAGATCGCGAACGGTAGCAAGTGTCTCTTCATATGTTACATCCAGATTGGCAAGCGCCTGTGCAGCAATACCATCACCCTCCTTGATAAGACCAAGGAGAAGGTGCTCGGTGCCTACATACATCTGGCCCAAAGAACGCGCTTCCTCTTGGGCGAGCGACATAACCTTACGTGCTTTGTCAGTAAACTTCTCGAACATGCGTTGCTCCATGCTCCAATGATTTATATCTTGCCGCCAAATAAATGGCTCCACAGGGACAAACGTTATACCACAGGTCTCTGTTCTGGCAGTGTTTACCCATATAGGATGTCAATCATACGCTCGAGGTGACGCCGCGTCACAAAAATACAATACGGGCCAGCAGGAAAACCTGTTGGCCCGCACCTTTTTAGCCAAGCAAGAACTTAGTACAGCTTTGCTCCTGCAGGGATACGGTCGTCGACCATCAGCAGGTTGAGGCCTTCATTGCCATTCTCATCATGATGGATGGCACTAATTAGCATGCCTTCCGAACTTACACCCATCATACGGCGAGGCTTGAGGTTGGTAATGGCGATGAGCGTACGACCAACCAAGTCTTCGGGACGATAGTTTGGATGGATACCCGAAAGAATTGTACGATCGCGTCCAGAACCATCATCAAGCGTAAACTGCAGCAGTTTGTCGCTGCCAGGCACCGGGAAGCATTCCCGCACCTTTACCGCACGATAGTCGGAACGAGCAAACTCGTCGTAGTCGATAAGATCCTTAAACAGCGGCTCAACCACCACGTGAGCAAAGTCAGCGCCTGCGCCGCCCACATTTGCAGTAGTGGAAACAGGCATGGGGTTTGTGGCGGCAGGCACCGTGTGAAGCTCTTCGGCCTTATCTGCAGCCTCCGCTGCCTCCTCAGCACCCGACTCAATTGCCTGCATAGCCTCAATGACACTTGCGAAGAGCTCGTCAAGCTCCATATTGTTGATCTCCGCACCGTGGCGAATGACATCGCGGTCACAGCCGGCAGCAAAGCGCTTATCTTTGAACTTCTTCTTAAGCGACTTGACCGAGAAGTCCATGACGCTCTTGGAAGGACGCATAATTACCGCAGCGCCGATCAGGCCTGAAAGCTCATCCACTGCGTAGAGCACACACTCCATCTTATGCTCAGGCTTCGGAAGATCTGTATTGAAATCGGAGTTGTGTGTCTGAATGGCGTGAGCCAGACGTGGATTAGCGCCACACTCCTCAAGAATCTCAGCCGTTTTAACGGTATGAACTGCTGGATCGTTCCACTTCTCCCAATCCAGATCATGCAGCAGGCCAACCTGACCCCAGAATTCAATATTTTCTGGATCATACTTGCGCGCATAGTAACGCATCAGCGCTTCAACGGTCTTACCATGGTGAATATGGAATTCATCCTGGTTGTATTTCTCAAGCAGCTCGAGCGCTTGCTCGCGGCTCAGACCCGTCTCCAGACGTTCGGAAGCAGCCTTGTGTGTATGCACAACAGGCTTAGCTTCAGGCTTCATATGTGGGAAGAGAAGCACGTCGCGAATGGAAGGTTCATCACAGAACAGCATGATCATACGGTCAATGCCGTAGCCAATACCGCCAGTAGGAGGCAAGCCATACTCAAGTGCGCGGACATAGTCTGCGTCATAATCCATAGCTTCCTCGTCGCCAGCCTCTTTGGCCTCAACCTGTGCGCGGAAACGTCCCTCCTGATCTACAGGGTCGTTGAGCTCGGTAAAGGCATTAGCATACTCATGACCAGCGATAACCAGCTCAAAACGCTCGGTCAGACGAGGATCGGAAGGAATACGCTTTGCCAGTGGGGAAACCTCAACCGGATAATCGCAAACAAACGTTGGGTTTACGATCTCAGATTCGCACAGTTCATCATAAAGCGAGAAGATAAGACGTCCAACACCCCACTCGGGCTCATAATGCACATCATTGGCATCGCAGAGCTCGCGAAGATGCTCCAGCGGGGTGTCCATATCAACATGCTCGTTCAGGTGCTCTGAGACAAGCTCACTCATGGATGCTGAGCGCCAAGGAGTGGAAAGATCGATCTCAAGACCCTGATACTGGATCTTATCTCCCTTGCCAAGCGAGTGAGCGACAGCACTAAACAGGCCCTCAGAAAGGCGCTTCATACCCTCAAGATCGGAATAGGCACAATAGGCTTCCATGGAAGTGAATTCTGGATTGTGCGTCTGATCCATACCTTCATTTCGGAACTGACGGCCAATCTCAAAAACGCGCTCCATGCCACCTACGATGCAGCGCTTCAGATGCAGCTCAGTTGCAATACGCAAATAGCATGTCTGATCAAGAGCGTTAAAGTGCGTGATAAAGGGGCGAGCATTTGCGCCGCCGAGCGTCTCTTGCAAAATCGGGGTTTCTACCTCGATATAGCCAAGCTCATCTTCCATATAGCGGCGAATTGCAGAAATGATCTTTGAACGATTACGGAAGGTCTCCATGACAGCAGGATTGACGATAAGGTCGGCATAACGCTGACGATACCTGGTTTCCTTGTCAGTCAGACCGGACCACTTATCGGGCAGAGGACGGCAGGACTTGGCAAGCATTTCAAGCTTAGTAGGAGCAACGGAAAGCTCGCCGCGCTTGGTGCGAACCACAGGACCAGTTGCACCGATAATATCGCCAACGTCAAAACGACGAAGCAGATCCCAAGCATCATCGCCTAACACATCATGGCGACAGAACAGCTGAATGGTTCCTGTGTAGTCCTGGAGAACAAGAAAGGCAATCTTGCCGTGAGAGCGAAGTGCGCGAATACGGCCAGCAACTGAGACAACATCCTCGGTATCTACGCCCGCTTCTAGATCTGCATACTTCTCAGCAAGACCAGCAGCGTGAGCTGTTACTGTGGAGCGCAAAGGATAGGGGTTAATCCCCTCATCGATAAGCGCTTGGCGCTTAGCACGACGAATAGCCCTTTCGTCGTTGATGTTCACAGGTGCAGCACTTGCTGCATTGCCCTGGTGGTTCTCAGACATGCTTCCTTCTTTCTCATATGCTCAGCGCACAAGCGCTTTATTCCTGTCCATATTGCCTATAGAAAAAAGCGCGTCCCTCGCGGTTCTGCCGCGGGCGGGACGCGCTCGAAAAAGTGGCAGACACCGTGTTATCGAGTGATGTCGATAACTTTAAGAGAGCGTTTTTTGCCTGCAGGAGTTGCGTACTCCACCATATCACCCTTAGAGGAGCCGATAAGAGCGGCACCTAAAGGAGATTCATTAGAGATGCGATGACGAAGCGAGTTGGTTTCAGTAGTACCAACAATGGTGTAGGACTGACGCTTGCCTTTTTCGTCCTCAACCTCAACGGTACTTCCGATGGAAACAACAATATGTGCGTTGGAAGACTCAGAGATGCGAGCAGAGGAAAGAATTGCACGAATTTCTGCTACACGAGCAGCGTTCTTGGATTGCTCCTCTTTTGCAGCATCATATTCTGCATTTTCGGAAAGGTCGCCGAAGTCACGAGCTTCCTTGATGCGTGCAATAATCTCAGCGTCTTTCTCTCCTTCACGCCACTCAAGCTCTTCTACAAGCTTGGCACGACCTTCTGGAGTGAGAATAATTTTATTGTTGTCCATGTACTTAGGCTCCCGTTCGCACTACCTGTTGTAACTCTAAGCCTTATGAGAAGACGTCTTAGACTTCTTGGACTTCTTGTGCTCCACTACAGGAGACTCGTCCTCGTCGTCTTCGTCGTCCTCCTCCTCGTCATCTTCTTCGACATCCTCAACGTCTTCTTCTGGCTCGTCGTCCTCTTCCATACCCTCACGGATATTCTTTACGGTCTTGCCAAGAGAAGAGCCAAGCTGAGGCAGACGCTTAGGCCCAAAAATAATAAGTACGATTACGATGATAAGAAGCAGCTCAGGAATACCGAGTCCTGCTATCATGCTGAGTCCAGCAGTCATGATTACGTCTTCCTCTCGTTGAGCAACAAGTATTGACGAGACATCAAAAATGTCACGTCGCACGCGTCAGTATAGCGGAGCATGACCATATCTCACAAGTTCAGCTCCATAAGTGCACAGGTATTTCAGTATCTTACACTCCACCATCACAGTATTTAAAAATTTGGGTCAATGGTAGGTAACTCTCAATTAGAGTGTGTCTAACATCTAACATATTTCATCTCGATACTATCTTGGAGCGTTTCAATGCCTGTTATTGCAGTACTAGCTGCAGAAATAGTCTTTGTCGTTGTCGTTTTTATTATTGGGAGATTGCTCATTCCACGTCTTCTCGCTTGGCGTGGTGTAAAGCTCGTCCGCAAAACTATGTTTGGACCGGCTTTAATTTTTGATGCTGAAGATGCAGACGGCACTCCCGTACGCCTGCTCAATGTGAATGGCACTTTTCAATCAGTCTGTTATATAGATAAAGATCTTCGTTTTGAGCTGAGCTGTATCTGCCAGCGCATTATGGCGGATGTTATTCGCCTAGCCCATGGACCGGGCAATGCAATCATTTTGGGTGGCGGAGGTTATTCGTTGCCAAAATATTTGGTTGCACACTATCCATACGCCCATATTGCTGTTGTCGAAATTGATCCTGCTATGACCAAGATTGCTCGAGAAGACTTTTTCCTTGATGATCTTATTGAGACCTACGACGCGATAGCATCAAACCGCTTAGAGCTTATCTGCGCTGACGGTTGGGACTGTTTACGAAAATATGCCGTTTCTGACGGAGAAGGACCTTATAAGCTGGTCGTAAATGACGCCTTCTCCGGCAAGCATCCGCTTGGCCCTATGGCAACTGATGAAGGGGCTCACATTATTCATGAGTGCCTTGCCAAAAATGGGATTTATCTAGCAAATCTCATAGGCACTTGCGAAGGAAAAGGATCTCGCTATACCAAACAGACCCTTGCAACCTTTTCCAAGGAATTTGCTCATGTCTATTTCATTCCGGAACGGCCAAATGAGCCCCATAGAAGATCGAGCAACACGATGGTAGCGGCCGATAAGCCGCTACCAATCGTAGACAATTTTGAAGGCGCATACGAAGTGCAACACAAAGCCTTATGAGGTAAAAACTGCGTTTATTTGCCAAGAAATAAGTGCTTACTGCAAATCGGTAAACTGCTCCAGAGAAATCCGGCGACCATAGAGGTGCTTCTCCATATCAACGGGTTCTTCGTCGGCATAGCCAATAGGCAATACATGGACTGGCTCAATCCCTTCAGGCAACGATAGAGCCTCTCGCATAGCAACCGGATCAAAATGGCAAACCCAGCAAGTTCCCAAACCAAGATCCGTAGCCTGCATCATCATTTGATCGCACACGATAGTGGCGTCTATATCGGCATGACATTTCTGATCATAGCCACGTACCCATGCATCTTCCGTTCGTACGCATACGACAAGTACAAGCGGAGCTCCAAACACAGATCCATCGCGCTCCATGCGACCAGTTGCCGCAGCAACACGCGACAAAACCTCAGGCGTATCACACACAGCTACGCGGGTTGGTTGATTGTTCACCGCACTGGGAGCAAGACGACCTGCCTCAAGGATGGCTTGGACCTTTTCGGGTTCCACTGGTGTTTTCTTATAACTTCTCACTGAATGACGTGTTGTAACCAGGTCGGCATAGGACATAGCTAGCCTCCTTATAAGCAGCTTCTAAGCGTTCTGATTTATCTGGGGTTCTACGATACTTAATAAATCGTCTTACCTGTCGATATATTCGGCGAACATAAGCGGAACCGTTATTTCTGCGCCTTAGAGTGAGTAGGGCAAAATATGGATACATTACAGCTCCTACGATGGGTAGAAGTTCCCCTGTAATTGAGAAAGCCCACCCTGGCGTATTACATAAGAAACTGGTGAGTACTATGAAATGTGCAGTGATTTGGGATAGTAAGACCGGCAACACTCAGACCTTAGGCGAGGCCCTTACACAGGATCTTGCAAGTGTAGATGGCATAGAGCTTGTCTATGCTGGCCCGCTACATACTGCCACTGGTTCTGTTGCAATATCTACCACCGCTCTCGCTGATACTGATGCAATCCTTTTTGGATTTTGGTGTGATAAAGGAGATTGCACAACCGACGCAGCACATTTCTTAAGCAGTCTCACCCATCAGCGGCTGTTTTTATTTGGCACAGCCGGTTTTGGTGGCTCGGCAGAATATTTCAACCAAATCTTACAGCGTGTGAAATCACATGTTCCCGACACTGTTACCCTGCTTGGAGAACGCATGTGCCAGGGCAAAATGGGGTCTTCGGTGCGCACTCGTTACGAACAAATGCTCAAAGAGGACCCAGACAATTCGCGTGTACGTGCGATGCTGGATAACTTTGACAAGGCGTTGTCACATCCCGACTCACAAGATATTGCTTCGGTTATCTCAGCTGCTCATAAGGCGCTGGGACTGTGTTCACCTGAGAGCTCTAACTGTCAGTAGATAATGCCGCGTTGTGTTCTTCCACTACTGAAACATACACATCTTTATAGGTAACATTTGCTTTCGATAATGATTGAGCGAGGGTATACACGTCTGGCTCTTTATCTACACCAGCAATTTGAACATACAGCTCGTTATCATCAACAGATAGTGAAGTTACCCGATACCCCGCGTTATTCGCCCAGGAAGCCGTTATATCCTGGGCACGTCTTTCCATTTCGCCCGAACGCACAATGCCCATGCTTACATCCATGAAGAAAAGAACGAGCGCAATGGCAGCAATCGCCACCAATGCATACCATGCTGCGCGAGCATCACTTACTGGCTTTTCTTCGCTATGAGGGATAAGACCCATAAGGAGATACACCACAGCACCCATAACTTGAATTGCAATAAAGTTGGCGACAAAAAGCAACAGTGCACCAATTGCCGCTTCTGGAGCTCCCTCATAAATACTTGCTCCAACTACACAAAGCGGCGGAACGATAGAAGCCGAAATGGCAACACCTGGTAAAGCATCAGGAATATCGCTTCGCATAGAAGCAAGTGCTGCCATAAACCCAGCTGCCAACGCAATTATCAAATCAACAAGACGAGGCGAGATGCGTGCCAGCACTTGCGTATTAGCATCCATATCAACAGCAACCGGTATGATCGCAGTAACCCCTATAGAAACCAATACAACAATTCCCATGCCTAGCAAGGTAAGACCAAGGGTGCGAAGAAGATCCCGCATTCGTCCAAGCGCAGTGGCAAGTGCCACGCCCAACATTGGAGACATGAGTGGAGCAATAAGCATAGCGCCAATGATAGTGGTGGATGAATCGGCTGCTACCCCCGCAGTTGCGACAACTGTTGCAGCAAGAAGGCGCAGAAAGAACATGGAATACTGACGTAAAGGATTGTCCACTTCAACAAATGTTGCCTGTTTAGCTCCTTCAAGAACCTGAGTATCCAGCTCACCGCCCAGGAGCATTTTAGAAAGTTTTGTCATAGTGCCGCCCTTCGTTCATGCGACCACTCGATCAATCTTTCTGCCTTGTTGAACTATCCCTTATAACAGTCAGAAAAACCGTCCCTACAGGAACAGCTCATTCTCTCTGCGACCAGCACAAGCTTTCTTGAGTACAGCACTCACCGTCGCAAGCATGACACCGCTCACTGCACGTGCATTGTGTGGGCACACCGAAACACAGCGCATACACGAGATACAGCGTTCGCTATCGATCTTGTGACAATCCTCAGCATCGATTGCTTGTACTGGACATGCCTTGGCACATATCCCGCAGTTAACACATGCTTTGCTCGCCTTAGGCACCATTCCGGAACCGCCAGCCTCCTTGTAGGGACGGTTACCCGGGATTGCAGGTTGCTCAACTGCTTCTCCCGTTGCGCAAATTTGTAGGCGTTCAGCAATACGATCAGCAAAGGATGTGAGCTCTTCAAAATCAGCAGCATCAGGTCGACCAGCAGCAACAGAGCGAACAATGGAATGCTCAGCGATCGCCGCTACAGCCGCCACAACGACAAACCCAGCTCCGCGCACCACATCTTCAAATTCAACAAGCGTATCTTCAAATGCACGGTTACCGTACACACATACGAGAATTGCGGTCGCGCCATGGCCGTTTATCTGAGAAAGCCGCTCCGTCGCTGTAGATGGCATGCGACCACCAAAAGACGGCACGGCAATAACCACCACATCATCAGAGGAAATCTCAACCAAATGAGCATTGAAAGCAGGATTTACCAAATCAACAACTTGCCGATCTGCTATATCACAACATTCTGCTAAACGAGCGGTAAGCTTATCTGCAACTTTTTCTGTTCCACCCGTCGGACTAAATACAATTTCAACCATACTCATGACGATCATCCTCTCGTCACTTGGCTTTCCTTCTGAATCTACAGACGCACTGCTCGTATCTACTCCAAGGTTATCCCATCAATTATTTCAACTCTTTTTGCTGATAAAGACCGTGAGTTGAAAAACCAAGTTCCTGATAGTATGCGCGTGTGCCAACAGCACTGATCACATTGATACGCTCATAGCCCGCCTCTCGCGCAATTGTGCAAGCACGATCGATAAGCTTGTGTCCAAGACCATGATGTTGAGCTGTCGTGCCCGCTTCACCAACTCGCTCAGCAGTGCCGTACACATGCACCTCACGAATCATGGCTTCCTCAGGCGCAGGCGACAAGTTCTGCTCATCGGCAAGCTGCTCAAGAGCCTTGCGATTTGGTAGAGAAAGGCGTAAGAACCCAACAATCTGGTTCTGAGGCGTCACCCACTGCAGGAAGTATTCATTCGTCACGTTTGTCTGGTAGCTCACTTCCGCCAACTTAAGCTCATGCATATCCACTTTGCTTGTAGCAATCTCACGGAAGCGGATCTCACGTACGTGTTCACCTGTATGTGCACAGCGCTCAGCAACACGACGCTCTACAAGTTGGCGCAGGTTAGGCTTCTTGTTGCCAGCCACAATATCGCCAGTGGAAAAGTCTCGAATCATACGCGATACGCGACAAAAGACAGGTGTTGTAAGTACGTCTGTTGTAAGCACATCTACCAGATCGTCCTCTGAGTAAGGCTTCCAGTCACCTTTGCGCCAACGACTCATGAGATGAGAACTCTCGATAAGTGCGCAGGGATAAAGCTTGATTTCGTCTGGCAGAAATGCCTGATTGGTCACAAAGTGCTCGTAGTCGTCTTTATCAGCTTCGGGTGTTGCGCCGAGAAGATTGACCATAAAGTGAGCGTGTACTTTAAAACCAAATAAGCGCAACAAGTTAAATGCTCGCTCTATCTGCTCGACACGAATGCCGCGCCCGTTGGCATTAAGAATCTCCTGCCGCGTGCTCTGAACTCCCATTTGGATTTTGGTTGCACCCATGCGGCGGATACGAACAAGAGCTTCGGGTGTTATAGCGTCAGGACGCGTTTCTATTACGAGCCCAACCACCCGGTGGCGTGCATGCTCGTTGCGCGTATGTTCATACTCAAGATCTGCCCAGGTAGCAGTCTGTGCTTGTGCTGCATCGCAGAAAGCTTGATTGCTCAGATAGAGACGGTCTACCGCCTGGTTATAGGTAAGCTCACCAGCGCTTACAGCACGCTGAACCTCAGCAATTTCAGCGGCATCTACATCTGGCTCATTGGTCAATGCGGCAAACGTGTGAGCGTCCACGGATGCCTCATCGTTGAGAGCGCGAAAGAGTTCACGCATAAACCAGAGCTGATAGGTCTCCGGATAATCGCTCCATGTTCCACCGAGCACAATGAGCTCAATTTTGTCTGTTGCATGCCCCATTTGTCGGAGAGCTGTTAGTCGTGCAGCCACCTGACGATACGGATTAAAACTTGCCTTCACAGCACGAGCACAGGCAGGCTCATCGGCAAGATAACTCTTGGGACAACGAACATCGCTCGGACAAAAAACGCATGAACCAGAACAAGGCCATGGTTTCGTGATTACCGTAATCGTTGCCACACCGGAGGCAGAACGACGTGGCTTCATACGCAGAACCGCAAGGAGGCTCCGTTCAAGCTCAGGTGTAATGTGCCAGCTCTGCCAGAGCTCAGGATCCTCATTTTTGACGCGATGATAGTATGGCAATAAACGGCGCTTGGCAAAAGCGCCTTTGTCCTTGCCAGTACGACGAGCCGCAGCATGCATGAGCTTGACGAGTGTATTCTCGTCCACCTCTTTACCGCATCGCAGCAGCTCCACAATCTGTTGAATAATCTCATCCATAGCCCGATTCTAACGCAGACATTGCAAGCTATGGCACACCAGCTCTGCAAGAATATGAGCTTCCAAAGAAAGCAGCACACAGCCCACGAGTAGCTCGAAATAAGGAAACACATGGACCTCCAGACCGCACACGAACTCATTGAGCTCGACAAACGCTTTTATCACGAAAATGCTCACTCGTTTTCGGCCACTCGACACCGTGCATGGCAAGGATGGGAACATGTTACAAATTTGGCAGAGCAACTCATGCCCACCGATACCCTCAAGGGAAATAAACCCCTGGTAGTTACTGATGTTGCCTGTGGAAATGCGCGTCTTCTTAGCTTTCTCGAACACAGATTTCCAAAGGCTTGTCTTCATTACCAAGGCATAGACAACGAGCCCACGCTTGCTGAGGAAAATCTCTCAGAACAACACCCTGCGAGCCAGGTAACGCTCGCCTACCTTGATATTATCGGCACGCTATTGAACAACGCTACCAACAAGAAGGAAAGCTCTTCTTTAGATAGAGCCATTAAACTTCCTAACATCAAGCCAGCCAATATCGTTTGTTGTTTTGGATTTATGCACCATATTCCAGGAGATACGCTGCGGGTCGACCTTATGCGTGAACTCGTCAGCGCTGCGCAACCGGGAGGTATTATCGCGCTCTCATTCTGGCAGTTTATGCATGACGCTCGTCTTGCTCAACGCGCCCATAAGACAATGGAGATGGCTCGCAAACACGCGCCTTTCCCTGGATATGATCCCACTTCATTGGACCTCGGCGATTATTTGCTCGGATGGCAAGAAAGTGAATGTTTTCGCTATTGTCATAGCTTCGAAGAGGATGAAATCGATACTCTTGTAAAGAGCCTTGGAAGTTCCGCTCTGGAGTGCGATCGTTTCTCCGCAGATGGTGCCTCAGGCACACTTAACCGCTATGTAGTGCTCCAACGTTCTTAAACGTTCTTAGTAATAAAGCCCGACATCCCACAGATGCCGGGCTGCAACTTCATCTCTTTACAATCTGTCTTATTCAAACATCTCTGCACACATGTGGAGATAGTCAATAACACTTAGTTGCTGCGGACAAGCACCTTCGCACTGCCCACACTGGATGCACTCAGATGCTTTACCTGCACCTGGCGCCGATACAGCCTTATCGTAGGCGGCCTGTGCTTCTTCTGCCTGGCCATTGCCTAAACGCAAATTGGCAGCTGCAAATATCTCAGGAATTGGAATGTTCTGCGGGCATCCATTGGTGCAATAGTGACATGCCGTGCAGGCAATAGTGGAGGACTCTCCCATAATGCGCTGGGCCTGCAGAATAACGTCGCGTTCAGCCTCGTTCAGCGGTTCAAAATCGCGCATGTACGAGAGATTATCTGCCATTTGTTCGACGTTTGACATGCCGGACAGTACGGTAAACACACCTGGCAAACTCGCTACAAAACGAATTGCCCATGAAGCATATGACATCCCGGGAGTGCAGGCATCCATAAGGGCGCGCACTTCCTCCGGAGGCTCTGCAAGTCTGCCACCCTTAATGGGTTCCATAACAACAATTTCTTTATCATGCGCACGAGCAACTTCATAGTTTTCGCGACTCTGCACCTTTGCGTCATCCCAGTCGGCATAGTTGAGCTGCAGCTGCACAAAGTCAACGTCAGGATGTTTAGTGAGCACTTCGTCCAAAAGTTGAGGCCCGCCATGGAACGAGAATCCCATATTACGAATAAGGCCTTTACGCTTTTTCTCGGCAACATAATCCCACAGGCCCCACTCATCATATTGTTCATAGGTATTGTCCATGAGGGCATGAAGCAGGTAATAGTCGAAATATCCCGCTCCTGTACGCGCAAGCGAAGTTTCAAATTGCTTCTGAGCTGCTTCTCGTGTGGGAGCCATTAAATGAGCATTCAACTTAGTAGCAAGCGTGTATGAATCGCGTGGATGGCGCTCAACCAATGCTTTGGCGGTAGCCTCTTCTGACCCTTCGTATACATATGCAGTGTCGAAGTAGGTACCACCCGCTTCAAGAAACATATCGACCATACGAGCTGTTTGTTCGATATCGATTACATCGTCCTGCTTAGGTAACCGCATGAGACCAAAACCGAGTTTCATCGCTCGCTCCTCTCTACCCACTATATGCATGAAATTGCTCTGCCATGCCTCGCTTTATGTAGCTATATTACGCCCGTTGGTCTGCTGCGTTATCTATACAAGTCAAGGCATTAAGGCTTCGTGGATAGCCAATGTACGGCAGCATATTTGAAACAACCCGATAGAGAAAATCTTTATCGTTTCCGAGGTTCATATTGCCAGAAGCATGTGCTGTGAGCTGCGGCTCGCACCCACCTTGCGCTGCAATATAGCAAAAGGTAATCATCTCGCGGTCTTTATCGGAAAGACCGGTGCGCGTGTAATAATCGCCAAAGCAATTATCCGCAAGCCAGCGATTGATATGAGCGCGTTCCTGGGGACCTTGCTTCCAGCTCTCACGCATGCCTTCACCAAAATACGCAATTTGAACAGCGTTGCCAGCAGCTAAACGAGTCTCTGGTGTTGTTGTTGCCTGTCCAGAAAGAGGAAGCTCAATATTGTGCTGCTCAAATACCTGATTGAGTGCCGCAAAAAACGGATAAACACGTCCGAGACCAAGATAGGCAACGAACTCACGTGTTGCATGAGGAAAAAGTTTCTCGCAATACTTTTGAGCGAAGGTACTTCTTGCCATAACGTACACTTCCCTACCTCG
>OGQD01001098.1_pt1 | contig 18482 bp, 18 predicted proteins | sample 1553091 | NCBI WGS metagenome assembly OGQD01 (sample SAMEA2580290, study PRJEB22360) | human gut metagenome | biome: human gut; feature: human-associated habitat; material: faeces | place: Denmark | collected 2008/2010
GAATATACAGTTTTATCCAAAGATAAGCTGAATGAAGAAAGTGATTTTGTGAAGTTTGAGATTTTAAAAAAATATGGTTTTAGTCAGGAAGAAGAAATTCCGAAAATTTTCAAAGCTGAAAACGGAAGTTCTTTTTTCTCAAAAGATTATCTGCTGATCGTCAATTATGATGAACTGATTTTAAGCAAAAAAATGGAAGATGGAAAATGGAAGTTTGAAAAGCACAGTGATGATGAAATTCTTCTGATGGAAAATTTTGACTTTTCTGAAAACCAGATTACCGTTAATCTCGAAAATATCATTGAAATTGAGCAAATCAATAACCGTTTGAACTGGGAATTTGATGCAGAAAAACTTTGTTTCCCACTGCGTTTAAGAAGGCAGAAAGACGGTGACGAATTTTTTCCGGCAGGATTTTCGGGGAAAAAGAAAGTTTCTAAGTTTTTTAGGGACGAAAAAATATCTATTTTAGCAAGGCAGGAAATCTGGCTCCTTACCGACGGTGAAGATTCGGTTTTGGGAATTATTCCTTTCAGGCAGGACCGAAGATGTATGGCAACGAAAAACACAGAGAAAGTTCTGAAGATTACATGAACAAAAGAACAACAAACACTTTAGCAATAGAAGATTTCCAGAAGGACAACAATGTTGCCTTTGGTATTCTGTACCGGAAATATTTCGGCTACACCAAAAAATTTGTTCTTTCCAACAAAGGAAATTCTGAAGATGCAGAAGATGTTTTTCAGGACGCTTTAATTATTCTGTACGAAAAATTATATGATGACGATTTCAAAGCCTACACTTGTCTTGCGAACTACGTTACCGGAATTTCCAAAAACCTTTGGCTGAAAAAATTGCGCAACCGAAACTTTTTTGTGGAAATGCACGAAAGCTATTATTTTGAAAACAAAGAAGAGATCAACCAGGCAATAGAAAACGAAAGGAATTATTATGATAAACTTAATGATTACATCAATAAAATTTCTTCGCACTGCCAAAACCTCATCCACGATATTTTTATGAAGAATAAAAATATGGAAGAAATACAGGAAAAATACAAGTATTCCACCAAGCACAATGCGCAAAATCAAAAGCATAAATGTGTGGAACAAATCCGGAAAATAAAAAAAGACGATAATTTTTAAACTTGATTATCAATACTTTAAATAAAATAATTAAAAAATCATCTTTTCATCGGGTGATTTTTTCTGCTTTTGGGAACTTCATAGTAAATACTTTATCTTATGTTCACCAAAATAATTTATACGTTCTTTTTCTTAGTTGCCATTTCGTTCAATGCACAAAGCAAAACCGGAATTCAATTTCAGACTAAAAATTTAGAAGAAGCCAAAAAACTAGCACAACAGGAAAACAAACTCATCTTCATCGATCTGTACACGACTTGGTGCGGCCCCTGTAAACTGATGAAAAAGAATACGTTCCCGAATCCTGAACTGGGAGAATTTTTCAATAAAAATTTCATCAGTCTTTATATTGATGCCGAAAAAGAAGGAACAGAACTTGCCAAAAAATTTAAAATCGTTAATTATCCTTCCTTTCTTTTCTTAGACCAGAACGGCGAACTGGTACAGTACGAATATGGATATTACAACGCTGCACAATTTTTAAATATCGGACAGTCGGTTGTAGAGAAAAGAAATTCAGACAAAAAAACGCCGACAATCAGCGAAGTGAAGGGCAAAATGGTGGGTGAAACGATTCCCAACTTTACAGCAAAAGATCAGTTTGAAAAAACATTTTCTCTGTCTCAGGAAAAAAAGAAAACCGTGGTGGTTTTCATTCGTGGACAATGGTGTCCGTATTGTAATAAATATGTTGAAAGCCTACAAAATCTTGCTCCCGAATTACAGTCAAAAAACACAAGATTGGTCATTATTTCTCCCGAAAAACCTGAGTTTATCGCAAAAACCATCAGCAAAACCAAAACCGTGTATTCTGTTTTGTATGATGAAAACTACAGAATAGCAGAACTTTTTGATGTTCTGTACACACCCGAGAAAAAAACGCTCGACTTCTACGAAAAACATCTTGGAAACGATTTCAAGAAAAGTCGTTCCGATGATTCCGGAAGACTGCCCGTTTCTGCGACCTATATTTTAGATGAAAATCAAAAAATCATCTGGAGACATTTCAATCCCGATTACAAAGAAAGAGCTTCGCTGGAGGATATTGTAAAACAGCTTTAATTAAAAATTTTCACCGCAAAAGTGGCAAAAGAAATGACTAATAAAAAGAAACATAAAAGAAAGCAAAAACGCATATTTTGAAAACTTTTGAAAATCTAAAATCCGATGCAAACTTTTGATTCTTTTGCGGTTAAAACATTTTATCTAAACAACTTTAATTAAAAAATTATGAAAAATACAATCACGCTCGTTCTCGTATTTCTGCTTCCTTTTTTGGCATTTTCCCAAAAAGCAGAACATAGAAATTTAGAAAACAAACTGGCAATTCAGGGTTATGATCCCGTTTCCTACATCGAACAGAAAAAAGCGGTAAAAGGGAAAAAAGAATTTGCAGTCAATGTAAACGGAGCCATTTATTATACTTCTTCGGAAAAAAATAAAGAACTCCTGAAAAAAGATCCCGCAAAATACGAACCTGTTTACGGCGGTTGGTGCGCTTTTGCAATGGGAGATGATGGTGAGAAAGTAGAAATCAATCCCACCACTTTTAAAATCATTGACGGAAAAACACACCTGTTCTACAATAAATTTTTCAACAATACCCTGACTTCGTGGAACAAGAACGAGGCAAAACTGAAAAAAAGTGCAGACCAAAACTGGAAAAAACTGACCAATTAATCCTCACAAAAAAATTAAAATTATGAAAACATTTAAAATTTTCCTGGGAACTACATTTTTACTGCTTTTGCAAAGCAATCATCTAGTTGCACAGGGATGCAGTGATGCCGGATTCTGTACAATTAACAGTTTTCAGCCGAATAACAACGACAGCATCAAAACTTACCATAATCAAATCAAGACCGGAATTTTCTTTGGAAAAGCAGATAACTCGATTTCTGTTTTTGGAAATTACGTAGAATACAACAGACAGATCGATGAACAATTCAGCTTTGATGCAAAACTCACCACATTAGCACAAAACGGAAACGATGTTTCTACTTTTGGACTTTCTGATTTGTTTTTGAACGCCAATTATAAAGCCAACGAAAAACTAAAATTTACATTAGGCGCAAAGATTCCTTTGTCAGATGCGGGAAACTCTAAAAACAATCTGCCGTTGCCAATGGATTATCAGTCCAGTTTAGGAACGTTGGATTTAATTGTGGGAGTGGGTTACGAAATCAAAAAAATTCAGTTAGTTGCCGCTCTTCAACAGCCTCTAACGCAGAATGAGAATCAGTTTTTGGCATCACAGTATCCCGCAAGTTCAGCGCTTAGAGGATTTTTATCTACCAATAAATTCCAGAGAAGCGGCGATGTTTTGCTGAGAGTTTCTTATCCTTTAATGATTCATCCGAAAATAAGACTTACGCCAAGTATTTTGCCGATTTACCATGTGAAGAACGACCGTTTTACCAACCAAAACAATGTAGAACTGGAAATTAACAATTCGAAAGGACTTACACTGAACGGAAATGTCTATCTGGATTACGAAATCAACCGGAGAAATGGACTTCAACTTAATGTGGGTGTTCCTTTTGTCGTGAGAACATCCAGACCCGATGGACTGACGAGAAGCTTCATTGCCAATATTGAATACAGAGTTAAATTTTAAATTCTTTAATCAGAAAATTTACAATCAAATAAAAACATCAGAAATTATGAAAACAATGATCACCTTTATTTTCGCGTCCTTTCTCTTGGTTTCCTGCGTCAGAGAAAGCACTGCAACAGAAGATTTAATGGAAATGGCTCCTGAAAATTCGGTCTTAAAATATTCCGGAGATTTTATGCAGGGACCTTACGGAAATAACGTTAACGGAAAAGCAGAAATCTATGAAAAAAACGGAGTCTTCACATTGGTTTTAAATGAAAACTTCACCATCAGCAACGGTCCGGATCTTTACGTGTATGTAAGCAAAGAACAGCAGCCTTCGCAATTTGTTTCTTTAGGTAAGCTGAAATCTGTGAACGGAGGACAAACCTATACTTTTACGGGTTCAGTAAACTTCGATGAGTACAAATACGCAGTCGTTCATTGTCAACAATACAATCATCTGTTTTCTTACGCTCTATTAGAAAAAAAATAACATTACAAATATGAAAAACTATATCAATTGGGCATTACGATTAATTCCCGCCCTAATTTTACTGCAGACTTTATTCTTCAAATTTACGGCTCATCCGGATTCTGTCGCCATTTTTTCAAAACTTCACGCAGAACCTTTCGGAAGGATTTTTTCAGGAGTATTGGAACTCATCACAGCAGTTTTGATTCTGAACCCTAAAACCACTTTTTGGGGAGCCGTTCTGGGACTTGTAACGATGATTGGAGCAATTGCCTCACACATTTTCATTCTGGGAATCGATACCAATAACGATGGCGGAAAATTGTTTTACCTTGCGCTTACCGTTTTTGTTTTCTGTGTGATTCTTTTAATTAAATTTAAAAAAGGAAAGTATGAATAAAGACCAATCGGTTTATGCGATCTTACACGAGATCCTTACCGAACAAAAGAATTTACTGAGAAAAGTTTCGGCAAAAATGTACACTCAGAGTATTCCTTCTCTGGACGGTTCTACCATTGGCGGTCACACAAGACATATTATTGAGTTTCTGGAAATTTTACGGAATTCTTACCATACAAATCAGATTAATTATGACGAAAGACAAAGAAATCCAGAACTGGAACAGAATCCTGAAAAGGCGATAGAAATTATTTCCGAAATACTTTTCAGCATTAATTTGCCCAACAAAAATTTGACAATGCATCAAACGGTGGGAACTATTTCTTTGGAAATTCCGACCAATTTCTTTCGGGAACTTTTGTATAATATTGAGCATTGCATCCATCATCAGGCTTTGATAAAAGTAGCTTTTAACGAAATTAAAATGAGTCATCTACTGAACAAAAATTTCGGAATTGCCCCTTCAACGATTCAATACAGAGAAACCCAAAATTTAAACTAAATGTGTACTGTAACGTATTTTCCGCTTAAAAATAAAATTGTTCTGACTTCCAACCGGGATGAGAAACCGAATCGTTCTGCACAGGAAATTCATCGTGAAAAAGGTATCTTTTATCCGAAAGATGCTACCAAAAACGGAACGTGGTTTGCGGTTTCAGAAAATGGAAATGCCCTCATTTTATTAAACGGTGCTTTTGAAAATCATCCGGTAAAAAAGGAATACCGGAAAAGCCGTGGACTGATTGTTTTGGATCTGATAGCGGAAGAAGATATTTTCGAGTCAATAGAATTAATTGATTTGGAAAACATTGAACCTTTTACGCTGGTCATTTTTCAGGAAAAACAATTGGCAGAATTTCGCTGGGACGGAACCGAAAAACATTTTAAGAGATTAGACGCTCATCTTCCGTACATCTGGTCTTCCGCAACTTTGTACGATGCAAAAGCACAGGAAAAAAGAAGGGAAATTTTCAAAGAATTTCTGCAAACCAAGCCGATTTCCGAAAAAGATATTTTAGATTTCCACCATCAGAAAACCGATGATCTGGAAAACGGAATTACCATCAAAAGACAAAATACGATACAAACCATCAGTACGACACAGCTCGTTATTTCCGATGAAACGACACTGAAACATTACGACCGACTGAACCCAGATTCAAAACCCGAAAAAATTTCCCTCAAAAATGAAACTCAAACATCGCCTTCATAAAATTGCACATTGGGAATACTGGTCTACTTTTTCCATTTACCTGCCGCTTTTTCCGGTTTGGCTGTACTGTGCATATAAAGCAAGAACACTTTTGTTCTTCCACGGAGCGAATCCTTCTATAAAATACGGGGGAATGGCAATGGAAAGCAAAAAAGAAATCTACGATCTGATTCCCGAAAACTGGATCCCGAAAACGATTTTTGTATCCCCGGAAATTTCATTTCAGGACATTTTATCTGAATTAAAATCACAAACCATTAACTTTCCCGTTATTGTAAAACCCAACATCGGATTGAAAGGTTTGGGTGTTGTTCAGGTTGAAAATTTAAACGAACTGGAAGATTATCAAAAAAATAATGACTGTGATTTTTTAATTCAGGAAAAAATAAATTATCAGCATGAAGTCGGGATTTTTTATCACCGTTTTCCCGACGAAAAAAAAGGAAAGATCACAGGAATGGTGAAAAAAGAATTTCTTTCCGTAAAAGGAAACGGCAGAAAAACGTTGAGAGAACTGGTGATGGAAAATCCCAGAAGTGCGTTCCAGATCAAAGCCATAGAACAGAAAATGGGAAGCGAAATGCAGAAAACAGTTCCTGAAAACGAAGAAATTATTCTGATCCCGTTCGGAAGCCATACGAGAGGTGCAAAATTTATTGATATTTCAAGTGAAGTTACCGAAAAATTAGAACAAAAAATAGATGAAATCTGTACCAAAGTGAATGGCTTTTATTTCGGAAGACTGGATGTGATGTTTGAAAATTTGGAACTTCTAAAAGAGGGAAAGAATTTAAAAATCATCGAAATAAACGGTGCTAAAAGCGAACCAACGCATATGTACGATCCGAAACACTCACTGTTTTTTGCATGGAAAGAAATTGCAAAACACTGGAACATCATGGCAGAAATCAGCAGAAAAAACCACGAAACCGGATTTCCTTATCTGGATATCAAAGAGGGATTTTCTGCGCTGAAAAACAATCTTGCCATAGAAAAAAGGCTGAGGAAGATTTCTTCGGTTGATTAATCTGCAAAAAACAGTTACTTTTGTAGTAAAGTATTTACATAAAATTACAATATGAAATTCTCTTCGATTTATAAAATCCCGTTGCTGCTTTTCTTTTTTATTACCCTTGCAGTTTCGGGACAAATCAAAAATCCTGTAAAATTTAAATTTACCATCAACGAACTAGGCGACAATCAATATGAAGCCGTCCTGAATGCCACGATGGAAAGCGGTTGGCATATTTATTCCAAAGACATTCCGGAAGATACGGGAATTCCTACCGACTATAAAGTTTCGGGAAAAAATATTGAACTGATCGGGAAATTTACCGAAGTGGGTAAAAAGCATGAAGAATTTTCTGAGGCTTTCGGCGGAAAAATTATTTTCTACTCCAATACGGCAGGTTTCAAGCAGAAATTTAAGCTGAAAGACGGAACAAAACCGGGAGATGTTGTTGCTGAAATTACGTATCAGACTTGTGACGACAGAGTCTGTCTTGCTCCGAACACATTGGAATTCAACAAACAGGTTACGCCAAAAGGTGCGGCTGAAGAAGTAAAAACCGATGAAAAAACAACGGCAAAAGATTCTTTGCAACCTGTTGTGGATACATTGGGTAATGTTGTTCAAACTGCTGTTCCAACTGCAGAAACCCAAAAACTTGATCCTAAAAATTTAAAAATAGAATCCATTAATTTCCAGAAACCATTAACGGACTGCGGAACAGGATCATCAAAAATCAGCGAAAACTACTGGACGTATCTTTTGTTAGGATTTATCGGAGGTTTAATTGCCTTATTAACGCCCTGCGTTTTCCCGATGATTCCTTTAACGGTTTCGTTCTTTACCAAAGGAAATAAAAATCCGGCAAAAGGAAAAAGAGATGCTTTGATCTATGGATTTTTCATTCTTTTGATCTTTGTTTTACTGAGTGTTCCTTTCCATTTAATTGATGGAATTGCAGGAAATATTTTCAACGAAATTTCAACCAATGTATGGCTGAATATTGTGTTCTTCATCATCTTTATTTTTTTCGCGGGAAGTTTCTTCGGCTATTATGATATTACTTTGCCAAGTTCTATTGCCAATAAATCTTCAAAAGCGGAAGAAGCGGGAGGAATTATCGGAATTTTCTTCATGGCTTTAACGCTGGTTATCGTTTCTTTCTCGTGTACTGGTCCTATTTTGGGAAGTTTATTGGGAAGCGCGATTACAGGTTCGGCGAATGTTCCGATGCTGCTTACTTTTGCTTTGGCAGGATTCGGATTGGCTTGGGCGATTGTTTTCGGTTTGCTGGCTTTATTTCCGCAGGCGCTGCAAAGTCTTCCGAAATCCGGAGGCTGGATGAATACCGTAAAAGTTGTTTTGGGATTCGTGGAACTGGCTCTTGCTTTAAAATTCTTATCCAAAGCAGATCTGGTTTCTAAAACATTCTTCATTAAAAGAGAGCTTTTCATCGGAATCTGGATCGTTGTAGCGATTGGTTTAGCCATTTATTTATTCGGATTGATCAAATTTCCGCATGATGACAAGAAACCTAAAATTTCTGTTACCAGAAAAATTTTAGGGGTTTTAGGAATTGGTTTTGTGGTGTATCTCGTTCAGGGATTAATTCCTTCCGACCGTCCAAAACTGCAATTATTAAGCGGAATTTTACCTCCGTTAAATGTAAGTTATTTCCATGACGAAAAAGACGGAATTCTGGGAATGCATCCTGAACACGATTTCTTTACCGCTATTGAATTAGCGAAAAAAGAAGGTAAACCGATATTAATTGACTTCACGGGTTACGGATGTGAAAACTGTAGAAAAATGGAAGAATTTGTATGGAGCGAACCGGATATTTTACCGATTCTTCAAAACGATGTTGTTCTGGCTTCTCTTTATGTAGATGATAAAGAAGAACTTCCAGAAGATCAGAAAACAAAAATCGATCTTGGTGACGGACAGGTGAAAAAAGTAAAAACCATCGGTGACCGATGGAGTCTTTTCCAGCAGGTGAATTTTAATAATAATTCTCAGCCGCATTACGTTTTATTAACGCCGGACGGAAAAGTAATCAACACGCCGGTTTCGGGATATATGGAGAAAGAAAAATTCAAAAAATTCCTTGAATGTGGTGTAAATTATTATAAACAGAATAAATAATATATTCAATTCTCATAATCAGCCTTATCAGTTTTTCTGATGAGGCTTTTTTAATACTTTTTTTAATAATCTAATTTGGGCGAGTTTCATTTAAACGCAACGATCACAAGATTTAATATAACTATGCTTTGATTTTTGGTTCGCAAAGGCACTTCGTTCAGCAAATGATAGCATAAAGTCATCGCTGAGTGAAACGCCCTTGCGAACAGAAAAGTATTTTCAAGATATTCAAAAACTTTACTAGTATTGCGTTTAAACGAAATTCATCCTTATTCAAAAATCAGGTAATCATAAATCAAATATTCATAACAAAAAACGATTGATATTGATAATTATTAAACGCAACGATCACAAGATTTAATACAACTATGTTTTTATTTTTGGTTCGCAAGGGCACTTCGTTCAGCGAATGATAGCATAAAGCCATCGCTGAGTGAACGTCTTTGCGAACGGAAAAGTATTTTCAAATTATTCAAAAACTTTCCTAGTATTGCGTTTAAATGAAACTCACCCTGATTAAGAAATCAGGTAGATTTAATATAATTATGCTTTTTTATTTTGGGTTCGCAAGGGTACTTCGTTCAGCAAACGATAGCATAAAGCCATCGCTGAGTGAAACACCCTTGCGAACTGAAAAGTATTTTCAAGTTATTCAAAAACTTTCCGAGCATTGCGTTTAAATGAAACTCACCCTGATTAAGAAATCAGGTAGATTTAATATAATTATGCTTTTTTATTTTGGGTTCGCAAGGGTACTTCGTTCAGCAAATGATAGCATAAAGCCATCGCTGAGTGAAACGCCCTTGCGAACGGAAAAGTATTTTCACGTTATTCAAAAACTTTCCGAGCATTGCGTTTAAATGAAAGTTGCCCTTATTAAAAAATCTGGTAATCAAAAATTTATCACAAACATACAAGATTTCAAAAAAATAAGATTGATATAGATAATTATTAAACGCAACGATCACAAGATTTAATATAACTATGCTTTTTTATTTTTGGTTCGCAAAGGCACTTCGTTCAGCAAATGATAGCATAAAGCCATGGCTGAGTAAAACGCCCTTGCGAACGGAAAAGTATTTTCAAGTTATTCAAAAACTTTCCGAGCATTGCGTTTAAATAAAACTCATCCTTATTAAAAAATCAGGTAATCATAAATCAAATATTTATTATAAAACCCTTATCAGTGTTTTCTGCTGACAAAACCTTTTTAATTCATTGATTTTAAACACATTTAAATTTAAACACCAATTAAAATGTTAAATTAATACCATTTTTAAAATTTAGGTATAAACTTTGTATTGATTCAAAAACAAAAATAAAGATATAACACCCTTTATTGAAAATTTTTTAACATTTTAAAAACTATTAATTATGGCTGAAGTTATTGCACAAGAGAAGCAGGGAGGAAGCAAACAAAGAAAAAAACTGATCCGTGTTGACATGACTCCAATGGTAGACTTAGGATTTTTACTCATTACCTTTTTTATGTTTACCACGAATTTTACAAAACCCAATGTGATGGATTTAGGACTGCCTGCGAAAGATCATTCTCCTAATCCAATTCCACAACCTCCAATTGATATTGACGTAAACAATCAAATTACATTTATTTTAGGAAAAGATAATAGAGTATTTTATCATCAAAAGAGCAAGGAAGATCTAAATTCATCTAATTTAAAAGAAACAAGTTTCAGTGGAATTAATATTTCCAAAATTATTTCTGAAGCTTATAATAAAGCTCCTAGAAAAGAAATTTTTACAATTATTGTAAAACCAACAGACGACGCAAACTATAAAAACTTTGTAGATGTTCTGGACAACATTGCCATTTCGAAGAAAGAAAGATACGGAGTTACCGACATTAAACCTTGGGAAAAGAAAGTTTACGAAGAATTAACCCAATAAAATAAGAAGGGCATTTTTAAAATGCTCTTTTTTTTATTTACTTTTGAGTATAATTTATTCATTAATGAAAAACTTTTTAACCGCACTTATTTTAGCAGCTTTTATTGTTTCATGCTCCAAAAAGGAAGCAACTTCTACTTCCGATAAGACCGACAGTACAAAAATAATCGATTCCATTAACGCGGCGAGAACAAAAATCAACGACAGCATAAAATCTAAAAATCATTTTAAAGATTTTAGCGGGTCTCATAAATTCACCCATAATTCAATTAAAAATTCGGGTTCTGTAAATTTCAAAAAAATTGATGACGAAAGAGACCATTACGACGTTTCAGGAAATATCAGCTCCGGAAAAAACACCGTCGAAATAAAAGGATTTATGGCGGTTGTCTCAGACAAACACATGAATTTTACAGGAGAAATTACAGAAAGTATTTCAGCAAACGACAACGGAAAACCTTATACCAGAAAAGGAACAAAAACCTTCCTGTCTAAAGACGGCGGAAAAACGTATCGACTTCAGGATATGGTAAATGGTTCGGGATTTGTTGAATATATTGATATCCACTTTTAATTACTGAAATATGTTAAACTTCGAGAGAAAAGGAAACGGAAAAGAAACTTTGGTTCTGCTTCACGGCTTTATGGAAAATCTTTCTATCTGGAGCGATATGGAGCCTCATCTTTCCGATAATTTTTCATTGTTAAAAATTGATCTTCCCGGTCATGGACAATCTGAAATCATTGCTGAAGTTCAGACGATGGAACTGATGGCGGAAGAGGTAAAAAAAGTTTTGGATCATGAAAATATAACCAAAATTCACTTACTCGGACATTCGATGGGAGGTTATGTTTCTCTGGCTTTCGCAGAAAAATATCCTGAATACCTGAAAAGTTTAACTTTATTTTTCTCCACGTATTTTCCGGATGATGATGAAAAAAAAGAACAGCGCATCAAAAGTTACCGCATCATCAAAGATGCTTTCGCGCATTACGCGAGAGCGGGAGTTCCGAATCTGTTCAATCCCAATGAAAAAGACATTCTGGAAGGAAAAATAGAAACCGCACTGGAAGTTGCCCTTTCTACCCATAATCTCGGAGCATTGGCATCTGTAAAAGGAATGGTGGAACGAACGGACAAAAAGCATATCATGGAAAATCTTGAGGCAAAAATTTTGGTTCTTGCCGGAAAACATGACAACGCGGTAAAAACCGAAACCATGATTAAGCATCTTCCCGACCGCACCAACATTAAATCCTACATTCTCGATTGCGGACACAACGGACATTGGGAAAAGCCAAAAATCTGCGCAGAGATCATCAATACGGAGCTTCTTCACAATATGCCGAAACATTTGGTCTTTTAATATGCTGGATTTTTTCTCTTTCAAAAAAAAGAAACCCGTCATCGGTCTGACTCTTTCAGGCGGAGGAATGCGCGGAATTGCTCATATTGCGGTTTTAAAGGCTTTGGAAGAGTACGATCTGAAACCGGACATTATTTCAGGCACCAGTGCAGGATCAATTGTAGGAGCTTTTTATTCTTTCGGGAAATCTCCGGATGAAATGATGGAAATCGTAAAACAGACTACTTTTTTTTCGAGGTCTTACCTTAAACTTTCCAAGAACGGAATTTTCAGCTCGAAATTTATTCTGAAACTCTTCACCGATCATTTTCCTGAGGATGATTTTAACATTTTAAAAATTCCTTTGTATGTTGCCGCCACTGAAATGACGCACGGAATTGTAGATTTTTTCTCGGAAGGTGAACTTTTTGTTCCGTTATTGGCTTCTTCGAGCGTTCCTTTTGTTTTGCCTCCGGTAAAAATTGGCGAAAAAATTTATGTAGACGGCGGTGTTTTAGACAATCTTCCGATTGAACCAATTGTAGACAAATGCGATTTCCTTATTGCTTCCCACGTCAATTCCATCAGCTACGACAGTCTTGAAAAAATGAGTTTAATGAAGGAATTTGACCGGATTTTACATTTAGCCATCGCAAAATCTGTGTATTCCAAAGCCAAGACCTGTGATATTTTTCTGGATCCGCCGAAGATGACGAAATTCAGTCTTTTCAACAAAAAATTCTTAGATATTATGTTTCAGGAAGTTTATGAATACACCTGTAAAGAGCTTGAGGAAAAGGGATATTCGAGAGGTTAGAGTTGAGGGTTTTAGAGTTTTAGAGTCTTAGAGTTACAGCGTTGAGAGTTTTAATGTTGAGAGTTTTTAGATTGTGAGTGTTATTGTGAACAGTCTGAAGGTCTGCGAACGTAGTTCAGGAACGACGAAGCAATCTCTTTAAAAGAAATTTAAATTCTGCGTTGATTATTTTCAGGACTTAAAATCAATAAAATTCAGATTCTTCACTACACATTTTGTTATAAATGACAAATACGCAGCTTTCTCAGCCCGAATCTAAATCTTAAACTCAATCTTAGCCTAAGCCTCAACCAAAATTACAAACTCTCCTCTCCTTCTATTTTCACTTTGAATGTTTCAATGGTTCCCTGCAAAGATTCGTAAGATTTTCCTCCGGCTGCATTAATGTGACCTCCCCCATTGAAATATTTTCTTGAAAATTGATTCACATCCATATCATCCTTACTTCTGAAAGAAATTTTAATAAAATCTTCATACAGATCTTCCATAAAGAATGCTGCCATTTTTACGCCTAAAATACTCAGTCCGTAATTGACAAAACCTTCTGTATCACCTTTCTGGAAGCCATATTCTTTCAGCTCTTCCCTTGTTAAATAAAGGACAGCTACTTTTCCGTCTTTTACCACTTCTATTCTTCCTAAAATCAGGGCTAATAAATGAAGACGGGAAACGGTATTGGTATCCCATGTATTGGAAGTAATCATTGCAGGATCTGCTCCGTGTTCGATGAGATTGGCAATAATTCTGTGCGTGGTTGCACTTGTAGAACGAAATCTGAAACCTCCTGTATCCGTCATAATTCCGGTATAAAGACATTCTGCAATATCGTTATTCACCAGATTTTCATCATTCATCGCTTCTATGAAATGATACACCATCTGACAGGTTGCAGGAATTACGGTATCGGAATAAACAAAGTCAAATTTCTCAGGCTGCTGATGATGGTCGATAAGAATCTTTTTCGCTCTGGAATTGGTAAGCCAGTCTCCCAAAATCCCTATTCTGGAAGGCGCATTGAAATCCAGACAGAAAATAACATCTGCTTCATAAATAAGATCAGAAGCTACTTTTCTTTTGTAGTCTGCGATCAGCACTTTTTTTGCTTCCGGCATCCATTTCAGAAACTTAGGAAAATCGTTGGGAACAATTACCTCTGCATGAATTCCTTTTGCTTTCAGATAATGTTTTAAACCAAGGCTGGAACCAATAGCATCGCCATCCGGATTATAATGGGTAAGAATTACAATTTTATGCTCCGGAGTAAGTAACTTGTTGATTTCTAAAAGTTCTGCTGGTGTAAACATCATGATGTTTATTTTTTCTTTAAATTTGAGTTTCCAAAGATAGAGCTTTTAAACAAATCATTGTGCATTATTTTTGAATATCGGGAAAGTAGGCATCCCATCGGCATTTGCAAAGAATGCATGAAAAAACAGTGTAAATTTTTTAAAAAAAGATTTGTAAAGTTTGCAACTTTTAAAAAATTCCATATCTTTGCAACCTGAAAATTAATAGATAATTACGATTTAAACATATAGTAATGAGTAAAAGAACATTCCAGCCATCAGAAAGAAAAAGAAGAAACAAACACGGTTTCAGAGAAAGAATGTCTACGCCAAATGGAAGAAGAGTTTTGGCTGCGAGAAGAGCTAAAGGCAGAAAGAGTTTAACTGTAAGTGCTTCACGCGCTAAGAGATAATCTTTTTATTATCATATACAAATCATGCTTGAAAAGTAGTTTTTCAGGCATTTTTTGTTGTTAAATTTTCCCAAAATTTAGGTTATTTATTCTTCTTTTTCCTATTTTTAAAATCTGAAAAAATTTTAAGAAAAAGTACTTTAAAACTGAATTATGCCACATACAAATATCGCCGGAGACAATATCATCAGCTTACAGCACGCGAAGATTGCCCAAAAAAACTTCACGGTTCTTTCTGATGTGAATCTGAACATCAAAAAAGGAAGATTCTGCTATCTTATCGGGAAAACAGGTTCCGGAAAAAGTTCCCTGCTGAAAACTTTGTACGGGCATATTCCTTTGGCTTCCGGACACGGCGCAGTGGTAGGTTTCGACCTTGCCAAACTGAGAGCTTCCGATGTTCCGAACCTGAGAAGAAAATTAGGAATTGTTTTTCAGGATTTCCAATTGCTTTCTGACAGAACGGTTGAAAAAAACCTGAAATTCGTACTGGAAGCAACAGGATGGAGCGATAAGACAAAAATGGAAGACCGCATTAACGAAGTTCTTGGCAGTGTAAATATGAAAAGTAAGAAGCACAAAATGCCGCATGAACTTTCAGGAGGAGAACAACAGCGTGTTGCTATCGCGAGAGCGCTTCTCAATCATCCGGATCTTATTCTTGCGGATGAGCCTACAGGAAACCTTGATCCTGAAACTTCCAATGAAATCATGACTTTACTGAAGCAGGTTGCCCTTGAAAACGGAGCGGCAGTAGTAATGGCAACACACGATTATCATATGATCCAGAATTTCCCGGGTGAAGCCATAAGATGTGAAGACGGAAAAGTTTCTGTGCTTGATACAGCGGAATTATTTGAATAAAATTTAACCATTAAAAACAATTTAAGAAGTTAAGTTTCTTAAAGAAATCGAATAAGTTTAAATTATTGATTTCAAATAAAGATCACTTAATATTCTTAACTCCTTAACAACTAGCTTAATAGTTAAAAAATAGGTTTTTATTTTCTAAAAACATGAAACTCTTTGGTGAGTTCAAGATATTGGTCCGAGTATTGTCTCGGACTTTTTTCTATGGTAAACTCTAGTTCTTCGTACGATTGCTCATTTAAAGAAAATTCAAGAATCAATCTTTTTGTTTTTGAGTTTTCAATGCCTTTAATATTGATTTTTTTAACTAAAAACAACTGATTTTCACTTGCAATCTGAATAAAATCGTTTCCGGCTTCAACAGGGATAATGACTGAAAATATTCCTTTTTCCGTTAGTAAAGAAGATGATTTTGAAATTAACTGCCTGAAATTTAATTCCACGGTCTGCCTTGCGATTTTATCTTTTTCAGAGCCGGAAGCTTCAAAATATGGAGGATTGGAAATAATCAGATCAAATTTTTCTTCGGATTCGAAATATTTAAAGTCCTGATGAATATTTTTTAATCGTGAAGCAAAAGGTGAATTTTCAAAATTAAGCTTTGTGAGATGTGCTGCTCTTTCATTGATATCAATTCCCAAAAATTGCGCCTTCTGATTTCTCTGCGCCAACATCATCGAAATTAATCCGGTTCCTGTTCCGACTTCCAATACTTTAGAAGCGTTATCAACACAAGCTAAAGCACCCAGCAAAACACCGTCCGTTCCTACGCGAAAGACGTTTTTAGACTGCTGAATTTCAAATTGTCTGAATGTAAAAGGCTTCACTATAAATTTGTGGGTAACGTGATGGTAAATGTTGATCCTTTTCCGACTTCAGATTTAACGGTGATTTCTCCTTTGTAATCTTCCACCATTTTTCTTACCATGGAAAGACCAAGTCCCATTCCGCTGTTTTTTGAAGTGAAATTTGGTTCAAAAATCCTTTCATAAATATTTTCCGGAATTCCGATTCCATTGTCCTGTATGGAAATCATCACACGTCTCTGATGCTGCTCCAGATCTACATTGATGATTAATTTTCTTTCATCGCTTTCCGCCTGTCTTGCATTCGTCACAAGGTTGGTAATGATTCTGGACAAATAGATCCTGTCCATATTGATCATGATATTGCTTTTATTGGAATGCATGAAGATGCTATCATCATTAAAAACACGGAGAATATCTTCCACCTCAGTGTTCAGATTGATGATCTCATTGTTTTTTTCAGGCAATTTGGCAAATTCCGAGAATGCAGAAGCTACAGTTGCAATTAGATCGATCTGATCGACCATGGTTTTGCTCATCTGCTTTACTCTTTCCCTGATATTTGGATCTTCGGGATCAAATTTTCTTTCAAAATTCTGAATGGTCAGTTTCATCGGCGTTAAAGGATTTTTCACCTCATGCGCAACCTGTTTTGCCATTTCTCGCCACGCTTCTTCCGAAGCTTTAAAACGAAGTCTTTCCTTCTGATCCTGAATCTGGAGAATCATTCTATTATACGCTCTTGCCAAAGCATTCAGTTCGTCATTTTTATAGTAACGGATCGGACGCATTTCATTTTCAAACAATGTAATGCGCGTAATCATATCCGAGAATTTCGTAATATTTTTTGCCAGATTATTGGACATCACCCAGCTAAACCACACACTGAATAAAATCAATAGAACATCTACAAGAACAATATACTTTACATAAACATTTAAGACATCAAAATACGCAGCTTCATCATGATAAAGCGGAATGTATACGATCCCTATAGGTTCTAAATCATTATTTCTCAACAATAAATATGAGGACGTAAGAACTGCATCCTTGGCGGAATCATACCCTTTGATATCAACCCTTGCTTTGGTTGCTAAAATCTTGTTTATGATATTAATAGGTACACTTTTTTGTTCAACAAGATTACTTTCCCTGTTAGACAAAAGATAGTTTCCTTTAAGATCATATATGTAAATATCATGATGATTGATGTCCGCAATTTCAAAAATTTTATTTTCCAAAACTTTTTTCAGATCATCAGTTTTTACCTGCGTCCTACTGAGTGCATAATCCAGATAGCCCATTACTGCACCTGTTTTATTCTGCATATCAATCTCACTCTGTTTTTCGTAATTTTCTTTCAAAACAAAGTATGGAACCAGCGAAGAAGCGACAACACTTAAAAGGCAAACCAATAAGAAACCGAAGAACACACGGTTCCTTAAGCTATATCCTTTATACATATTAATTGACATCCGCTATTTTTTAATTAACCTAGCAATATACTTACCAATTATATCAAATTCCAGATTAACTTTATCTCCAATTTTTAAATATTTCATATTTGTGAATTCCCATGTATACGGAATGATCGCTACAGAAAACTGCGTATCCTCGCTTTTTGCCACCGTTAAACTGATCCCATTCACTGTAATTGAACCCTGCGGAACAGTTACAAAATTTCCGTTATCTTCATACTTCATGGTAATAAAATAACTTCCGTCTTTATTTTCGATATTTACAACTTCACCTGTTTTATCAACATGCCCCTGAACAATATGTCCGTCGAGTCTCCCATCCATTTTCATGCAACGCTCAAGATTCACCACGGTTCCCTCCTGCCATTTTCCAAGATTTGTTTTTTCTAAAGTTTCATTGATGGCGGTTACCACATATCGGTCTCCTTCGATTTTTATAACGGTAAGACAACAACCGTTGTGTGCAAGACTCTGGTCGATTTTCAATTCATTGGTAAACGGGCATGTTAAGGTAAAATCTATATTGCTTCCGTTTTCTTCGATCTTCTCAATTACTCCAACTGCTTCAATAATTC
>OGQD01001099.1_pt1 | contig 18458 bp, 20 predicted proteins | sample 1553091 | NCBI WGS metagenome assembly OGQD01 (sample SAMEA2580290, study PRJEB22360) | human gut metagenome | biome: human gut; feature: human-associated habitat; material: faeces | place: Denmark | collected 2008/2010
CGAAGAACATGATCGGCACCTTCTGGTTCCAGCTCAACGAGATCAACGCCGGCAAATCCCGTCCGCAAGGCATCCCGCCGCAGCAGACGAAGAAGGTCGGCGTCGTCGGCGCCGGCATGATGGGCGCGGGCATCGCCTACGTCTCGGCCGCCGCCGGCATCGAGGTGGTGCTCAAGGACGTTTCCGTCGAAGCGGCGGAAAAGGGCAAGGCCTACTCCGCCGGCCTGCTGGACAAGAAAGTCGGCAGGGGCCAGATGATGGCCGAGAAACGCGACGCCTTCCTCGCCCGCATCAAGCCGACGGCCAGTGACGCCGATTTCGAAGGCTGCGACCTGATCATCGAAGCCGTATTCGAGGACCGTGGCCTGAAGGCCAGGGTCAGCGCTGCTGCGGAAACCGCCGCGCTGCCGGACGCGGTGATCGCCTCCAACACCTCGACCCTGCCGATCACCGGCCTGGCCGAAGCCGTGGCGCAGCCGCAGAAATTCATCGGCCTGCACTTCTTCAGCCCGGTGGACAAGATGCCGCTGGTGGAAATCATCCGCGGCGCGAAGACCGACGACGCCACCCTGGCCCGGGCCTTCGACTACGTCCTGCAGATCAAGAAGACCCCGATCGTCGTCCACGACAGCCGCGGCTTCTTTACCTCCCGCGTGTTCGGCACCTTCACCAACGAAGGCCTGGCCATGCTCGGCGAAGGCGTGTCGGCGGCGATGATCGAGAACCAGGCGCGCCAGGCTGGCATGCCGGTAGGCCCGCTGGCGATCAGCGACGAAGTCTCCATGAGCCTGATGACCCATATCCGCGAGCAGACCCGCAAGGACCTGGAAGCCGAAGGCAAGCCATTGCCGAAGCATCCGGCCTTCGCCGTGGTGGACCTGATGGTCAACGAGTACAAGCGCCCGGGCAAAGCCGCCGGCGCCGGTTTCTACGACTATCCGGCCAACGGCAAGAAGCATCTGTGGACTGAGCTGAAACAGCGCTTCGAGAAGGCTGACGCGCAGATTTCCGCCGAGGACGTGCGCGACCGCATTCTCTTCGTGCAGGCTATCGAGACGGTGCGCTGCGTGGAGGAGGGCGTGCTGACCTCCACCGCCGACGCCAACATCGGCTCGATCTTCGGCATCGGCTTCGCGGCCTGGAGCGGCGGTGCGCTGCAGTTCATCAACCAGTACGGCCTGAAGGACTTCGTCGCCCGCGCCCAGTACCTGGCCGAGCAGTACGGCGAGCGCTTCCTGCCGCCGGCGCTGTTGCTGGAGAAAGCGGCGCGGGGCGAAAGCTTCTGAGTCGGTTCCTTCGAGAGCCCCTCACCCTAACCCTCTCGCGGAGGGAGAGGGGACCGTTCGGCGCAGGGTGAAACCGTGGCATCAGCCGGCACGATCCGCCCCCTCTCCCTCTGGGAGAGGGCTGGGGTGAGGGCAATCGACTTGCACGGACTTTCAACCGCTCTCTAAAACCGGCCCGCATGGCCGGTTTTTTCTCGTCTGCGCAGCCCATAGAATGGCGTCTTTCCGCCCATCAGGACCGCACCGATGACCGCTCCCGCCCTGTTGATCATCGATATGCAGAACGGCATGCGCACCAGCCCCGAGTCGCGCAACAACCCGCAGGCCGAACGGCGCATCGGTGAGCTACTGGCAGCCTGGCGCCAGGCAGGCTGGCCGGTGGTTCACGTGCGGCACATTTCCCGTACACCAGGCTCACCGTTCTGGCCCGGCCAGCCCGGCGCGGAATTCCAGCCGGAGCTGGCGCCGCTGAAGCACGAGCACGTGGTGGAGAAGAACGTCCCCGACGCCTTCATCAACAGCGCCCTGGAACGCTGGTTGCGCGTGCGCGGCATCGAGTCGGTGGTGATCTGCGGCGTGAGTACCAACAACTCGGTGGAATCCACGGCCCGCACCGCGGGCAACCTGGGCTTCTCCACGCAGGTGGCGGCGGATGCCTGTTTCGCCTTCGACAAGCGCGATTTCAACGGCGTGCTGCACAGCGCAGAGGAGGTCCACGCCATGTCCCTGGCCAACCTGCAAGGCGAATACGCGCAGGTAGTGGACGCGAACTCGGTTCTGCGCGAGCGGTCATTGGACTGAATCCTTGCCAACCGGCCGTCACCCTTGTGCGCCGGTGCAATTGAAGGAAGTCGGTTTTTCCGGTATTTCCCCTGAAATTCCTGCACAAGAATCGGCTTCGGCATCTTGTGCGGTGAAAAAATAGGGCGTAATTTTCACGCGCGTTTCATCAGTGTCAGGATAACCACTCTTATCAGCCGCCAACCCCCCAGGAATCACCCCTGCATGTCGTTGCACATCTGCATTCTGGAAACCGACATCCTCCGCCCCGAACTCATCGATCAGTACAAGGGCTATGGCTGGATGTTCCAGCAACTGTTCGCCAAGCAACCCGTTCCGGCCGAGTTCAAGGTCTACAACGTGGTGGAAGGGCATTACCCGCCCGATGATGAGAAGTTCGATGCGTACCTGGTGACTGGCAGCAAGGCGGACTCCTTCGGCACTGATCCCTGGATCCAGACCCTCAAGGACTACGTGCTCAAGCTCTACCAGCGCGGCGACAAGCTGCTGGGCGTGTGCTTTGGCCACCAGTTGCTGGCGCTGGTGCTCGGCGGCAAGACCGAGCGTGCCAGCCAGGGCTGGGGCGTGGGTATCCACGACTACCGCATCGAGGAGCAGCCGGAGTGGATGAGCCCGTCGCTGGGTGATGGCCTGACCCTGCTGGTCAGCCACCAGGACCAGGTCACCGAGCTACCCCACGGCGCGCGCCGCATCGCTTCCAGCGATTTCTGCCCGAATGCTGCCTACGCCATCGGTGATCAGGTGCTGTGCTTCCAGGGCCACCCGGAGTTCCAGAGCGACTATTCCCAGGCGATCCTGGAGCTGCGCAAGCACATCTTCAGCGAGCCGGTGTTCCAGTCCGGTATCGATAGCCTTGCGCGCCCGCACCAGGGTACGGCGGTGGGTGAGTGGATGATGCGCTTCGTCCAGCAGGGCAGCGACGAGAAGAAAAGAGCCGAGAAGAAAAGCGCGGCCTGATTTCTGCCGTGCTGACTGAAAACGCCGCTCAGATGAGCGGCGTTTTCGTTTGTGCAGATGTCAGGCTGAACAGTTTTTGTAGGATGGGTGGAGCGCAGCGACACCCATGCAGGCCGATGCGTGTATCGCTGCGTTCCACGCCATCTTACGTTCCGCGTCGCCGTATGGCCGCCGATGGTCTCTATAGCCAATCGGCCTGCTTGAAGCTGATGTATAGCCCGACGCAGCCCAGCGCCAGCAGCCCCATGATCAGGAAGTAGCCGTAGTGCCAATGCAGTTCCGGGATGTATTCGAAGTTCATCCCGTAGATACCGGCCACGGCGGTGGGGAAGGCGAGGATGGCCGCCCAGGCAGCGAATTTGCGCTGCACCACGCTCTGCCGTGAGGACTCCAGCGCCAGCCCGACTTCGATGGTCTGGCTGGCGACATCGCGCAGGGTAGTGAGGTCTTCCAGCAGGCGGTTCACGTGGATCGCCACGTCGCGGAAGTAGGGGCGCATCTGCTTGTCGATGAAGGGGAAGTCCAGGCGCTGCAGTTCCTGGCAGATTTCCACCATGGGCGCGGCGTAGTGCTTGAGCTTGAGTACCTCGCGGCGCAGGCCGTAGATTTTCTCGATCTGCTCCTGGGTCAGTGACTTGCGCAGCACTTGTTGCTCCACTTCCTCGATCTCCTCGCGTATGGCCTCCACCACCGGTTCGTAGTTGCTCATCACGAAATCCAGCAGGGCGTAGAGCACGAAGTCGGTGCCATGGGCCAGCAGTAGCGGCCGGGCTTCGCAGCGTTGCCTGACCTGGGCATAGGACTGGGAGAAACCATGGCGTGCACTGATGATGTAGCCGATGCCGGCAAACAGGTGGGTTTCGACGAACATCAGCCGGCTATCGGCGCGGATCGGCGAATAGATGACGATGAACAGCGCATCGCCGAAGGTTTCCAGCTTCGGTCGACTGTGCTTTTCCAGGGCGTCGGAGACAGCCAGTTCGTGGAGATTGAACTGCCGTTGCAGGTTCAACATTTCCTCCGGCGTTGGCTCCTGCAGGCCGGTCCAGACGAAGTGATCGGGCTGGCAAGCCCAGCGATAGCCGTCCTCAAGCGGGATGTCGGAAACCTTGCGGCCCTTGCTGTAGACGGCGGAAGCGATGACTCGGCCCATGCTGAAACCCACGCTGCTATCGGATCGGTCGGGAATCGTTCTGCAGGGTTTGAGTGTTGGCCAGCCTGGCGAGACGCGCCAGTGACGTGCAGTCAGGAGTGGGGAGTGAGGGCGGCCTGTATACCTTGCAGCGCGACGGGCACCGCCTGGTTGAATCGCTCGAAGAGCCCGTTGCGGTCGACATTGTCCACTGGAGCACGGCGGGCGCCGTCGAAGCCGGCAGTGAGCGCCGTGACCACCAGGATCACGATGGTGTAGAGCCCCAGGGCAGCGAGGGCGCCGTTGCGGGCATAGCGGTGGGCTTGGCGGTTCATGCTGGCGACTCGGGTTCCGGGATGGGATGGCCCAGTGTCGCTTTGGTTATTTCGATTGAATAACGATGATGGTTGGTTCCCGGTATCAGGCGAATTGATAGATGGTGGTGCAACGGCCAGGCGCAAGGCTGCGGGTGGCGAGACCTCGTCGGATGTTTCCGGGACTCTGGCGGTCTTCATGGCTGCTTGACCCTCGTCAAGGAGGGGGAGGCTACCGGGCGTAGCTTGGAGATCAGGTGGTGGCGCGAAGCTGCCACGGACACCCCGGACGCAAGGAACTCCCCATGATTCGATACGTTGAAGGCGACATTCTGCTGAGCAAGGCCCAGGTCATCGCGCACGGCATTGCGCCGCAGGACCATTGCGACAGCGGCCTGGCGCTGGACTTGCGCGAGCGCTGGCCGTCGATGGTTCGCGACTACCGTCATGCGTCGCACTCGAATGCGCCCAAACCGGGTGCGATCTGGATCTGGTCGGGCGTGGACGCCGATGGCTCCACCCGCTGCATCGTCAACCTGCTCACCCAGGGCATGCAGGGCGAGGGGCGCGGCGCAAAGCCAGCCGGAGCGACACTGGAGAATGTCAGCCATTGCCTGAAGGATTTGGCCAAATACCTGCAGAGCGAGCGCATCGAAAGCGTGGCTCTGCCCTGTCTGGCAACAGGGGTTGGCGGGTTGGAGTGGAAGGAAGTCAAGCCGCTGGTGGAGCGTTACCTGGGAGACCTGGCCGCCACTGTGTGGGTCTACGAGACCTACCGCCGGGGAGTCGAGGCCGCCGAAAGGCCCTGAGGCTGCGTCATCGCCTCTGAAAAGCCCGGCTTCAGGCCGGGCTTTCGGCTTCGGGCTCGACTGCATGACGTCACCTGCTGCAGGCGGCTGGAGGGGCGTAAAGGTCTTAGCCCTGCTTGGCAGCGGCTTCGACATTCACCTTGCTGGCAGACTGCTCGGACTGTTGCTGCTGAATGGCGGCCTGGGTCATGTGAACCATGCGGTCCTGCATCAGCGGGGACTCTTCGGCGAAGCTGGCTTGAGCGGCAAAGGCAGTAGCGGCGGCCAGGACGCTGGCGGCGATGATGTTGAGTTTCATGATGAACACCTCCGATTGGTTTTGCTTGGGTTCATCTATAGATTAATGCGTAATAATTTTTGAAAAATAGCAAACAGGATTAATCAGTGTTGCTTTTTGGGTAATAATTTGGGCATGAAAAAGCCCGGCACAGGCCGGGCTTTGCGTTCTCGGGCGATCAGGCCAGGTGGTTCTTGTCCAGCTCGATGGACTTGTCGAGGGTTTCCAGCAACTGCTTGCGCACCTTCAGCTTGGTATTGCGGTGGGCAGTCATGTTCAGCTTCTTCAGGTGCTGTGCGGCTTCCAGGGCGGCGGCCTGGAGCTGTTCGGCCGGCACCACCTTGTCGAGGAAGCCTGCATCCACGGCGTCACGCGGGTTGAACATCTCGGCATTCACCACCGAGCGGGTGAAGGCGGAGCGGCGCAGGCGATCACGGGCCAGCTCAATGCCGACGTGGTGCATGGTCATGCCGATGGCCACTTCGTTCAGGCCGATCTGGAACGGACCATCGACGCCGATGCGGTAGTCCGCCGAGAGCAGAATGAACGCGCCCTTCGCTACCGCGTGACCGGTGCAGGCGACGATGATGGGGAAAGGGTGGGAAAGCATGCGGCGCGCCAGGGTCGAACCGGCAGCGACCAGATTCACGGCGTTTTCAGGCCCGGAGGTCATCACCTTGAGGTCATAGCCGCCGGAGAGGATGCCGGGCTGGCCGGTGACGATGACGATGGCGCGGTCCTTCTCCGCCTGGTCCAGGGCCTGGTTGAAGGCTTCGATGACCGCGGGAGAGATGGCGTTCACCTTGCCGTTGTTCAGGGTCAGGGTGGCGATGCCGTCTTCGAATTGGTAGCTGATCAGCTCACTCATGGCAGAGAGTCCTGGGTTGGAGTCCGTGGGTTGAAGTGGGCCAGAACATACTGACGCGGACCTGGAGCGTAAAGCGTTTTGACTGACTGGTGGGTCATCCAGCGGCCACTGAATTCGGGCGATATCTGTGCGCTGTGCACGCAAATTCTCGCAGCTCTCATAGAGAGGTCGAGGGTGTGCTGTTAAGCTGCCACTATCCCTGCGCCCCGCTCTCGCACAATCCAGGATGTGCCTTCCATGTCGAAGATTCTCAAGTGGTCCCTCTTTGCCGTCGTCGCGATCGCCCTGATCATCAAGGCGTCGCTCTGGCTCTCTGTGCGCAGTGTGGTGAACGACGCAATCGCTCGTGTTTCGCCATTCATGGAGATCACCTACGGTGGCATTTCCTCGTCCTTCGACGGTCGGGTGGGGCTGCAGAACGTGGTGATCAGGGTGCCAATGGCCGGTGACAGCCTGAAGGTTTCCCATGCACAGCTGAAGTTCAATGGCCTGCGCGAACTGCTCAGCTTCAAGGAGCGCCTGGGCGAGGGCAAGCTGCCGGAGCAGATGGCGGTGGACCTGAAGGGTGTTGAACTGCAGATTCATGGCCCGTTCATGCAGTCGCTGTACGCCCAGCCGGCGGAGAAGAGCGCCTTCACCGCCATGAGCGAAGTGGCCTGCGGCAACGTACGCAACATCGGTGTCGATGAGTTGCTGCAGATGGGTTACCGCACCCTCGAATCGGACATCGAGTTCTCCTACCGCCTGCAGCCGGGCGCGCAGACCCTGACCTTCGACCTGCGTAGCGACACCCGCGACATGCTGGACATGCACACCAGCATGACGCTGATGAACGTCTCCGAGCGCCCGGGCGATATGCGTGTGAACCCTCCGCGGTTATCGCAGGTGGTTGTCGAGATGAACGACAACCAGTACCAGCGCCGAGTCAGCGAGTTCTGCCGGGGCAAGCTGGGCGTGGACCAGAAGGCGTATACCGCGCTTTCGCTGGAACAGTTCGACAAGGCGCTGCGCCAACAGCGTATCGCCCTGGACAAGCCGGTGCTCGAGGCTTACGGCCGTTACCTGGAAGACCCGCGCTCGCTGCGCGTTGAGCTGACCCCCAGTGAGGGTATGGCCTGGGACGGCCTGCAATTTTTCGAGCCCAAGGATGTGATTCAGATGCTGCATCCGGTCGTCTTAGTAAACCAGCAGTCGGTTACACCGCTGGGATTCGCCTGGGTCGATCCGCTGAAGAAAAAAATCACGCCGGAAAGCCAATATCAAATGGTTTCGGCCCAAGAAACGGTTGAGTCGCAGGCCAGAACGCAGCAATATGAGTTCGTTAGCGTTGAAAGCCTTGCCCAGTACACCGGCAAGCGCCTGCAGTTCATCACGTTCGATGGTGCCTATTACCAGGGTGTGCTGCACAAGGTGGAGAACGGTCGAGCCTATATCACGGTCCTGATGGGGACCGGCTCGGCAGAAATGTTCCTCCGCCTGAACAAGATCAATCAGGTGCGGGTCATGTTGTGAGGCCCCCGGAAGGAGAGAGCAAGTGAGTGAGTCGTTGTCCATCCAGCATGATGAAACCAGCCACCAGTTCGTAACGACTGTTGATGGTCATCGCGCCTATCTGGCCTACATGGATCTGGGCAAGCAGACGCTCGACATCTATCGCACTTTCGTTCCGGACAGCCTTCGCGGCCGCGGCATTGCCGCCGCCCTCACCGAACACGCGCTGCAGTTCGCCGAGCGCAAGGGCTACAGCGTCATCCCGTCGTGCTCCTACGTGGAGCGCTACCTGGAGCGCCGCCAGCGCCACACTGATACTGCGCTCTGATCATCAGGGCGCAGAAATGAAAAGCCCGGCCAATGCCGGGCTTTTTTATGCCTGATGGAATTCCATTTCCGGCAGAAGTTCTGTAGGAGCGAGCATGCTCGCAAACGGTGTTTCTACCCAGCGTCAAGCGATTCGCGAGCAGGCTCGCTCCTACAAAAAGCACCGGTGCAGAATTTGCCAAAGAAAAAGCCGGGCATCTGCCCGGCTTCTTCCTATCCGCTCGAAGCGTCAGCCGCGCTGGCGCTTGGGCAGGACGTCCTTGAGCTTGGCATGCATGCTGCGCACGGCCTTCTCGGTGGTGTCCCAGTCGATGCAGGCGTCGGTGATCGACACGCCGTATTTCAGCTGGCACAGATCCTTCGGGATTGGCTGAGCGCCCCAGCCCAGGTGGCTTTCGACCATCAGGCCGACGATGGAATTGTTACCTTCGGCGATCTGGTTGGCGACGTTGTCCATCACCAGCGGCTGCAGGGCCGGATCCTTGTTGGAATTGGCGTGGCTGCAGTCGACCATCACGTTGAGCGGGATCTTCGCCTTGGTCAGTTCCTGCTCGCACAGGGCGACGCTGACCGAGTCATAGTTCGGCTTGCCGTTGCCGCCGCGCAGCACCACGTGGCCGTAGGCGTTGCCCTTGGTGGTGACGATGGAGACGCCGCCTTCCTGATTGATGCCCAGGAAACGGTGCGGGCTGGAAACCGACTGCAGGGCGTTGATCGCCACGGTCAGGCTGCCGTCGGTGCCGTTCTTGAAGCCGACCGCCGAGGACAGGCCGGAGGCCATCTCGCGGTGGGTCTGGGATTCGGTGGTGCGCGCGCCGATGGCCGACCAGCTGATCAGGTCCTGCAGGTACTGCGGGGAGATCGGGTCGAGCGCTTCGGTGGCGGTGGGCAGGCCCATCTCGGCGAGGTCGCGCAGCAGCTGGCGGCCGATGTGCAGGCCGTCCTGGATCTTGAAGGAGTCGTCCAGGTACGGGTCGTTGATCAGGCCCTTCCAGCCGACAGTGGTGCGCGGCTTCTCGAAGTACACGCGCATTACCAGGAACAGGGTGTCGGAGACTTCCGCGGCCAGCACCTTCAGGCGCTCTGCGTATTCGTGGGCGGCCTTGATGTCGTGGATCGAGCAGGGGCCGATCACCACGAACAGGCGGTGGTCCTTGCCGTCGAGGATGTCGCGGACGACCTGGCGGCCATTGGCGACGGTGCGCAGGGCGGCATCGGTCAGGGGGATTTCGCGCTTGAGCTGCTCCGGCGTGATCAGTGTCTCGTTGGAGGCAACGTTAAGGTCGTCGATCTGTAAATCAGCCATCGTGGTACTCAATCAGGTCACGGGTGCCGGCCGCCAGAAATCCCCGTGCGATGGGGCGCAGGCAAATGTGTCGCTAAGGGGAACCCGAACCTTAACCGTTCAGGCGTGACCTCGACAATGGCTCGATGCAGGAAAGTGCCCGCAACACGGGCATTTGCGCAACTTTCTGCGCGACCTCGATCAGACCGCGCAAAACAATGGGAAGTCCGCGGCGTTCTGCGCGATCCACTCCAGTGCCAGGTCCTCGAAAGGCAGGCTGTTGCCGCTGGCCCGCTCCCGCTGGCGGCGGTACTGCTCGATCTGGCAGACCTGCTCCACCATGCGTGCCCGGAACAGCGTGTCCTCGTCGATGAAGGCGATGCCCACGCGATAGTCGCTGGCCTGCTTGCGGCTCCAGGCGATGATGCCGGGGTAGCGGGCGGAGTCGCCCAGCAGGGGGATGCGCAGTTCGATGGAGGTGCCGCGGCGAAAGCCCCGTGGCGAATTGCACGCGACACCGCCCAGGCTGATATTGTGCAACCGCTGGCGTGGCAGGAAAGTCTGTTTGCGGATGACCAGCTCGACCGGAAAATCGCAAGGGTGACGCAGGAACTGACGCATGACGGAACGCTCCGACTGCAATCTTTATAGTGGTGGCACCTTGAGTATAGTGCCGGCCCTGGAGCTGACCGACCTGGATGCCGACCGCCGGCTGCTGGAGCTGCCGGGCGCGTCGCTGCTGATTTTCACTGGGGAAGGCTGCTCCACCTGTCGCTGGGCGCGGCAGGCTCTGCCGCAGTTCCACCTGCCGGTGGACCGTCTGTGCTGGATCGATGCCGGGCACAGCGGTGGCCTGGTCGAGCGCTATGAAGTTTTCCACCTGCCTTCACTGTTCCTGGTGTGCGACGGCCACTTCCTGGGCGCTATCCATGCCCCCCTGCGCCCCGAACCCCTGATCCAAGCCCTGCGCGATGCGCTGTCGCGCCCTGCTGAGGAGTTGCCTTGATGAATCTGCGAATCGGCATCATCGGAACCGGCGCCATTGGCGGTTTCTACGGCCTGATGCTGGCCCGTGCCGGCCACGACGTGCATTTCCTGCTGCGCAGCGAATACCCCGCTGTCGCGCAGAACGGTCTGCGCCTGAACAGCCAGGTGCATGGCACGCTGAGCCTGGCGCCAGTGAATGCCTATGCCGACGTGGCGAAGATGCCGCCCTGCGATTGGCTGCTGATAGGCGCCAAGACCACCAGTAACGCCGACCTCGCGCCGCTGATCATTCAGGCCGCTGCACAGGGGGCGAAGGTCCTGCTGCTGCAGAACGGCCTCGCCGTGGAAGACCAATTGCGGGCTCTGTTGCCCGAGCACATCCATCTGCTGGGTGGACTGTGCTTCATCTGCGTGCATCGCGCCGAGCCGGGTGTGATCGAGCACCAGGCCTTCGGCGGCGTCAACATCGGCTATCACTCCGGCCCTGCCGACGAGGCCGAGGCGCGCCAGGCGATAGTGGAGGAGGGCGCCGCACTGTTTCGCAGCGCGGGCCTGGACTCCAACGCCATGCCCAACCTGGAGCAGGCGCGCTGGCAGAAGCTGGTCTGGAACATCCCCTACAACGGCCTCTCCGTGCTGCTCGACAGCGGCACGCGGGCGATCATGGACAATCCTGACAGCCGCGCCCTGGTCGCCGAGCTGATGGAAGAAGTCATCGCCGGCGCCGCCGCCTGCGGGCATTCGCTGCCTCCGGGCATTGTTGGCGCCATGCTCAGCTCCACGGATGCCATGCCTGACTACCTGCCGAGCATGTACCATGACTTCGCCCAGCGCCGACCGCTGGAACTGGGCGCTATCTACGCGGCGCCACTGGAAGCTGCACGCCGGGCCGGGTGCGAACTGCCGAAGATCGAGGCGCTGTATCGCGCGCTGCGCTTCATCGACGCGCGCAACCAGGCTCGCTGACGAACGCCGGGGGAAGCATGGCAAAAGGGTTGGGCGACAAGCTGGTGGTGGCGATTTCCTCGCGGGCGCTGTTCGATCTGCGGGAAAGCCATCATGTCTATGAAAGCGAGGGTGTCGAGGCCTATCGCCAATACCAGATCGCCCGCGAGGACGAAGTCCTGCCGCCAGGCGATGCATTTGCCCTGGTGCAGAAGCTGCTGGCCCTCAATGGCGGGACCGACAGCGCGCCGGTGGAGGTCATCCTGGTCTCGCGCAACAGCGCCGACACCGGCCTGCGCGTGTTCAACTCCATCCAGCATTACGGCCTGGGCATCTCGCGCGCCGCCTTCGTCGGCGGTCGCAGCCCCTATCCGTACCTCAAGGCGTTCAACTGCCACCTGTTCCTCTCGACCCACATCGAGGACGTGCGCAACGCATTGGATGCCGGCTTCGCCGCGGCAACCATCCTCTCCGGCGGCACCCGCCGGGAGGCCAATGGCGAGCTGCGTTTCGCCTTTGACGGCGATGCCGTGCTGTTCTCCGACGACTCCGAACGCGTCTACCAGCAGGGCGGGCTTGAAGCCTTCCAGACCCACGAGCGCGAGTCCGCCCGCGAGCCGCTGGGCGGCGGGCCGTTCAAGCCCTTTCTGGCGGCGCTGAACCGTGTGCAGCAGGCCTTCCCGCAGGAGTCCTGCCCGATCCGCACGGCTCTTGTCACTGCGCGGTCCGCCCCGGCCCACGAGCGGGTGATCCGCACGTTGCGCGAGTGGGATATCCGCCTGGACGAATCGCTGTTCCTTGGTGGTCTGGACAAGGCCGCTTTCCTCGAAGCCTTCGCCGCGGACGTGTTCTTCGACGACCAGCCGATGCACTGCGAGAAGGCCCGGGAAGTGGTAGCCACCGGCCATGTCCCCCATGGTGTGAGCAACGAGAAGCAGGTCGCCGGATAGCCGCTGGGCCGCGACATCCGGCCTTCTCGGAGCGATTCGCGTTCTCCTGCTACGCTGCTGGATAGGCCCCGCCGCGCAGGCAGTCGAGGAGGCCGCATGATCCGATCGATTCTTTACGCCACTGACCTCGGTCTCTACGCCCCCTATGTCCTTCAGCACGCACTTTCGCTGGCCCGTGCCTACGGAGCCGAGGTGTATGTCGTGCACGCGGTGGAGCCGCTGGGGCTGTTCGCCGAGTCCGTCCTGCAGACCTATCTGGACGAAGGCACGCTGAACGAGATGCGCACCCATGGCCTGGCCAACGTCATGGGCAGCATCGAGCAGCGGGTGATGGAGGGGTTCCGCGACGAGTTGGGGGAAGCGCGCCAGGATGCCGAACTGATCCGCTCGGTGCGCGTGGTGCAGGGGGATGCGCCGATGGTGATTCTCGATGAAGCCAAGCGCCTGGGCGTCGACATCATAGTCGCCGGCAGCCACAGCCACGGGGAGGGGCTGAACACGCCACTGGGGCGCACCGCCGGGCGACTCGTGCAACTGGCCGAGGTGCCGGTCTACCTGGTACCGATGCTGCAGCACCGTTGAGCGCTTTGTGACGATACGTCGGGCAAGCCCGGAATTTGTGTAGGGCTTTAGACGAATGGCATGCAGGGCAAAAAAAAACGTCTAGTTTTATTCCTTAAACCATTAATATGGTTATAAAACGACAAGCCCCTGATCGCGGGTCGCGACATTCATTTCGAGGAAAGTCCATGAAGCTTCAGCAACTGCGCTATATCTGGGAAGTCGCGCACCACGATCTGAACGTCTCCGCTACCGCCCAAAGCCTCTACACCTCCCAGCCCGGCATCAGCAAGCAGATCCGCCTGCTGGAAGACGAGCTGGGTGTCGAAGTCTTCGCCCGCAGCGGCAAGCACTTGACCCGCGTTACCCCGGCCGGTGAGCGCATCATCACCACGGCCGGCGAGATCCTGCGCAAGGTCGAAAGCATCAAGCAGATAGCCCAGGAGTTCTCCAACGAGAAGAAGGGCACCCTGTCCATCGCTACCACGCACACCCAGGCGCGGTATGCGCTGCCTGGCGTGATCAGTGGTTTCATCAAGCAATATCCGGACGTCTCCCTGCACATGCACCAGGGCACGCCCATGCAGATCGCCGAGATGGCCGCCGACGGCACCGTCGACTTCGCCATCGCCACCGAGGCCCTGGAGCTGTTCGGTGACCTGATCATGATGCCCTGCTATCGCTGGAACCGATGCGTGATCGTGCCCCAGGGCCACCCGCTGACCAAGGTGCCGAAGCTGACCCTGGAGCTGCTGGCCGAGCAGCCCATCGTCACCTACGTGTTCGGCTTCACCGGCCGCTCCAAGCTGGACGAGGCCTTCAACCAGCGCGGCCTGGTGCCCAAGGTGGTGTTCACCGCCGCCGACGCCGACGTGATCAAAACCTACGTACGCCTGGGTCTGGGCGTCGGCATCGTCGCGCACATGGCAGTCGATCCGAAGCTGGACAGCGATCTGGTGATGCTCGACGCCAGCCACCTGTTCGAATCCAGCGTGACCAAGATCGGCTTCCGTCGCGGCACCTTCCTGCGCGGCTTCATGTGCGACTTCATCGAGAAGTTCGCCCCCCACCTGACCCGCGACCTGCTGGCCAAGGCCGTGCAGTGCCATAACAAGACCGAGCTGGATGAGCTGTTCGACGGTATCGAGCTACCGGTCTACTGATTGCGTTCATAGCAGCGAGAAGCCCGGCATCTGCCGGGCTTTTTCATATCAGCCTATGCGCTAGCGCAGTATCGGGAATGCTCGGGCGCGTGCGATCCGAACCGTCGGCCATGGGGAAGCTTCCTTGTGTCTCAGGGGCGGGCAGAACTGGCCCATCAAGAAAGCGTCAAGGCTGAGGTTTACAGGCGATCCAGATCGTCGCGCCGCGCCAGTTCAGCGAGGGCCTCGCGTGAGTCCAGCGGTAGCTCTCCACGGCCTTCGAGCACCTCGTGGAGGAAGCTCATGAACACCGTGTAGACCACCTCGCGGCCGTCATCGTGACGAACCACGAAGAACGGTGCGGTGTCCACGCCGTACTGTGCGGCAACCAGCCAGCCGGTGCTGGCGGGGTTGCGCTCGTCGGCGACCAGGGTGCGGTCGATGCGGCTCAGGTAGCCGCCCTTGACCAGGCGTTCGTGGACTTCGCGGCACTTGCGGCAGTCCTGGCCATCGGCCAGGACCTTTTTCACCAGGGTGATACGCATGGGATCGACTCCGCCGCAGGCGTGGAGGAGTCCGATCCTGTGCTGCGGGTAGATAAGGAATTTTCCGTCAGTCGAGGGTAAGGCTTCAGGCCTTGCTGATCAAATTACCGGCGTGCAGGCCACACTCTTTCTGCGTGGCTTCTTCCCACCACCAGCGGCCTTCGCGCTCGTGCTGGTTCGGCAGCACGGGGCGGGTGCAGGGCTCGCAGCCGATGCTGATGAAGCCGCGCTCATGCAGGCTGTTGTAGGGGATTTCCAGCATGCGGATGTAGGCCCAGACGTCTTCGCTGCTCATGTTGGCCAGCGGGTTGAACTTGACCAGCGGCTTTTCCGGAGTGGAGAAGGCTCCGTCCAGCTCGACCACGGCGACCTGGCTGCGGGTGCCGGGGCTCTGGTCCTTGCGCTGCCCGGTGGCCCAGGCGGTCACGGTGGAGAGTTTGCGCTTGAGCGGCTCGATCTTGCGGATGCCGCAGCACTCGCCGTGGCCGTCCTTGAAGAAGCTGAACAAGCCCTTTTCCTTGACGAACGGCTCCAGCAGGCGAGGGTCCGGGGTCATCACCTCGATGGCGATACCATAGTGCTCGCGGACCTGTTCGATGAAGCGATAGGTCTCCGGATGCAGGCGGCCGGTGTCCAGGCTGAATACCTTGACGTTCTTGTTGAGCTTCCAGGCCATGTCCACCAGCACCACGTCCTCGGCGCCGCTGAAGGAAATCCACAGGTCGTCGCCGAAGTGCTCGAAGGCAAACTTCAGGATGTCCTGTGGGGATTTGCTGGCGTAGCTCGCGGCGATTTCCGCGATATCGAACGGGAGGCTCATCAGGCGGTATTCCTAGTTTTAATGGCGCAGTGCGCTCTGTGGGCGCGATGGTAGCAAAGAGGGGGATATGCCCCTAAATAACCATCAGGAAGGTCGACTGATTTGTTTGGGTATAAGTGCCGCGTTGCGCCGCTTGGAGCGAGCGGCTAGAGTGCCGCCTCTCAAGTCAATCCTGCGGGGAAATCGTTCGTGGAAATCGCCTGTCTCGACCTGGAAGGGGTTCTGGTTCCGGAAATCTGGATCGCCTTCGCTGAAAAAACCGGTATCGAAGCGCTCAAGGCGACGACTCGCGATATTCCGGACTACGACGTGCTGATGAAGCAGCGTCTGCGCATTCTCGACGAGCACGGCCTTAAGCTGTCCGACATCCAGGAAGTGATCGCCACCCTGAAGCCGCTGGAAGGCGCCGTGGAGTTCGTCGACTGGCTGCGCGAGCGCTTTCAGGTGGTGATCCTTTCCGACACCTTCTACGAGTTCTCCCAGCCGCTGATGCGCCAGCTCGGTTTCCCGACCCTGCTGTGCCACAAGCTGATCACCGACGAGACTGATCGCGTGGTGGATTACCAGCTGCGCCAGAAGGATCCGAAGCGTCAGTCGGTCATCGCCTTCAAGAGCCTGTACTACCGTGTCATCGCCGCTGGCGATTCCTACAACGACACCACCATGCTCTCCGAAGCCCACGCCGGCATCCTGTTCCACGCGCCGGAAAACGTGATTCGCGAGTTCCCGCAGTTCCCGGCGGTGCACACCTATGAGGACCTGAAGAAGGAGTTCCTCAAGGCGTCCAATCGCCCCCTCAGCCTGTAAGACCGGCTGTGATGAAAAAGCCCCGCGGATGCGGGGCTTTTTCTTATCGGCTTCTTTTTCTGTAGGTAACTGGCAATCCCAGCGAGCCTCACAGGCTTTCCAGTGTGCGCAGCAGCACGCCCACCTTGGTCAGCGACTCCTCGTATTCTTCCTCCCAGTTGGAGTCGGCCACGATGCCGCCGCCGGCCCAGCAACTGGCCTGGCCGTCCTTCACCAGCACGGTACGGATGGCGATGGAGCTGTCCATCTCGCCACGCACGTCGAGATAGAGCAGGCTGCCGCAGTAGATGCTGCGCTGGGTCGGCTCCAGTTCGTCGATGATCTGCATGGCGCGAACCTTCGGTGCGCCGGTGATGGAGCCGCCAGGGAAGCTGCCTTCGAGCAGGTCCAGCGCATCCTTGTCGGCCGCCAGTTCGCCGCGCACGCTGCTGACCAGGTGGTGGACATTGGGGTAGGTCTCCACTGCGAACAGCTCGGGTACACGCACGCTGCCCGGCCGGCAACTACGGCCCAGGTCATTGCGCAGCAGATCGACGATCATCAGGTTCTCGGCGCGGTCCTTCTCGCTGGCGAGCAGGGCTTCGGCGTTGTTCCGGTCGGCCTCGGGGGTATTGCCGCGCGGGCGGGTACCCTTGATCGGGCGGGTTTCCACCTGGTTGCCGTGAAGCTGGATGAAGCGCTCCGGCGACAGGCTGAGGACGGCGCCTTCAGGCAATGCCAGATAGCCGGCAAACGGCGTAGGACAGGCCTCGCGCAGCGCGCGGTAGGCCAGCCAGGGGGAGCCGCTGCAGGGGGCGCGGAAGCGCTGGGTGTAGTTAACCTGATAGCAGTCGCCGGCCAGGATATAGTTGTGCACTCGCTCCAGCGCTTCGCGGTACTGATCGCGACTCAGGTCCGGCCGGAATGGCGCACCCAGCCGGAAGGGCGGCAGGGCGTCGCCATCGTGAGCAGCTTCGAACAGCCTGATCAGGCGCTCCCGCTCGCCCGCCGCCAGCGCCGGATGGAATACCAACCGGCTGCTGCGTTCCTCGTGGTCGGTGAGCAGCGCCCAGGCATACAGGCCCAGGCGCGCATCGGGCAGGGCGAGATCATCCAGGTTCGGTTCGGGCAGGTGCTCGATGTGCCGGCCAAAGTCATATCCGAGATATCCGATCATTCCGCCGACGAATGGCACATCGACAGTGTCGGGTACTCGAGCTTCGCCCAGGCTCTGCAGGGCGCTTCTTACTCGAGCGAAAAAGCGGTTGGCCGATTCTCCGGCCAAAGGTGCCAACTCTGCCAATGGCCAGGCGCTCAGAAGGTCATAGCGTCCACGGGTGGCAATGGGTCGACCGGCGTCCAGGAGGACGGCGCCGGGTGCCCGATGGATCAGGGCGAAGCGTTCGCCCGGGTCTTCCTGGTAGGGAAGCGGGTGCAAAAAACAGTCAGGCATGGGTAACAGCGTGCAGGCAAATGAGGTGATCAGGTCGGCTGAAGTATCGATCCTAGAGCTATTTCTTCAGTTTACGTAGGAAGGGCATTCTGATAAGAAGTGACGAATCCCACGCGGACGATGCTCCGTACCAACAACGATAATGACATAGGGATACAGGCCGTGGATGTAGTGCTCGAACCCGCAGCCGGCAGCCTTCTGCGCTCCAGATTAACACCCCCTCGGGTGCCTGCTGATTATTTGATTCGTCCCGCGGTACAGAATGCCCTGGACCGTCATCCTTATGCCTCGATACTGCAGTTCTGCGCGCCGGCCGGTTTTGGCAAGACCACCGCGCTGGCGGCGCTGGCCGGCAAGCGCGCGAGCGAAGGCCACCAGGTCGCCTGGCTCTCCCTGGAGAGTGACGACGACGATCCCGGCCGCTTTTGCCTGAAGCTCATCCAGGCGCTGGCCACTGCCGTGCCGGGCATCGGCGAGGATGCGCTGGGCTACGTGCGCAACACCATGCGCGTGCCCGTGGTCGCGGTCATGGAAAGCCTGCTGATGGACCTCTCCCGCGACGAGCGCAAGGTCCTGCTGGTACTCGACGACCTGCATGAGATCACCCATTCCGACGTCTTCGCCGGCCTCAATCGCCTGGTGCAATACGCGCCGCCCGGCCTCACCCTGGCCATCGGCAGCCGCTCCCCGCCCCCGCCCAACACCGCCCCCCGCTCGAACAC
>OGQD01001102.1_pt1 | contig 18433 bp, 13 predicted proteins | sample 1553091 | NCBI WGS metagenome assembly OGQD01 (sample SAMEA2580290, study PRJEB22360) | human gut metagenome | biome: human gut; feature: human-associated habitat; material: faeces | place: Denmark | collected 2008/2010
GGCGCGAGCGCGAAACCGCACGTGGCGATATCGCCAGGCCCGCGCCCACCCACGGCACGGAGGCGACACGATGAATCACGGCGACCATTTCGACCCTTTCGCGCGCGTGCTGCACTGGGGCATGGCGGTGCTGATCCTGGCGATGCTGTTCGTCGGCGTGGGCATGGTGGCGTCGCTGTCGCTGCGTCCGGTGCTGATCGACCTGCACCGGCCGCTGGGCATCGCGTTGCTGCTGCTGGCCGTGATCCGCCTGCTGTACCGCTGGCGTCATCCGCCGCTGCCGCGCGCGCAGGCGCTCGCCGCCAAGGCATCGCATGTGGCGCTGTACGCCGCCATGCTGGCGATGCCGCTGCTGGGCTGGGCGATGCTGTCGGCGGGCGGGTATCCCGTGCGCATGACCTCGTCGTTCGCGCTGCCGCCGATCGTGTCGCCCGACCCGGCGCTGTACAGCCTGCTGCGGCAGGCGCACGGATGGATGGGCTATGTGCTGTTCGCGCTGATCCTGCTGCACATGGCCGCCGCGCTGCATCACGCTTGGGTGCGCCGGGATGGCGTGTTCGAGGCGATGGCGCGTGGACGATCCAGGACGGCGACCACGGTCAATCCGGATCCGGAGGCGCGACCGGAAGCATGAGGGTGATCGCGCGCTGGACGCGGCGCGGCGATGACGTTGCAATGCGCGCTGTCGTCTCTCCGGAAAACTCCGTGTGCTGATCGCCTTCAACAAACCGTTCAACGTCCTGTGCCAGTTCACCGACCGCAGCGTACCGCCGCGTCCGACGCTGGCCGGGTTCGGCCTGCCGCCGCGCGTCTATGCGGCGGGACGGCTGGACTACGACAGCGAAGGCCTGTTGCTGCTCACCGACGACGGTGCGCTGGCGAACCGGCTGACCGATCCGCGCCACAAGCAGCCCAAGACCTACTGGGTGCAGGTGGAAGGCACACCCACGGGCGAGCAGCTCGACGCGCTGCGCCGTGGCGTGGTGCTGAACGATGGACTGACGCGTCCGGCACAGGTGGAAGCCGGTAACCCCAGACTCGTAGACCGCCCTGGGCTCCTCGAAGCTGAGTGCCCACTCGGCGATCGCTGCCGGGTCGTAGCCGAACGACGCGCGCTCGCACTCGCCGCTCATGGGATTTAGGGCGAAGGCCTTGATGCTGCGGGCGTGAACGTCGAGGCCGATAGCTGTGACATAATTGGACATGGTGCCCTCCTCCGTCGCATGTGGCGCGCGGCCACGGTTGGTGGTACGACCATTGTCGCCCGACCCACGGAACTGCGACAGGGGGAGGGCCCAATGTTCAGCTCATATCGTCTGTTGCTGAGTTTGGTGGATTTTGGATTAGCGGATTCGCTACTACTAAAGTTCTGGTCCTTCTTATTCTGGTCCTTCTAAATCATGCAGCTATTCATTTGTACGAAATGCACAAATGAATAGCTTTCATTTCTAGAAGGCCACATTATTGACACTACGAGGTAAAAGTACTTTTAGAGTTTCCCATCAGCTCCTCAAGAGCGCTAATTAATCGCGTTCCTTTTTTCTCAGCACCTCTCCACTGCTAGAGGCCATTTTTAGAATCTAAATATTGCAATATCTCACAGGAAAAAAGGATCCGCTCAACTTCACCCGGCCTTTCAAAATCAAACCCAGCAATTTCTTGAGCGCGATTAAGGCGATAAACAAGAGAGTTTCGATGAATACAGAGTTTTTGGGCAGCACGAATTAAATTTGAGCTGCAATCGAGGTACACCATAAGGCTGGTTAAGAGTTCTGTATCATGCTGGGAATCATATTGATGAAGTGCGACTATTCCTGAATCGCAAAGACATCTGAGATCAAAAGATTCTTTGCAAAGTTCGATGACGTGTTTCATGAGATAGTCCCGATACCAAATAATGTGATCGGCATCATTTTTCTTTGTAGAAACACGTTGAGATTGAGCAAGATTTAGCGCTGCAAGAGCAAGCCTATATTCATCTTGAAGCATGTGTAGGTCGCGAAACGGCATGCTTACGCTGCACATTGCATTAATAGTTGTAACGCGTTTACAAAAAGCTTCCGGTAGAGTCGGCGCGCTTTGGTTTATTGATGATTCAAGGGCATTATCGTCCTGCATAGCATGTAATTTTGTATCGCTATAGGTAGCGAGATTATCAGCTGCTTCTGCTTTTGCATGAAGTAGAAGCACGCGATTCTTATTGATTTCTACAGAGAGGGTATCGTTAAGAAGCGCAAGACATGAATCGAGATTAAAGTGAGTTGTGCCACCAAGGCTATCGGAAGGCGATGATTGGAGAATTGCAATACGGTAGCAGTCATGAGGGCTCCACCCATGCATACGTAAGAGTCCTCGAAGCTCGGCATTATCGACATGAACGCCTTGTATGAGCGCAGAAATGCAATCAACAAATGAAAGAGGTTGGTGTCCTGTTGCTGAGCGATTGGTAAGTAAATACGTGCCTATGAGCTGCGCGATGTACTCAATGAGACCTGCATAGTCCATTGTAAGTGGGGCATTGCACTCATCTACACAAAGTGAGATTGTACGATGTCCACTGGAAAAAATATTAGCAACGAGGCGTTTAGGGTAATTTGGAACATCAACCAAAATAGCTTGCTTGCTATGTTCAAGTTCTGGTAGTAGCCCAGCCTTATCCATCGAATTCAGCAGTGCTTCACTGATGTATCCCGTCGTTTCTGTTTCTCTCCAAGACGATTCTTCGGGGTCGTGTTTGTACGAAGTGCACAATCCAATTACACGTAGTGCTTCATTGAGCAAAAGAACAGGATTCTTGAAGAATTGAGAGCAAATATTTAGTACAGAGACAATATCCTTGCTGGTGAGCATGGCCTGCATTAAGCGATCTTCAATCCTGTTATATCGATGAAAGAGAGACATTATCTGTGCATATACTTGCAGGGTAGTAAGGGATTGCGGTAACACAAGTCCACGTACTTCTTTTTTCTTCATGAATGCTGCGGCTTCGTTTTGACCTCCTATACAAATAAGATAAATGGGCAGGCAGTCCTTTTGTTTTTGGATATCTTCAAATGTGGCTATAAAAAGTGTTCTATCGAGAGCGCCTCCAAGCGTTCCAGCAATGGATGGCCATTCAGATGCTTCAGGTAAGAGACAAACATTTTCTATATCAGGTTCTGTGTAAGTGCAGTTGACTCTTATCAGCTGTTTGATTTTGAGATGAAACGCAATGAGATTGAGATTAAAAAACATGACTACATCTCCGTTTCTTGCGTTATTGTGCTAGTGCTTTGAGCCTCACACTGAGATGTTTGATTTTGATGTTGCCCACATCGTTTTTTTGTCATTTAACTGTACTCTCAAAATGATTTGTACGAAATGCACAAAGAGATTAATGAAAATTCAGAAGGTTCGACATACATATTTGTCAGCTCTCAGGCAAGCATAGAAGACAGAGTTAAACAAAGGCCAACAATCGCCAAAGTCGCAGCTAATCGACATTAAAGAAAGGGATATCTATGCTTGATAACCTGTTTAAGCCATTCAAAATTGGCAACTGTGAGATTCCTAACCGTCTTGTAGTGCCCGCTATGGTTACCAACTATTGCAATCCAGATGGCACAATAACTGAGCGTTACATTCGATACATGGAAGAGAAGGCTCGTGGTGGTTGGGGCCTTATTATCACAGAAGACTATTGTGTAGAGCCTAATGGCAAAGGCTATAGCCGAATCCCGGGTCTTTACAATGACGAACAAATTGAGGGTTCGCGGCGTCTTTGTGAAGCGGTACATGCTCAGGGATCTAAGATTTTTTGCCAAATGTATCATCCTGGCCGCCAGACTACGCCTATTGCGAATAATAATACGACGCCATATGCACCTGTAAGCGATAAGGATCCTATGTGCCGTTTTCAGGCGCATGAAATGTCCATTGAGGAAATACATCAGCTCGTCGCTGCGTTTGGTGCTGCGGCTGGACGAGCAAAGAAGGCGGGCTTTGACGGCATAGAGCTTCACTGCGCTCACGGGTATCTTCTGGCTGAGTTTCTTTCTCCTTCAGCCAACCGCCGTGTTGATGAATATGGCGGTTGCTTTGATAACCGAGTACGCATTGTGGATGAAATCATGATGGCGATGCGTGAAGAGGTTGGTCCCAACTTCCCAATCCAAGTGCGTATTTCTAGCGATGATCTTGTTCCAGGTGGCAGAACCATTGCCGAGACGCTTGAGCTTGCTTGTCACTTGGAAGAAATTGGCTTTGCGGCCATTAACTGCTCAAATGGTATGTATGCGTCAAAAGCAGTTGACCAAATTATTGCCCCTATGTTTACTGAGCATGCACTTAATATGGATCGTTCTGATCGCATTCGCCAGGTAGTTTCTATTCCGGTGTTGCTTTCCAACCGTATCAATGATCCTAAAATGGCAGATATTCTCATTAAAATGGGTGTTTGCGATGCTGTGTGCATGGGTCGTGGATCTCTGGCTGATCCGTATCTGCCAGTCAAGGCATGCGCGGGTAAGTTCTGCAATATTCGTTATTGCATTGGTTGTTTACAGGGATGCGAATGGCCGATTCTCGAGGATGGCGATGTAACATGTCTGGTGAACCCTCGCGTCGGTCGAGAAATAGAAAATGACCTTGCGTTAGTTAAAGAGCCAAAGAAAGTAATGGTTATTGGTGCTGGTCCTGCAGGTCTTATCGCTGCAGAAACAGCAGCAAAGCGTGGCCATGCTGTTACTGTTTATGAGGCAACAGATCATCTGGGTGGGCAGTTCCGCTCTGCAGCATTTCCAGTGGGAAAGGGCGAACTTGCAACATTCGTAAGTCAGTTACGGGATAGTCTTGAAGAGCTTAATGTTCTCATTAAGATGCAGTGCCCAGTTTCTGAAGACCTCATTGCTGCCGAAAAACCCGATGCAATTGTGGTGGCAACCGGCGCTAAGCCACTGATGCCTTCAATTCCTGGTATGGATGGAAAGAATGTTGTAACTGCAGAAGACATCCTTCTTGGAAATGTGGAAATTGCCGATGGGCCAATTGTTGTGTGTGGCGGCGGTGAAGTTGGTGCTGAAACTGCTCACTTTATTACCCGCCTTAACAGCGATGTTACGGTTCTCGAGATGCAGGATGAAATTCTAAACGATATGATGCCGTTTACTAAAAGTGTATTGCTTGGCCTGATGGCAGAAGCAAAGATTGACGTGCGCACCAATGCAACGGTGAAGGAAATTACTGCTGATAGTGTTATTTATACAGACAAGAACGGAAATGAATGCCAGGTTAAGGCCTCGCAGGTTGTTGCTGGTTTTGGATACCGTTCTTTTAATCCTCTTGAGGATGTGGCTCGTAAGTATTGTGACAATGTTCAAGTTATCGGTGGTGCCGTTAAGGCTGGTAATGCGATTACAGCAACACGTGAGGGCTATGAAGCTGGCCTCGCCATATAGTCTGGCTCTCCTCTAGTCATATTAGGTCTGATGTCCTTTTCAGGTTCCTTCTTATATATCGATTGCTAGCCGTCTGGGATGCTGTCCCTCTCATTTGTGCAAATCGTACAAATGAGAGGGGCTACTTTTTAGAAGCGTTTAAAACAACGTGGATCCCTGCTGAGAGTGAAGGCGTGGAGAACGGCGGTGCATAAAGTCTGTGTGCGCGGCGTGAAAGCCTGTGAGTTTACACGCGTTTTCTCAACAGCTCAGTAAACTATAGGTTTGGCCCTTTACGCATATCGGTTCAAGGGGAAGGTAGATTTCACGTATGGCTTCAGAGGCGATTGTCATCCGCGGTGCTCGCGAGCACAACCTCCAAAATATTGACGTGGATATTCCTCGTGACAAGCTTGTTGTCATAACTGGCTTATCTGGTTCAGGAAAGTCGAGTCTGGCTTTCGATACTATCTATGCCGAAGGTCAACGGCGCTATGTGGAGTCACTTTCGAGCTATGCGCGCCAGTTTTTGGGGCAAATGGATAAGCCTGACCTCGACTCCATTGATGGTCTATCCCCAGCGGTATCCATCGACCAAAAGACAACTTCCAAAAATCCACGCTCAACGGTGGGTACTGTCACTGAAATTTATGACTACCTCCGCTTGCTCTACGCACGTGTTGGTACGCCACACTGCCCAGAGTGCGGGCGCGTGATCGAGCGTCAAACAACTGATCAGATTGCTGATAAGGTTTTGGTTGCAGGTGAAGGTCGCCGTGCCTTTGTGCTTGCACCTGTGGTGGTTGGTCGTAAAGGCGAATATACCAAGCTCTTTGAGGATCTGCGCCGCGAAGGCTTTTCTCGTGTGCGTGTTGACGGGGAAGTGCGTGAGCTGGATGAGGCTATCACGCTTGATAAAAAATTCAAGCACACCATTGAGGTTGTGGTTGATCGTATTGTTATTCGCGAAGGATCACTTGGTCGTATCGCTGAAGCTGTAGAGACTGCCACTCGTCTTGCTGCTGGCAAAGTCGGCTTTTATCTACTCCCTCCGCGCGATGCTCCCGAAGGTACTGAAGGCGAGTTGCTCCAGTACTCATTGGCACTCGCTTGTCCTGAGCACGGCCACTCTATCGATGATCTTCAGCCGCGTGACTTTTCATTTAATGCTCCGTACGGCGCTTGTCCCGACTGTGATGGCTTAGGAACACGCCGTGTTGTTGAAGCGGAATCCCTCATTGTTGATGAGGCGCTTTCGGTTTCTGGCGGTGTGTTTGGATCAATCTTTGGTCATTCCAATTACTATCCGCAGATCCTTTCGGCTGTCTGTCGTCATATGGGGGAGTCCGATGAGACGCCTTGGCATGACCTCAAACCGAAGACGCGTCGCGCGCTGCTCGATGGTTTGGGTTCCAAGAAGATCCGGGTGGATTATCACACGCGTGATGGCCGTGACACTCACTGGCTTACTACATTTCCTGGTGTTCGTTCCATTCTGTTCGACCGCTGGCAGGAGACGAATTCTGAATCTACAAAAGCGCAGCTCGAGCGTTATATCCAGGAGGTTCCTTGCCCTACTTGCCATGGAGCTCGCTTAAAGCCTGAGTATTTGGCAGTAACTGTTGGCGGTAAGAATATCCAAGAGGTCTGCGATTTATCGTGTGCTCAGGCACTTGCATTCTTTAAGGAGTTAAAGCTTACCGATCGGCAGCAAACAATAGGCGGGGCCATTGTAAAAGAAATACGCGCGCGCCTGCAGTTTATGGTAAATGTTGGCCTCGACTACCTTACGCTTTCACGTGCTGCGGCAACCCTTTCTGGTGGTGAGGCGCAGCGCATCCGTTTGGCAACGCAAATTGGCGCTGGTCTTATGGGTGTGTTGTACATCCTTGATGAACCATCCATTGGTTTGCACCAGCGTGATAATGACCGTCTTATCGAGACGCTTTGTCGCCTGCGTGATCAGGGTAATACCGTCATTGTGGTTGAGCATGATGAAGATACTATTCGAGCGGCGGACTATGTTATCGATATGGGTCCGGGAGCTGGTGAGTTGGGTGGCAAGGTAGTATGCGCTGGCACTCCAGCACAAATTATGGCTTGTTCAGACTCTTTAACTGGACAGTATCTTACGGGTGAGCGGATGGTGCGTCTGCCCGAGAAGCGCCGCAACCCGCATCGTGGCGCTATTAAGGTGGTTGGTGCACGCGCAAACAATTTAAAGAATGTAACGGTAAAGGTGGAGCTTGGCACGTTTACGGTGGTAACAGGTGTATCGGGATCGGGAAAAAGCTCGCTGGTAACCGATACTATTGCTCCGGCGCTCACCAATGCTGTTCATCGTTCTAAACGCCTCGTTGGTCCCATGCGTCGTCTCGAAGGTCTTGAAAACGCAGAAGGCGAGCGAGTGATCGATAAGGTAATCGATATTGATCAGTCTCCCATTGGTCGTACGCCTCGTTCCAATCCAGCAACCTACATTGGTCTGTGGGATGATTTGCGTGCCCTCTTTGCTTCAACACCTGAAAGCCGTGCTCGTGGTTATTCTCCGGGTCGTTTTTCGTTCAATGTCTCGGGTGGTCGTTGTGAGGCATGCAAGGGCGACGGTCAAATTAAGATCGAAATGAATTTTCTGCCGGATGTGTATGTCCCTTGTGAGGCATGCGGTGGGCGTCGCTACAATCGAGAAACCCTTGAGGTCACTTACCATGGTAAGAATATTTCAGACGTGTTGGATATGACAGTAACCGAAGCACTCGCTTTCTTTGCCAATATTCCACGCATCAAGCGCAAGCTTCAAACACTCTATGATGTTGGACTGGGATATATCCATCTCGGACAGCCCGCTACAACGCTTTCGGGTGGTGAGGCTCAGCGTGTAAAACTGGCGAAAGAGCTTCATCGCCAGCAAACAGGCCGTACCTTCTACATACTTGATGAGCCTACAACTGGTCTTCATTTTGAAGATGTTCGTCAGTTAATTGATGTCCTTGAAAAGCTTGTTGACGCTGGCAATACCGTGCTGGTCATTGAGCATAATCTCGATGTGATTAAAATGGCAGATCGCATTATAGATATGGGTCCGGAAGGCGGAGATGGTGGCGGTAGTGTCATTTGCTATGGCACTCCAGAACAAGTTGCAGCTTGCCCCGAAAGTTATACCGGACATTATTTAAGAGCGATTCTTGAACGTGATCGTGCTCGTATGGCAGCAGCACAACCTTCAGAAGTGCGTGAGGCAGAATAGGTATGTCAAAAAAGGAACGCGTCCAAAAAACGAATGCTATGCGCGAATTGGAGCGCGGAGGCGTAGCTTTTGAGGTGCGCACGTATGACGTGGAGCACGAAGATTTATCGAGCGGCGTGGGTGTCCGCATTTCTTCGATATTAGGAGAAGATCCAAACGCAGCTTTTAAGACGCTTGTAACAAAGACTGCCACCGGTGGTTATGTGGTGTGTTGTATCCCCGTTGCTGCTGAGCTCGACCTCAAAAAGGCTGCTCGGGCTGCAGGGGAGAAGTCGCTCACCATGTTGCCATTACGCGAGTTGGAAGCAGTTACAGGGTATGTGCGTGGCGGATGCTCGCCCGTGGGCATGAAACGTCTTTTTCCTACCGTTATTGACGAGACAGCTCAGCTTTTTGATGAGATTAGTATTTCGGGTGGTCGACGCGGCATTTCGCTCGATCTAAACCCTGAGGCGCTCGCCCAGTTCTTGGGGGCGATATTTGCCGATATTGAGCGAGATGAAGGGTAGCAACATGAACGAGAAAAACCCTAACGTGCCTTCAAATTCATCAGATGAGATAACAACTGAAACGTCTACTCATGCAACAACCAATACGGTTGAAGGCGTTGGCCGTTCTGCGGCGATGATGAGTGCACTTGTTATATTGAGTCGTATTACAGGATTCTTCCGTACATGGGGTCAGGCGTTTGCGCTGGGCGTTACGGTTGTTTCCAGCTGCTATACCGTTGCCAATAACTTGCCCAATCAGCTTTACGAACTGGTTATGGGTGGCATGCTCATTACTGCGTTCTTGCCGGTGTATCTTTCTGTAAAGCATCGAGCAGGACGTGAAGGAGCTAATAAATACGCTTCAAATCTTGTGTCACTCGTTGTTATTATCATGGGAGTTGTGGCACTTGTCGGTTTTGTTTTTGCTGCTCAAGTGGTGTGGACGCAATCGTTTGGTGCTACCGATGAGTTTAACTCCGATCTTGCCACGTATTTCTTCCGCTTCTTTGTTATTGAAGTCGTGCTCTATGCGCTTTCATCAATTCTTTCTGGTGTGCTCAATGCGGAGCGTGATTATCTGTGGAGTAACGCTGCTCCAATCTTTAACAACTTTGTCTGCACGGCTTCGTTTTTTGGGTATGCAGCGCTTGTAAACAGTTATCCCGATCTGGCAATTCTTTGTCTGGCAATTGGCAATCCTTTGGGCGTGGCGGTACAAGTACTTATGCAGGTGCCGGCCTTGCGAAAGCACGGTATTCACATTCGTCCCTATGTGGACCTGTCTGATCCTGCTCTTCGGGAAACGCTTTCCATTGGTATTCCGTCTCTCATTGTTACCTTTGCCTCATTTGTGACGGTATCGGTACAGACATCGAGCGCTCTATCGGTTACCGCAGCTGGCTCTTCTGTGGCGTACTATGCCCGTCTTTGGTACACCTTGCCCTATGCAATTCTCGCTATTCCCATTACTACGGCGATGTTTACCGAGCTTTCTGAGTCGGTATCGGCGGGTGATATGGATGGATATCGCAAAGGAGTTGCCATGGGAACAAGTCAGATCATGTTCTTCTTGGTGCCTTTTGCGCTCTATCTTATTGTTTTTGCTATCCCGCTTATCACGCTGCTTGCAGCAGGCGCCTTTTCTGCTGACGATATCGCTATGACAGCGCGTTATTTACAGGTCTTAGCGCTCTCGCTGCCATTCTATGGGGTGTGCACCTACCTCCAGAAGGTCTGCTCATCGTTGCGCCGTATGGGAGTTTTTGCGTGGGCGAGTGTTGTAGCGGGTGTCATTCAAGTTGCATTCTGCCTGTTTTTAACGCCAGTTTTTGGTCTTGATATGGTGGCGCTCAGCTCTCTGTTCTTCTTTATTGCGGTAGATGTTGTAACCTTCTGGAGCCTTCGACGCGATCTTGGTGGAATGGGATTATCCCACGTCTTATCTTCCTGTATACGATCCTGTGGTCTTGGATTAGTCGGAGCTTTTGTTGGCGGTGTCATTCTTTTCGCTTTGAATGGTCTTGCTCCAATTGGTGGCTCGCTCGCTCGCGCGTTTATGTATACGGTTGCAGGTGGTATACCAGCTCTTCTCGTGACCTTTGGGTTGGCGCTTGTGTTTAAGCTTCCAGAGTCAAGTATGATTCGGTCACTTTTGAGACGTATTCGCCGAAGCTAACAAAAGTTGTTCATCACGTTTCGACCTTGTTTCCCTTCTTCAATATTCCTGATTTTGCGCGGTCAAACACGCACAATAGGCTCAAAGCACCTGTAAAGATTCGTTTTATCGCGACATCTGCTGCAGGGATGCCGTGTATTCGAAGGACGGGTGTTTTGCGCCCACAGGAACCAGACATTGAAGGAGGAAGAAGATGGGCTTTAATAAAACGCTTTCTCGTAGGAACTTCGTCCAGCTACTTGGGGCTTCGGGCGCTATTGCCGCCGTTGGTCTTTCCGGTTGCGATTCCGCGAAATCCGGCTCAGGTTCAGCTTTTATGCTGGGTGGCATTGGACCCACCACTGGTGATGCTGCCATCTATGGCAAGGCTTGTCAGAACGCTGCACAAATTGCCGTTGATGAGATCAAGGAAGAGGGCGGCGACATTCAGTTTGAGCTCAACTTCCAGGATGATGCCAATGATGCTGAGAAGTCTGTAAATGCTTATAACAACCTCAAGGACTGGGGTATGCAGATTCTCGTAGGCACTACTACAACCACGCCTTGCGTTGCTGTTTCTGCTGAGACAAACGCTGACAATCTCTTCCAGCTCACTCCTTCCGCATCATCTACCGATGTTATCGGTGGTCAACCCGATGCAGAGGGCAACATTTCTACGCCGCGCAAGGATAACGTTTTCCAGATGTGCTTTACCGATCCTAACCAGGGTGCCGCTTCTGCACAGTACATTTCTGAACAGAAGCTTGGTAACGCTATTGCCATTATCTACAACATGTCTGATACCTACTCCACCGGTATTTATCAGAGTTTCAAGGCTGAGGCAGCTAATCTGGGGCTGAACATCGTTTCTGAGACTTCGTTTACTAACGACAATGCTACAGACTTCTCGGTACAGCTCAATGCTGCTAAAAATGCCAATGCAGACCTTGTCTTCCTGCCGATTTACTACACCCCGATTTCACTTATCCTGACCCAGGCAAGCAACATGGGCTTCTCTCCCAACTGGTTCGGCGTAGACGGCATGGATGGCCTGCTTACGGTTGAGGGCTTTGACACCTCTCTTGCAGAGGGTGCAATGCTGCTGACACCATTTGTTGCCACTGCTACCGATGAGGCAACCACAAGCTTTGTTAGCAAGTATGAGGATAAGTACGGCGAGACCCCTAATCAGTTCGCTGCCGATACCTATGACTGCGTCTACGCCATTCGCGACGCACTTCAGAAGGCTGGCTGCACTCCTGATCAGGATGCTTCAACCATCTGTGATGCACTCATTGAGACATTCACCTCTTCTGACTTCTCCTACACCGGCCTTACAACTGCTGGTAAGGCTGCTACATGGTCTGATACAGGCGAGATTTCTAAGCAGCCGATGGGCATGGTCATTGAGAACGGTGTCTACATGCCGCTTGATTCCTAACGTATTATTGGCTGCAGTGATCTGATCAAAGTGGGGGCCATCTTTTTGAGGTGGTCTCCGCTTTCCTCTTGAAAGGAGGGGACATGGAGATTCTTGCCAATCTTATTAACGGTATGAGCTTGGGAAGTGTGTATGCCATCATCGCACTCGGCTATACCATGGTTTATGGCATTGCGAAGATGCTGAACTTTGCCCATGGTGATGTCATCATGGTCGGTGCTTATATCTGCTTCTGCTCCGTAAGCTATCTTGGGCTGCCACCAATGCTTGGTGTGCTGCTGTCGGTGGTGGGATGCACACTGCTTGGCATCATTGTCGAACGACTTGCCTATAAGCCTCTGAGAAATGCTCCGTCGCTCAACGTTCTTATTACAGCTATTGGCGTAAGCTACTTTTTGCAGAATGCCGCTCTTCTGATAATGGGCTCTGATCCTAAGTCTTTTTCGTCAATTATTAGCCTGCCGGCAATCAATCTGTTTGATGGTAGTCTGACAATTAGTGCCACGGCTGTAATTACGATTCTTGCTTGCGTTGTCATTATGCTGGCACTGACAACATTTACCAACAAAACCAAGATGGGTAAGGCCATGCGTGCGTGCTCCGAGGATCGTGAAGCTGCGCAGCTGATGGGCATCAATGTTAATTCAACCATTTCGATGGTATTTGCTATCGGTTCTGGTCTTGCAGCTATTGCAGGCGTCCTTATGTGCTCGGCATATCCAACCCTTATGCCAACAACTGGTTCCATGCCTGGTATCAAAGCTTTTACGGCAGCTGTTTTTGGCGGCATTGGCTCTATTCCAGGAGCTGCTTTGGGCGGTATTTTGTTGGGCATCATCGAGATTTTTGCTCGCGCCTATATTGGTACGCAAGTGGCCGATGCAGTTGTTTTTGCGGTTCTAATTGTGATTTTGCTCATCAAACCTTCTGGCCTTCTGGGCAAAGTAGTTCACGAGAAGGTATAGGTGGTGAAGCAGATGAAAAAACAGCTTAAGTCGCAAACGCGGTCTACTATTGCTACATATGCCCTTGTCATTGGCGCGTTTATTCTCGTGACTGTTCTTGACAGCGTTGGCCTGATCTCCAACTCACTGCAGGGACAGCTCGTTCCAATTTGTGCATACGTCTGCTTGGCAGTTTCACTGAACCTTGTCGTAGGTGTGTCCGGTGAGCTTTCGCTTGGCCATGCTGGCTTTATGAGCGTGGGTGCTTTTACTGGTGTTGTGGCCGCTGGTGTGCTTGCTCATTCTGGTGTGGAGTCTGAGCTGCTCATTTTTGTAATCGCAGCAATTATTGGTGCGGTTGCAGCGGGCCTTATCGGATTTATTATTGGCATTCCTGTCATGCGCCTTCGTGGCGACTACCTGGCAATTGTTACCCTTGCCTTTGGTGAGATTATCAAAAACATTCTCAATATTATTTACGTGGGCGTAGATGATGCCGGCCTGCATTTCTCTACCCAGGACACAGCATCGCTTGGTATGCAGCAAGGCACAATTCTTATCAATGGTCCCAAAGGTGCTGTAGGCATCGATAAGATCTCAACATTTGTGCTTGGCGTTATCTTGGTTCTTATTACGGTGGCTGTCGTACTTAATCTCATTCACAGCCGTAGTGGTCGAGCGATTATGGCAGTCCGTGATAATCGCATTGCTGCTGAGAGTGTTGGAATTAATACCACGAAATATCGCCTGATGGCCTTCACGGTAGCTTCTGCACTTGCTGGTGCGGCTGGCGTACTGTATGCCATGAACTACTCGACTATTGTTCCATCACAGTTTGGCTTTAATCAGTCGATCTTGATTCTCGTTTATGTCGTGCTCGGTGGCATGGGCAATGTTTGGGGCTCTATTATCTCGGCTGCTTTCTTGACAGTGCTTCCCGAGATTCTTCGTCCCATCAATCAGTACCGTATGCTCATTTATGCCGTTGTGCTGATTCTTGTCATGGTTGTTCCGCACTTTGCACCGTTCCAACGTCTGATTGAGAAGATCAAGAGTCGCTTCCGTGGTGGAAACAATGAAGTTGCTGCAGCTACGGAGGGAGGCGATGGCAATGAGTAAAAAAGAACAAGCTCAAGGAAAGTCCAAGATGGTGCCATTGCCGTCGCAAGGTATCGTTCCAGAGCGTGATGTGTATACAACCCCTGCTCTTGAATGCCGCCATTTGGGAATTGATTTTGGTGGTCTTCATGCGGTTGAAGACTTCAACATCACTGTGGGTAAAACCGAGATTGCAGGTCTTATTGGGCCTAACGGCGCAGGTAAAACAACCGTTTTTAATCTGCTTACGAAGGTTTATCAGCCCACACGAGGCACCATTCTTATTGATGGGCAGGACACTGCGGGCCTTAATCCTGTGAAGGTAAATCAGCTTGGCGTGGCCCGTACGTTCCAAAATATCCGTCTCTTCTCAACACTTTCTGTTGAGGATAATGTGCGTGCTGGTTTGCATAACCAGGTGAAATGCGGAGTTATTTCCGCCATTTTCCGCTTGCCACGCCATTGGAAATGTGAGCGCGAATCACATGAACGTGCTCTCGAATTGCTCGATGTTTTCGGTATGGCAGATTACGCCAACGATATAGCCGGATCCCTCCCGTATGGTGCTCAGCGTCGTCTTGAGATCGTAAGAGCTTTAGCCACCAATCCAAAGCTTCTTCTTCTGGACGAGCCCGCAGCTGGCATGAACCCTTCAGAGACCGCCGAGCTTATGGAAAACATTCGCGCTATTCGCGATCGTTTCCAGATTGCTATTTTGCTCATTGAGCATGATATGGACCTCGTTATGAATATCTGCGAGGGTATTGCGGTGCTTAACTACGGCAAGATTATTGCCAAGGGTACCGCTGAGCAAATTCAATCGAACCCTGAGGTTATTGAGGCGTATCTCGGTGCTGGCGCTCAGACTGATAAAGCGCAGGATAAATCTGAGGGAGGCGAAAACGCATGAGCATGCTCCATGTAAAGAATCTCAACGTCTCCTATGGTGCAATCCGTGCGGTTAAAGGTATTTCCTTTGACGTTGAAGAGGGCGAGATTGTCACGCTTATTGGCGCTAATGGCGCTGGCAAAACAACCACGCTTAATACTATTGCAGGTCTCTTACGTCCGCTTGCCTATAGTCAGATTTCATTTGAGGGAGAGAGCTTAATCGGCGTCCCCGCGCATGAGATTGTACGTCGCGGCATTGCGTTGTGCCCTGAGGGTAGACGCGTCTTTACCGAGATGAGTGTTCAAGACAACCTTGCTATGGGAGCGTTTACCCGTCCTGACGAAGAGGCTGCAGAGACAATTGAGCGCGTATACGAGAGTTTTCCTCGTTTGCTAGAGCGTCGCAATCAAAGTGCTGGCACCTTGTCTGGTGGCGAGCAACAAATGTTGGCTATGGGGCGTGCATTGATGTCCAAGCCACGGTTGCTCATGCTCGATGAGCCTTCTATGGGCTTGGCACCCATTCTGGTCCAAGAGATTTTTGACATTATCGATAAGCTCCATGCGCAAGGTACCACTATCTTGCTGATTGAGCAAAACGCTCAGATGGCGCTTTCCATTGCTGATCGTGCCTATGTACTTGAGACGGGAAATATTTCCATGTCTGGAGATGCAGATGAGCTCGCGCATGACCCGCGCGTTCGTGAGGCATACCTCGGCGGATAAAGTCTTTTATTCGTTGCTCTGGCGCGCCCCACTTTACTGTGCTAAAGTGGGGCGCGTTGCTTTAGATTATTTTCTGTCTTTTGGCAGTTGTTTTTGCATGGGAGGGGAAAGCTGTGAGAGCAGGTACACCTCGAGGTCTTCGCGACATTCTTGGAGATGAAGCACTTCTCCGCGAGCGTATTTCCATGACAGTTCGTAAGACATTTTCTGATCATGGCTATTTGCCAGTAGAAACACCACTGCTCGAAGACTGGGATGTTATGCATCGTGCGGGCAGGATTAAAGGGTCGCCATTCCGCTTGTTCGACTCTGATGGTCAGCTGCTTATGCTTCGTCCTGACCTTACGATGCCCATTGCTCGTTTAGCTGCGACGCGTTTGGGCAACAGTGATGGGCCACTCAGATTACGGTATGAGGCCCCTGTCGTACGTGAGCAGGACTCCCTCAAAGGTCAACCTCGTCAATTTACGCAGATTGGTGTTGAGTTAATCGGTGGCGATGGTTGTGCTAGTGAGGTAGAAGTTGTTGCACTGCTCGCCGAGACGCTGGAAACTCTCGAAGTTGGCGCCTGGCGTATTGTATGCGGTTCGGTAGCTCCCATCTCTGCTGCACTGGAAGCATGTGCTCCTTCCGCTGAGTTTCGTGAGCAGGCCGAAGAATTTGTCCACGCATCAGATTTAGTGGGGCTCGATGAGCTTATCGCTGAAGCTGGACTTACCGGACCTTGTGCGCGCGCTCTTGGACGAATCCCTCGTGTGGGGGGTGGAGTAGAAGCCCTAGATGAGGTGGACGCATTACTTGCGGCCGTGGATGTGCCAGTGGAGAAACGCGGCGTTGACGAACTGCGCGCGCTCGCATCATCGCTTGTAGGCACGCCGGCAGAAGATAGAATCCTGTTCGACTTTTCTATCGTGAACTCATTCGATTACTACACGGGCTTGATCTTTAAGGCATATTGCGACGGTGTAGCTGCGTCATTGGCTTCCGGTGGTCGTTATGATTCGTTGCTCAAAAACTTTGGTATGAGCAACACTGCTGCTTGCGGCTTCGCTTTATCGCTTGAGCGTCTGCAGGAGGTGTTGGGTTCGGCGGGTTCTTCTGGCATTGCGACCATTGGTGCGCGAGTGGGCGAGCGTCCACTTCGTATTGCTATTCCAAAAGGATCGTTGTTTGGCGATACGGTTTCTGTCCTTGAAGCTGCAGGACTTCCCACTGCAGAGCTCAAAGATGTGGGTAGAAAACTCACAGTTACCGCAGGTGATGTTGAATACATCATTGTAAGAGCTCAAGATGCACCGGCATTTGTTGGATTTGGTGGCGCCGATTGCGGTATTTGCGGTTTTGACTCGCTTGTAGAAGCCGAGTTAGATCTGCTGCAGCTTGTAGATTTAGGCTTTGGCGCCTGTCGATTTATTGTGGCAGAGCCGCGCTCAGCAGCAGGAGCCGCTGAGAAAGCCTATGCCTGGCGCGGTACGGTGCGCGTGGCAACAAAGTATCCGCGCATAACCCAAGCGTATTACGATCGCATTGGTCAGCAGGTAGATATTATCCAGTTGCATGGCAACATTGAGCTTGGTCCTCTTGTTGGAATGACAGATCGCATTGTAGATATCACGGCAACAGGCACAACGTTGCGTGAGAATGACCTTGTTATTGTTGATGATGTTATGAGCTGTACGGCACGTTTCTTTGCTGGTCCGGCGGCGTTTCGATGTGATAAACGCATCCGCGATCTGTCAAAGCGTTTGGCCGAGGTTGTAGAGGGGAGTAATGCCTCATGAGAAAGGTTGTACTTGAAGGAGGACGTTGTCTTACCAGGGATGATCTCAACCGTTCTGGAGCCTTACCAGCTGAGGTTATTGCTTCTGCCGAAGCTATTGTGAATGAAGTTCGTGCTCGTGGTGACGAAGCAGTGCGCGAATATTGCATGCGCTTTGACGGTGCCTGTCCAGCGAGTTTTCGGGTGCCAAACGAACTTGTTCAAGGAGCACTTGAGCTGGTTGATCCTTCATTTTTACAGGCGCTCACGCGTGCACGAGACCATATTCGCGATTTCCATGAGCGGGAACGCGAACAATCGTGGTTTACGACACGTTCTGATGGAACCTTGTTAGGTGTTCAGGTAACGCCTGTTGCTTCGGCTGCCGTGTATGTGCCCGGCGGACGTGCACAATATCCCTCCACGGTGCTCATGGATACTATTCCTGCCAAAGTTGCTGGTGTGAAACGCGTTGTTATGCTCACGCCTCCGCAACATGACGGCACGCTTTCTGCGTATACCTTAGCGGCGGCAGCGCTTGCTGGGGTTGACGAGGTCTATGCCGTAGGTGGTGCTCAGGCAATAGGTGCTGCTGCCTATGGAACCGAATCTATTCCAGCGGTCGATAAGATCGTTGGACCTGGCAATGCCTACGTGGCAGCTGCAAAGCGCTATGTCTCGGGCGACGTGGGCATCGACATGGTGGCAGGGCCTTCTGAGGTATGTGTGCTGGCCGACGCTACTGCAGATCCTGTGGTGGTTGCCGCT
>OGQD01001104.1_pt1 | contig 18427 bp, 22 predicted proteins | sample 1553091 | NCBI WGS metagenome assembly OGQD01 (sample SAMEA2580290, study PRJEB22360) | human gut metagenome | biome: human gut; feature: human-associated habitat; material: faeces | place: Denmark | collected 2008/2010
ATTTGGAAACCTACCGTAGTAATACGATAAGGCGCTGGGTGCTTAGCCTACTTAAGACCGTCCGCAAATTCTTCGGGGAAGCGATTGTAGTAACACAAGAGGTTGACGACATCATCCAGTCGCCCATTGTGAAAGAAAGTATCATCAATAACTCCGACTGTAAAATCCTGCTTGACCAACGCAAGTATATGAACAAGTTTGATGACATACAGGCGATGCTCGGACTTACGGACAAAGAGAAAGGGCAGGTACTTTCCATCAATATGAACAACGATGCGAGCCGACTTTACAAAGAGGTTTGGATTGGCTTAGGTGGTACGCACTCGGCAGTCTATGCCACCGAAGTTAGTTTGGAGGAATACCTCGCTTACACGACCGAAGAAACTGAGAAAATGGAAGTGATGCAGCTTGCTGCTGAACTGGACGGCAATGTGGAACTCGCCATTAAGCATATCGCAATGCAAAGGCGGGACAATTCAAATCAATAGTCATTAACAATTTAAAAATTCAGAAACAATGAAAAAAGTATTGTATCTGGTGTGTACGGCACTGATGCTTGCCGTAGCACCGTCAGCAAAAGCCCAGTGGGTTGTAACCGACCCCGCTAATTTGGCTTCGGGCATTATCAACTCTGCAAACGAAATCGTGCAGACTTCTTCCACCGTGAGTAACGTGATAAAAAACTTTAACGAAGTGAAGAAAGTGTACGACCAGGGCAAGGAATATTATGACAAGCTGAAGGCTATCAACAACCTTGTGAAAGATGCCCGTAAGGTGCAGCAAACGGTTTTGTTGGTGGGCGATGTTTCCGAAATGTATGTGCAAAATTTCGGTAAGATGATGAACGATCCAAATTTCACACCGCAGGAACTGACCGCTATCGGCAACGGTTATTCGGCTCTGCTCAATGAAAGTACCGAACTGCTGAAAGAATTGAAGCAGATTATAACCTCATCAAGCCTTTCGCTGAATGACAAAGAGCGTATGGATGTGATTGACCGTGTGTACAAAGAGGTTAAGGATTACCACAGCCTTGTACGCTACTATACCAATAAGAACATTTCTGTAAGCTACCTAAGAGCGAAAAAGAAAAACGATGCCCAAAGAGTGCTTGAACTCTACGGAACTGCTAACCAAAAATACTGGTAAACTATGGAATGGGATAATCTTCACGAACTCCTGCGGTCGCTTTATGATGATATGATGCCGCTTGCAGGCGATATGGCGGCAGTAGCTAAGGGTTTGGCGGGATTGGGAGCATTGTTCTATGTGGCATTAAAGGTTTGGCAGGCTTTAAGCCGTGCCGAACCTATTGATATGTTCCCTTTACTGCGCCCGTTCGCTTTAGGGCTTTGCATTATGTTCTTTCCGACCATTGTTTTGGGAACCATCAATGCGGTATTAAGCCCGGTGGTAGTAGGAACCCACCAAATACTCGAAGACCAGGTGCTTGACCTGAACAAGCTGCAACAGCAGAAAGACCAGTTGGAATACGAGGCAATGGTAAGGAACCCCGAAACCGCCTATATGGTATCAGACGAAGAGTTTGACAAAAAACTGGACGAACTGGGATGGTCGCCCTCCGACAGTGGTACAATGGCGGGTATGTATATGGACAGGCAAGCCTACAAGATAGAGAAAGCCATAAAGGATTGGTTTCGCAATCTATTGGAAATACTCTTTCAGGCGGCGGCTTTGGTCATTGATACCATACGAACGTTTTTCCTGATAGTCCTCTCCATACTCGGACCAATAGCCTTTGCTATTTCCGTATGGGACGGATTTCAGTCTACGCTCACGCAATGGCTCACGAGGTACGTCAGCGTTTACCTGTGGCTTCCCGTTTCGGATTTGTTCAGCTCAATGTTGGCAAGAATACAATCCCTCATTTTAGAACGGGATATAGCAATGCTTGCCGACCCCACCTATATACCTGATACGAGCAATACCGTGTACATCATTTTTATGATTATCGGCATCATCGGGTACTTCACTATCCCGACAGTAACAGGTTGGGTAATCCAAGCCGGAGGCGCAGGAAACTTTACCCGCAATGTAAACTCCACAGCAATGAAAGCCGGAAACATCGCCGGAGCAGGCGCAGGCTCAACAGTTGGAAACATCGGCGGTAAACTGATGAATAAATAATCATTAATCATTCTAAAAAATGGAATTTAAAACGCTAAGAAATATCGAAAACAGCTTTAGGCAGATAAGATTATATGCCATTGTGTTTGCGGTTCTCTGCATTAGCGTGGTAGGTTACGCCGTATGGCGTTCCTACCGCTTTGCAGAAGAACAACGCCAAAAAATCTATGTACTGGATAACGGCAAATCCCTGATGCTTGCCTTGTCGCAGGATGCGAGCATCAACCGCCCGGTTGAAGCAAGGGAACACGTCAGGAGATTTCACGAACTGTTCTTTACGCTTGCACCCGACAAGAACGCTATCGAAAGCAATATGAAACGTGCGTTCAACCTTGCCGATAAAAGTGCTTTTGATTACTACAAAGACTTGTCGGAAAAGGGTTATTACAGCCGTATCATTTCGGGGAACGTACAGCAACGCATAGAGGTGGATAGTGTCGTGTGCAACTTCGACAACTACCCGTATGCAGTGCGTACCTATGCCAAACAGTTCATTATCCGGTCAAGCAACGTAACCAGGCGCAACTTGATTACTTCCTGCTATCTCGTCAACTCCGTTCGTTCCGACAACAATCCGCAGGGCTTCAATATTGAAAAATTTGCAGTCGTGGAAAATAAGGATATAGAGGTTATCGAACGCTAAAAAAACAATCTTATGGAAGCATTATCAGATTTAAGCACGTTCGCAAAAATCCTTACCGATAAAGGATATAATGGGTATTTCCATACGCAGGGTTCGTATGCCGGAAAGCTGAAAGACAGTATCAGCGAATACCTCGAAAGCTGCCAAAAAGGGGCAGATACTTTGCCTAAGCAGGACTTACTGCTGACAGGCTACCTGCAATGGTCTGGCGATGACAAGCCCCGTGTAGAATGCAGTATGTGGGTAAAGTACCTGAATGGCAAATTCTCATTGAGCCGTATGGAGGTAGCGAAGAAAGACGGCTTTGGGCAATTACTCAAAAAATCGGAACTGGCAAACCTGTCCGTAATGTCCGCACCCAAATTAACGGAAGCGGTCGCACTGGTTAACGATGCGCCGAAGCAACAGGCGGGTAAAAGTCCTAAGCGTTTCAAGCTGTAACACCGAAATAGTAAGGCTATGAAAAAATTAAGAGCAAATATGGACAGGTACTTTGACAAGCAGGACGAACGTTGGCGGGCGTTGCCCTTGCGCAAACAGCACCAATATACGCTGTACTTCTTTGTGGGTTATCTGCTGCTTACCGTAGCGGTCATTGGCAAAGTGATGTACGATACCTCAAAGTCCGGTAACGGTATGGTCATAGAGCATATCGAAAACCCTGTCCTTAAAAGTAAAAACCCTGCAAGGTTGCAGGATAGTGTATCAACAATTTTAAAAAATCAGATTTATGAAAGAAAATGAAAAAAGGGTCAGCTTTCTCGTTGAGGGAGAAGACCAAAACGGAGCATCAAATCTGCCGGATAATAAAAAGAGCAATAAGGATAAGCTCAAAAAGCCAATCATTTTCCTTTTGATGGGCGTGGTATTTCTCGGCTGTATGTACCTCATATTTAAACCGTCTAAAGATAAAAAGGCAGTTGAAAATATCGGGCTGAATGATGCTGTACCGCAGGCTACCGGAGCAGGGATGCCCGATGATAAAAGCAAGGCGTATGAGCAGGAAATGCTCGAACGCAAAGAGCAGGAAAAGCGCAATGCACTGACCACGCTTTCTGATTATTGGAATACTGAAGATACTGCATCTGCTGACAATGAAGAAAGTTTACCTGAAGAAGATGAAGAAAGCAACGGCTTTGGGGGTGGTGGCAGAAAATCGGGACGAAACGGAAATTCTGTATTGAACAGTTACCGTAATGCACAAAGCACGTTGGGTTCATTTTATCAGGACAACAATTCGGAAACAATGGAATTGCGTAAGCAAGTGGACGAACTAAAAGCAAAGTTGTCGGAAAAAGATGTGCCACCTGTGGCCACCGTTGACGACCAACTCAAATTAATGGAGAAATCCTATGAAATGGCAGCAAAGTATCTTCCGCAAAATGCCAATACCGGAAATGCTGCTCCTGCCAATGGTGCAACTACTGGGGCTGCGGGTGCTAACCAAAAAGAGCAATTTGTATCGTTCACACCAACAAGAAAGAACATTGTATCAGCCTTGTACCGTGAACCGTCAGACAGTGCCTTTGCAGCCGATTGGAGCCAAACAAAAAACCGTGGGTTTTATACCGCAGGTTCAATTGAACAGGCGGTACAGCCTAAAAACAGCATCAAAGCCTGTGTACACGAAGCCCAAACGGTAGTTGGCGAAACAGGTGTGCGTTTACGCCTGTTAGAGCCTGCTAAAACTCCGCAGCGTACCATCCCCAAAGGAACGATTGTAACGGCTAATGCAAAATTTCAGAATGGCAGGTTGCAATTAAAAGTTACCTCCGTAGAACTGGAGGGCAACATCATCCCGGTAGATATTACCATTTACGATTTGGACGGGCAACAAGGTTTGTACGTTCCGTATTCGCCGGAAATGAATGCCCTTACTGAAATGGCGGGCAATATGAGCCAGACCGGAGGAACAAGCGTAATGCTCACGCAGAATGCCGGACAGCAGGTGGCGGCTGACCTTAGCCGTGGCGTGGTACAGGGTATTTCGGGCTATTTCGCCAAGAAAGTAAGAACGCCAAAGGTTACGCTGAAAGCAGGCTATCAGGTCTTCCTTGTATCTAAAAAATAATGTTGAACTCAAATAAATAAAACAATGAAAAATCATTTAAAAACCTTTTGGGCTATTGCTCTGATACTCGGCTTTGCCGTAACAACTTATGCACAGGATAGTGCAACTGCAAAAACACCGCTTGCATTGGGCAAGATAGAACCGTACCGTATGGAAGTTACCTACGATAAAACGTCGCACCTAATTTTCCCGACCGCCATTCGTTACGTGGATTTGGGCAGCGAATACCTGATTGCGGGGAAAGCCGAAGATGCCGAAAACGTTTTGCGTGTAAAAGCATCAGTAAGGGACTTTGAGCCTGAAACGAATTTCTCCGTTATCACGAATGACGGGCGTTTTTACAGCTTCAACGTGTATTACAGCTCCTACCCGGAGGCATTGAGCTACGACCTGCTCACAATGCAAAAAGCGGTGGATAAAGCCAACGGTAACGACGTGCTTTTCGAGGAACTGGGCAACAATTCGCCCTCACTGGCAGGCTTGTTACTGGAAACCATTTACAAGAAAGACAAGCGCATTGTAAAGCATATCGGGGCTAAAAGTTTCGGCATTCAGTTTATCCTGAAAGGGATTTACATACACAACGGCAAATACTATTTCCATACGGAATTGAGAAACCGTACCAATGTGCCTTTCGAGATTGATTTTATCAATTTCAAAGTGGTGGATAAGAAAGTAGCCAAACGCACCGTAGTCCAGGAACGCCCTTTAACTCCGTTGAGAACTTACAAGCCATTGGACGGCATTGCCGGAAAATCGACCGAACAAAACGTGTTCCTGTTAGACCAGTTTACCATTGCCGATGACAAGGTGTTGCTGATTGAGATTTTCGAGAAGAACGGCGGCAGGCATCAAACATTGCAGGTCGAAAATTCCGATTTAATCAAAGCCCGTTTGATTGACGATATGCACCTGAAATTTTAATAACCCTTTAAAGCAAGAATATGAAAAAGTATATCTATACCGTGCTGTTTGTCCTGATAGGCATCACGGCTGCACAGGCACAAAGGATGCTGCCGAAGCAGAAGGGATTGGAAATAAGTGCAGGTGTATTGTCCAATGATAAGATTGGCAATGATTACTACATCAGCGCAGCAATGACCATAAACGGTAAAAATGGTAATTACCAGCTTTGGGCGTTGGAATATACCCACCAGTACCACGATTACAAAGACCTGCGCATACCGCAGGAAACCTATTCCACAGAGGGCGGTTACAGCTTCTTTTTGTTGGGAGATGCCCGTAAGAACATTACGCTGAATTTCGCCGTAACGGGCGTGGTCGGTTACGAAGCCATCAACCGGGGCGAAGCGATGCTGTACGACGGTGCGAAAATATTGAGCGAAGATAATTTTATCTACGGAGCAGGCGGTCGCCTCATTTTTGAAACCTACCTGTCCGACCGTTTTGTATTAGTCCTACAAGGGCGTACAAAAGTTTTGTGGGGGACGGATCTGGAACAGTTCCGTCCATCCGCAGGTGTGGGATTAAAGTTTAACTTTTAAAACGTAAAACAATGATAGCAATATTCAATAAATTCAGAATAGGATTACTGCCGATATACGTATTGCTGGCAATCCTCACAGCTTCGGTTTCTTTGGTATCTTGTAGCAAAGATGATGAACTTGAAATACAGAACGATTTTCCTTTCGAGGTAAACGTGATGCCAGTACCCAAAGATGTTGCCAACGGACAGACCGTAGAAATACGTATTACCATACAGCGTACAGGCAATTACAGCAACACGCAATATTTTCTCCGTTACTTCCAGTTTGATGGACAGGGAACATTGCAATACTACAATGAACCGCCGTATCAGCCCAATGACCTGTATCAATTACCAACGGAGCAGTTCAGGTTGTATTACACTTCAACATCTGCCGTATCACAGTCCTTTGATGTTTGGATTTCGGACAGTTTCGGGAATGAAAAGCAGATAACTTTTCAATTTAACAGTAGCGATTAAAAGTAGTATGTCGTTTCATAAAAACGGCTTATCTGATTGGTAAGCCGTTTTCGCATTATGTACACGTCGTTTAGAGGGTGAAACAAATATTTTTCGTAAATTCAAACAGTGGAAATAAAGTGTTTTTGTTATGGTCGCATCATTGGTTATAGGTATCATATTTTTGGTTGCAGGCTTGGGACTTCGTTACTGGATTAACCGGAGAAAGTTTTACAGGCGCAGCCCTATGGGAGCAGAGGGTTTCTCATCTTATGAAAGTTCGGTTTTCATTAAATTGATTGAAAGGGTTGGTAAATGGATAGCTTACGCACTGATTATTTTCGGGCTGTTATCGCTGTGGGTTTACTCCCGTGAGAAAAAGGAAAAATCATCCCCGAACACAGAAATACAAAATCCACGATAGTGATGGTTGATTTTCTGTAAACAAATAAAACGACAATAATAAATGAACACAATTTTCCTGACACCATATACATTAATTGAGAACACGGACTATCCAACTGATACCAAAATTGTTATTAGAGCATCGGACTTTGAAAATGTGTTATTTCAAGATGGAAGAATAACATTTAGCTTCATTAACTGTCGTTTTAAAAAATTAGAAATTGAGAACAGTGATACAATTGAGTTTAAAGATATAAGCATTCAGTTTATTGGCTGTTATATAGAAGAAATTACGGTTGAAAATATCATAACAACAAATCTTTCAATCTTCTTTGGAAGTTCAATACTACAAGGACGGATTAAAAACAGCAACTTATTAAGTGTAACAGTTAATAATTGCTTTTTGAACAATTCATTATTTCTACTTGACTTAAAGATAGCTGTAGTGTCATTTACCGAAGAAAATATATATCCCGTCAGGTGGAAGAGGCTACTTAAATCAGTCAATACTACACTTGAAAATTTACTTTTGGAAAAACAGTCATTTTATATTTATGACTGCAAAGAAATAGTATTCAATTTCAATGAAAATTCAACCGATAAGATTGGACTTTACAAAAGACCACATTCTAATAATATCGAAAATAAAATTGGCTACTTTCCGAGCGAAGCAGAAAAGAAAAATTTTAAGGTCAGTTTAAATATTCAATATTCTGCGGATAAAGAACATAAATTGACAAAAGTTATTAATGCTAAACTATTAGCATTATCTATGAGTGGATATTCAACCGGAGAGGTATTAGTTGAAAATTGCAAAATAGATAGTTGGTATATCAGAAACTTTTCTGCACAGTTAGGCAGTAATTTTTATGATATAAAACCATTCAGAAAAGAAACGGAAGAAACCAAATTAGAGATACATAAATCCAATCTTGATAAAGTTTGGTTTGACAACGTATCATTTGATGGATATTCAACTATATCTCTATACAGAAATAAATTTGGGCAAACTACATTAACTGCCTGTGATTTTCCAACCACGTACAAAGGATTTGACAAAATACAGACTATTGAAAACATTCATTATCCAGATAAAAAGGATAATAATTATTTCAAGACACGATATGAAATTTTTGTTCAATTTAAAAAACAACTTGAAGCATCAGGAAACTTCTACGAAGCTCAAAAATTTCAAGCTATATCTAACGAAGCCCTTAAAAACATTGAGAATTTGCCATATTGGGATAGACTAATATTAAAAGTTAACAGCCTATCAAACAATCACGGATTATCAATAAAAGAACCGTTTATTGCAACAATAGCGATTTCAGTTGTCTTTTACGTTTTGTATTTATGGAGCTTGGGAAGAATTTTTAATTGCAGTGATGTTGATTGGAATTTAGTTGGTTATTACTTCTCATTTTTGGACATAACACATAGGTCAGACTTTTTGGTTAACAAAACTGAACTCAATGGTTTTTCTCTGACTATTGACTATTTTAATAAAATCCTTGTTGGATTTTTAATCTACCAATTCATTGCTGCTTTCAGAAAGTACGGAAAAAGTAAAGTCTAAGTTTACAGCAAATTTTAGGAACATAATAATTGCAATGACGGTATTGAAAAAATCGGATAGCTCGAAAGGTTATCCTTTTTTATTGCGTAAACCGCCAAACACTGCCTCTCAAAGCCAAACCCTGCAACATTCCCTATCACTACTACAAGCCTTTATAAATTCGACTTCCACAGAAAAAATGAGCAGATTATGGAAGTTATCGCAATACAAAAGTCCGCATTGGACGGAATGAATAATGGGCTACGGGAACTTTTGGAACTGACCGAAAATGCCACGAGAAAATACACGCCTATTTTCAAAGAAGAGAAGTGGCTCGATAACCAAGAAGTATGTTTGATGATGAACATAACCAAACGGACTTTGCAGATCTACAAGGACAAAGGCTTATTGCCCTATTCCCGACTAAACCGTAAGAATTATTATAAACGCTCGGACGTGCAGGCTTTGCTCGAAGCCGGACAGCCGTACAATACTACCGAAAATGGATTTATTCACGAATGACAATGAAGAAATCATTGTCCATCAGGAAATGATAACGCAACTAAGAAACCGTATCGAAAGCATATTGAAAAACTACCGCCCTGTAATGAACGGCGAAATATACCTTTCGGGCGAAGATGTGTGTAAGTTGCTCCATATCAGCAAACGGACTTTACAGCAATATCGTGATGATAATATCCTGCCGTATATACAAATAGGCGGTAAGATTATTTACAAGGAAAGCGATATTCTGACAATACTGGAACAGAATTATATTTCACATAAAGCAGTTTTACCGTAACCTTTTTGTATTATATGCTATCAAAAAGGAAAGAGTTCAGTATCTTTGTTATCGAAAATATAGAAAATACTTAAAGTGTTTTTGCTTTAAGTCCCACATTGAAAACTGGTAATTTTTAAGACAACGGGACAGATAAGTAGGAACGCTCACGTCATAGGCGTGGGCGCTCGCTTATTCGTTGTCGGGTATACCAGTGCCTCAATGTCGGTAAGTGTAGTTTGCCTGCGCCTTCTTTTTTGTGCGGGGCTACATCAACACAAAAAAGGTATGATATGGAAACTGGTACAGCACAACAAAGAATTACTCTTGCCTTTATCAATGATAACAGTCCGATTTTGGATTTGACCTGTGATAACCTCGTTGCTTCAGGGCTTGAAGTATTATTTCGTTCGGAAAACATTGAAGACGGATTATCTCAATTATCAGCATTAAAAGAGCTTCCCAAAGTTTGTATTATAGACCTTGATTTTTACAACAAGAATGTGCTTGAGCAGCTTCAAAAATTAAGAACGCAATATCCAACCATTAAGCTGATTGCCCATAGCGATATTGATACAGAAAAAACAGTAAAATCTCTTTTAGAGATTGGTTTTGCAGGTTATCTGCTTATTGGCAGCGATGCAGATGATTTTAGAAAAGCCATTGAAGTAGCGACCAAGTAACTATTAGCAATCATTTTCGTATCCGAATTTCAATGATAAATTTTATTAAATTTCATATATAATACCGAAAATCTTATTATTATCTAATGTAATTGTCATTTGTTCATATTTAAGATTGAACTTACTTCCTTTGTCAACTGAAGAAGGAAAATATTTTACACCAATAGTGACATTGGGCAAATTAAAATTCCAAGATGACCTAATTTTAAAATCTTTGCCGCATAATTCTTGTTCGGAAGAACTAAGGTATTCTTTGAATTTTGAAATTCCTTCGACTTCAAAAATGGTTTTCCAATTCTTACGTTTCTCAAAAATTATTTGTTCGTCAAGATGTTTCAGAATATTACTTTCATCGGAGCTATTACAAGCATTTATAAAATCACGGATGATTTTTCGAGGTAGCTTTTGAATTTCTCTGATTTCTTTCTTTTTGTTTTCAAGATATATGTTAAAATCGTTTTCTACAACATCAGATATTTTGTAAAATCCCCATTGGAAAGCCTCTTGAGGAGATTTGTAAAGTTTATCTTTTAAAATTTCAGCATTGCCATCCTCATTTTTTGTTTTGAAGTCATCTAACAACAAAAAACCTTTTTCATCGGTGGTTTTGTTAATGCCATCCACAATATTAATAAAGTAATATTCCTCTTTGTCTTCAAATAAAACTTTGATTTTAGGGCTGAATTTTTCAGGTTTGCTTGCTGAGGTTTTTACAAGATATTTCGTTTCATTTAATGGATTTTCAATCTGTCTTCCCCAACCATCAGTCGATAATTCAGACTGGTATCTCATTATTTGAATTCTTATTTCTTTTCGCCCTTTTTCAAGGTTTTTAGTAAATTCATATCCTGGGAAACTATTGAGAATTGCTGTATCCAATTCCCATTCTTCATAATCGCTCGTGAAATTTATTTGATAACTAAATTCATATTCTCGTATGTAAATTGGAAATTGAAATTTGTTTTCGATAATTTTTTGTTCTATTAAATTAATATCAGGCTTTCTGTTTACTGTTATTGAAATTTCAGTTTCTATCATTACTTTGATTTAGCGATTTGTAATTGTTGACAAATTTCAAATTTAATCAATTAGAAATTGTTTGATAGCTTACAAAAAAAACAAAAGACAAAATTAACCAAGCGACGTTCTTTTGCTTCTTTTCTTTGGTCGCTGTGTGGAAAGAAAAGAAGTCATTACAAAACAAATAATGGGATACTGAATATCCCACACAATAATATCGTAACCTATTTTGATAAAATGTAAAATGGGGAAAGTGCAGAGCGGTTGCATTTTGACAAAGGGGTTACACCTATTCAATGCAAAAAGACTGTTCCGACCATCGGAAGGATCTGTCTTTTTGCCGCCCGACTTTTCGGGTCAGGCGGTTTGTTAATTTTTCGGGTTATTTAACCCTACTTTTAAAGCTAATAATTTCTCGTGTATATCTGCCCAATATGCCTGTCTTTCCTTATCGCTTTCAACGGGTGGGTTATGCTGATATTCTTTGTACCACCCAGTTTGCCAAATACCTTTTTTGAGGTCAGTAACTTCAATCCAATTTCCGTTTTTATCTCTGATTTTCATTGTGCTGAATTTTTCTGATTAAGCAATTAACTTGATTAATGAAAACTCTTCCGTCCAAAATTCTTCGCTCGTATGCTTTCCGTATGCTGTATAGTAGCCTGTACCGTTTGCCCGCAATACAAGCCTGAAACAATCCAGTCGGTTTTCAGGAACGGTAAACGTTTCCTGCTCTTGCTCGTCAAGCTCCACGAATACCCATTCCTTACCGTTTAGCATTTCTTCAATGTTCGGGTTATCGTCTTCGCCTGTACTGTAAAAATCTACTGCCGTATCATAGTAGTTCATTGAGCAGAAATAAGAATTGCCCTCTAACGGCTTAACCAGTGCAAGCCGTTTTTCCTGTTCTTTTTTCCATTCTTCGGATAGGTGGATAATTGCAAACCCGCAATTATCCCATTCGCTGTTAGTATTGGCTTTAACCAAAATATGTGCTGTCGCTTTATCTGATAGTTTCATCGTTCTAAATTTTAATGGTGTTTAATTGATTTTCGCTTTTACGCTCTAACAAAGTGTCGAGTATTTCCCATTCGCTGTCGTACTCCTTGCCCTCAAAATGGTACGTGTCTGTGTCCTCGTCTAATTCATAGCTGCAAAAGTCCTGACTATCTAAGCAGGTGTTTGTTAGTATGCCGTCTTCAAATATTGCCTGACCATATACTAAGCATCCTAATTCCTCATAGTCCTGTGTGAAATTCACTTTGAAATGTTCGGCTATCTGCTTAACGGCATCCGTATTTGGCGACCATTTTGTTTCATACTGGAATACACCCGCACTTTCATTGTCCTGACTGATATTGTAGAAATAATCTCCGTGCGTGTCCTGTACGAAATGGGGTAAATGCCCGCAGTTGTCTTTCTGTTCCTGTTCAGCCATTGATTTGAATAGCTGTGTTATCTGCTCTATTGCTTCGGCTGTTCCCTCAAAAACAACCCAGTTGTTGCACCAATTAGCCATAATTATTTATCGTTTAAGGTTATCTGTAAAAATTTGTCGTTCCCGAAAAGCAGGTGTATCGCCTGTTTTAATTGCGGGTCGCATTGTGCATCCTCTGTATATTCAATCAGGCAGTGGATAGCGAAAATTGAATTGTGTCCGTCAAAAAAATGGTCTGTAAACCAGTTCGGGCGTTTCCAAAGTGGTTCATTCTTGTCTATGCCTTTTTGTGCATTCTGCACAAGCCTGTACCAAAATTCAGCGGTAAAAAATCCCTTTTGATACCAACCCTCACGAAAGGCGGTTTCATTTTGCAGGAAGTAGTCGCATTGCGTTTTTATAGCGTTTTGCAGGTTCTCCAGTTCTGCGGGAAACAATTTGCACAACAAGCCCGCTTTATCGAGGTTGTCCATTTTATCTAATGCTTTCATATCTTTTGTTTTTAGTAGGCGACCACCTTTGCAGGCAGTCGCCTTTGATGATTAATTGAAGTTGAAAATCTCTGCTCCTGAATAGGCAAAGTCTGTACACAGTTCAAAGGCTTTTTGTGTCTTTAGCTGTGCTGTACCGCCCATTACAATAGATTGTAGTTTGGCTTCGCCATCCCTGTAATTGCGTACATTCTGAAAGTAGCCTGTAACGGCATTATAAGCCCCGAACAATGTGCCTTTGGTAGTTTCCATTTGTTGAGTGTCGCTTATCATAGCGTACTGAAAGGCATCATCTACGGTGTTTCTGAACACGGTGGAAACCTCATCTTCCGCACCTTTTTTCAGCAGGTCAAGCGTTTCTTTGTTCGGGCATAGTGCCAACTGGATTAACTTTCTTACTTCACGGTCTGTTACTCGTACTTTTGTCCACTGGTTAAAAATGCCCTCTAATTGGTTGCTCAAAGTATTGGCAAGTCCCATAATCTTATGGGCGTTCTCGATACGTTGTTTTGCTCCTGACGTATGTTTGATACGCACTACATTGGTCATACTCCGCAATGATGCGTTAAGGGTGTTTTGGCATACGATACGGATAGGGGTAAATGCTGCGGTAATACTTCCGCTACCGTCGTGGCTTGTGGTTAAGAAGATGTACTTTTCTGTAACATCGTCGCCTTTGCCTACTCGGATATAGTCGGGCAGCTTGGCAGTAATAAAAATGCGTTCCCCGTTGCCCAATGCTCCTGCGGTTTCGTACAATATCCCATCGCCTCCGCCTACAATAGCATCAAAGAAATTGAACGCCTCACGGTTTTGTACGATATGGTAGTCTTTACCTACTACGCCTAACGGTCTATTAGTGTCTGTGCGGAGTGTTGCGAAACTGTTAGGTACTAAAATGTCATTAGCTTCAATTAGTTCTCCGCTGTCGCCTATGTTCATTGTTCTGCCCTGTGTAAACAGTGGGGATTTGATAACCTCGTAATCTAAACCTGCGTGTACGATTGCTTCCTCGCTTGTTGGGTACTGCTCTACGATTTGCCCCAAACCGTGCCACGCTTTTTGCTGAACGCTGAAGAATGAATGACGTCCTGTTTGCTCGTTGAAATTGATGTTGTGTGCCATAATGCTAAATTTTTGATGTTTGAAAAAATGTTATTTGCTTACTCGCTTTTCTCGTTTCCCGTTTCCCGTTGTGGTTTGCTCCGCTTCGCTTCGCATAAATTTTTCCAAAAGAAAAACCGGAAAAAAGAAAGCAGATAATCCAAGCGGGCAATAGCGTAAAACCGAAAGGAAACGGAATAAGTCCCAGAGGGTGGCAAGGCAACACACAGCAACTCGGCGAAGCCAACATTTTGCCTTGCCATTATGCCGTAGTCTTTTGGTTGGGAGTGTGGGGTGGCTGCCCGCTATAACTTAGCTGCCTTTTTACCGGTTGATTGTGGAAATTTTCTATTCTAAATTTTTATGGCATTAATGACCAGGCTATGATAGCCTGTAATAGAGATTTGAAAAACGGAATAGCAAGGGGGCGTTAGATATGGGTTTCGTTTTTCAATTTTCTATTTAGCAAGTAGGTAATAAGCTCTTTTACAGCGTTGGACTGGGTAGAGGAAAGTAAATGTGCTTTACCTACCTAAAAAGTATGGGCATAAAAAAGCAGAACCGTTAAGTTCTGCTCATTGTGATTAAATAAAAGCTGATTAGATTGCCATCATAAATGCTTCTTCCATTGCCTTAAATTTCGGTGTAACCAAATCCATATCCTTACTGATTTTTTGGCTTGTAATTTTAGCGTAAATCTGTGTGGTGGAAATGTTTTTATGTCCCATCATTTTGCTAAGGCTTTCAAGCGGTACGCCCTCCGTCAAAAACATTGTTCCGAAAGTATGTCTTGCCGTGTGAAAGGTTACTTTTTGTTCTGTAATGATTTCTGCCTTTTCAACCAGTTTACCTATGTGTGTATTGCAGGTTGCATTGGTCGGAACCGGAAAGATAAATTCATTCCTTGTCGTACCCTGATACTTCTCAATGATACGCTTAGGGATTTCCATTAACCGAACATTAGAAGCAATATCTGATTTCTTTCTCCTGCTGATAATCCACTGATGACCGTCAAAGAATGATTGAATATTGTTCCTTGTCAGTTTCTTAATATCCGCATAAGCAAGTCCAGTAAAGCAACTGAAAATAAACAGGTCTTTTACCAGTTCATACCGTGGGTGCGATGGTACGCACATTATCAGCTTTTCTACATCTTCTTTAAGGATATAACCCCGGTCAGTTTCTTCCATATTGATTTCATAATCCTGAAACGGATTATCACGTATCAAGCCCTTTTTAATAGCCAGTTCCACAACGGCTAATAAAGGCATCGTGTACACCCAAACCGTATTATGCGAAGACTGTAAATCGTACCGGAGGTAAAAATCAAACTCCCGGATAAAATCGGCAGTCAATTCCCGGAAAGCCATATCATCACGATGATAGCGTTCTTTGATAAACGTGGTAAGATGATTGTAAACTGTGATATACTTGTTGTAGGTGCTTTGTGAGCGTTCTTCCTTTTCGACCAGTTTTTTAAAATCCTCATTTTGGTCGTTGAAGACTTTAAGTATTGCATCATCCATTACACCAACACCTAAAAAAGATAGCTTTACTTTTTGGGCGGTCGCAAAGCCCTCGTGCTTCAGCATATCTTCATAAATCTTGTCGATACGCCCACGTATGTTATCCAGTTTTTTATTAATGCTTAGTGCCTGCGCACTTTTTCCCTGAACTCTTCCGTGTTTCAAATCCCAATTATTGGGGTCAATTTCTAACTTTGTTCCGAAAGTCTTAGGGGTTCCGTCAATGGTAATACGTGCCATAATCGGGGCATTACCGTTCTTTTTCAGTTCGTTCTTTTTCAAATAGAAAAGCAGTTTGAACGTCGATTTTTTTGTCTGTTCCATAACTCAAATGTTTAATGTTTAAAATTAAATTACATTGAGTTACAAGGGAATGTAGAAAAGGGCGCAAAAGACTGAAATATAATCAGTTAAGCCATATCATTACCTTTGTCAATCGGTAACGAATTAGTAACCTAACCTTGTCAATTTAAGCCCCAAACCTATCAGACACCGACTTCCGAACTAAGACTACTCTTTTTATAAAGCCTTGTATAGCAAAGGTTTTAACCGTTTTGCTTATTTTTGCTTTTTACTAATCTTTTTTTATAAAAATACAAAAAAGAAAATGCTCCCTACACAAAGCAAGAAGCATTTTCAACCCTAACATTTAATATAAGTAAATCATTACAGAGAGACTCCTCGTCTCCATGGAATGAAATCATTCTGATTCAGTAAGTCGGCTTTCGTTTTCATTTCACCACTTGCCACTTTAATGATGTATTCGAGCAGTTCGTCTGCTGCTTCCGGAATGGTTTTATCTCCGCTAATGACCGTTCCTGCATTAAAATCGATGATATCCGACATTTTTTCTGCCAGAACAGTATTTGAAGAAATTTTAATCACCGGAGCAATCGGATTTCCCATCGGTGTTCCAAGACCTGTGGTGAAAAGGACAACTGTTGCTCCGGAACCGACTAAAGCAGTCGTACATTCGGCGTCATTTCCGGGGGTACAAAGCAAATTCAATCCCGGTTTTGTCGCGTATTCTGTAAAATCCAGAACCTCAACAATCGGAGCAGAACCTCCTTTTTTAGCCGCTCCCGCGGATTTCATGGCATCAGTAATCAAACCGTCTTTGATGTTTCCGGGAGACGGATTCATATCAAAACCTGAACCTGCCGCCACAACAGATTTTTCAAAATCTTTCATCAACTGAAGGAATTTCACACCGTCTTCATCATTGATGCAACGGTTCACCAACTCCTGTTCTACTCCGCACAATTCAGGAAATTCGGCAAGCATCGTTGTTCCGCCAACTGCCGCCATAATATCTGAAACCTCACCCAAAACTGGGTTTGCAGAAATTCCGGAGAAACCGTCTGAACCGCCACATTCCAAACCGATATTCAGCTTTGTGATGGGAGCAGGTTTTCTTTCAATATTATTAGCCTGTTTGATTCCTTCATAAGAATCTTTGATCACGCCGGTCAGCATTTCATCAATCGTTCCGGATTTTTGCTGTTCGTAAACAACAATCGGTTTCTTATTATCGGGAGCCAAAGCGTGAAGCGCATCCATAAAAATCTGCACCTGAAGATTCTGACAGCCTAAGCTGAGAACCGTAGCACCGGCAACATTCGGATTATTCACATATCCTGCAAACAGTCTTCCCAATGCTTCCGCATCCTGACGAATTCCGCCACAACCGCCCTGATGGGTGATGAATCTTACATCGATATTTTTAAATACTCTGGTGTCTTCTTCCTCTTCCACTGCAGTATGAGATGTTTCGCCACCATTTAATAATGATCTTAATAAAAGCTGATGTTTACTTGCTTTTTCGTGTAACAGCTCTTTTTCAAAAATATCTTTCAGCGTTTCGATATTTTTGTTTTCACAGAATACCAAAGGGAAAAACAGCCAGATGTTTTCCGTTCCCACCTGTCCGTCTTCACGGTGGTATCCCATGAAAGTACGGTCTTTCCATTGGTCTACATTCGGCGGAGTCCAGCCTAAAGTTTCAGTTTTACCTTCTACTTTTGCACTTTGGTGTTTTACGTTTTTAGTCGTAATGACTTCTCCTTTTTCGATGAACTGATTGGCTTTTCCGACAATGACACCATACATAATAATCTGATCTCCTTCTTTAAAATCTACGGCAGCAAATTTATGTTTAGCCTTAATATCTTTTACCAACGTGTATTCTGCACCGTCAAGATGTACCGATTCTCCGGCAGATAGATCTAGCAGCGCTACAATAACGTTGTCTTTGGGATTTACTTTCAGGATTTTCTTTTGCATGATTTTTTAAGAATTGAATTCCACAAAATTGTTATACGCAGTTTCCATGTCATTGTGATCGATTTCATACAATGCCTTTGACACAGCCGTTTTCAGACCTTCAATCTGAGTAAGATCCGTATCCCAAAAAGATTTTTCAGAAAGCGCTAATTCAGCTACTTTTTCATATTCTTCGTTTGCCCAGATTTCTTTAAATTTGGCTACAATTCCCTCTTCATCATTTAAAAGAAGGGCTTTTTCGCCGAAACTTCCCTGATAGAATCTGATGAGACCTGCCAATGAAAAGGTAAGGTTAACCGGCAATTTTCCGTTGTTTTCAATATAGGTAAGTAAA
>OGQD01001111.1_pt1 | contig 18379 bp, 17 predicted proteins | sample 1553091 | NCBI WGS metagenome assembly OGQD01 (sample SAMEA2580290, study PRJEB22360) | human gut metagenome | biome: human gut; feature: human-associated habitat; material: faeces | place: Denmark | collected 2008/2010
AAATCTGAAATCTGAAATCTGAAATCTGAAATCTGAAATCTGAAATCTGAAATCCCCTAATTCGCCACTTCGCTAATAAACTTAATGCGCATCAAACGAAGTTCTTCAATGTCATAATCGCCATCAAATTCCTTAAGGGCGTCTTTTATATTATCGGAATCGGATTCCATAAAATATTCATGGATTTCTTCCTGTTGGTCTTCGTCTAAAATATCGTCAATCCAGTATTTGATATTCAGTTTGGTACCGGAATAGACAATCTGCTCCATTTCTTTTAGCAAAACGTCCATATCCAATCCTTTGGCTTTAGCAATATCATTTAGGGAGAGTTTCCTGTCCACGTTTTGGATAATGTATAATTTCAAAGCCGAATTCGCTCCTGTAGATTTTACAACCAAATCATCCGGACGGATAATGTCATTATCTTCCACATAACGTCCAATCAGCTCAACAAAATCTTTACCGTATTTCTTGGCTTTTCCTTCTCCAACACCGTGAACGCTACCTAATTCTTCAATAGAAACCGGATATTTCAAGGCCATATCTTCCAATGACGGATCCTGGAATACCACAAATGGCGGTACACCCAGTTTTTTAGCTACTTTTTTACGCAAATCGCGTAGCATGCCCATCAAAACCTCATCGGCCGTACCCGAAGATTTGGCTGCTGTAACGATAGCCTCGTCCTCTGATTCGTTATAATCATGGTCTTCAGACATCATAAAGGAAGCCGGGTTTTTGATAAAATCCGCTCCTTTTTCTGTAAGCTTCAATATGCCGTAGGTTTCAATATCTTTTGACAGATAACCGTCTACCAAAACCTGACGGATTAAAGCCATCCAATAGCGTTCGTCAAAATCGGCACCGCTGCCAAAGAAACTCTGCGCATCGGTTTTATGCGCTTTGATGGTAGCGTTGATTTTTCCAATCAGGGTGAAAATAATTTCTTTTGATTTGTATAGGTGTTTGGTATCGCGAACAATCTTCAGCAATTTGACCACCTGGTCTTTTGCCTCGACTTTTTTCTTCGGATTCCTTACGTTGTCGTCCATATCGGCACCTTCGCCTGTTTCGCTGTCGAATTCTTCTCCAAAATAATGCAATAAGAATTTCCTTCTCGACATGGAAGTTTCTGCATAGGCAACCACTTCCTGCAAAAGTGCAAAACCTATTTCCTGTTCGGCCACCGGTTTTCCGGCCATAAATTTTTCCAGCTTTTCTACGTCTTTATACGAATAATAAGCCAGACAATGACCTTCGCCGCCGTCACGCCCCGCCCTACCGGTTTCCTGATAATAGCTTTCCAATGATTTTGGAATGTCATGGTGAATGACAAAACGAACATCCGGCTTGTCAATTCCCATTCCAAAAGCAATAGTTGCTACCACCACATCAACATCTTCCATCAGGAACATGTCCTGATGCTTGGCACGTGTCTTGGCATCAAGTCCTGCATGATACGGAACCGCACTGATTCCGTTTACCTGCAAAACCTGCGCTATTTCCTCTACCTTTTTACGGCTAAGGCAATAGATGATTCCTGATTTTCCTTTATGCTGTTTGATGAACCGGATGATGTCCGATTCAATATTTTTAGTTTTTGTGCGTACTTCATAAAACAAATTCGGACGGTTGAACGATGCCTTGAAAGTCTTGGCATTGACCATATCCAGGTTCTTCAGAATGTCTTCCTGTACTTTTGGCGTGGCCGTAGCCGTGAGTCCGATTACGGGAATATCTCCCAGTTGTTTGATGATGGTACGGAGGTTTCGGTATTCCGGGCGGAAATCGTGTCCCCATTCCGAAATACAGTGTGCTTCGTCAATCGCCACAAAAGAAAGCGGCACACTTTTTAGAAACTGTATGTATTCTTCTTTGGTAAGCGATTCCGGTGCTACGTATAATAATTTCGTGATTCCGGAAACGATATCTTTTTTTACCTGGGCTATTTCGGTTTTTGTAAGTGATGAATTTAAAACGTGGGCGATTCCATTTTCTGAAGAAAGGCTTCGGATGGCATCCACCTGATTTTTCATAAGGGCAATCAGCGGAGAAACTACAATTGCTGTACCTTCCTTGATTAGGGCCGGAAGTTGGTAGCAGAGGGATTTTCCACCACCGGTAGGCATAATAACGAATGTATTATTTCTGTTTATGATACTCTTGACAACTTGTTCTTGCAATCCCTTAAATTGGCTAAAGCCAAAATATTTTTTTAATTCTTTGTGGATGTCAATTTCGTTTGAATTCATTCTTTTTTAATGGTATTTTACATAAATTTGCACAACATAAAGATACAACTTTCTTTTATAACCACAAATTTTATAAAAAATCTGTTTTGATAGAAAAAGAAGCAATATTGGCGTCTGCCAAAAAAACAATATTAGCTGAAAGTAAAGCAATTGCAAATCTTTCAGAACTTCTCACCAACGATTTTGCCGAAGCCGTAGAAATCATTTTCAAGTCAAAAGGTCGCCTGATTGTTACCGGAATAGGAAAAAGCGCAATCATTGCCCAAAAAATTGTGGCGACGCTCAATTCAACCGGAACTCCGTCGATGTTCCTGCATGCTTCAGAAGCCATTCACGGCGATTTGGGAATGGTACAGCAGGACGATGTCGTTATCTGCATTTCAAAAAGCGGTAACAGTCCGGAAATCAAAGTGCTGGTTCCGCTACTAAAACGTTTTGGAAACATTTTAATTGCGATTACCGGAAATTTAACTTCTTTTCTTGGAAAAGAATCCGATTATGTCTTAAATGCGTATGTTGAGTCAGAATGCGACCCAATTAACCTTGCCCCTACCAACAGCACAACGGCTCAACTCGTTATTGGCGATGCCCTGGCTGTGGCTTTGATGGAACTTCGCGATTTTAAGAGCGAAGATTTTGCCAAATACCATCCGGGTGGTGCGTTAGGAAAAAAATTGTTGCTTCGCGTAAAAGATATGCTCGACACGACTCACAGACCTGTCGTAGCTCCGGATTCGAGCATCAAAAAAGTTATTGTGGAAATTTCTGAAAAAAGACTGGGTGTTACAGCCGTGGTAGAAAACGACAAGGTAATAGGCATCATTACTGACGGAGATATCCGAAGAATGCTTAACGACCGTGATACTTTTAACGACCTGACGGCAAAAGACATTATGACCAAAAATCCGAAGATGATTAAATCCAGCGATATGGTTGTTGATGCGTTAAACATCCTGGAAGATTTCTCTATAACACAGCTGGTTGTAGTGGATGAAGGCAATTATTTAGGTGTAATCCACCTCCATGATATTTTAAAAGAAGGAATCGTATAAATTATGGCTAAAAAGAAAAACGTAAACGAAATGTCGTTTCTGGACCATCTGGAAGAACTCCGATGGTTGTTAATCAGAAGCACATTAGCTATAGTAGTCGCCTCCACTGTCGCCTTCTTTTTCAGCGACTTTATTTTTGATAAGATTATATTCGGGCCTAAAGATCCTAACTTTATCACCTACCGTTGGTTCTGTGAAGTGAGTAAGTTCTTTGGCAGTACGGGAGAAGGTTTTTGTGATTATAAAATTAATTTTGACGTACAGAGCCGCGTCATGTCCGGACAGTTCAATGCACACATCTGGACCTCTATAACCGCCGGTTTTATTCTTGCCTTTCCTTTTATTTTGTGGGAATGCTGGAAATTTATCAGCCCGGCATTATACGATAAGGAAAAGAAAAATGCCAAGCTGTTCCTGGCCGTGGCTTCTTTCCTGTTTTTCCTTGGAGTTTTGTTTGGCTATTTTATCATTACGCCGCTTTCCATCAACTTCCTCGCAGGATACCAAGTAAGTACGCAAATCCACAACGATATCGATTTGGATTCTTACATCTCGCTGATACGAAGCACGACGCTGTCTTGCGGTTTGGTTTTTGAATTGCCAATTGTTATGTTTTTCCTTTCCAAATTAGGATTAATAACACCTACATTTTTAAGGAAATACAGAAAATACGCTATCGTTATCATCCTGATTATTGCTGCTATTGTGACACCTCCTGATGTGGTGAGCCAGATTATCGTGACAATTCCATTATTAATATTATACGAACTCAGTATTTTTATTTCGGGCTGGGTACTAAAAAATAAGCTGAAAAATGAGCAATCTAGTTAAAGAATTCAACGATTACCGTCAGGCAATGAATGAAAAACTGCTGAATGACGACAACAAAGTCATCAAAAGGATTTTCAACCTTGATACTAACGCCTATATGGAAGGCGCACTAAATGTAAAGACTAAAGAACTGCTTGGATTGGTAGCTTCTGCCGTTTTGCGTTGCGACGATTGCGTAAAATATCATTTGGAAACCTGCTACAAGGAAGGTATCACAAAAGCGGAAATGATGGAAGCGATGAGTATTGCCACTTTAGTCGGCGGTACTATCGTAATCCCGCATTTGAGAAGAGCTTACGAATTTTGGGAAGCCCTGGAAGAAAATAAATAATTGTTAATTAGTAACCGCATTTTTCTGAATAGTCGTTTATTTGTTCGGCAATTTTATAAAGATTAAAAAATCGGAATATGATTCTAAGAGCTGACAATCTGGTCAAAACATACAAAGGAAGAAGTGTCGTAAAAGGTATTTCTGTTGAAGTAAATCAAGGAGAAATCGTAGGTCTTCTGGGACCTAATGGTGCCGGAAAAACGACTTCCTTCTATATGATTGTAGGTTTGGTAAAGCCAAATAGCGGTAAAATCTATCTTGACAATACCGAAATCACAGATTATCCGATGTATAAAAGAGCACAGAACGGAATTGGCTATCTGGCTCAGGAAGCTTCCGTTTTTAGAAAACTGAGCATTGAAGACAATATTATGAGCGTGCTTCAACTAACCAATCTTTCCAAACAGGAACAGGAAGCCAAAATGGAAAGCCTTATTGCCGAATTCAGCTTAGGGCATATCCGCACCAACCGAGGCGACCTGCTTTCCGGAGGTGAAAGACGCCGTACGGAAATTGCACGCGCTTTGGCAACCGATCCTAAATTTATTTTATTGGATGAACCATTTGCCGGAGTTGACCCGGTGGCGGTAGAAGACATTCAAAGAATTGTAGCCCAGTTAAAAAATAAAAATATCGGAATCCTTATTACTGACCACAACGTACAGGAAACACTTGCTATTACGGATAAGACCTATCTGATGTTTGAAGGCGGTATCTTAAAGGCTGGTGTTCCGGAAGAACTGGTTCAGGACGAAATGGTGAGAAGGGTTTATTTAGGACAAAACTTTGAGTTGCGTAAGAAGAAATTGGAGTTTTAGATTTGGGATTTTTGATTGCAGAAAAATAGATGATAGAAGATAGATAATAGACATGAAACCGGGAAGTTGGTACTTTTCGGTTTTTTTGTTTTTAGTTGATGGTGAAGTACTGTAGTTGTTTTGGTGTGCCGTTATAGATATTGACATCAACGGTTCCTTTGATGCCGGGTACGGTGGCTTTTTCTGTGAATTGCCAGAACAGCCATTCGTCTTTGATGGTTTCTTCAAAAAAATTATAGTTGGCAATCCAAAACGTATAGCCTTTAAATTCTTCTTTCAAAAAATCATTATAATAGCTTTCTCCCGAATAGATGATCGGTTTTACGTTATAGTGTTTTTCTACTTTTTTCAGCCATCGCTTTAATCCGACTTTAAGACTGTCGATAGATTGTTCTTCGGGTAATTTTTCAATATCCAGAACCGGCGGCAAATCACCTTTGTGAAGTTTTACGGTTTTGATAAAATTATCGGCCTGTTCGATAGAATTTTCATTCGGACGGTAATAATGATAAGCACCCCGAATCAGCTTATGTTTTTTCGCTTCCTTCCAATTGTCTTTAAAGGTAGCATCTACCCTATTTTTTCCTGCTGTGGCACGTATAAAAACAAATCCCAATGGAAATTTTTCTTCAATAGCATTTGCTTTTTCCCAATCTACATCGCCCTGGTATTCGGACACATCAAAACCGTATACTTTATTCTCATGCTTGCTTAAAACCTGATAAATCCTGACATCGGCAATACGCTTTTCTTCTGCGAGTCTCTTGTCAGTCTTAAAACTGAAATAATAGGCCAGTCCTTCACGATAATGATAGGCAGTCCCCGCAATCAAAAGGATAAAAAATGCCCACAACGAAAATTTCAATACGTTTCCGGAAAAGAAGCTTTTCTTCTTTTTCGGTTTTCGCACCGCAGGTTTTCGTCTTGGAGCCTGTTTCTTCATTCAGTAAAAATAAATGTTTTGGAGGAAAAGTTATATCCGGAACTTAAAATTATAAAAACGCCGAATTAAGAGAATTGTTACTTTTTTCAAATGCCACAGATTAAATGATTAAAATGATTCAATTAAACCCTAAACAAATCTGTGAAAATCTGCGAAATCAGTAGCAAAAAAGATTCAACATTATAGCTTTTTAATGCCACAGATTGAAAAGATTAAAGTGATTCTGTAACGCTTAATAAATCTGTGAAATCTGCGCAATCAGCGGCAAAAATCTTAAATCTTAAATCTGCAATCTTAAATACTCTTCTTATTCGTCAAAACCGACAACGCTATATAAAAAAGAATCAATAACGGAATTCCCAAAGCTTTAAAAAACACTAAAAGCAGTGCAGATACTACCAGAAAGATTATCTGAAGTTTGTTTTTGGCAAAACTTGCACTTTTTACTTTTAATGAAAAAAGAGGAATTTCGGCATTGAGCATAAAAGCGCTGAAAAGGGAAATTACAAGCAATACCCACGGATTGCTCAAAGCCTGCGAAATAAACCCGTATTGGTTATCAAGCAAAATAAGCGGAAGGCTTAAGATAAAAAGAGCATTTGCCGGAGTTGGCAAACCTATAAAAGAATCGGTCTGACGGGTATCAATATTAAAATTAGCCAGACGATAGCAGGAACCTAACGTAATGATAAAACCCAGATAAGGAAAAAACAGCTGCCATCCTGAAGATGGAAATCCCAAAGCCTGATTCATCAAATAGTACATGGCAACACCCGGAACTACGCCACTGGTTACCATATCAGCCAAAGAATCGAGTTGCAATCCAAGCGGACTGGAAACTTTAAAAAGCCTTGCAAAAAAGCCATCAAAAAAGTCAAGAAAAATACCAAGACACACAAACAGAAAGGCCAGCTTAAAATCCTGATGGAAAGCAAAGATTAGTGCAATGCATCCTGAAAAGAGGTTAAGCAATGTAATAGTATTCGGAACTTGAGCCTTGATTCCCATATCGTGTTATTTTTTTAATTGGCGTGACCGCAAATTTAGCACAATAAGTTTATAGTGCAGCGCGTTTCTTATAACAGATTTTTAACTTGATATTCCTCAGTATTATTTATTGTTATAAGGCAAAGAAGGAAGCTCGATAAAAATTTATATTTTTGGACGATAATTAACAATACAGATTTCGGCTTGTAAAAACAATTTGCTTTGAAAAAACCCCTTATAGCTTCTTTTCTTCTGGTATGCTCTTTTGCTTACAGCCAAGCGGTCAGGAAATATTCCAATGAATTTATGAATATTGGTGTCGATGCGGCCGCATTGGGTATGTCAAATGCCGTGACGGCCAGCACTAATGACGTCAATTCCGGATATTGGAATCCGGCCGGGCTTATTTACCTTGAAGACAAACAGGCTGCTTTAATGCATGCCAGCTATTTTGCCAATATTGCGCAATATGATTATGCGGGTTTTGCCATGCCAATTGATAACGAAAGTGCGTGGGGATTATCTGTAATCCGTTTTGGGGTTGATGACATCTTAAATACAACCGAATTAATTGACAGCGAAGGAAACATTGATTACAACCGAATCAGCCTGTTTTCTACAGCCGATTATGGCGTGACTTTTTCCTATGCCCGGAAATTAAAGATTCCGGGGTTCCAGTACGGAGTCAATGCCAAAGTAATTAGACGTGTTATTGGAGACTTTGCCAATTCCTGGGGATTTGGTTTCGACATTGGAGTACAATTTGAAAGAAATGATTGGAAATTCGGATTGATGGTGCGTGACGTCACTACCACCTACAATATCTGGAACATTGACGAAGAAGCTTATAATAAAATCAAAGATGCCATTCCGGGTGAAAATCAGGAACTGCCGGAAGATTCTGAAATCACGCTTCCAAAAGCACAATTAGGGATTGCCAAAAAATTCATCATCCGTTACGACTACAGCATTCTGGCAGCAGCCAACCTGAATATGAGCTTTGCCCGTACCAATGATATTATTTCTACAGATGTAGTGAGCATTGACCCGGCTGTTGGTTTTGAATTCGGATATACTGATTTGGTCTTTTTAAGAGCCGGTGTCGGAAATTTCCAAAATGTAAAACAGCTGGACGGAAGCGAAAAAGTAGGTTTCCAGCCTAACATCGGACTTGGATTCAAATACAAAGGTATTCAGGTAGATTATGCGCTGACCGACATTGGCGACCAGAGTGTGGCTTTGTATTCTAATATCTTTTCGGTAAAAGTAGACCTGGGTATCTTCAGGAGATAATTTTCACATAGTTCCGGCATGAAAATATTTAGTAGTTTTACGGATATTTGTGCTTTAATTTCATCCTATGTCAAGATTCAGACTCTTACTTCTTTTGTTATTGCTGGCGTTTCCGCTATCTAAAAGCTTTTCGCAAAGTGCCATCTTATCCGATTCTTCAAAAGTAAGCATCCTGACCATTGGTACTGCCAACGAATCACACACTCTTTACGGACATACCGGCTTACGTATTTTAGACGAACAGCGCGGATTGGATGTGGTTTATAATTTTGGCTATTTTGATTTCAATACGCCTTATTTTTTGGCCAAATTTGTAAAAGGCGACCTGCAATATTTTGTGGCAACTAACCAATATGCCGACTTTGAATATAACTACAGGGAAGAAAACCGTTCTATTTATGAGCAGGAACTCAATCTGAGCAAAATCCAGAAACAGAAATTGCTTGATGAGCTGAATAAGAATCTTTATTCTGACGAACGTTTTTATACTTATAAATTTATCGATAAGAACTGTACCACTATGGTTATTGACAAGGTAAATGATGTGCTTGGTGGCAAAATCATTACTACAAAAAAACCGGTTACGGTAACCTATAGGGAAATACTCAATCCGTATCTGAGCAGCAACTTTTTTCAGAAATTAGGCATCAACATCATTTTTGGACCAAAAACCGACAAAAAAGCTGAAGTATTGTTTCTTCCGCTGGAATTAATGGATGTTTTGAAAACCACTGTTTATAATGGCAAACCTTTGGTTACAGAAACCAAGACCATTTTTGAAGCCAAGCCTGTAAAAACAGTTTCCTACTGGAATAATATCTACGTTTTTTCAGCTTTGGTACTTTTGGTAATCGTATTAAAAAACAATACCGTTTATCTTACTTATTTTACTATTTTGGGATTATTAGGTTTATTCCTTTCATCAGTAGGTTTTTATTCGCTACACGAAGAAGTCCGTTGGAATTATAATGTGCTTTTGTTTAATCCGTCTTTGCTGTTTTTGGTTTACTTTTTCAAAAAGAAAAACCGCAAGTGGATATCCAATCTTGCCCTGTTCAATCTAGCCTGTATTGCTGTTTATCTGATTGTTATTTTCAACAAGGCACAACTGCTGTTATTTATGCCTATATTGATTACTTCTACGGTAATTCTTGCGAAACTTGCCAGAAAAAACAAAAAGACAAAAATTGCTAAAGCTTAGCTATTGCCCACGATAGAACAGAATCGTGCTAATGGTTTTGATGGTAATGTTGATGTCCAAAAAAATACTTCTGTGTTTGATATAATACAGGTCATATTGCAGCTTAATGAGACTGTCCTTGATGGAATCGCCATAGGAATAATTAACCTGCGCCCAACCCGTTAGTCCGGGTTTGATGACGTGACGGGTTTGATAAAAAGGCATTTGGTTGGCTATCTGCTCTACAAAAAACGGACGTTCCGGTCTTGGGCCGATAACTGCCATGTCGCCTTTGAGCACATTGATAAACTGCGGAAATTCATCTATTCTTGACTTCCTTAAAAATTTGCCGAAAAAGGTAATCCTGTTATCATTTTGTGTAGCAAAAACAGCCTTATCTGTCTCTGCATTTTTTACCATTGTCCTGAATTTATAAATACGGAATATCTTTCCGTTCTTCCCTACTCTTTCCTGAACATAAAACAGCGGACCTTTGTTTCCAATAAAATTAGCGACGTAAATAAACGGCAACAGATACAATCCAATAGCTATTCCAACTAATGAAATCAGGATTTCAATAAGCCGGGCCAGCAAGAGGTAAAGTTTGTTATGATTGCTTCGGCTAAACGGAAAATACCTGTAAAAATCCCTGTCTACATACTGAACCGGAATACGCTGTGTAATATTTTCATAAACCTGCGTATATTCACGAATAACAAATCCCTGCTCCAAAAGAACCAAAAGACGGTTATATAAATCAACCGTTATACCGTCTGTTTTTTGCGAGGCAATAACGATTTCCGACACGCCATTTTTTCTTATAAAACCATTCAGGTCGGCAATTTCTATATTGGCCACGCCAGCGTGGTTCGACACAGTATCACCTTTGGAATCTGTATTGATGAAACCCAGTATTTTATAGTGCGGGTCTACTTTTTCTAACGAGGCTACCAATTCTTCCAACTGGTTTTTGTCGCACACCATAACGACCCGCTTCAAAAAACGATGAGAAGCCAGAAATGCCTGATAAAAAATACGCCATGCAAATAAGGCCAATGTAATTGCCAGGAAAAAATAAATGATTTGTAATCTGTTGGATGGAAGTACCGGCGTAAAAATAGGTGTCAGAAGAAAGAATAATACTGTCGTGGAAGAAGTGAGCAGTATACTTTTGATAATCTGATACTGATTACTGGCTGTCTGCAGATTATACATTTCAAAGACGGTTCCCAGAATATTCAGGTAAATTCCTAAAACAATCGTCCAGTAAAAATTAGCTTTGGAAATACTGAAATAATCAAATTTGAAAAGCAGTCCTACTATGTATAATGCCAAAATAACCGTCAATACATCAAATAACCGCAAAAGCAATTTGCGCTCCGAGATTTCAAAATGTATTTTCTTAAATGAGAACATCTATGGTAGATTTGGGCATTGCAATTTAACATTATTTTAGTAATATCAAATCTATCGCTAACACAAAATTTTATTCCATAGTGACTTCACCTGCTGCCAGTCAAAACTTTCGGCTTTTGCTCTGGCGTTTTGCGCCAAATCTTCTGCAAGGTTCTTATTTTCAGTTATCTCTTTTACGGCTTTAATCATGGCTTCCGTATTTCCGTCATCTACTAAAAGAGCTGTTTTTTTGTCATCCAGCAGAAAAGGAATTCCTCCAACGTTTGTACTCACCACAGGCAAACCTAAAGCCATAGCTTCCATTACACTCACCGGTGTATTGTCAAAATGGGTGGTATTGATAAAAATATTGTAATTCTCAGATAAACGAATCCAGTCGGTTTTGGAAAGTTTCCCTGTGAAATTCACGTCCAGGTTGTATTTCAACGCCAATTCTTTGGTTTTTGCCAGCATTCCATCTTTTTCAGGCCCAACCATGCAGAGTGATGCTTCAGGAAATTGTTTTTTAATTTCACGGAATACCTCAACAGCCATAAACGGATTATAAATGGCTGCAAATGACCTTACCCATAAAAGTTTGGGCTGTATTATTTCCCGTTTCAGAAAATTATAATTACTCATATCGAGCGTATTGGGAATATAGGTCATGTTTTGAATGCCTTTTTTCTGGAAATGTTCCAAAAGATAGCCCGAAGGAGCACTATTTTTATAGGCATGATTAAAAATCATAGCACATAATGCCGGATTTTTGGATAACCTGCCCGGCAAGTCACCACCCCGCAACATCGGAATATACTTAATCTTTAATAATCGAGCCAACTGACTGACCAACAAGGCATACCAAAAATTGGAGGTACTGTAGGTATCGATGAGCAGATAATCAATTTTATTCCTTAACCGTAGTATACTCCATACCATATCGAGCAGCCGTAATGCCTTATTCTTTTTGGAAGAAGCATAAAAAAGCGTATAGCCCTCACCTTCCAAAAGCGGTCCCAAAGTTTCGATTGAAGTCACCGAAAAACCATGTTGCGATAATTTATTCCCTATGTACAGCAGGTTTTTCAATAGAATATACTTTGAGTAAGGTTAGCGAATAAATAAAAGCAGGAGCCACGAGTCGCATGGCGGCGTGGTTAATGGTCAGGAACCAAAACACAAAAAACGACAGCAGGTAGAAATGATGCCTGTTGTCTACATACAAAACCAGTGGTGTAAAAAATAAAATCAGTATTGAAAAAATACCCAAAGTGCCGTGTTCTGCCAACATACGGGTCAGTTCGTTATGCGATGCTGCACGAATACCTGTAATTTCTTCCCGGTATTCCTTGTTTTTCCCAACCCCGATTCCCAATATCGGATTTTCAAGAAACATCTGCAGTTCGGTTGATGCAATTTGTTCCCTTCCTCCCAATCGGTCTTCCTTTTCACGTCCGGCTGCATCCTGATTGGCATAGCGTTTCTCAATCAATCCGCTGGTTTGTAAGGAACTATACCCCCAAACCCCGATTCCTGCCAGAACAGTCAGGATAACCACTACATTCAATTTCATTTTGGTCTGCAAATTGGCCATCGTATACAATGCTCCAAAAAGCACAACAATCATGACCAGCCCCGTAATTACTCCTCCTCTGGAAAAAGTAACTATTGCCCTAAAAGTGAGCACAAGTGCAAAAAACAAATTGATTAACAGGTATCTCTTATTGGAAGAATTGAGGAGCATCCTCGAAAAAAAGATAAAAAATCCAAGTCCGAGAATAGTAGAAACCTGATTAGGCCCAAAACCTCCGGAAGTTTCAAAATTGGAGGATGTACCGGTCACTACATCCTTAACATCCGGAGAATAAATAAACAGGTAACAGGCCGTAGACAAGATGGGCAAAACCGCAGCCAGCAAAACATTGGAGAGTTCGGCAAACGAAATTTTCCGCCTGTAGGCATAAATTGAACAGAGACCCAGACAAACCGGGCCTACAATATTAAAAGTTATCGCCTTTCTTACATCGGTACTGATGTCCAGGGTTACGGTAGAAATTACCACACCGGGAACCAAAAGCAAAAGGTATATCCAATACGGAATAGAATTTTTGGAAAAACTACTGTAAAAAATTCCCATAAGCATAAACAGCATTACGCCATATTTGGAAAATTCATTCAGGAAATTTCCTCCGGTCATTCGCAGTAAAACCTCGCTTCCGGCTATATAAGCCGAAATATATAATACTTCATTGTGCTTATTTGAAGTCTTCATCACAATGCCAACACCAATCAGCAACGTAAGCAAACCGTATACCTTGGATAGTAACGGAAACAAGTATATTGCAAAGCCAATCGCAATATGCAATAAGACAAGCCCGATATAGGTAATCTGTCTACTTTTGTTTTGCATTTAAAATGTTTTGATATTGCAATATTAAGGCATTCATCACAATTTCTTCAGAATAGCTTTCTCTTATTGTTGTTTTTAAGGCTTCCGACACGGATTTTCTCAACTGTTCGTCGTCAGCCATTCGTTTCAGTTGTGCAGTCAGCATTTCCACATCTGATGGAGTAAAAGAAAGTCCTGTTTTTTCGTTTTGTATGATTTCGCCACAATAACCAACGTTGGTAGAAACTACTGCCAAACCTGCCATTCCATATTCCAGTAATGTCACAGGAAAACCTTCAAAGACAGAGGCCAGGACACCTATAGTTCCCTGTTCCAATACATTGCTGATATCCGAACAGCTGCCGTAAATAAAAATACTATCGTCGAGACGATTGTCACTTATAAAACGTTTCAAAAATGAAGAATAGTCATCCTGAGAATCTTTACCAATAAGATGCAGGGACCATTCTTTTTTATGGAGTCCGGAATCCCTAAAAGCTTCCAAAAGCAAGGCGTGGTTTTTAGGATATCTAAGATTTGACAGGCAGACGATTCTCTTACCGTCAGTTCCTTTTAATGTGGTTTGCTTTTCCTCAACCTTGTCACGCACAGCAAAATTTGGAAGATATATTACTTTAGCCATTGCCAGATTACGTTCGGCCCAGGCTTTTAATTCCTGATTCACGACCATTACAGTATCAAAAAAGCGGGAAGCTATTTTCAAAACAGCATTCTTATATCCTTTTTGAGTATTTCTTCCGCCGTGGTGGTCGTGCCATACAATTTTTATTTTCGGATAGGCTATCTTGAGCATTACTGCTATAAAATAGGAAGTGCCATGAGCATGTATGATGTCTATACTATTATCTTTCACAAAGCGTTTCAGTCTGGAAACAGCCTTGAAATCAACAGTCCGTTTCCTTTCCAAAAAAGTATACGAAACAGCTTTATCTAACTGTTCTTTCAAAATGCCTTGCTTGCGTGTAACGGCAAGTGCCGAAAATGCTATCCTGTTGGCGAGACCATTGGCATAGTTAACCGCCATACGTTCGGCCCCACCGGCTTCTAACGAATCGATTAGTTGCAGGACTCTCATTTATTTTTTAAAAAACTTTTAATTTCACTTTCAAAATAATCCAACGTATATCTTCTGGACCAAAGCATCGCTTTTTCGGCTTTGTTTTTATATTCTTCCGGCGCTTTTAGTAAAGCAGCTATATTTTCACTATCCTGTTCCAAATTCATTTCTAACAATACTCCTCTTGTGCCATAATCAAGGATATCCGGAACGCAGGAAACCCGGCTCGAAACCGGAACGCACCCCCAGAACATGGCCTCTGCCACTACTTTTGGCCAGCCTTCACTTTTGGAAGGTAACACTAAAAAATGACTTTCTTCATAGGCCTGTTGTAAACTTTCTTTGGTTTGGTTGCCTTTCAGCAAAACCGGGTTTTGAAGATTATTTTTAATGATGTATTCCTGTAATTTATCTCTTTCCGGACCATCTCCAAAAAGTTCCAGTTGTATGGCAAATCCTTTATTGATTAAATTTTCTGCCAGTTGTATGGCATAAAGGGGCCTTTTTCCCTGTGCCAATGTTCCGGCAAAAAGTAATTTTATTTTTCCATCTAAAGTCCGTAATGATACGTCTTTTTTATCCTGTTCACTATAAGTAGCCGTAAAAAAAGGTCGGATATTTTTTGTCTGATTGGGCCAGTTTCCATACACCAATACCTGCATGTTTCTGGTCAGAAATGTATTGCTTAAAATCCATCGTTGGAATTTATAGCTAAACGGCTGTTGTGATTCAGAATCCCAATTGCCGGCGTATTTTGCAGTCTTGGGTTTCTTTGGAAAAAGAATCTGTACAAAACAACCCAACAAGCCTATATTGCCCGGACATCTAAGATGGATATGGTCGGCTTCACGCATTGCTTTATAAATAACGGCTATCAGTTTGGGCATTTTAAACAAAGCTGAAATTTTCGCCTTCAATCCAATGGCATTAAAAACCGGAATTTCCATAAGCCGGACTTCTTTTTCATAAGGCAAATGGATGGCATTTGGCTGTAAATCTGCTGTTGGCGCTACCAAAAGCACTTCATCTACATTGTCTATCCACAGATTCATTTCCCGCACATAGGGCGCATAGGCATAAAGCCTGCCATTTTCTTTTATGTGCGGTACGTGGGTGATGATGGCAAACTTCATGACAGTTTCTGTTTAGGTTTGCTAAAAAACAGGCTCCACCAACCTACTGTTCTTCCTATTGCTTCTGTAAAGGCTTGCTTTTTTTGCGAGGAAGTAAATACGTTGCCATAACGGATTAGGGTTAGCAACAGTGTAATGCTATGCCATTTTAATTTGGCTTTACCAGACGGTTTCGGGTATTTAGACCGCCATACATACCAGCCGTTACGTACTACCATTTTCCCGTAAGCATATTTATTTGGCCGTCCTGACGCATCGTGATAATGGGCTAATCTGGCGTTCGTGTTGATATATAATTTACCTAGGTTGGAAAGCCGCAACGTAAAGTCAGCATCTTCGTATAAACCATAACCTTCAAAATAAGTAGAAAACCGAAGCCTGTCAAAAACCTCTTTTCTGAATGAGGAAACACCGCCCATTAGTTGCTGTACTTCATAAATCTTTCCTGATGGTGGCAAAAAGCTTATGCTTCTGCCATGAGAATATTCCGGAGCAAAACCTGGCGCTACATTGCTGTCAAGTCCTAATTTCTTTCGGGCTGCAAAACGGGAGCCGTCTTTGCGCTTCCAGCCATCATACACAAATTCATTAGTGTTCGCTTTATATCCAACCGGAATTGGTTGCCATGTTGTTTCATTAGTGATGTAGCCACCCACGCCTAAAGCTTGAGGATATAGTTTATAAACCGATAGAATTTCTGCGAAATAGGCAGGCTCCAAAACGGTATCATCGTCTAAAAAACAAACGATTTCTGCTTCGGGCATGACTCTGTTGATTCCAAAGTTTCGCTGTCTTGTCAACCCACGGTCTTTCGGATCAACTTTAAAATAAGAAAGTCCTTTGAAATGTTTTTCTTCTAAAACTGCTTTCGTAAAATCGTCCAGACTGCCGTCCACAACCAAAATCTCATCCGGGTACACCGTTTGTAGCTGCACAGATTCCAAAAGAGTCCGCAAAGGAGTGGCTCTTTTATAAGTACAGATAATCAGCGAGAATTTCATAAAATGTGATTGAGACAGAACAAATATAGAAATTTAGGAGTCATTTATTTCCATTCAAATAATAAACTGATGTAGTCATCTTAAAAACAATCCTAAATTCAGTTGGTTTAAAAATTTTAACAATTTTTACAGATTTTTCTGTAACGGGAGTTTTCCGCATGGGCCTAGATTTTCCCTTACAACTACAAGTACAACGGGAAGGAGTTTCAGAACGAGATGGGAATGGACCTGTATGACTATGGAGCAAGAAATTACGACCCAGCATTGGGAAGGTTTTTACAAGTAGACCCTATAACTCATCATAATCAATCACCTTATGTTGCATTCGACAACAATCCTATCGTATTTGTCGACCCAGATGGAGCTGACTCAAAAGATCCTATAAAAGAATCTATTACAGTGATTACATCTATTATTGATAAAAGCAACGTAACCCATATTACTCAGACAACAACTCATACTACAACAATTATTAATGACGATGGTAGTGTAAGTGTAAGTTATTCAACTTCTTCTATTACTAATACAGTAGATGCTTATGGTAATGTTACTAATGGCAAGACAGTAACTACAACATCTGGTACAATTACAAGGGAAACAGGGGGAGATATTTCTTCAACGACAGGAGAAACTATTACAAGAAACGCAAATAACGGAGAATTAACATCTGGATTTAGAGAATGGACTTCTACAGTTTCTAACTACAATAAAAATAATGATGGAATTTACAATATTGATATGATCAACAAAACTGCTGATTACACTATAAAAGCTGGAAAAGCAGGTTTTGCCATATTAGGTAATTTTGCAGGATTTAATAAGCTTTTTAACAATTTGGATTCAAAAACGAAATCTGCTATCGGAATTCTAGGATCTTACACTAGCGCAGAGGGTTTGGTTGGTCAATCGGGTGCTGCTTTAAAAGATATGGTAGGCAAAAACAACAGTTATGCTATTCTCTATGGTGTTGAGCATATTCAAAACGGAACAATGATAAAAGCAATGAAAACGCCGTCTGGTAGTGGAGCTGGAGAGCGAAAAAGGGTTGGCCCTACAAGTTTTCAACAGCTATGGAAAGGAATAAAAAGTATATTTGATTAAATTATTAAAAGTAGAATTATGGGAATAATTGATAAATATCCAAATCTTTTTGTTTTTATATTTAAGTTAGTTTTCATTCTGTTATTTTATTTTCTATTGCGTTTTTTATTGAACCTTTTTAATATTAAAATTAGTGATAAAAGAATAGCAAGCTTAGTTATACTTCTTATTATTTTATATTATATCATTTCAATTCTGTTAGGAATTTTTTTTGATATAAATATTTGAAGATGATGTATCAGGTTAAGAGATACATTAACTATTGAAAAAGCAGCATTTAGGATAAAACCAAATATTGTTTCTGTAGAGTATCTAAATGAGTTTATTACGGGGCTGCACATTGCGGCTCTTCCGGACGCCAAGGCTATGTGGGCATTACTAAAAATGAGATAGTTTACAGCTACGCACTTAGGTATAAAGACCATTTGGACAATATCAGGCTTTCCTATGCGGAAAACCCGCAGGCAACTGGAACACTGAAGGTTATGGAGGAGAACCATTATTACCCCTTCGGGCTCAAGCACACCAACTATAACTCGAACGTGCTTGCCTTCAGGGAAAAGGATCCGGCACCGGGACTTGTGCTGATGGCACC
>OGQD01001114.1_pt1 | contig 18359 bp, 13 predicted proteins | sample 1553091 | NCBI WGS metagenome assembly OGQD01 (sample SAMEA2580290, study PRJEB22360) | human gut metagenome | biome: human gut; feature: human-associated habitat; material: faeces | place: Denmark | collected 2008/2010
GAGGAAGGAAAAGGCGTTAATTTCCTTATTAATTAAAAAACACGAATACCATGAATCGTCCTTTAAAAAAATTATTTTCCGGGAACAAAAAACTTGAAATGCTTCCGGTTTTCATACCCATTGTTCTGTCGTTGTGCAGCTGGACTTTTTATACAGTTTCCCATAGAAATACAGAGAGTGAAAGAAATGTAAAGAACCATAAGGAATATGCAAATTCTTTCAAAATAGATTGCGACTTCTTAAAGCCTTCTCTGAAAGGAGAGAGTTTAAAGACCGGCACAACCCCTAATCTTACTTCTTTATCTGGAAATAAAAAAGATTCTGCATGGTCAGAAGGTTTTACGGTTAATGCCGGGCGAATCATAACCCCTGCGGGATATCCGGCAGTTCCGTTTACCAATTCAAATCTTGTGAAATCTGGCTTTATCGGTCAGATCGGAAATAAGGATGGAGAAAGAGATGAAGATGCTTCCGATAATATCTTTGATGTGTATGTGGGAAATATACTTCCGGGTAAGTCCTACACATTAAAGTATGAGGTAGACGGCTATTCAGATATTAATTCAGTTACCAGAAGTATCAACAGGAGCTTTGCAGTCGGGGGATATATAAAATACAAAAAATCCGGATGGAGTGAGGTTTCTGAGAATATAGATGCTGGTCTTCTGAAAAAAGGGAATAATACAGTATTGTTTAATTCTTTAGGAAAAGGAGACTACTATCACATTAAAAATGTAAGAATTGTAGAAAATAAAACGGCTTCGCATAAGGCATATGAAATTGTTTCAAAAGTATACAATGATAAAGTATGCTATATCAGAGGATACGTCAATCCTTCTGCAGGAATTTCGGCTGTTGAAGTTCAGGGAGAAAAGATTGCCCTGAAAGGGAATGAGTTTGAATACCTGTCTCTCGGCAAAAAAGAGAATCTTTCAATTCCTGTTGCCTTTATACAGAATAAAGCTTCGGTTTTAGAAGAAAACATTATTAAAGATATATCAGGAGAGGATCATATTTCTTCCATAGACTCTTACCGTGATTCAGGGGCTAATCTTATTTATAAAGATGCGTCCAGCATTGTGAAAGGGTTAAGAACCATTGACCTTCCTCCTTTGGATCTTTCAACAGTGAATGTGGGTTCCGGATATGCCGGTTTTTTTCTCACCAACAAAACGCCCCGGTCTGTAACAGTTCATCTTCCTTATGATAAGGATAAACTTCCCAAAGGATATAAGGAAGAAGATATTGCTGCCTTTACGTTTGATTATAAACAGAAAAGATGGCTTCAGGCAGATATAGACAGTGTCAATACGGCTAAAAAATATATCGTTCTGCATACTTTGCTGAAGCAGGCTAATTATATAGCAGGAGTATCCCGAGAACCGGAAAGCCCTGAAACTGGCGCTTCAGCACCTACAGGATTTGATGATATGCCTATTGCCAATCCGGGATCGAAGATTAACCTTATTTCTCCGCCTACCCCCAATCAGCAGGGAAGTGCCAATGTACAGTATCCGATAGAAATTCCTGCCGGAATCGGAGGCTTTCAGCCAAGCGTATCTCTGGTTTACAATAGCGATAATAAATTTGGATGGGCCGGCACGGGATGGGATATCCCGGTGGAAACCATTGATCTTGATACACGTTGGGGAGTTCCTACATTCAGCAGCACCAATGAATCTGAAATTTATACCATTGCCGGTGAGCAACTGGTATTTAAAGATGATTATCTGCCCAATAAGGTACCCTATGCGGAAACAAGAACAGCCGACAGATCTTTTTATTATCGGAATGGGATAAAAGAAGGCTATAAAATTATCCGTAAAGGAAATTCTCCCGGAGCATACACCTGGGAAATCCTTGACGGCAGCGGAACCAAAAAGGAATATCAGGATATATTAACCAATAATCCGGGCAATAATACCTCAGGAAATATTATTAAATGGTATTTAACCAAAGTTACCGACCGATTCGGGAATACCATAACGTATACGTATACCGATACGTATGACGGAGGAGGAAAGAACAAATATCTTTCCCGAATTGCTTACAGCAATAATACTTTTATTGATTTTGAAAATGAGCCGGGGGTAAGACCTGATATGATTATCAATAATAAGCTGGGAGTAAAGTTATCCGATTCCAAAATATTAAGAAAAATTACAGTAAAAAGAGCGAATACGTTAATTAGAGAGTATCAGTTAGATAACGTTCTATTAGGTCAGTTCTCCAAAAGACTTTTAACTGAGATCGTTCAAAAGGACGGCAATGGAAATTTATTCAACAGGCACTTTCTGACTTATGATACAAGAGTTCCTGTATTTGATAAATTTCCGACAAGAGTTTATAATACTCCAAAAGATAATAGTAATGTAGGTTCTTTTTCAGGAGCTAACACCAGTTTTATCGGCGGGAGTTATGCGAAAAATAAAAACATCAGGGGATCTTTAAGCTTCGGCTTGGGATTGTGTCTTGGTTTCGGAACCAATAAAAAGGGGACAATAGGAATTACGGGAAGTTATGATGATAATAGATCCTACGGTAAAAACCAACTTATCGATCTGAACGGAGACGGATTGCTGGATCAAGCGTTTTATGCTGCTGACGGTACAATAAAATTCAGAAGAAATACGAAATCATCTTTTGGCAGTGTATATTCATCTATAGGGCTTCCAAATGAAACCCCAATCATCCGTCATAATTCATATAATACAACATTGGGCTTGGAGTATTCTTTCAAAAAAGGAGCTGTCGGGTTAAATTATTCATTTGGAAAAACTAATTCTCCAACCTACTTTTCAGATGTCAACGGAGACGGACTGGTTGATATGGTCAACTATGGGGAAGTTTTCTTTGGTAAAATAAGAAACGATGCTCCTCAGTTTAAATCCCAGCCTGCCTCCAGTACTGTAAATGTGACAGAAGAAACACCTAATGCCATTCTGGAAGGAAGTCCTGCGGTTATGGATACCATCAGCAGTCCCGGACTTCCTGCATCACAGGCTAATATTGTAAGAATGTGGGAAGCGCCGGTAACAGGAGAAATAGATATTACCCAGTATGTAGCTCTGCTTCAGCAGTCTCCGGACGGAGTGGATGTCTGGATCGAAAAAGGCTCGCTGACAAAGGCAAATGAAGATAACTTAGCATTTGTTCCTTCTTCTTCAGCTTCTCTTTCTTCTGTTGTTACCCTGTATAGCCCGGGACAGCCACAATATCTTACTGCATCTACCCACGTGGAAAAGGGACAAAGGATTTTTTTAATAGCCTCTTCCAAAGTAGATCCAACAGGAGACAGAATACAATCAGTTACCGGAATCGAGTATACATCCGTGCCGGGAGTTTCAACCTCAGATCTGACGAAGAAAGATGCAAATGGAAATCTTTATTTTAATTTTAATTCTTCAGGTCACTATCTGGCTTCTTCTAAAAAAGACAATGTTATTGGGGATAAAAGCAAAGTAAAAATTACTTGGGGAACCCTTGCTAATGAGACTTTCACAGATGATGTAGATTTTAAAATTTATAAATCGGTGCAGTCTATTTCAGATACAACAGGGGTTATTCCACCTCCTACATTGATCTATCACCAAAGATTGCCAAAAGGAAACAGCCTAAATACAATTACTCCTGCCAATAACCAGATTGCAGGGTATGATATTGCAAATCTTATGGTCAACCAGAATCCGTCAGATTCTACCATGACCATGCTGCGCTTTGATGTTTCAGCAGATACCAATGTTTCTTGGGAAAAGATTAAGTGGAAACCGAAGATGAATATAATATCTGATACTGATACAATTGATGTAAAGGCATTGGTACAATATAATCCTTATTCTGAAAGACTGACGAATAATCTTCCGAAAAATTTTTCAAAGTATAATATCTTTTCTAACTGTAGATTTATTTTGTATCCGAAGTTTACCGGAGGCATTAATCAGCCTCTTACAATTAATCTTCCGGATATGCATAATACGAAAGTTACTTTTTCGTTAAAGATTAATTATTACGGAAATATCTATACAACAAAAAATACGGTAGATGTTATTAATAACGTAATGCAGATTCCTTCTGTTAGTCTTTGTGATGCCTTAGGTGGATTTATAACAGATTTTTCAAGTATATATTCACGATCATTTTATTTTGAAATCAGTTCACCGGATTATCAGGTTGCTAAGAAATTAGCCGAGTTAAACCCGAATATCTATAATTCAAATTTTGATCCGCCTTCTCAGTCTTCAATTTATGCTGATACAGAGCATAAAGCGGATTATTTTGCATATCGGTCAGATAATACCCATTATAATATGAATACGGGATTGGTGTATCAGGGATGGGGTGGTTTTTCTTATAATGGTTCAAGATATCCGGACAGCCCTATTCGGGAAAGTGAATTCAATACCAATCCTTATGGCTCTATGCCACAACCGGGAGGATCTTCTCCATGTAATCCATCGGCAGCGGATTATTATACCTGTATGACTAATTATATTATTCAGCAGAATAATAACCGATATTTTACGCCATTGCAGCTGGATGCGGATAAATATGCTTATGTTTCTCCTCTTGAGTCGGTAGAACTTACGGGAGATATTCAACAGCCTTATTCATTAGGACTGATTGCGGACAGCACATCAATTATTCATAATCCGGTATATGCCGTTCCTAATCCTCGAGGAATTATTCTCCGTTCAAAATCAGATGCCTTCCATGCCTATGTTGCAGGATCTATTGTTCCGTGGCTGGGGATTAGCGGACATGCAGGATATTCCACAGAAAAGACAGCAGATTATTTCCAGGATTTTAATGGAGACCAGTATCCTGATGTTATTTCAGGAGGCTTTTTCCAGAAAACCAATAATCTGGGACAATTGTCTGCCGTGTCAGGTATTGATAAAAAAGAAATTAAAAATAAAGGATATATTTTGGGGGCAGGACTTTCGGCTTCACCTTCTGTTGGTAAATTCAGTAATACAACTGATGTATTTTTCTACGTAGGCGGTGAAAAAGATATGCATACCGGCTCCTCCTCTTTCGCTTTGGGTGTAGGCGCAAATCTAACCATAGGAAGAGCCTGGGGACAAGGTAACGGAGTCTGGGCGGATATGAATGGAGACAGCCTGATCGATTATATTTCAGGAGGTAATGTTTATCTTAACAATGGTAATGGTTTTTCGTATGATCCTTATGGATGGAATGTTGCTGATGTTTCCAAAGGAGATTCATTTGCCGTTTCCGGAGGAGGCGGATTTAGTATGGCTAACGGAAGCTGGGCAGGGGGTATAGGTCTTTCGAAATCCAGTTCAACCGCTAAAATAGGAATCATTGATGTTAATGGTGACGGACTTGCCGATAAAATTGTAAAAAATGGCAATACGTACGAAATTTGGATAAATAACGGAACGTCATTTATTTCACCGGAGAATTTTAATAAAGACTTCAGTCTTAGTAATAAGCAGAATTCTTCAGGATCCAACTTTTTCGGAACGTTATGTGCGTGTCTTGGAGTAAAGATATGTTTATCCGGAGGCTTCAGTAATGATAAATCCGTCAATAAGCAGGAAGTGGATTTACGGGATTTTGACGGGGATGGTTATCCGGATTTGCTTATTTCTGATGCGGATACAAACTTAACCTATTATCATAACAATTTAGCAAAAGCCAATTTATTGGTTCGTATTGACAATCCTCTTCAGGGAGCAGTAGAAATAAACTACGACTATACAAATGAAAGCAACAGCCTGAATACTATGGTAGGGGGTACCTATCAGATGCCTTTTTCCAAGACGGTAATGACGGGTGTAAGTATCTGGAATTTTAGACCATTAGATACAACGTTACCTGCTCCGGCCGGAGTTAATGATCCTCAGAAAGTAAAACCAAGAGAAAAATATGGGTTTGAATACGAGGCAGGTGTTCATGACAGAAGGGAAAGAGAGTTTTTAGGATTTGGAATTATAAAGACTAAAGTATTCAATGATCTGGCACTTCATCAGACCCACGTTACCGAATATGAAACGAATTATTATGGAAACGAAAGTGATTTCTATGTTAATTATGACGATACAAAAGTAAGACAGTACTTCTATAAAAAAGGACTGGTTCGTTCTACTTATCTTTTGGACAGTCAGAACAGAAAACGTTCAGAAACAAAAAATCCCTACCGTTATTTTGGTCAAAGCTCAACTTCCGGTTACCAGCTTACGGAGAATCAGGCACAACCGCAGTATAAAGATATAGGAAGAATTATTCCTTTATTGTACAAAACAGAGTCTTCTTTTACCGAATATTCGGGAAGTTATAGCCATAGCAAGACAACGATTAAGACCATCGATTCCTATGATAAATACGGAAATGTAACTCAATCTACAGACAGAGGCATATCCATGAGTAATACTTCAGATGATGTGAAGATGAATGTTACTTATCATGCTCCCGGAGTAAAGAATATTGTCGGGGTTCCTTCGGAACAGACCATCACTATAGGAGGACAGGTGGCAAGAAAAAACACGACGGAACTGGATGCTGCTCAAAATATTAAAAAGATTAAGAAGTATCTGGGAACGGAAACCGCGGACTATGATATGGAGTATGATAGCTATGGTAATCTTACCAAGGTTACCCAGCCAGCGTCAATAAATACGCAGCGAATGTTTTACACTTATTCATACGATCCGGTTTATCACACCTATCTGCTGCAGACCACTGATGCCTATGGCTATACATCTTCCACACAATATGATAATAATTATCTGTTTGGGGTTCCGACTGTCGTAACGGATATTAACGGAGTAACTTCTGAGTATAAGTATGACAGCTTCGGAAGACTCACTCAGTACCGTTCACCAATGGATGGAGACTGGACAGTAAAAATGTATTATTATCCATTGGATGTAATGCCGGTAGCAGTTACTGAGAGAAAAGCACCTTCTGTTAACGGGAATACTCCTACAGATAATTATTTCAGCAGCCTTTTCAGTGATGGATGGGGAGCGGGACTAATGATGAAAAAGCTCTTTAAAAAAGAGAACGGAACCTATTATTTTGCCAATAATATCTATCAGATCAAAGACCGTTTGGGAAGACCGATGAAGACCATTATCAGAGATAAAGTTACTACAGGAACTAATATCATAGCTTCTCTAAGGAAATTTGATGATTATCTGACTTCTGAAGATCAGGCAGCACAGACGTATACAACTACTTCGTATGATGATCTTGATCGCCCGGTAAGTATTATACAGAATAATGTGGTTACCAATAACGGATCGCAAAATCTGGAGACAAAGATTTTCTACGAGTTTGGAGCAGACAGAAACGGGATAACCCAGTTTGCAACAAGATCGCAGAGTCCGTTAGGAAATACCGGCGTATCTTATACTGATGAAAAGGGAAGAACGACTTCAAGCAAACAAACCGGAGGAGGACAGGATATCTGGACAAGCTATGAGTATGATTTATTGGGGCAGTTGGTGAGAATGAAAGATGCCGGTAACAATGATACCAATTATACATACGATATGCTGGGAAGGCAGACTTCTGTTATACAGCCGGACGCAGGTACCTCTACTTTCAAGTATGATTTAAGCGGAAAAATGATTTCATCTGATAATTCAGTGCTCAATTCAATGGGGCAAGAGGTAAATTACCACTATTATTACGACCAGCTTAAAGAAATATTGTATCCAACCCATACGGTATTTTTCGAATATGGAGCGCCTGGAGCAGCAGATTTTGCAGCAGGAAGGCTTATAAAACAGACTGACCGTACAGGAACCCAGGTGTTTAAATATAATATCACAGGTCAGGTGAAAGAGAACACCCGGGTGGTGGTGGCTCCTAATAATGTTCCAAAGATGTTTAAAACCTCCTTTGTATATGATCCGCTGGGAAGAATTAATAAGATTACCTATCCGGATACTGAAGAAGTTACCTATAATTATAATATGGCAGGTCTTCTGGATAATATCCAGAGCAAGCTGCCGGGAGAAATAAAGCTTCATAGTATTGCTTATTCCATGACTTACAATAACAGGGATCAGATGACCTCTTATCTTGCGGGTAACGGAACGAGAACAGACTATAAGTATGATCCTTGGGGAAGAACAAAAGATCTGGCACTTCTGTATAACAACGGACCGGATATCCTGAGAAGCCTGTATACTTACGAAGGCAACGGAAACGTATCGAAAGTTAATGGCACGACTCCTATGGCGGGTAATTATCCATCTATGGGTATCGCTATTGCTACACAAAAAATATATAACTATGATCCGTTCGGAAGATTAAGTAATGCAGAAATTACGGCAAAAGGAAAGGAAAACACCAAGTACTATAAACTGGATATGGGGTATAATGCTGTAGGAAATATCATGGCTAAAGACCATGGACTGAAAACCTATATAAGTAATAATACGTGCCAGTATCCTCCGAACTTAGGTGAAAAAACAGAATACAAGTATGATAATCCCAATCACCCAAATGCCGTATCATCTATTAGATATGCGAAGTTTGAAAACTTTAATTCCCCGTTAGACTGTGGATCATCGTTTTCCAATTTGCCGGCAGTATACAGTGAAGAAAAATTTTATTATGATCTTAACGGAAATCTTACTTCTATTATTGAGGATATTACCGGAGTTAGTGCAGGACCTTACAGAAATTTATTCTGGGACGAGCAGGACAGGCTAAAAGCGGTAGTTACACAAAAGCAGAATTTAAACTACTATGTATATGATGCGGCAGGAGAAAGAATCCTTAAAAACGATGCCGTTTCCAAAAAGCTTTATGTGAACGGAAACAACCCGTATGAAACAACCCAGATGGGATCCTTTATTTATTACCCCAATGGGTATCTTGTTCTAAGTGAAAAAACCATGAGTAAACATTATTACATGGGAAGCCAAAAAATAGCAACCAGAGTAAGCCGTATTCCGACCCACAGGTTCAAGATTAATTTAGCAGGAGAATATGATGATCTTGCCATTGCGCTTTCGGAAGAGGTGAACGATATTATTACACAGGCAGGGCTTCCGCAGGGAGTTTGGGTAACCAATGAAGATTCTCATGGAACCTATACCCCACCCGTTTCAGTGACCAGTGATCCTACGGTATGTTCTTATATTGTGGAACAACAGATCATGATCTTTGAGGAAGATCATAATGAAGAATGCCATAAGAAACTCGTAGAAATGTATTCCAACGCCCTTGCTGGCGGACAGAATATCTGTGATATGTGGAGCGAGTTTTTACAATCTGAATGTATGAGTACCTATACTCCTCCGGAGCCGACAGACTTTGAAATGTACTGGATCCATCCGGATCATCTTGGTGGGGCATCGGTTTTGGTAAACAGCGCAGGAAAAGTAACCAACTGGTACGAGTATATGCCGTACGGAGAACTGCTGATGGGAACATCCAATCAGGATTACGATAACCCTTATCGATTTAACGGTAAAGAATATGATTCTACAACAGGATACTATTACTATGGAGCAAGATATTACGATCCTAAACGAAGTTTTTGGCTCTCTGTAGATCCGTTGGTAGACATCACGGGATCACCTTACGCTTACGTCTGGAACGATCCTGTAAACTATGCCGATCCTTCAGGGATGATGGGTGAAAGAATTGGAGGAAGACCAAAGGATTGGTATAGAGACAGACTGGGAAATGTGTCTTGGCATGATAGTCAAGAAGATGAAATCAAAGGGAAAAACGGAGAAAAATTAACGCGTTTAGGAAAAGAAGGTTCTTATATTAATATTAAAGGAACTTATACTCAGCTTAATAGAAATCGTACTGTTACAGAAGATGGAAAGACATCATTTGTGGTAAGACCAAGCCAAATGTCCGCAAGTTCAATGGGAGGAAATGATGTCCCTCAGATTGCTCCTCCAGGGACGCCTAAAACTTATTTCAGTTCTTTTGATACTGATAAATATTATCCTCCGGCACCTCAAAGGCTTCCAAGCCCCGCTTTAACAGATCCAAGTGCTTCAATGATGAGATTTTATATAGAGGCGGAAGCAGGTGGATATCTTTTTAGAGGATTTAAAGGTATATTGTTTTATGATAGAGCATGGCAATGGGAGCGAGTTGGGCATTGGTGTCCGAAATCAAATTATGAAGAGATGGTTAGAACCGGACGTTTATTGGAAGAACCCGGAACAGAGGGACGTACTTTTCTTTCATTAGCTGAATCAGGTGCCGAAAATTGGGAGGCAGCACCTAAAAATTGGGTATACTCAGAGTTTGAAGTAAGAACACAAGATATAATGCAGGGAGGGAGACCAGAATGGAGACAAGCTTTATTTAAAACTGAACCTAAGATGCGTCTAAAAAAATATCTTGTTGATAAAAAAGGTGGATCATTAGCTCCTATGGTCAGAGATGTTTCTCCTATTATTAAAATCAAATAAGAATGGAAGAAAAAATGAAAAACATCTTGTTTCAATTCAAAAATGAATTAGAAACTAAATTTAAGTTTGAAGAATCTAAGTTAACAGAATTAGCTCCTACAATATTAGGAATCAGAGGTGTTCGTTTGGATTTTGAATCAAAATTTAGCTTAATAATATATTTTTGGGAAGATGGAGTGATTGATATTACATGTTTATATTCGAAAAAAAAATATTGGGGGTTTGTTGAGGAAATAAAGGAGCTTATGATTTACACATATACTCCAAAAGACTTTCAAAATAAAGTATATCTTAATGAATCTATAAATATTCTTTCAGAAAAATTAGAAGAGTTGAAAAATAAGATAGAGAAAATATATCCTAATTCTTAATAAAATTACCTGATGGAAGAAGAAATAAAAGCGGTATTATCACAATTAAAAAAAGAATTAGAAGCTAAATTTAAATTTGAGGATTCTACACTAACAGATTTAGCCCCTACAATATTAGGTAAGGGTGGGTTATGTCTAAATTTTTCATCTTGGATATCTGTAACAATACCCGATCTCGCGGATTTATAATCCGTGAGCAACAATAAAAAATCCGCCATTTTTGGATTGCCCCAAAAAGTTAAACACTTTTCAGGGGCATTTTTTCATGTATAGAAAAGAAGAAATTTTTCTTGGTAATGAGCAGTTTATTAATTTAGTAGAGTTTGGAAAGCATCACTATAATGCTAAAAAGAGATCTTGGCTTAGAAAAGCGATTGATTGGATATTTGGGCGTAAAAATCGTGTGGTTGTAACGCCTGGAGAAATGACTGGTAATCGTGAGCCCGACAATAGCAGTAACGAATTACCATGGTATCTCAATAAGAATAAATATGGAGGAAACCCGTTTTAACTTTAGGAGCTCATAATATTGAACTTCCGCATATTGAACGAGATGAGTATGGGAATAATATCTTTGAAAATGGAGATACATTTTTAAAGAATACTGTTGGTGCAATGTACAATGGTCTTGCTTCTACATGGAATGAAGGAATGGCAGGAAAAGAGGGTTACAGTTTCATGTATGAAGCGGATAGTGATATGGAATCTGCCATTAGGCATATTTCAAGAGGAAATGCTAATGCTGTAGAGATTGAAGGGATAGCTGCAATGGCTATTTTTCATAAGGTAGGAGAATTTGGAGAATTAAGAGGTTCTGGTCCAGTACCTGGAGTATTAGAAGTTAGCGATAGAGTAAAATCTGTTGCTCAATTTAAAAACTATTTTCCCAAAGAAGGTACTATGATAGAGTTTGTATTTGATGCTGATTCAAATACTTTTTTAGTAGGAAAGCCTCATGGTAGGCAAGGTGCAGCTTCTCCACACCAAAAGTTAGTTCTTTCATTAAATAAGAAAGGAAATTATGTGGGAGGAATGTTTAAAAGAGAAGGAAATACAATTGTTACAGATGAATATTCTGGACATTCTGGACATAAATGGAATGATCAAATCAGAAAACAATTTGTAAACTATATGGAACAAAAAACAGGTTTAAAAGTTAATCATACAAAATGGAGATAAGAATAATATATATTTCAGAGATTAATTATGAGTGCTATTTTTGCGAAAATTGTTGGAAAATAATTTACGAAGGTAAAACCATAAATATTAACATAAATAATTTCTATGGTTATCCCTTTTATATAATTTTTGAAAATATAGAAACGGTGAGTAGACAGTTAAGAATGATAATTAGTAATGATAATCTGGCACTTTTCGATATTTTTCCTATAGAACTTATCTTAAAAGATATTATCGACCACTGTCAAGGTTACTGGTTAAATTTATGCTTATATTTTATTATCAAAATGGAATGTTTAAATAGTAGTATTGTGAAACTTTTGATTACAACTAAAAATAATAAAAAATTTAGTCAAGAATTAAGAAATGAAATTAGAAAAATTTTACTTCTTAATAATTATAAATACTGAAACTCTTTTCTAATATTAGATTTGTAATCATATAAAATAACCAGACAGTCCTCAATTTAATACAACTGGGCAAGTTATACAAACTTTTAGAGATTCTAGTTTCCCAAGTTATGGAGCTAATACTCTACCCAATATGATGTTAAAAGGAACTATAGATGGTATTAGATGTTGCTAATTTTGCTAGAAATTACATTGGTGGTAACCTAGATCGTTCAGGATTTGGTCAAACAAAGGATGACTAAATGGGATGGCAATACCATGTCAGCCACAGAAGGTGAAAATGTTAAAGGAAATGCTATAGCAACTACAGGAGGTTTTTTGCTAGGACGTGTTACAAGTTTTGGAAACAATGGGGAAAGGGTGTTTGCTGGTAGCGTTAATTATGTGGATCCTTCTGATGAATTTGGAGTATTTGCATCTAGAGTAAACCCCAATCTGGTGCTTTAGATGTTATAGGTCATGGAGAAACTACAGGTATTGATGTTAATAATATTACAATTCAGGGAGGGAAGATAAAAAATTAAATCATAGACAGTTAGCCAAGCTTATTATAAATAGTCCAGAATTTGTTGGACAAGATATTAGATTAATTTCTTGTAGTACAGGTAAAGGTGATTTTGCTCAAAACTTGGCTAATAAACTAAATACGAATGTTTTTGCTCCAAATGAAGTTATTTGGATAACAGAACATGGAAGATTCTTTGTAGTTCCTATGAAAAATAAACTTCCTGTACTTAGCAGCCCAGGAAAAATGATAAAATTTTCATCTATGAAAAAATAATTTAATATTTAAATTGAATAATTATGGATTATAAGCAATGGAACTATAGAGGAATATCTTTTTTCAAAGAAGAAGTTGATGATGGTAATTATCCGTCGATAAAGCTATTTCAACAAAAAGGGTTGTATCAGATTGATATTAGAAATAAACTCTGTGATTATTTAGAAAATTGTCCTAACATTGCGACGTCTTATAAAAGATTTCATGCCTATACTTTTGAAGAAGTATCTACTTTGAGCTATTTCACAGATGGAGACTTTATTTTCACGAATTTATTAAAAGAGTATATATACTATGATGATTTTGTTTTACCGCAAAGGTGGTATGAGTTAATTAGAAACCGAAATTATATTAATGATATTTTTGAATTAAATCATGAAAAAATTTTTTCTGGAGAAGTCGATATTTTTGACAATTTGACAAGAAGTTTTGATCAAAGTAGTGTTGTTAAAGAGGTCATTCCATAAGTTAATATCAGAAATTATCAGGTCTCCGAAGCTGTAGCCTTTAAAACAGGGTATAAAGAAAAAACTAAATGAAAATTAGCATTTTTTTGTTTCTATATGGGCGACATTTTTCTGAAAGAAACCGTTAAGTTTTTTTCAAAATTTCAACATGAAAAATTAGCTTTTTAAGGAATGACTCATTAAAATAAAAATGCAAACTGAGAAATTAAATAAGAACAAAGAAATCAATCCCAGTCAGACGCAATAAACTTCATCCTATTTCCCTGATCATCATTTAGAGTAAGAAAATGTCCTTCCACTTTATAATGTTTCATCTTTTTGATGTTCTGAGAAAAATCGTTTTCCAGTTTCATATTTGGACACGCCATTTCTGTTGAGACAACTTGCGAAATTTTTAATTGACTCTCCTTTTTAAATTCAGATGTAAAAAACATTTTATTGCACCCCATGAAGGCAGAAGTTTTTATTTTCCCGTTGTCAGCAGGAGAAGTAAGATCAATTTTAGCATTGTTTTTAATCAACTCTTCTTTGGTGTAATCTGCAAAAGAAACCAGCATCCATTCTCTCTGGATCTGTGGATTTTTTACAGTTACGGAAGAGCAGTTTAAGATAAAACTCAGGCATAAAAATGTTAAAATTGCAATGAATCTCTTTTTCATAACTCACCGGAATCCATTTTCGTACCATCTCAGACATAAGACAGTAAAAAAATTAGTAAATTAGCGACACAAAAATTATTTTATAAAATGAAAAGAATATTACTACTATTCACTTTCCTTTTAAGTTTTGCCCAGATGAGGGCGGACGAGGGAATGTGGCTGTTAATGCTCGTGAAAAGACTGAATGGGGTAGATATGCAAAAAGAAGGATTGCATCTTACACCGGAAGAGATTTATTCTGTCAATAATTCAAGCTTAAAAGATGCAATTGTAAGCTTTGGAGGATTCTGTACAGGAGAAATTGTTTCCAATCAGGGTCTTATTTTTACCAATCACCACTGTGGATATGGTGCTGTAGCTGCCGCTTCTACACCGGAGAAAGATTATCTGAAGAACGGATTCTGGGCAATGAAGCAGAAGGATGAATTCAATGCAAAAGATCTTTACGTAAGATTTTTGGTAAGAATGGATGATGCTACCCAAAGAATCAACGCTAAACTAAACAACAATATGTCCGCTGCAGAGAGAAAAGCTGTGATTGACGCTGAAACAAAAGCGATCCAGTCTGAAAACTCTGAAAACGGAAAATACACGGTAGTCGTAAGAGATTTCTTCAACGGAAATGAATTTTACTATTTCGTTTACCAGGACTACAAAGACATCAGATTGGTAGGAGCTCCGCCTTCTGCATTAGGAAAATTCGGGGGCGATACAGACAACTGGGAATGGCCAAGACACACCGCAGACTTTACTGTTTTCAGAGTGTATGCTAATGCGGCGGGAAATCCAGCAGAATTTTCTCCAAGCAACGTTCCTTTAAAACCGAAACATTTCTTACCGGTTTCTCTGAAAGGAGTAAAGCCCGGAGATTTCTCAATGATCTTAGGATATCCGGGAAGAACCAACCGTTACCTGACTTCTTACGGAATTCAGCAGATGGTAAACAAAGATTATCCGGCTTGGGTTGAAGCTTCTAAATTAGCGATGGATGTAATGAAGAAGTACATGGATAAAGACAAAGGGACTCAGCTGAACTATGCTTCTCAGTACGCCTCAGTTGCGAACTACTGGAAAAACAGACAGGGTACTATTGATGCCGTTATTAAAAACGGAACCATTACAGACAAGCAAAAGATTGAAGAAAGATTTAAAACCTGGGCGGTACAACCTGAAAACGTGGTTGAGTACGAAACAGTTTTAGAAGATATCGGACTTTATTATAAGCAAACGTCAGACAGAAACGTGGAGAGAATGTACATGACGCAGCTTTCCAGAAATTCTAAATATTTTACACTTGCATTACAGGTAGGAAGCGTTCTTCAGGCATATGCAAAACAGGATATGGCAGGAAGACTGGCTATGAAGCCGAAAGTAGAGGCGGCATTGAAATCTGCTTACGAAAACATTAACATCAAGCTTGAAGGAGAAATGATGAACTCTATGGTAAATCTTTACCAGACAAGAGTAAACAAAGATGTAGCTTCTGAAACCATTATGGGACTGGATGCTAAAAATCTTTCTAATGTTGCTTATTCTTCCATCTTCGCCAACAAGACTTCTGCAACGAACTTTATGCTTAATCCGGATCCGTTGAAACTGGATGCAGATCCGCTTTGGAAAATTGCAAACGGAATTATGGCAGACCAAAAAGCTTCCGCTGAAAGATTCGTAAAAATTGATGATAATTTTGCTAAAAACAACAGATTATTCTTAGCAGGATTAATGAAGGCAATGCCTGAGAAAAAATTCTATCCGGATGCAAACTCTACCATGAGATTAACGTATGGAACGGTAGATAAATTGCCAATCCGATCAGACAGAAACTACTTCGGGATTACCGATAACTATTATACTGATATGACCGGACTTGTAGGGAAATACAAGAAAGGGGACGAAGAGTTTGATCTTCCACAGAGAGTGATCGATCTTTACAACCTGAAAGATTTCGGACAGTATGCAGATGCAAAAGGATATATGCCGGTAAACTTCCTTTCCAACAATGATATTACAGGAGGAAACTCCGGTTCTCCGGTGATCGATGCAGACGGAAACTTAATTGGTATTGCATTCGACGGAAACAGTGAAGCATTAAGCGGTGATATCGTTTTCGAACAGGAATGGCAGAAAACCATTAACGTAGACGTTCGTTTCGTTCTTTGGACGATCGACAAATATGCGGGTGCAAGAAGACTTATCGACGAATTACAATTGGTAAAAGACGAGAACACTCCTGCAGACACCAAAACAAAAATGCCAAAAGCAACTCCTGCAAAAGGAAAGAAAAAATAATCTTTAAACAGATATGGGAGCCGCGAAAGTTTACTTTCGCGGGTTTTTTATGCTGAAATTTTATTATTTTAACCCGATCAAAAAATATATTATTAAAAATGAAAAGTAAAATTTTCGCAGCTTTGCTGATGTTTTTAGCATTATGGAGCTGTCAGAAAAAAGAGAAAGAGAATTTAAAATCTGTACAAAGCAATGACTCTTTACAAACGATTATCAAACAAGACAGTTTACATAAAGAAACGATATCGGGAAATGAAACACCTAAAGCATTTACAGATGATTTCCTGAAAATTGAAAACGTTCAGGTGAATGGAAATGATATTATTTTACCCAAAGAACAATTCCAAAAACTTTATCCAAAGCATGATTCTGTAAAAACTGAACCATGGGACTGCGGAAGTCCTTTTGAATGGCTTGATAAAACGTGGATGGAAAAAACATACGGAAAGGATCTTATAAACTTTGACGGGAAAATAACCACTTTCTATACCAACAATGCTGAATTTATTTCAAACAATCATACTGTCATTTTCAGCAGTGCGAAATCCGGAAACAACCGTTTTGAGATCCAGTCGCATCATATTATTCTTACACAGGAAACCACTGTTGAAGATTTCCAAAAGCTATTTCCCAAACTGAAAATCGAAAATACCGATCAGAAGAATATTCAGCGTTTCAGCATTCCGGTAGGAAAGGAGATAGAAGATTCCTTTATGTTCTATTTTAAAGACGGAAAACTGGATAATTTTAATCTGTGGTGGTTATTGTGCTAAATGTAAATGTATGAAAACAGATTCTGTACAATTTAAAGCAGTTATTAAGCAAAACGGCGAAATGAATGCGGCTTTTGTAGAATTTCCTTTTTCCATGGAAGAGATATTTGGTAAAAAAGGTCAGGTAAAAATAAAAGCTGTTTTTGACGATAAAGTTGAATACCGGGGAAGCCTTGCCAAAATGAAATCGGAGTGTCATATTTTAGGCTTAACTCAGGAAATCAGGAAACAGCTCGGAAAGACTTTCGGCGATGAGGTTTCCGTTTCTTTAACGGAAGACAAAGAAGAAAGGGTAGTGGAAATTGCGGAAGATATTGTATCGCTTTTTAATGAAAATCCTGAAGCGAAAGTATTATTCGACAAGATGAGCTATACCCACAGAAAGGAATATATCCGCTGGATTGAAGAAGCAAAAAAGCCGGAAACAAGAGAAAACAGAAAAGTAAAAATGATAAGAATGATCTTGGATAGAAAGAAAGGAATTTAAAAAATGCAGTTCTCCCTTGAACAGGCTTTATCATAAAGAACAAGTCCGCTCATTATTTTGGCGGACTTTTTTATTCAGCTTAATTTTTTACAATTAAATCATAAAATGAATCGTCAGAAACTGTTTCACTCCACCATTAATTATGGCAATAGAATCTTCATTATGATGAACGGTTACTCCCAGATCATTCATTATTTCCTTAAAATAGCCACTTTCCGTATTGGAAGAAATAATATTTTTCTGCCATGAAAATTCTGCCGTCTGATCCTGACTGTTTTTAATGATTAAGATTCCGAAATCATTTTTGAGGATGGCAGTGTCGATCTCTGCTACCGAACTTTCATGCGGAGCAAAATCTTTTGACAGAAGAATGACAGATTTGAAATGATGTTCCTGAGCATCTGTTTCGGAAATTTCTACAGCAGTTTTCATTTTTTATTTTGAGTTTTACTTGATCTTTATGCAAACATGAATCTTTATAACGACAAAACTTGTCGTATTAAAAAATATTTTAATAAAAGT
>OGQD01001117.1_pt1 | contig 18338 bp, 15 predicted proteins | sample 1553091 | NCBI WGS metagenome assembly OGQD01 (sample SAMEA2580290, study PRJEB22360) | human gut metagenome | biome: human gut; feature: human-associated habitat; material: faeces | place: Denmark | collected 2008/2010
GCAAAGCACTGCAACGGTAATATCGATTACCAAGCGGTCGTAAACGAAATCATCGGGAGGGTCGAGAAATGAAAAAGCTAAATCTTGGAAACATCAATGCCGGTTTGAGCACCATTAAGGAACTGGCCAACGAAAATGCCGGTATTGCACGTGATGAGCTGATCGACGTCTCCTTGATCGACTTTGCAAATAAAAACACATACGCCGCAAACGACACGAATGACAGCATCCGCGACTTAGCAGACCAAATTGAAACCGTCGGTTTGCTGAATCCTCTCGGCGTGATCCAGTCCGGCAATCGTTACAAGCTGTTTTCCGGTGAACGCAGATACCGCGCCATCACACAGTACCTACACTGGGACAAAATCCCGTGCAGAATTTTTGAAGGCGTTTCGGCCGGACGTGCACAACTCATGCTGCACATCGCAAACGGCGGACGCGATTACACGGCCGAGCAAAAGCTAACACTTTATGAAGAATACCGAGAGTTGCTGAATGAGCTAAAGGCATCCGGTGAATTTAAAGGTGGCATACAAAAGGGTGTCGCCGAACTGATGCATGTCTCTGACCGGCAAGTCCGCACCTACCGCACAATGTCGGAACAGCTTACCGAGCCCGAAAAGGTTGATCTTGCTGCCGGAACGCTCAAATTCGGCGAAGCACAGAATATCGCAGTCGAGCGAGCCGCCAAAGCAACGCAGCCGACAGTAGCAAACGCTACAAAAAGCGGAAGTACTTCCGCTTTTTCGAGCAAGGCCGAAAGCACAAAGAGCTCTCTAAGCCCGGAAATGCGCGAAGACCTGCTCCGCAAAGTCATCATGAGTGGGTATATTTGGAACTGCGAAGATCTGTTAGATTATTATGTTGAGATGATGCCTACACCGCAGGAAGCCGTGAAAGATATATTAAAACCCAAATACGGCTATCATGGCGGCACTCTAATTATGAAGCATTTTAATGGCAGTTATGAATGCACATCCTCAAAGCTTATTTTACAAAACGGTGCAATGCAGGCGATTGCAGCCTACACCTATAACGAGGCAGACACCATGATCCGCAAGCTGTACCGAGACGGAGAGCTTTGCCCAGAAAGGCAGGATGCAAAATGAGAGTTACAAAAGTCGATGTTACTATTCCGAGCAGTGGCTATTACCTTGGCTACGTCAGTTTGGTTCTGGATAATGCGTACACCTTAAACGGTGTGCGCATCACCAGACGAGCAGACGGTGGGTTACAAGTCTTATATCCGCATTTGGCCGAACGCGAAGGCAAGCGCCGCCAAATCTTTGCTTTTAAGCCAATGAACCCCATAGCACACAAACGCATCGAACAAGCTGTGCTATCCGCATATAAAGAAGAACTGAGAAAAACCGGAAATACTTCCGGTTTTTGAACTTTTGAAGAATTGTATATACTCTCTTGATAGATTTTCATAAAATACAGAAAAGTACTTAAAAACATATAGGATGAGGTCTCTAAATGAACACTAAGCGTTACACCCTATCTGATGCGCACAGCACGCAGTTTTATCAACTCCCGAAATGGCTTGTGGCGCTTCGCGTAGAGGCAGAAATCAGCAACGAAGCAATCCTACTGTATACTTACTTGCGAGATCGCGTACAGCTGAGCATTACAAATAAGTGGATCGACGATAACGGTGAAGCTTACCTCTACTTTAAGCGTGAACAAATGGAAAAACTGCTTGGGTGCAAAAAGGATAAAGTGCAAAAAATTATTAAGGAGCTCAAATCCGTAAACCTGCTCGATGAAGTCCGGCAAGGGTTAAATCAGCCAAATCGCCTCTACCTGCGCTACCCCGATAATTCTGAACTCATAGAAATGAGTATCGATTTTGAAGATGAAGACGAAGAAAACGGTGAGCAAGAGCCTGAAAGTCCTGAAAAACCCAGTGATTATGCGGAGCGCGGAAAAACCGCACTCCGGAGTACTGAAATTCCGCAGTCTGGACTTCTGAAAAACCGCACTCCGGACTGCGGAAAATCCGAAGTCAAGAGTGCGGAAATATCGCAGTCAAGAGTACTGAAAAACCGCAGTCTTGACTTCTGTAAAACCGCACCTAATAAGACTGAGTATAATAAGACTGAGTATAATAAGACTGAGTATAATAAGACAGACAGTCAGAGCGACGGCAATTTTGATTTTTTGATGAATGCAGATGTTCCGGAGGATTTCGCGAAAGCATGTATCTCTTTGATCTGCGAAATCACTACTACTCCCTTATCGACTGTCCGCATCGGTAAGCAAGTGCTTCCGAGCACGCAAGTATGCCAAGCGTTGCACAGCTTAACGCCGGAGCATTTGCAGGCCGTCTACCGCATAACCAAATATTCTAACAACGTGCGGAAGCCTAAAGGGTATCTGCTTGCATTGCTGTACAACGCCGCCCAAGCTGCGCCGGAGAGTAATCTCTACGCGCAGTTTTTTGCTATGCCGCCGGAAGAACACAAGCCCTCGTTTGACATCAAACTCTACGAGAAATACGATATTTTCGATTACTTAAACGAAGAAAGGAGCCCGGAACATGGAACATGAACTCGACGCTTATCGCAAGCAATGCGCTGACATTTGTGCGGTAGTGCCCAAGAATCCGACAAATCTCAAGCTCGTCTTTGACCTTGAGACGACGGGCTTAAACCCCGCTGAAGATGAAATACTTGAAGCCGCAATTGTTACGACGGATGGGGACATTTTGTTTGAGTCCCGGTTTAAACCGGCATGCGTAACCGAATGGCCGAAAGCACAAAATGTCAACGGTGTCTCACCGGAAATGGTAGCAGATGCACCGGGGATCATCGACAAAATCGGCGAAATGGCGGCGCTGCTGCAAAACGCCGAAACAATTATCGGTTACAACGGCAAGCACTTCGATATTCCGTTTCTCGAACGCTACGGTATTCGATTCCGAAAGCAGCAAAAAGGTTTGTTACCTGTACACACAGGCAGCAAACCTTTTTTCATACAGTTTTTATGAAAGGAATGATTTATTTATGAGCTATAAGCCTTTAGAAAATGTCACCATCGTTTTTAGCACAGCGAATATTACCGTTTGTGCCGATGAGTGGGGCGATTTATATTACACGACCGAAATTCCGGATGAATTTGTAAATCAGGGTGAGCCGTATCCCCGCTCCAAATGCAAGCCGATTATTGATCTGCCACCCGAACAATTTGATCGTGTGTTGGCAATTTACAAGGAATTGCCGGATGACCTACTTGAGCACTTGATACGCGGAGAGGAGCAAGAAGATGCCTAAAAAAAGAACATTCTACTCCGAAGAAGAACGTAAAGCACATCACGAAAAGAAGCAAAGAGAAGCAGATTTGCAGATTCAGGAGCTCACAAAGCACTGGGAAAACGATCCCAAGGACATCGCAGAATACCTCGCATTCAGCACTCAGTTTTACAAATATTCTTCACGAAACACAATGCTGATCTACCGGCAGCGTCCTGATTCCGTATTTATTGCCTCATACACACATTGGAAAGAACTTGGGTATTATGTGCAGGAAGGTGAGCATGGTGCTAATATTTATCGGCCGGAAACCACGCGCTATTTCAAGCCAAACGTGCCAAATCCAACATGGGTTCTTTTATCTAAAGCCTCGCCGGAACAACGCCATGAAGTTGAAATCGGCATGCTCGAAAGCCGTGATTTTACCTATTTCAAACCCTGCACGGTGTTCGATATTTCGCAGACAAATTGTCCGCCAGAAGACTACCCCAAGCTCTGCGGCGTAGGATACAACAGTACGCAGCACAAAGATATTTACAACACTCTTTGCCTTTATTCTGAAGAAATCGGCGTGCCTGTATCCGAAGAAGATTTTGAAGGAATCGGCACACGCGGCGCTTATAACCCGCGCAACAAGCACATCCATATTAACCAATTACTCGGCGACACACAGAAGCTCGATACATTGTTGCACGAAATGTCACACCACTTTATGGGGCATAGTCCTAACATAGAAAAGCCTACCATGCAGCGTGAATTTGAAGCCGACGGTCTCTCTATTATGTTTGGAAAAACGTTCGGAATTGAGCCCAGTGACGCCCGAAAAAGCCACCTTGCAGCCTGCTACCAAGAGCTGCTTAAGGCACAGCCGGAAGTAAAAATCGATGCACTTTTGGCACCGGTTCGCGAAAAATTCCAGCAGCATATTGAGGCAATGGAACAGGAACTTTCTCTCGCAGGCGTAATACCGCAGCAAATCATTTCTTCCCAAAAAGCTGTTGAACTGAAGCGTGAACAGGCTATGAAAAAGGAGCCAACCGTAACCGTTATATGGACGGAAAGCAAGCGTCTGCACGACGGCCAGACCATGCGATTATCGCGTGCAAACGAACTCTTTAAAGCAATCGATAAGGCGCAACAGAAGTACCCGAACTGCTACCACAAAGCAGCTTTTCGCATTGATTATATGCTGCACGGAGAACCGAGCAGCTATGAAGGCCGACAGAGTTTCGGCACCGGTGAAGGCAGTCTGATCGACCATATCAAGCGGCTAAATACGCTGTGCAACGAGAACCCTCAGTGGGAAAATTACTTGTTAGAAATAGGCGGCAGCGATGCACTTTTACAGGACAGACACGAAAAAGAATACATCTTAAACGAGTTCATTCCTTACTTAAATCTGCATGTTACTCTTTCCGAAATCGAACAGAGCGTTTCGGAAAAGCTCGGTGAAACCGATGAACTCACGCTCGAAAGGAGTGAACAATTCGCCGCCTTGCAGCAAAATGTGCGTACTGTCCGTGCTATGCTAAACCAAGGTAATTACGATTTTTCCGTGGCACAAATCAATGAGCTCTCTCCAAAATTCGCGGAATGGATGCGTCAAATCTCGAAAAAATCCATTCAGCAAAGCTCTGAAAATACGCTTACAAAAGAAGAAATCATACACGATTTTGAGCAAATCGCAACACAAAATCGTGCAGAAATCAGGCAAGAACAGCATGAAGAATTTGAAATCACAATGCTATAAAACCGGAAGTACTTCCGGTTTTTCGGAGGAAAAATGGCAAACCCGGTTTTAATTGCGAAGCTCGCTTTGGTCGCAGCCGACCCCAAAACATGGCAAAAAATCATTATTGCCTGCATCTCTATTTTTATCATTTCCGCTGCACTGCTCGGCAGCTGCGGTGCAATGACTTTTACCGATTTAGGCTTCGACTGCTCGCAGCTTTTCTCTGCAAAACTGAACGAATACAGCGCTGTTTTTGACTCCGGTGCACGCATAAACGATAAGCTTCTCTATGCTGTGTACGCCAAAATCTTTGCGGATAACGACCGATTAAAGAACCAAACCGATGAGCTGATTGACTGCTTTGTTTCAGATGATAAGCTCTCCCCGCTAACCGATTCCGATGAAATTTTTGATAAAATCGAGCGCACGTTTGATCTCAAAATCAACGCATACATGCGCTCGCAACTGCTACGGCTTGCAGAGCAAATGCCCACCGGTTATGCCGACCGTTCTACGCTGATCCGTAACTTAAAAAGCAGCGATGGCAAAACAAATATCGGTCTCACCAACTTCGCAATAAACGCTCTGGATGCCGGTTCCGGCTACATCTATGGCGCTTACGGCCAAGACGTAACCATGGCATTTCTTAAGCAGCAGCAGTCCAGATTTTTCACGGATTCCGATGCAAATCTGACCAACAGCGAGGTCAATTTCATCTACGAAACCTACGGCGGAAAGCCTGCTTTTGACTGCATCGGGCTCATAAAAGCGTATGAATGGATTGATGAAGACACTGGCATTATCCGTTACCAATCCAATGGTTTTCGCGATGTCGGCGCAGACGGAATGTTCCGCAGCGCTGTCATTTTCGGTGAGATTTCCTCTATCCCCGATACACCCGGTTTGGCCGTTTGTATGAGCGGACACATCGGTATTTATATAGGAAACGGTGAGGTAATTGAGGCCAAAAGCAACCACGACGGCGTAGTAAAAACGCAGCTCAGTGAGGGCAGTTGGACGTACTGGATGCAGTTGCCTGGCATTACATATTTGACCGGCGGAACACACCCATACGGCACTAAAAAGGTAACACTGGAGAACGGCAGAATTAAAGAAATCTCCGCCGGAATTGTAGCGGGAAAGGGTGAATTTGAGTGGCCTCTCCCCGCTCCTTACGGTAAAGATTACATCACTTCCGGCTCCGGTTCCCGGTACAATCCGGTCACCGGAATGTACGAAAATTCGCACGGTGCAATCGATATTGGTACACCGGCAATGACCCCGATTTATGCAGCGGCCGACGGCACAGTTGTGATGAGCACTTGGCATGATTCCTACGGCAATTTCGTAAAAATCGACCACGGAAACGGGTGGTCTACCCTATATGCTCACCAAACAAAATGTGTTGCAAAAGTCGGCGAATCTGTATCTGCCGGTGATCTCATCGGCTACGTCGGAAGTACCGGGGATTCGACCGGAAATCATCTCCATTTCGAAATCAGATACAACGATAATAGGCTCGATCCTTTGCAATTCTTTGAGTGATCCACAATTTTGTGGGTATTCTTTCCTTACTAATAATCGGCACGCAAAGCGTGCCGACGGCGAAAATTTTTGAAGAAAAAGAGGTCAAAAACAATGAAAAAACTCACCATAAAGCTCAATTTAGATGAGCGAAAATACGATGCACTGCACACCTTTTCAACACAAAAAGGCATCGATATTGACGCAGAATTCGTAGCGTATTTCGAGAAAATGTACAAGAAAATCGTTCCAAAAGCCGTGCGGGAATACATTGAAGGCACAACACTTTCAACTGTTTCTGATCCGGGTTCCGAAGAAAAGGTTATCAACAATGCCCCACAGCTTCAGCCGGAACCGGAGCCCGAAACCAAGTCAAATCCGATCTCAAACCCCGGTGGTTTCTGGTCGTAATATTTTTAAACTATTCCGCATCTCGAAAACGCGCCAAAATCTCTCCAATCGGTGTCTTTTTAGAATGCAGGATAAAGCAGTAGTACCACTTTGTGTTTCTACTGCATCACAAACCCGCACAGTGTGCGGGTTTTCGGGTTTTAAAAAGTGGTACTACTTTTTGAACGGTAGTACCACCTTACCGCCTACTATTTCATAAAACAAACGAAATATTCAGATTTCAAGCCAAATTCCGGTGGTACTACTAGTGGTACTACTGAAATTTGAAGCAAAAGGAGATGCTATAAATTTAAAATGGCTACTGACAAAAAGAGGGTCTCAACGTACCTTGCAGATGATGAAGTCCGTATGTTAGATGCTATTGTTGATCTTTTGCACCTCAATCCACAAAACGGACGAAGCGAAGCAATTGAAGCAGCTTTGAAATTTTATTTCGCCTATTTGAGCAATCAAATGAACACAGACTACCTTTGCGGCATCTACGGCAGACAAGTCGAGGCGATTGTGCAGAGGGCAACAGATCGCATATCTTCGCAGCTCTTTAAACAAGCTGTTGAAACAAACATGCTAACACGCATCGTCGCATTCGAATACGAACTATCGAAAGATGAGTACGATAAAATGCGCAGCAAAGCTGTTGCAGCCGTAAAACGTTCCACCGGCCGCATTTCTCTGTTCGATACAATGCAGGACAGTGAGGAATAAAGCCTTGAAATGATTTCACGAACACTGTATAATAGGTTCATAGAAATAGAGCTTCATAAAAGTCAGGAGGTGTCGCCATGCACTACACATTGATGCACAAAGAAATACCCGTAGTCGATATTGAACTGGACGATGCGTCCGGAGCGATTACTCGTGTGGATGACGTGCATAATGCTGCGCACATTCCAATCGGCATTGCGTACAAGAACGACATTCTCGACCGCAAGGCACTCAACAAATGGTGGTATGGGCGTTCCATTCCGGCAAGCCGTCAAGGCATCCAACAAGCGCTCGCTATTCTACGTATCGGCAGCACGCAAGAGCTTATCGATAAAAGCTACGGACTTAGCCTTTCGGATCAGTATTGGATCAAGGAGAAAGGTTCCTCGTTGGAATGGGCTGAGATCAATTTTTTCACAAATGATTTTTCCCGTGACATCGGTGACATTCTTTTTAGCGGTCACAGCTCCAGTGCGAAAATCGATTTAATTTCCCCGGACAACACCTCCGATGGTTGGCTACGCAAAAAGTGGACAATCATCGACGGCAAGCGCTGCCTCATTAAAGGCGGCAGTGGCGTGACCCAACAGGAACCATACAATGAAGTTATTGCTTCTGAGCTGATGGAAAAGCTCAACATCCCTCATGTTCCCTATCGGATCATTATGCAGGGCGATTATCCTTACAGCGTTTGCGAAGACTTTATCGATGCGGACACAGAACTTATCTCTGCTGACTACATCATAAAGTCTCAAAAGAAAGCAAATCACCTCACGACATATCAGCATTACCTTAACTGCTGTGCCGCCTTTGGCATCTCTAATGCACAGCAAGCCGTAGATCAAATGATTGTCATCGATTATTTACTCGCCAATACTGACCGTCACTATAATAACTTCGGTGCGATTAGAAACGCCAACTCCTTAGAGTGGATCGGTTCTGCGCCGATCTACGACTCCGGTACATCTCTTTGGTGTAATACACCGACCAAACTCATCCGTCCGCTGGCCTCTGATTTGCCTTCAAAGCCGTTCAAAGAAACGCATGAGGAACAACTTAAATTCGTATCGTCTTTCGATTGGGTCAACTTTGAAGCGTTACAGCACTTTGGAAACCGTGTGTGCGAAATCTTCGCAGAGTCCCCCTACCTCGACTCCGAACGCTGTGTTTGTCTTTCGAGCGCATTAGACCAACGTATCGAACGTCTTGAAGGTTTGGCGCTAACCATGAACCATGAACAGCACCACAGTCCAAAAATTGAAGAAGAATTTGAAATCAAGCTGTAAAACCGGAAGTACTTCCGGTTTTTTCTTTTCTCATTGAAATCAAATTAAAAAGCTATTATAATATTCTATATGAGGAGTGAACGACTATGAAGAAAAAGATCACAGCAATATTGATGGCGGCGGCGCTTACGGTATCGCTTGCGGCGTGTGCGGGCAGCAATACCGAAAGCGTTGTAACGGAGAGCTCCGCATCCAGTGCGGTAAGCAGCACGGTATCGGAAAAGAACGATGCGAGCAGCAAACCAGCTGCAAGCTCGAGCACCGCGAGTGCAAAGCCTACGGCGACGCCGGGCGCAAAAACGGAAAGCAGCAAAACTGAGAGCTCGAAGGGAAGCAACTCGTCTGCCTCGTCTAAAACGGAGAACAGCACAACGAGTAAGCCGTCTTCAAGTTCTACCGGCAGCACAGCATCGAAGCCGAGTGCAACCGCAAAACCGTCTGCCACAACGAAGCCCAGCTCCGGCAACAACGCTGTGAGCAAGCCGTCCTCCGGCAGCAGCGCGACGGTAAAACCCTCAGCCACTGCAACGCCGAAGCCTACCGTAAAGCCGACCGCTGCACCGACAGCAAAGCCTACCTCTAAGCCGACTGCAACGACTAAACCTGCCACGAAACCCACAACCGCTCCGACGGCCAAGCCTACGGCAGCTCCTACATCAAAGCCGACTGCTGCGCCCACAGCAACACCAAAGCCAAAAGAAAAGGTTTGGGTCGTGGACGTACCTGCAAAAGAAGAAGTTGGCCATTGGGAAGAAGATGGATATTGGTGGAGTGATGTAGTGTATAGATGTAATGAGTGTAAAGAGACTTTTCCGACAACAGATGCCTTCTATGAACATGTAATCCCTCTTGTCGAAGCAGGAAAACATTCAATGGGAAGTTATACTGAGGTACCGGGAGAGTCTTATTGGGTAAAAACAGGTCAGCATTGGGTAGTTGATGAGCCTGCGCAAGAAGAACAAGGACACTGGGAATATAGATAAAAATTGAATATTGCAGCATCAAGCATCCGTTTTCTCGGGTGCTTTTTTACTGCAAAAATTCAAGCCGTACTTTTTGAGTGCGGCTTTTTTCATATAAAAATCTAACGAAAGGAATGGCAAAAAATGAAGAAAGCAAAACGGATTTTGGCCGGAGCGCTTGCGGCGTTGATCCTTACGATGTCACTGCCGTTAAGTGCTCTGGCGGATGAAGCCGACGTGCCTGTGGAAAGTCCGAGCTTTGAAGTCTCGTTTGACGTAGATACCGAGCAGGAAGAAATTTCAGAAGATCCTCCGGCAGATATTGAAGCGACACCGGAGCCTACCCCGGAACCTACCGCAGAGCCGACGCAGGAGCCAACGCCTACGCCTACGCCGGAAAGTACCGCTACACCGGCCCCGACGGCAGAACCTACCGCAGTTTCCACGGCTACACCCGGAGTTACCGCAACGCCGACAGCAGTGCCCACGAGTACGCCGGAGCCCAGTGCTGTACCGAGCACATCCCCTGTTGTAACGCCGACGCCTACGCCGTCACCACAGCCGGTGGTGAACCCAGTAAAGCTTGAGCACGACGTACCGGATAATGTAGATAAGGAATGTATCTACCTGTTCCCTGTGCCGAACAGCAGTGAAATCACACAGGGATACAGCGCCGAGCACAAGGCGATAGATATTGCCGCATCAAGCGGATCGCCTGTATATGCGGCAGAGAATGGCACTGTAAGCTATGTGCAGATTTGGGACGGGTCGTATGACACCACCGGCATGATGAGCTACGGTCACATGGTCGAGATCAGGCACGCGGACGGCAATACAACGCTGTATGCACACTTATCTGAGATCAATGTGAAGCAAGGCGAAAAGGTTGTGCGCGGTCAGCGCATCGGGCGTGTCGGCAGTACCGGAAATACTACCGGCCCGCATTTGCACTTTGAAGTCATCACTTCGGAAGGTAAAGCCGATCCGGCAGAATACCTGTGGACAATGCCGGGCGAGTGGATTATGGGCTATGCCGCCGATACAGAGGCGGGAATATCGCCTACCGGTATAGGTGATACCGGCAAATCCGTTGTACATTATTATTCGCTCGCCAAAGATACGACGACAACAGTGACCGGCCCATTAGGTAAGCTGCCCACAAAGACGATCAAGTCCGGCTCGATTGAATATCCTGCCTATTGTCTCGAAAAAGAAAAGCTAATTTGGGACGACATAAATTTTACGTGGTCATCGTTTACTGTGCCGCAACAGACGACCATGAAAGCCATTTTAGCTGAAGGTTTCTGCGAGATAAATGCGTTGGATAAACCCGGTTGGGAGGAATCACAAGGCGGCGGTACTAAGAAAGGCAATTACGCCAATGAAACTGCAAAATGGCTTGTCACGCAATACCTGATCTGGGCAGCCGAAAAAAACTACATCACCAAGCACAGCAATACAAGCTGGACATGGAAATCGCAGGTCGATACCGACCTCAAAACCATTGCCAAAAATGCGTATAACCCTACGGTTGTAAGGAGCTATTACGCTGAGGTCAAAGCCAAGCTGCTCAATGCTTATACGATTCCCTCCTTTGCTTCAAGCAGCTCATCCAGCTTTTCGACGACAATAAAAATGTATTGGGATGGCAGCAAGTATACAGCAACAGTCACGGACAGCAAATCTGTTGCTGCCTATTATACGTACACCTGTAACGGTATAACATTCACCAAAAACGGCAATAAGCTCACAATCTCGACCACAAAAGAGTATCCGTCGGGCGTTGTTGCAACGGGATCGCGTACCATAGGCGACGATTCAAATTTGGCTTGGTGGAAATGCACAGATTCTGCTATACAACTTATAGCCACACCACTTGGCAAGACTAAAACTGTACGCAGTTATCTCAAAGTGCAGACGGTTACACCGTTCTATTCCATTTATCTCAAAAAATCCAGTTCCAACACGTCCATAACCAACGGCGACAGTGGATACAGCCTCGCCGGAGCCGTGTATAAAATCTATAACAGTTCAGGTACGGAAGTTGCATCCATCACCACCGATTCGTCGGGCAAGGGCAGCTCGAGCGCGAAGCTCAAAAACGGCACATATACCGCCGTGGAATCCAAAGCGCCTCCGGGGTATGCCTTGGACACGACAAGGCATACCGTTAGGATCAACAATGCTGACGCAACTCTGAATGTCAGCGATGTACCTTTGATTAAGACGGTAACACTAACCAAAACGAGCGCTAACACGTCGATCACGGCAGGCAACAGCAATTATAGTCTTGCCGGAGCTGTGTACGATGTGTATGAAGGCAATTCTGCTACGGGTACGCCGGTTGCATCATTCACAACTAACACGTCGGGCGTTGCGACGTTAAGCCGCAAATTATATCCAAATCGAACATATACAATTTTGGAACGAACTCCGCCTCCCGGATATGTAAAAGATACGACGCCACATCTATTCTATCTTACTTACAACTCGGCAACAATGGATGTTGTGGATGACCCACAATATGTCAAGATCATGGTAAAAAAGAAAGATTCTGGAACTAAAACAAATGTAGCTGCTGGTAACGCATCACTTGCGGGTGCTGTGTACGCAATTACGTATAAAGAAAACGGTGTAGATAAAACCGTTCAAAAAACGACCAATAGTTCAGGAATTCTCTATTTTACCAACGTGCCTTTGGGCGAGATAAAAATTCAGGAAATCTCAGCTCCGGTCGGCTACAAGCTTGATTCAACGGTGCATACGTACAATGTTACGTCGGACAAAGTAACTTCTGCCGTATACGAAATGGAACCCGAAGATTTTACCGAAGACGTATTCAAAGGCAAAATTTCGCTCACAAAGCAGATTGAAATGCTCGGTGCGGATGCACAGCTTGAGCAAGGCGCTGAGTATCAGGTGTATCTCAAGAGCGCAGGCAGCTACAATGCAGCAAAGGATACAGAACGAGATTATCTTGTGACCGGGGCAGACGGCAAGTCGATCACCAAAGACCTGCCCTACGGCACGTATACGCTGCATCAGGTTAAAGGTGTGCCGGGCCGTGAGTTTAAAGACATGGATGTTGACGTCCACGAAAACGGCAAAACGTATGAGATGACGCTCACAAACGAGCTCAAGTATGCGCCGCTCAAAATCGTGAAGACCTCCGAAGACGGCAATGTTGCCGGTTTTACATTCAAGGTCACACGGCTTGCGGATGGGTATAGCAAAACGTATACCACCAGTGCGGCCGGTGAGATCATTACAGATCAGATGCCTGTGTACGTCGATAAAGACGCTAACCAGAAGTTTGAATACCGCATAGAAGAAATCAACGTGCCGGATAAATATCGCACGCCGGATGCACAGACGATAACACTTACCTATGGGCAGACGGCAGAGGTTCGCTTTTACAACCAAATTGCACGCGGCACGCTTGAAATCCTTAAAGTAGACCACGACGGTGTGACGCCGCTCGAAGGCGCGAAGTTTGAGATTACAGACGATAACGGTAATGTAATTGCAACCAAAACTTCCGGGCTGGACGGAAAAATCAAGGTAGACTCGATCCTTTACGGACAATACCACTGGTCAGAGGTGATGGCTCCGAAGGGTTATGAACTTGATGATACCGTGCATGACTTTGCAATCGAGCACGATGAGCAGATCGTAGAAGTCACGCAGGAAAACACCCCGAGCGTGGGCTCCATTACAGCTAAAAAGGTCGATGCCGATGGCAATGCTATGCCGGGCGTAGAGTTTACGCTCGAGTACAGCACTGACGATGGCGCGACTTGGGCCCCGGTGGAAGCCCGCGCAGAAGACAGCAAGCCTTCAATCGGGGGCTGCACAAGTGCAGTCGTTGACGGCGCACTTATAACCGATGAAAACGGCGTCGCTACCTTTAATGGGCTTCAGGTCGATAACCAGACCGTTACAATCACCTACCGTTTGACCGAAACCGGCACGAAGTCCGGCAACACATTGCTCGCAGCGCCTTTGTTTATCGGCAGCTTGCCGCAGGTGCTTGATGACGGTACAGAAACCGTTGATGTGGTTGTTACAGCGGTCAACAATCAAAACTACACATTGCCGTCCTCCGGCGGCAATGGCATGACGAGCGTGCCGATTGGCATTGCTCTCGCACTGATCTCCGCATCCTGCTTTGCAGCATGGCTATGGAAGAAAAAGTTATTTTAAGAGAGCATCTACACTCTCTTAGAACATAAAAAAATAAAATGAAAGGAATGTAGAAAAATGGCAAAATCCAAGTTAATCTCTCGCATTGGTGCTTTGGCTTTGGCAGCAGCTCTGGCCTGCACCTCTTTGATCTCGGCCTCGGCGGCTACTATCGATAAAGCTACCATCGATATGGACGCAAAGGCACAGCTGTCCATTTATAAGTATGACTTTACCAACGCCAAAAAAGATGGCGTGTGGAATGAGGACAGCTACGTTTCTACCGGCCAGTATGACGCAAAAGTAAATGAAGTGCTTGGTGGCACAACGCGTACCGGTGCGAACAGCGCATCTTCTGCACTTGGTAATGGACAGGCAAGCAACGGCTATGCAATTAAAGGTGTCGAGTATACTTACCTCAAAATTGCGGACATCACGCAGTTCACGGAGTCCGAAAAAGACGGCGGTCGTACCGACAGCCACATTGAGGTGCTGTATGCAATCGATAAAGTCAAAGGCGCAGATATGCTCGCTGCTATCGGCCTTGCAGACGGCAAAAACAGCTATGAAAACGCAAATGCACTTGATGCAAACAACTGGTATTACCAGTCCGACGTACTTAGTGCAGCACTTAAAGCTGCTCTTGAAGCCAATTCCACGACTGTTAAGAATTCGCTCGAAGCCTACGTAAAAAACAACGGCGGTACGGCAATGCCCAAAACGAACGAGGACGGCTACAGCAACGTAACCGGCCTCCCCGTAGGTCTCTATCTGCTGGTTGAAACCCGCACACCGGAAATGGTGACAGGTACAACAAATCCGTGCTTTGTCAGTCTCCCGATGACCACTGTTGACGGTGGTATGGCAGACGGTTCCGGCAACCAGATTACGACCGGCGGTCAAGATTGGAACTACAATGTTGTCCTCTACCCCAAAAACGAAACGGGTATTGTCACACTGGAAAAAACCGTGCGTGAAGCTGTAAAAGACACCGGTAAAAACAACGCGACCGATGTTATCACCGACGGCTTTACACACAACGCAACGGCATCCGCAGGCGACACCGTAGAATATCAGATCATCTCCACACTGCCGACGATCACGTCTGCGGCCACCAATATCAGCGCGTATACGTTCCAAGATGTTCTGGCCCGCGGCCTCTCTTATGTAGGCGGCACGAACAGCGTTACACTCGAATTCTTTACCGATGCAAATTGCACCAACAAAGTTACCACGTGGAAGCAGTCCGACGGCAAATTCAAAGTTACGCGCGAAGAAAACAACGACGGTACGCATACGATGACGATCTCCATGACCGATGATGGCCTTGCCGAGATCAACACAGCCAATACGGCTTACGATAACGATAACGGCAAGCTCTATGCAGGTTACAGCAATTACACACTTCGTATCCGTTACGACGCAAAACTCAATTCTGATGAGTCTCTGGTTTACGGTGACAACGGAAACAAAAACGAAGTCGTCCTCACATGGAAGCGTACCAATGACACCTACTACGACACCCTTATCGACGACGCGCATATTTACACGTATGCGACGAACATCACGAAAACCTTTAGCGACGGTAAAGAAGAACAGACGATGTTCGATAACGTCCTCTTTAAAGCGCAGAATGCGTCCGATGGCTACTATGTAATTGCACAGCTTAATGAGGACGAGGGCATCTGGTATGTTACCGGACACACGGACAAAGAAGCCTCTGCAACAGCAATGCACCCCGTCGAATGGAATGGCAAAAAGGGCCAGATCATCCTTAAAGGCGTTGAGGACGACCAGTACATCTGGACAGAGCTCGAGACTGCAAACGGCTACACGCTGCTCAAGAATAATATCGACGTAACGATTACGTCCGTCGATGATGCAAACCGCCCGTGCGACATTTACAGTAAGGACACGCTTGGTGTTATCCAGAATGACCCGCGCTACAACTTCCCGAACAATGAAGATTATAAGCTCGCCAACATCCCGCAGAAGCAGTTGGCTCACAACTATCAGACTGCATCTGCAACGGTTGACGGCAACGACGTCACGATGCTCGACGATGAGATGGATGCGGGTTCCAAGAACGCAATCGCTCCGCTGCAGGTTGTAAATACGCGTGGCTTTGAGACTCCTATGACCGGTGAAAACGGCACATGGGCGCTTGCTATCGGCGGCGTTCTCGTCTTCTGCCTCGGCACTTCCTGCTCTTTTCTTTTTTTGGTTTTCAAGAAAAGAAAAGAGCAGGAAGATAAGTAAGAATACACCCAAATTTTGAATTAGGTTTACCTCGCAGGGAGGGCTCAGTGGCAGCACTGAGCCCCACCCAAAGCCTGCAACGTGTGTGTAGGCTTTGGGTGGAAAGGAAAAATGGAAGAAGGTGAAAACATGACCCAAAAGCGAACGCACAAAGGTGCGCAGATTATAGCCATCATCATCGCGATTTTACTGCTGTGCGTCGCGGGATTTTGCGCGTATCTGCTCATCCACAACCAACAGCAAAAAGCAGAGCAAAAGGAGATGTTTGCAACCATAGCCGAAAAGGTGGACGCAGCTGAAAGTGAGTTGGGAGATTTGGAGCAGATCGGCAATGCAGAGGATAAACGCATGGCGCAGTTGCTTGAAGTATACCGCGAGCTGCACAGTTATAACTCAGACTTTGTAGGCTGGATACGCGTGCCGGGCACAGAGATCAATTACCCGGTGATGCAGTCTCCGGATGAGTCGAATTTTTATTTGCGCCGAAATTTTGAGAAAGAGTACAGCAACCTCGGCACGCCGTATTTACAGGAAAACTGCGATATACGCACGTGCGATAACTTGATAATCTACGGCCACCACATGCTCGACGGTGGGATGTTCAGCGATCTTGAGCTCTATAAAAAGAGAAAATTCTTTCAGCAGCACAAATACGTGCGTTTTGACACATTAGACGAGCTGGGGCTATATGAGATCATGGCTGTCGTCATCACAACGGCCTACCAGTCGGATAGCTTTCAATACTACAACTACGTGGAGAACAACAAGCTGATTTTTAACACATACGTACAGGAGTGTAAGCAGCGTGCCTTATATGATACGGGCATGGATGCTGAATATGGAGATAAATTAGTTACTCTATCGACGTGCGAATACAGCAGCGATAACGGCAGGCTGATCGTAGTCGCAAAAAAGATTGGAGGGATTAAAAAATGAGCAAACGCAAAAATACTATCATCATTATCTGTTTTATCCTTGTGATCCTGCTCGGTGCGGGTGCAGCTGCGTACCCGTTAATTGCATCGATTAACAACGAGCACACGCAATCGCTCGTACAGACGGAATACGAAGAAAAGCTTCAGCAGCTTGACACTTCGGAAATCGATGCAGCGTTGGCGGCAGCACGGGAGTATAACAAAACAATCTCTACCGTTCAAATTGAGGACATCGATAAAATCAAAGCCGACCTGCCGCCATACGAAGATCTCCTGAACCTTGCCAATAACGGCATCATGGGCTACATAATGATACCGGCCATTAACATAGACCTGCCTATATACCACGGCACGACCGGTACGGCGATGGAAAAGGGCGCGGGCCACATGGTAGGCACGTCGCTGCCGGTGGGCGGTATCGGCACACACGCCGTGATCTCCGCACACTCCGGCATGGCGAGCGCAAAGCTTTTTACCGACCTCGATAAGCTTAAGCTTGGAGATATGTTCTTCATCACGGTGTGCAACCAGAAATTAGCTTACGAAGTGGACAACATCGCAGTGGTGGAGCCCACAGACATTGATTTGATCCGTATCGATACGCAGCAAGATTACGTCACATTGCTCACCTGCACACCGTATGGCGTGAATACGCACAGATTGCTTGTGCGCGGCCACCGGGTGGATATGGCCGAAGAAGCCATATCGGAGGTTGAAGAAAAGGCAGTGCCGGAGGGCAGCACGTGGATAGAAAAATATGCGGAAGGGCTTGCAATCGGCCTCATAACTTCCTTTGCTGCGATGCTGTTGCTGCTGTTGATCTTGCTAATCCGCCGCAGACAAAAAAAGAAAACCGGAAACATTGCCGGTTCTGAAAGGAAGTGATAGAATGCCAAACGCTTATATAGAGCTGATTGATAGCCTGATTTTACAGCGGCAAGCACTTAAAATATCGCAGCGCGAATTAGCTTCTGCCGCCGGAGTTTCGTGGACGGAGGTTGCACTCATGGAGCAGAAAAAGCACATGGTACAGCTCCGGGCACTGCTGCGGATAGCAGCCGCGCTAAACTGCAAACTGGTGGCCGGGA
>OGQD01001118.1_pt1 | contig 18330 bp, 15 predicted proteins | sample 1553091 | NCBI WGS metagenome assembly OGQD01 (sample SAMEA2580290, study PRJEB22360) | human gut metagenome | biome: human gut; feature: human-associated habitat; material: faeces | place: Denmark | collected 2008/2010
GCTCTTCACGCATTGCAACGCCGACAAATACCCGTTCGACGAAGGACTGCTCGCCGATTTCGACCGACAAGACCTTCGCTTCCGCAATCCGCTCCGGCTCACGATCTTCCACCTGATGGGCCAACACGTAGCCTACCGCAACCGCTTCCCCGCCGAAGCGGGTTACTTCACGGCCGACAGCATCCCCGAATATTCGACCTCGGGGCTGCGGCGAAGCCGCGACGAACGCCGCATCGTCGCCGACTACGACAACGCCGTCCGCTACAACGACCGTGTCGTGGGAGAGATCCTCGACCGTTGCCGCACACGCGACGCCGTGGTCGTCTACCTCTCCGACCACGGCGAGGAGGTGTTCGATTACGCCCACCGCAACGGACGCATCCACGATGCGACGCTCTCGCCCGACTGCTGCCGTCACCAATACGAGATTCCCTTCATGATCTGGATGTCGGACCGCTATCGGGCCGCACGTCCCGAACTCGCGGCGGCGATCGCCCGTGCGGTCGCCCGGCCCTACATGACCGACGCCCTGCCGCACCTGGCCCGGCTGACCCGCGACGACCCGGACGCCGAGGTCCGCCGCGCCGCCGCCGGCGCCCTTGGCCTGGCCATCGACGCCAGCGTGCTGCCGGCCTTGCAGGCCGCCCTGGCCGATCCGGCGTGGCAAGTGCGCGAGGAAGCCGCCGGCACCCTCGGCAAACTCGCCCTGCCCGAAGCCGGCGAAGCGCTGGTGCAGGCACTCGAAGACGACTTCTGGCAGGTTCGCCTGCGCGCTGCCCGTTCGCTGGGCAAGCTGCGCTACCTGCCGGCGCTGGAAGGGTTGAAGGTCGTGCTCGGCCACGGCATCAGCAACCTGCGCAAGGAAGCCGCGCTGGCCCTGGGCGAACTGGGCAGCGGCGATGCCATCGAGGCACTGCGCAACGCCGAGCAGGACGGCGATCCGGAAGTCCGCAAGGCCGTGCGCATCGCCCTCGCTCAACTGGGACAGAACACATGAACACGCCGGTCGCGCTGCATCGCTCCAGCGCAGACGGCGAACTGCGCATCCGCTGGGACGACGGCGTCGAGCAGTGCATTGCCTTCACCCGCCTGCGCGGCGCCTGCCCCTGTTCGCAATGCCGGGCCGCGCGGCTGCAAGGTCGCATCGAGCTGGTGAAGGCCGGCGTTGTCCTGCAACAGCTGAACCTGCAGGGCTACGGCGTGCAATTGGTGTTCGACGACGGTCATGACCGCGGGATCTACCCGTGGTCGTATCTGCGTGAACTGGGGCGGTCCGCACTCAGCTGATGGCTCGGGTCAGGTGCTCCAGTACCCGCTCCACAGCGCGCTCCAGGCAGCCCTTGAAGAAATGGTCGGCGCCGGTATAGAGCACCACTTCGCGCTGCTGCGGCCGCGCCCAGTCCAGCAGGTTGGCCAGCGGCGCCATTTCGTCCGCCTCGCCGTGCAGCAGCAGGCAGTCGGCCGGCAGCGCCTGTGCTTCGTAGTCGCGGCCGCCGGGGACCGTTCCCACCGGCAAGCCCATCAGCGCGATGGCCTGCGCAGGCGGTGACAGTTCGCTGGCAACGCGGGCGAACACATAGGCACCGAAGGAAAAGCCCACCAGCGCCAACGGCAGGCCGGGGTATTCGCCACGCAGGTGCGCGATCACCGCCAGCATGTCCTGCGCCTCGCCGATGCCTTCGGCGTACTCGCCTTCACTGCCATCCACGCCACGGAAGCTCGGCCGCACGGTCAGCCAGCCGGCGCCGCAGAGCTTGCGCGAAAGGGTCAGCGGCACACGGTGCCTCGGGCTGCCACCGAGCAAAGGCTGCGGATGGCTGATCAGCGCGATGCCCTGCGGCGGCACACCCGGCCGGTCGATCAGCAATTGCAGCTTGCCCACCAGGCCATCGATCAGTTGCGTGCGGCGCTCTTCTTCGGACATCGACTCTTCTCGCGGGACGGGAACGGAGCGCCGATTGTAGCGCCCCGCCCGCTCACTTCAGCACCACAGCCTTGCAGTGGGCCGCACTCGAAGGGCACATAACCTGGAACAGGTTATCCGCCGCCAGCCAACTAACGGCGGATAACGCTGGCGCGTTATGCGGCCCTACGGATGTTCCGCGGTGTCCTCCAAGGTGCGCACTGGCGTTACAGGATCGACAGCGGGTAGTCGACGATCAGGCGGAACTCATTGACGTCGCCTTCCACCTGGTCGGCATTACCACGGTGGATCGCCTCGCGCAGGCGCAGGGACAGGTCCTTCGCCGGCCCGGACTGCACCACGTACTTGGCTTCCAGGTTGGTCTCGTGGTGCTTGCCATCCTCGCCGTAGCCATAACCGCGGTACTGGCTATCGGCAGCCATTTTCGTGCCGTCGATACCGTGGCCGTTGACGTAACGGGCCATGAAGCTCAGGCCTGGAATGCCGTAGGTGGCCATCGCCAGGTCATAGCGCAGCTGCCAGGACTTCTCCTCCGGACCGTTGAAGTCCGAGTACTGGATGGAGTTGGCGAGGAAGATCGAGTCACCGGTGTCGCCCGGGCCGTTGACCCCAAAGGCCACGTAGTCGAACGGCGTGTCGCCGTGGACCTTCTGGTAAGCCAGCGTCAGGGTGTGTGCGGTAAGGAATGTATATGCGGCGGCGGCTGACCAGGTGGTGTTGCTGATCTCGCCGGCCTTGGCGCTACCGTCGTCGTTGGTGCGGTAGATGTTGAAATCGAAGTTCAGCGACTGATCGTCCGTCAGCGGCAGCGTGTAGTTGGCGTTACCGTAGTACTGACGCCACACATCCTCCAGCTTGGAGGCGTAGAGCGAGAAGTTCAGCGCGTCGTTGACCGCGTACTTGCCGCCCACGTAGTCGATGCTGCTGGCCTCGACGTTGGCATAGGAGGCCCAGATGCCATGGTCGCCGTTGGTGGTCACCGGGCCATTGCCGCCGGTGAAGTGGCCGCCGTCCAGGTCCAGCCCCTCGATCTCGCTGCTGAGCACGTTGAAACCGGTAGCGGTCTGCGGGAACAGGCGCGTGCCGCCGGCGGCGAATACCGGCGCGGTGGGCTGCAGGTCGCCCCAGCGCAACTCAGTCTTGGACACACGCAGCTTCACGGCGCCCCCGGCACGGCCGTATTCGCCTTCCGGCGAATCATCGTCACGCACTGGCAGGTTGCCGGTGCCGGAGGTGCCGGCGCCGCCATCCAGGCGGATACCCCAGTTGCCGAAGGCTTCCACGCCGAAACCGACGGTACCCTGGGTGAATCCCGAGCTGTAGTTCAGCGTGAAGCCCTGGGTCCAGTCCTTGCGGTCCCGGTCTCCGGACTTGCGGTCGCTGTTGTAGTAGTAGTTGCGCATCAGCAGCGAGGCGGTGCTGCCTTCGATGAAGCCGGTGGCTTCGGACTGATCGGCAACGGCGGCGGCATGCGCCAGCTGGAACGGAATGCCGGCGACGATCGCCCCCAGCATGGAAAGACGGAAAGCAGACATCTTCTACCCCTTTGTTGGACTTGTCTTGGCAGGCGTATCGATTGAATCCTGAATAACTTTCTTATGTTTCCCCGCCATAGGCAGAGCGAGCGAAGAGATAACAATCCGCCGCCTCGCCCTCCAACCAGCCTTGTCGATAGTCGATATCGAGACGAATGATTAAGCATTTGTCGCTATCGCTATTAAGCTTGCGCCCCGATGAAGAACATGAGTCCCGGATGCCCGCTCCAGAGCGTCCGGAGGATTGCTCCACTTCATCATCCTTTGGTTTGGCCGCCTCCCCAGGCGGCCTTTTTTTGCCTGCAGGAAAGTTATGGAACAAGTGTTCCAGGCCATTCCCGGATAATTCTCCTGGCCAATTTCAAACTCTTCCAAAGATGGTTTCAGGGCAACTTCCCAAGATTTCTCCGGGCAACTTCCGCAGAATTGGGCAACTCTTTCCGCAGCGGTGATATCACCTCGACATACCGCTCATCCCCGCGCCCCTTTCCCCGTCGATAAGTCACTTGCGCAAAGCAAGCGACCCCATTAGATTACAACCATAATCTTTCTAGCCGCCTTTGGCCTGACGCCCTGCCAGGCCCGTAGCAAGGCGGCCCGATTAGATGACGATATTCATGTAAAGAGAGACCGACATGCGCAGATCCAGCTTCGAAAACCTCCCCTGCCCCGTGGCCCAGGCGCTGGACCTGATCGGTGACAGCTGGAACGTGCTGATCCTTCGCGAAGCCTTCTACGGCTCCACGCGCTTCGACCAGTTCCTCGCACGATTGGGCATCGCCAGCAACGTCCTCACCCGTCGGCTGCGCGCACTGGTGGACAGCGGCCTGCTGCAGCGCCGCCAGTACAACGACCATCCGCCGCGCTTCGAATACCTGCTCACCGATCGTGGCCGCGACCTGCGCCCGGTGCTGCTCACCCTGTTGCAGTGGGGCAAGCGCCACGCCGGCAAGGCCAGCGCCGCCGAACTGGTGGACACCCGCACGGGCCGGCCAGTGCGTATCGCCCTGGTGGACGCCGACAGCGGCGAAGCCATCGGCCCGCAGCACCAGATCCATCGCCGCGACGGCGACCAACTCGTCCCTGCCCACATCCCACAAGCCGATCACGCCTGAGCGAGGCCGCCATGAACCAGCCCGTCACAATTCCCGCCACGCCGGCCGTCGACACGGCAAGACCGAAGTCGCGCAAGGCCCTCAAGCTCGCTGTCGCAGCGGCTGCCATCCTCGGCGCGGGCGCGTACGCCGGGCACTGGTGGCTCGACGGTCGCTTCCTGGAGAAGACCGACGATGCCTATGTCGGCGGCGACGTAACGGTGATCAGCCCACGCGTCGCCGGCTACATCGCCGAGCTGAAGGTGAGCGACAACCAGTTGGTGCATGCCGGCGACCTGCTGGCGCGCATCGATGATCGCGATTACCGCGCCGCGCTGGCCAAGGCGGACGGCGCCGTGCATGCCGAGGAAGCGGCGCTGGGCAACGTCGATGCGCAGGCCTCGCTGCAGGACGCGCTGATCCGCCAGAGCCAGGCGGAGATCGACGCGGCCGCTGCCGAGGAAGTGCGCACCCGCGACGACCAGCGCCGCTACGCCACCCTGGTGCGCACCAATGCCGTGTCGGTGGAAGCCGCGCAGCGCGCCGACGCCAGCTTCAAATCCGCCCGCGCCAATAGCGACAAGGCTCGCGCCAGCCTGCTCGCTGCACGCCGTCAGCTCGACGTGATCCAGAGTCAGCGGCAGCAGGCCCAGGCCGCCCTGGAGCAAGCCATCGCCGCCCGCGACCTGGCACGCCTGAACCTGAGCTACACCGAGCTGCGCGCCCCGGTGGACGGCTACATCGGCAACCGCCGCGCACGGGTCGGCAGCTATGTCGCCGCCGGTACGCAACTGCTGGCCGTCGTCCCCGCGCAGGGCCTGTGGGTGGATGCCAATTTCAAGGAGGACCAACTGGCCCGCATGCAGCCTGGCCAGGCGGTGGCCATCGAGGCCGACATCCTTCCCGGCAAGGTCTTCCATGGCCACCTGGACAGTCTCGCCCCGGCCACTGGCGCGCAGTTCAGCATCCTGCCGCCGGAGAACGCCACCGGCAACTTCACCAAGATCGTCCAGCGCGTGCCGGTACGCGTGCACCTGGACGACGCCGACGGTCGCCTCGGCAACCTGCGCCCCGGCCTTTCCGTGCTGGTGGAAGTGGACACCCGTGCCCATGACCATGGCGATGCCGACCAGCGCGTCGCCCAGAGCAACCGGCCGTGAGCCTCTGGAGCAACGAGGTGGTGCCGGTGGAAAGTCTTTCCACCGGGCGCAAGGTGATCTCCTTCGCCTGCATGTGCCTGGGCATGTTCATCGCCCTGCTGGACATCCAGATCGTCTCCGCTTCGCTGCGCGACATCGGTGGCGGACTATCGGCCGGCGCCGATGAACTGGCCTGGGTGCAGACCAGCTACCTGATCGCCGAGATCATCGTCATCCCGCTCTCCGGCTGGCTGTCCAAGGTGCTGTCCACACGATGGCTGTTCGCCGCCTCGGCGCTGGGCTTCACCCTCACCAGCCTGCTCTGCGCGATGGCCTGGAACATCCAGAGCATGATCGCCTTCCGCGCGCTGCAGGGCTTCCTCGGTGGCTCGATGATCCCCATGGTGTTCACCACCGGTTTCCTTTACTTCGACGGCAAGCAGCGGGTGATTGTCGCTGCCACCATCGGCGCCATCGCCTCCCTCGCGCCGACCCTCGGCCCGGTGGTCGGCGGCTGGATCACTGATATTTCCTCCTGGCCCTGGCTGTTCTACATCAATCTGGTGCCAGGGTTGTTCGTCGCCATCGTGGTGCCGATCATGGTGCGCATCGACAAGCCCGACCTGTCGCTGCTCAAGGGCGCCGACTACCCGGCGATCCTGCTGATGGCGCTGTTCCTCGGCTGCCTGGAATACACCATGGAGGAAGGTCCGCGCTGGAACTGGTTCAGCGACGACACCATCCGCGCCACCGCCTGGATCTCCGCACTGTGCGGCATCGCCTTCATCTACCGCAGCCTGACCGCAGCGCACCCCATCGTCGACCTGCGCGCCCTGAAGGAACGCAACTTCGCCCTCGGCTGCCTGTTCAGCTTCGTCACTGGCATCGGCATCTTCGCCACAATCTACCTCACGCCGCTGTTCCTCGGCCGTGTGCGCGGCTACGGCGCGCTGGACATCGGCCTGGCGATCTTCTCCACCGGGATCTTCCAGATCATGAGCATCCCGCTCTACGCCGCACTTGCGCGGCGCGTCGACCTGCGCTGGATCCTGCTGCTGGGGATGGTGATGTTCACGCTATCGATGTACGAATTCGCCCCGCTGACCCACGACTGGGGCGCGGCGCAGCTGATGTTCCCGCAGGCCCTGCGCGGTATGGCCCAGCAGTTCTGCGTGGCGCCCACGGTGACACTGGCGCTCGGTTCGCTGCCCCCGGAACGCCTGAAGCTCGCTTCCGGGCTGTTCAACCTGATGCGCAACCTCGGTGGCGCCATCGGCATCGCTGCCTGCGCCACGGTGCTCAACGACCGCGCCAACCTGCACTTCCTGCGCCTGGCGGAGCACCTGAACAGCAGCAACGAGGCGCTCAACCAGTGGCTGGCACCGTCCATGGACCTCAATGGCGAACCCTCGCAACAGGCGCTGAAACACCTGTGGGACCTGACTTGGCGCGAGGCGCAGACACTGACCTTCGCCGATGCCTTCCTGCTGGTGGGCGCTTGTTTTGCGGTGACGCTGCTGCTGGTGCCGCTGATGCGCAAGATCGCCCCGCCCACGCAGCCCAGTGCGGACGCTCACTGAGCCGCGAGGATCTCCTCGAGGAACGCAACGAACACGCGGATGCGGCTGGAGTCGCGCAGGCTCGGCGGGTAGAGCGCGTTGATGCTGCTCACCGTGCTGCCGGGGTAGGTCTTGTAGTCCGTCAGCAGCCGCGTCAGCCGGCCACTGCGCACGTCCTCGGCGACCAGCCAGTCGGATAGCAATGCGATACCGCCGCCGGCCAGGGCGGCTTCCCGGAGAACGTCAGCATTGTTGCTCTGCAACCGCCCCTGCACATTCAGTGCCCAGGTTTCCCGGCCGTCACTGCAGGACCAGGTCGCGTGCGGGCCGCCGTAGTCGAAGCGCAGGCACGAATGCTCCATGAGTTCCAGCGGATGCCGAGGCATGCCCGCGCCGCGCAGGTAGTCGGGGCTCGCCACCAGCCAGCGATCGAACCGGCCGATGGGCCGGCTGATGATGTCGTCGCTGATCAGCGTCGCCCCCAGGCGCACGGACAGGTCGATCTGCTGTTTGGGGAGATCGACGAGCTGGTCGTTCAGCGACAGGCTGATCTCCAGTTCCGGGTACTGCGCGAGCAGGCGCCCCAGGTGTGGGGCAATGACACGCCGGCCGAACTCCACCGGTACGCTGACCCGCAGTCGCCCTTTCGCCTCGCGGCCGCGGTCACTGACCAGGCCGTCGGCCTCCACCAGCGCCTCGATGATCGCCACGGCCTTGTCGTAATAGGCCTGCCCGGCAAGGGTCGGGCTGCTGTGACGGGTGGTGCGATTGAGCAGCGCGGCACCCAGTTCCGCTTCCAGCGCCGCCACCTGGCGAGTCACTGAGGATGTTGCCACGCCCAGCTTGCGGGCCGCCGCCGAGTAGCCGCCGCAACGGACGGTCTCGACGAACATCGACAGGGCCTGCAGTTTGTCCATGGCGGGACTCCGGAAACGGGAAATCCCGGAGTTTACCCAATCGCCCCCGCCTTCGCCTTGCACGCCTGTGCTCTCAGGCGTGGCGCTCGCCGCGGAGCAGGAAGAGCAAGGTGGCGACGGCCGGAACGACTGCCACGCCAATGGCGAACGGCGTCCAGCTGATGGTTTCGTACAGCGGGCTGGCGACCAGCGAACCGAGCGCGCCACCGACGAAGATGCTGGTCATGTACACCGCATTCAGGCGTGCGCGGCTATGCGGGTCGAGTGCGTACACCTCGCGCTGGCCGAGCACCATGTTCAACTGCACGGCGAAATCCAGCAGCACAGCACAGACCACCAGCCAGAGGCATCCGGCACCGGGCAGCGCCCCGAGCAACAAGGCCAATGGCGCCAGCAGCAAGGCCACCAGGGTGCCCTTGAACGTGTGGCCGGCATCCGCCAGCCGCCCGGCGATGGGCGCAGCCACGGCGCCCACGGCACCGACCAGGGCAAACAGCGCGACCTGGGTCTGGCTGAAGCCATGGTGGCGGATCAGTTCGATGGGCGCGATGGTCCAGAACGCGCTGAATGCAGCGAACAGCAGCCCCTGATAGAGCGCGCGTTCGCGCAGCACGGCGTAGCGCCGGGCCAGCGAGAACACCGAGCCGATCAGTTGCGGATAGGTGGCGCTGTGCGCCGGCAAGCGGCGCGGCAGCGCTATCGCCATCACCAGGGCGATCAGCAGCATCAGCAGCGACGCGGCAAGGAACACCCCGCGCCAGCCGAAGACCTCCGCCACCAGGCTCGACACCGGCCGCGACAGCAGGATACCCAGCAGCAGGCCGCCCATGATGTTGCCCACCACCCGGCCACGGGCCTCCTCCGGCGCCAGATGCGCGGCCAACGGTACGAGAATCTGCACCGCCACGGAGGTCAGGCCGATCAGCAGGGCGCAGGCCAGCAGCACCGACGGCGCACTCGCCAACCCGGCGCCGGCCAGGCACAGCGCCACCGCCAGGGTGAAACCGATCACCAGCTTGCGGTTCTCCAACAGGTCCGCCAGCGGCACCAGGAACAGCAGGCCGATGGCGTAGCCGAACTGGGTCAGCGAGACGATCAGGCTGGCGTGCTGGGTGGAGAGGCCGATGGCCGGGGCGATCAGCTCGACGATGGGTTGCGCGTAGTAGAGGTTGGCGACCACGGCGCCACAGCAGAACGCGAGCAGCGCGACCATCGCCGAGGAGAGGGTCGGCTGTGCATGGTCAGCCGGGTGGGAAGTCGAAGCGGAGTTCATGACCAATCCTTGAACGGGAAACAGTGCCCCCAGACTATGCCGGCAACCTTCCGGGCAGAATCGGTCGGGCCGGCAACACAGCGGTGCGCAATACGCAACGCTGTCCACCGACGCGGCGCTTCAGGCCATATCGCTGTTGCTGAATTCCTCGGCCAGGAAGTCGATCAGCGTACGCACCGAGGGCAACAGGCCACGGCGCGAAGGGAAGATCGCATGGACGATGCCGCACTTGGGCGACCAGCCCGGCAGCAGTTCAACCAGCCTGCCGGCAGCCAGGTCCTCGCGCACCGCTACCCGCGGCACGTGGGCGATGCCGACACCCGCGAGGACGGCGTTGCGCAGGGCCGGCAGGTCGTCGGTAACCATGCGCGGCCTGTGCGAGATGAGCAGGCGCTCGCCCTCGTCGTTGAACAGTTCCCACTGGTACTCGCGCTGCATGCCGCCCCAGTGCAGGCTGGGCAATTGCCCAAAGCCCAGGGGCGAGCTGTCACCGGCCATGCGTTCGAGGAAGTCCGGGCGCCCCACCAGGCACTGGGTACTGTTGCCCAGTACCTTCATCACCATGTCGGTGTTCTCCAGCGGCGGGAAGCGCACGCGCAACGCGATGTCGAAGCCCTCGTGGAGCAGATCGACGCGGCGGTTGGTGCTCTCGATGAACAGTTCCACCAACGGGTACTTGAGCATATAGCGGGTGAGCATCGGGCCAACCCAGGAGTTGAGCAGCGTCGTCGGACAGGCCAGCCGAACGAGCCCGCGCGGCTCCGCACGGTTGCGCTCGATCACCTCCGAAGCGCCTTCCGCCTCGATGCGCATGGCCACGCAGCGCTGGTAATACTCCTGGCCGATCTCGGTCAGCGAGCAGAGCCGGCTGGTGCGGTGCAGCAGGCGCACGCCCAGACGCTCCTCCAGTTGGGCGATGCGCCGGCTGAGCTTGGACTTGGGAATGTCCAGCGCGCGGCCGGCGGCGGCGAAACCACCCTGCTCCACCACCTGGGTGAAGTAATAGAGGGTGTTGAGGTCTTCCATGGATCGTTCTCCGCATGGAACGCTGGGGAAAGCTGCGCAGCTTACCGTATCCCGTGGTGCGGGACGCGCTACAGTGTCCACCGACGAACACTCGAGAACACGTCCCATGGATTACGCCATTCGCCCTGAACGCCCCGAAGACGTCGCGATCATTCGCGAGGTGACCACCGCCGCCTTCGCCATGGCCGAGCACAGCAGCGGCACCGAAGGCGCCATCGTCGACGCCCTGCGCGCGGCGGGGGCGCTGAGGATTTCCCTGGTTGCGACGGAGGAAGACCAAGTGGTAGGCCATGTGGCTTTCTCTCCCGTCACCCTGGATGGCGCGGACATCGGCTGGTACGGGCTCGGGCCGGTTTCCGTGCGGCCTGACCTGCACGGTCTGGGACTTGGAGCGGCGCTGATCAGCGCCGGACTGGAGCGTCTTGAAAAGCTCGGTGCGAAAGGCTGCGTGGTGCTGGGCGACCCAGCCTACTACCGGCGATTCGGCTTTCGTCAGGACCCGGCGATCCACTACCAAGGCGTGCCGCCGGAGTACTTCATGGCCCTGTCGCTGGACGGTTCCAAAGCCAATGGCGAGGTCGCCTACCACAGCGGTTTTTCTGCCTCCTGAATCCGGAACTGCGCCTCATGCCCCTATCGATCCGCCTCGCCAGCGTTGCCGACATCGACAGCCTCTTCGACATTCGCACCAGCGTGCGGGAAAACCACTTGAGCCGCGAGCAGATGGCGGTGCTGGGTATCACGCCGGCGGTGCTGGCCGAGGCCATCCAGTCAGCAGCCTGTGCTTGGATCGCGGAAATCGACGGCATGGCCGTCGGCTTCGCCATGGTGGATATCGCGTCAGGAGAACTCTTCGCGCTGTTCGTGCGCCCGGAATACGAGGGCCACGGCGCAGGCCGCCAACTGCTGGACATGGCCGAGTACCAGCTGTTCCGTGAACACGAGAACATCTGGCTGGTGACCGATGGCGGCGACGGTATTCGCGCCAATGCCTTCTACCGCAAGCACGGCTGGCAGTTGGCCGCGCGCCTGGATGAGCGCGATGTGCGTTATGAAAAAACGCGCTCGGCGCAAAGGCGCGGGGTGACCGGTGATCCGATCGCGGACGACGTCCGCTCCTAGAAAGGGTCGCCCTCTAAGGAAGCGGACTCACTGATTCGGCGCTCGGCTCAAAGCAGCGACTTGCCCTGGCTGAGCACCTTGTCGCACACCTGCCTGGTCACCTTTTCCTTGATACCGCTGCCGGACAGGTCGAGGCTCTTGCCGTCCTTGCCGGTGAGTATGCCCTTGGCGCCGTCCTTGTAGCCGCTGTCGCTGGTGGTGGTGTTGCCGGGCAGCTTGCCGAGCAGTTTGTCCTTCACCTGGGTCGCAGCATCGGCATTGAGGTAATTGTTCTTCGCACAGAATTCCAGGACCCCGGCGACGTTGCTACTGCTGCTGGAAGAGACCGAGGAAAGGTTGCCCAGGCCGCCAAGGCTGCCGGCGACATCGCCCAGGGACGCGGCCTGGGCCAGCGACCAGGGCAGCAGTGCGACAGCGAGGACCGCGGGAATCAGTTTGCGGGTAGTCATGGGAATCTCCTGACGAAGGACACGAAGTGAAAGACCACTGCGAGTGTAGTCCCCCTCCCGCAATACCTCTTTCAATAGCCCACCGACTTCAGCACCTCGTCCACGCCCTGGCTCGGTGGCCGGCCGAGGAACATCAGCAACTGGTCGGTGCGGTTGGTGAAGAAGCCATCCACGCCAGCCTTGCTCAGCTTGTCGAAGTCCACTGCGTCGTCGACGGCGTAGGCATGCACAAACAGGCCTCGCTCATGGGCGGCCTGGTTCATCCAGGGTTGCACCAGGTCCATGTAGCTCTGGTCGCCGCGAGCGGTAAGGGTCGCCGACGGGCCGGTGCCCAGGGCGCCGTTGGTCTTGGCCCAGTCGAGCCAGGCGAAGAGCTCTTCCTTGGACTTCACTTCCTGCCTGGCATAGAAGTCCGCTTTGATCTTCTCGCCGGACTGGGCAAAGGTGGTCGACTGCTTTGCCGCCATGTAGCCGTCGCCGACCCACAACAACAACACTTTCGGCACCTTCGGCATGCTCTTTTGCAGCAGTTCCAGGCTGCTCTTCTCGAAGGTCTGCAGCACGATTCTGCCCTGGGGCTCGCCATCAGCATTGAGCCAGCCACGGTTCTCCAGGACCTTGCGCAGATCCTCCTCGATGCCGGGGAACTGGCCTGGTGCCTTGGTTTCCAGGTAAAGGCCCGGGGTCTCGCCGCCGCCTTCGGCGATATCGATCAATTCATCGAGCGTGAGGATGCGCGCACCCGCGTACTTGGAGCGGGCACGCTCGGGATAGGCCATGTTGAACCAACTACCGGCGTCCAGGCGCTTGAGTTCGGCCAGGGTGAATCGGCTCACCGGATCCTTCTCGCGGCCAGGGAATACCTTGGCAATGTTGGTGGTGCGTTCCAGGGTGTCGTCGTGCACCGCCACCAGCACCCCGTCCTTGGTGCGCTGCAGGTCCGCTTCCAGGTAGTCCGCGCCCAGATCACGGGCGGCGAGATAGGCCGGTGCGGTTTCCTCCGGAGCATCGTGGGAGGCGCCGCGGTGGGCGATCACCGTCGGCCACGGAATGCCGGCGGCCTCGCTCAGGACGCGGCCGGGCGACTCCGCGGAGCTGGCGGTGAAGCTGGCGGCAGCCAGCGCGAAGGTGCCCAGTACAGCGATGATGCGACGGCGCATGTGCGAACCCCCATTGGCTGGGTAACGGATTAGCGGCCCAGTCTGCCGCCGGCCTGTGAAACTCTTGCGACGGCCGGCACCCGCAACAACGACAAGGCCCGCGAACGATCGCTCGTCCGCGGGCCTTGTGCTCGTTGCTGCCCGATCAGCGCGGCAGGTCGAAGCGGTCGAGGTTCATCACCTTGGTCCAGGCCTTGACGAAGTCATGGACGAACTTGCGTTCGCCGTCCGAGCAACCATAGACCTCCGACAGCGCCCGCAGCTGGGAGTTTGATCCCAATAGCAGGTCGATGCGGCTGCCGGTCCACTTCGCTTCGCCGGTCTTGCGATCACGGCCTTCGAACTGCTCATTGGCGTCCGAGGTCGGTTTCCAGACCGTGGCCATGTCCAGCAGGTTGACGAAGAAGTCATTGCTCAGGGTGCCGGGACGCGTGGTGAACACGCCGTTCTGCGAGCCGCCGGTGTTGGCGCCGAGCACCCGCAGGCCGCCGATCAGTACGGTGACTTCCGGTGCGGTCAGGGTCAGCAGTTGCGCCTTGTCGATCAGCAACGCCTCCGCCGGCACCGCGAACTTCGACTTGAGGAAGTTGCGGAAGCCGTCGGCCACCGGTTCCAGCATGCCCACCGAGTGCACGTCGGTCTGCTCCTGGCTGGCGTCCATGCGGCCCGGCGCAAAGGGTACGCTGACGGAGTGCCCCCCTTTGCGCGCGGCCTCTTCCACGGCGGCATCACCGGCCAGCACGATCAGGTCGGCCAGGGAGATCTTCTTGCCGCCAGTGGCGGAGGCGTTGAATTCCGACTGGATCTCGCCCAGCACGCCGAGCACCTTGGCCAGCTGCTCCGGCTGGTTCACCGGCCAGTCCTTCTGCGGCGCCAGGCGAATGCGCGCGCCGTTGGCGCCGCCGCGCTTGTCCGAACCACGGAAGGTGGAGGCCGAGGCCCAGGCCGTGGAGACCAGCTCGGAAATCGACAGGCCCGAGGCCAGTACCTTGGCCTTGAGCGCAGTGATGTCCTTCTCGTCCACCAGCGGATGGTCGACCGGCGGGATCGGATCCTGCCAGATCAGTTCCTCTTTCGGTACTTCCGGCCCCAGGTAGCGGGCCAGCGGGCCCATGTCGCGATGGGTCAGCTTGAACCAGGCGCGGGCGAAAGCGTCGGCGAACGCCTCGGGATCTTCGTAGAAACGCCGGGCAATCTTCTCGTAGACCGGGTCCACGCGCAGGGAGATGTCGGTGGTGAGCATCGACGGCGCACGACGCTTGGACTTGTCGTGCGCATCGGGAATGCTGCCGGCGCCGGCGCCGTTCTTCGGCTGCCACTGGTGCGCGCCGGCCGGGCTCTTGGTCAGTTCCCACTCATAGCCGAACAGGTTCCAGAAGAAGTTGTTGCTCCAGCGCGTCGGCGTCGACGTCCAGGTGACTTCCAGGCCGCTGGTGATGGCGTCGCCGCCGGAGCCTGTGCCGAATGTGCTGACCCAGCCCAGACCCTGGTTTTCCAGACCGCCGGCTTCCGGGTCGACCCCGACGTTATCCGCCGGGCCCGCGCCGTGGGTCTTGCCGAAAGTGTGGCCGCCGGCGATCAGGGCGACGGTTTCCTCGTCGTCCATGGCCATGCGGGCGAAGGTCTCGCGGATGTCTCGGGCGGCAGCCACCGGGTCGGGGTTGCCGTTGGGGCCTTCCGGGTTCACGTAGATCAGGCCCATCTGCACCGCGGCCAGCGGGTTCTCAAGGTCGCGGTCGCCGGTGTAGCGCTTGTCGCCACCCAACCAGGTGGTCTCTTCGCCCCAGTACACGTCCTGGTCCGGTTCCCAGACGTCCTCACGGCCGCCAGCGAAGCCGAAGGTCTTGAAGCCCATGGACTCCAGGGCGACGTTGCCGGTGAGGACGATCAGGTCGGCCCAGGACAGCTTGGCGCCGTACTTCTGCTTGATCGGCCAGATCAGCCGACGGGCCTTGTCCAGGCTGACGTTGTCCGGCCAGCTGTTGAGCGGAGCGAAGCGTTGCTGGCCACGACCGGCGCCGCCACGGCCATCGCCGATGCGGTAGGTGCCGGCGGCATGCCAGGCCATGCGGATGAACAGTGGGCCGTAGTGGCCGAAGTCGGCGGGCCACCAGTCCTGGGAGTCGGTCATCACGGCGCGCAGGTCGGCCTTCACCGCTTCCAGGTCGAGGGTCTTGAAGGCCTCGGCATAGTTGAAGTCCTCGCCCATGGGGTTGGACTTGGAAGAATGCTGGTGCAGCAGGTCCAGCCTCAGCTGGTTGGGCCACCAGTCACGGTTGGAAGTACCACCACCAGCGGTCTGGTGGAACGGGCAGCTACCTTTCTTTTCTTCACTCATTGCAGGCTCCTTGGGGGCGCCTATCGTTGGCGCCTTGTATTCGCACAACCCATCAGAAGATAGATCAAACGGGGCGGGCTGCTATTGCAGTTTTCGATTGGCTGAAGCGGTAAAAGGCTATCGATGAAGGGTGGCCAAAGGCCTCATCGCGGGAGACGTTAACGGACGCAGTTGTCATCGATGGTGCAGGAGCGAGCTTGCTCGCGAACCCGCTTCACGTAGGCGTGACGCTCCAGGGCGATTCGCGAGCAAGCTCGCTCCTACAAAGAACCTCGCCCATTGGATGAACGATTACAATCCGGCCCTCGCGGGCCGGACTCTCACACCGTCAGAATGCGAAGCAGGAACAGCCGAACGCGCCCCAGAAGCCGGCGAAGTCGCTCACCGGCACGTCTTTCGTGCGCGCACGCTCATGGCTGTGCCCATGCACGCCGCAGGAACCGACGCACTGGTGCACGGCCTGCTGCAACGGGGCCTGCGGGCGCCAGTGGCCAGGGACCATGGCCACCGGGGACCACTCCGGCACCACCGGGATGCTCGGCGGAGCCAGCTTGTCGAACTCGCGGTCGCCATGGACGATCTTGCCGCCGACGACGGTGAGCACGGACTCGATGGTCTTGATCGCCTCTTCCTCGACGCTGAAGAAGTCCTCCGACAGCACCGCCAGGTCAGCCAGCTGGCCAGCCTTGAGCATGCCCTTCTTGCCCTGCTCGCTGGAGAACCAGGCGCTGCCGTGGGTGAACAGCTGGATCGCCACTTCGCGCGACAGCCCTTCCGGGTAAAGGCTCAGGCCGCCCACGGTCTTGCCGCTGACCATCCAGTACAGCGAGGTCCAGGGGTTGTAGCTGGAGACACGGGTGGCGTCGGTGCCGGCGCCGACGGGAACGCCTTCGGCGAGCATGCGCTTGATCGGCGGCGTGGCCTCGGCGGCCTGCTTGCCATAACGGTCGACGAAATACTCGCCCTGGAAGGCCATGCGGTCCTGGATGGCGATGCCGCCACCCAGCGCCCTCACCCGCTCGATGTTCTTCGGCGTGATGGTCTCGGCATGGTCGAAGAACCACGGCAGGCCATTGAACGGGATATCGCGGTCGACCTTCTCGAACACGTCGAGCATGCGCGAAATGGACTCGTCATAGGTGGCATGCAGGCGGAACGGCCAGCGCTGCTCCACCAGGTGGCGCACCACCGGCTCCAGCTCGGCTTCCATGGTGCCGGGCAGGTCCGGGCGCGGTTCGAGGAAGTCCTCGAAGTCGGCCGCCGAGAACACCAGCATCTCGCCCGCACCGTTATGGCGCAGGAAGTCGGTGCCCTGGCCGTAGGTCACGCTGGAGGTCCAGTTCCGGAAGTCCGCCAGCTCTTCCTTGGGCTTCTGGGTGAACAGGTTGTAGGCGATGCGTACGGTGAGCTGGTCGGCGTCGGCCAGCTGCTGGATCACCTGGTAGTCGTCCGGGTAGTTCTGGAAGCCGCCGCCGGCATCGATCACGCTGGTCAGGCCCAGGCGGTTCAGCTCGCGCATGAACTGGCGGGTCGAGTTGACCTGGTACTCCAGCGGCAGCTTCGGCCCCTTGGCCAGGGTCGCGTAGAGAATCATCGCGTTGGGGCGGGCAATCAGCATGCCGGTGGGCTCGCCGTTGCTGTCGCGGACGATCTCGCCACCGGGCGGGTTCGGCGTGTCCTTCGTATAGCCGACGACACGCAGCGCGGCGCGGTTGAGCAGCGCGCGGTCATAGAGGTGCAGGACGAACACCGGGGTGTCCGGCGCCGCCTGGTTCAGCTCTTCGATAGTCGGCATGCGCTTCTCGGCGAACTGGAACTCGTTCCAGCCGCCGACCACCCTCACCCATTGCGGCGACGGCGTGCGCTGTGCCTGCAGGCGCAGCATTTCCAGGGCGTCGTGCAGCGACGGCACGCCTTCCCAGCGCAGCTCCAGGTTGTAGTTCAGGCCGCCGCGGATCAGGTGCAGGTGCGAGTCGTTGAGGCCGGGGATGACGGTACGGCGATTGAGGTCGACCAGTTTCGTCGAGGCGTCGCGATAGGCCATCGCCTGGGCGTCGGTGCCCACGACGAGAAACTTGCCGTCAGCGATGGCCACGGCGGTGGCGTGCGGGCGCTCGGGGTCGACGGTGTGCAGCTTGCCGTTGAACAGGATCAGGTCTGCATTGCGCTCTGCGTTACTCATGTTCGTGACCCTCAGCGTTGCAGGAAGGCCAGCAGGTCTTCGTTGAGTTGTTGCGTGTGAGTGACGGCGAATCCATGGGGAGCACCGGCGTAGACTTTCAGTTCAGCACCCTGGATCTGTTCGGCAGCCAGCTTTCCGGTAGTCTCGAACGGCACGATCTGGTCATCATCGCCATGGATCACCAGGGTCGGCACGTCGACCTTGGCCAGGTCGGCACGGAAGTCGGTCTCGGAGAAGGCGCCGACGCAATCGATGGTGCCCTTGAGCGAGGCCAGCAGCGCGATGTTCAGCGTCTGGGCGAGCACGCCGTCGGAGACTTTCTGGCCATGGTTGGTGCCGTAGAACGGCGCGGCGAAGTCGGCGATGAACTGCGCGCGATCCTGCAGCAGGCCGGCCTTGATACCGTCGAATACAGCCCCGTCGACCCCCTGTGGGAAGTCGGCGGCCTTGCCGAAGATCGGGGTAACCGCGCCCAGCAGCACCAGGCCGGCGACGCGCGAGGTGCCGTGGCGGCCGATGTAGCGGCTGGCGGGGCGCCCCCCCCCGGAGGGGGGCGAGGCGGCCGGCGAGGTCGTCGTGTTGCCGATCGGCCTGAGCGAGGAGTATATGGAT
>OGQD01001119.1_pt1 | contig 18301 bp, 22 predicted proteins | sample 1553091 | NCBI WGS metagenome assembly OGQD01 (sample SAMEA2580290, study PRJEB22360) | human gut metagenome | biome: human gut; feature: human-associated habitat; material: faeces | place: Denmark | collected 2008/2010
CTCTTTTTCCTTGGGTTTTATGCGCCTGCTCTTTTTCTATGGTCATAAGCAAAGAAAAACCGGAACCTCAGTTATACAAATCAATTCAACTTATGCTCTTTGACATCTTCGGAAATATCAAAAAAATATATAAATAATCATTTCCAATTAGGAAAAACAATAGAGAAAACCGAGTGTCCTCGATACCAAATCAATTCACTCAAGAAATTTTTAGAAAACGAAAATAATTTTAAACAATTTAAATTCAATTATTATGAACATCGTAGGCAGAATTACAAAGAATGCGGAAGTTAACGCATTAGCAAATGACAGACAAGTTGTTAATTTTTCAGTAGCTATAAATGATAGCTTTAAAAATAAACAAGGAGATAGAGTAGAACAGACCACATTTTATAACTGTTCATACTGGATTAGTTCTAATGTAGCTAAAATTCTTACCAAAGGTACTTTGGTAGAGCTGACAGGAAAACCAAGTGCAAGTGCTTGGATAGGAAAAGATGGAGAGATTCGTTCGGGTCTAAATTTTCTCACATCATTTATTAAAGTTCACGGAGGAGGAGGTAAGGCGGATGTTAATACTAATTCAACCATCGAAGCCAAACCACAAACAGCAAGTGCTTTAGTCGGAGATAAGGATGATGATTTACCATTTTAATTTAAAATTTAAACAATGAAAATATCAAAAATTCCTACAGATTATCTTTTTATCAAATCCATCGATTCAAATGAATTTAGTGATTTTGCAATCATTCATACTACTGAACAATGGAGAGAATTATGTACTGAAAGATTGGACTCTGTAAAACCTTTTGAAAATGATACTTTTTTCAAATGGCTTAATTATAAAGATGAAGCAGTTGATTTTTTTAGGTTTACGGATGAAAGCTTCTCTGAAATTAAAGATTGGTTTCAAAACAATGATATGTTTTTCGTGGAAACTAATGAAGAAGAAATCAGTCAATTGAAACCATTGGATTTTGTATTAAACTGTTATCAGATGCAGGTTTTTACTGATGGTACTGCCATTTATAATGCTTTTGAAAAGCATTTGGGTACTGAATATTGGACTCTCCAATTTTCTCTGAACGAATTAACACAGACAACTTAATTGAAAGCTATGCAGACCAATTTTTTTAGACAACTCGCCAAACTTAATTTAAAAGGTGACTTGCAGTTGATACTTCGACCAACAGAAGAAAATGGCTTTGTTCTATCCATATTGCTCAATAATGAGCAGTGTGGAGACGAAGCAAGAAAATTGATTCCACCTGTTAATTTAAAGGGAACAGCAGAAGAGCTTGATAACGGATTCTTTGAAACGGTAGGCACACCATTACAGACTGCTTCGGGTTTAATGGTAAATATGGAAAGCTTTATGAAACAGATGGAAGAAGCCAAGAAGAAATCTGCAATGGAAAAGGAGAAAAGTGATAAGGAGAAAAAAGAAAAGGAAACAAAGGATAAAAAATTTACTGAATCCTTACAAAAGGCAGTGCAATTTGAAAAGGAGGGCAAATATAAAGATGCGTGGTCTGCTCTACCTAAAATTTCAGATTATCCCGATAAGGCAGATAACATCAGGAAAAAGCAGGAACAATATGAAGTCCATCTTGCTCCAAGTCTTTTTTCCGAGCCACAAGAACCACAAGAAATTTCCAACATTTAAATATAGATTATGTTACTCGCAACACAATTAGAACGGGTTTTCATTCTGAAAGATAATGGACAGGATATTCGCCTGACAGACCCCGAACCAAAATGGAGTGTAGAAGCAGTGATGAATTTTTATGCTAATAATTATCCAATTCTTACCACTGCAAAGGTTTCCGCTCCTCTGATTAAAGATGACACTATTCAATATCAATTTGAAAGTGTAATGGGAACTAAAGGATAACAGTTTATGAATTAAATCAAAATTAAGATGAATGCAACAAAATATTATAAAAGGAAAAATAGTAATTCCGGAAGAAAAAAAACAAAAACAGGTTCATCAGCAGGTAGGCGATTTTATGAAATGGATGAAGCAGGAAAAAGACAGTTCGGAAGTACAGAAAGACCAGAGAAAGTCTGTCCCATTGGCACAAATACCAATGGTTTTCTGAAAACGGCTTTTCTGCCAAAGCTTAAAGAATGTAGCACAACATCAAATTTGTCAAAATCAAAAACAATAAAATTGGAGAGGGATTTTTATAAATCCCTTTCCCAAATGTCAGAGCATTATAATCTTTCTCAATCTGATCATAAAGATTTTGAATTTCCATATAACATCTCACTATCTCTGAATCATTGCCGAAAGCAAATGAAAACGAGTATCAAAAATTGGCAGGATATTAAATTGGAGCACAAAGGTAACTGCCTATATTTTGTGAGCGAAGAAAGAATCAGTACAGGAATGACTCTTTACTATATTCCTGTCGTTCCTCTTCATAATATGCTTCATCATAAGAAATACAGAAAAACAGCTCAAATGCTACTTTCTGTATGCACTTATCTGTATCGGATTATTGATATTCCTTATTACAGACAGGAAGCTTCATACTTATTTTGGTTATATGAAATGCTAAGCGACTGGATTGACCAAGATGAAGAATTGGATGAAAATTGTGAATATAAAAAGCAATTACAACAGGCTGAATTAATTGGTGATATTATGGAGCAGAAGATTGCATCTATCAATAATTTGTCATTTTTTCAACAGCGTGTAACTTCATTTAAAGCAAAAGATAGTTTTGATGTTGAATGTTTGAATCTTGCTAATAAAGCTTTCTCCTTATACAGCAAATTTCCCGAAGAACGCATCTATAGAAACATACATTTTAATAATAATAAGGACTTCTCTAATGATGATGAATTCGATTACGATGAAAATGATGAAGCCGTTATTTCAATGGATAAATACATTTCATTTTTTGCTGATGATAGAGGATGGGCATATCAAAGTATTATCGATAGTGTAAATAATGAATTCAATGAATATGCTGAAATTCAAGAACCTATTGTTTTCAAAGTTTTTGATGGGAAAGAAGTTTCAGATAACAGTCTGGATTTTGAAAGTGAAGTTTTTGAAATTCTTAATCAGCTTGCAGGAATACTTGGCGACTTTTCAAGTCTATAAATCTTAACTCGAATTAGTTATGAAACGAAAAAATAATAATATTGAAGCAAAAGATGTAACAGAAGATTTTGAAAATCTTTATCATCCAAAATCAGCATTAGTTTTCTACGAAAGTGATGATAAGCTTTCTGATATGTACGTTGAATATTTTGATATGGATGAAGATGGCAGTCCCATTAATGCACATCCACTTACAACCAACGAAGCTAAATATTTAGCAAAAAGACTTAAAATTCAAAATTGCAGAGAAAAAGAATTTCTTAAACCACAGGGAATTATTTCTTCTAATATTTTACTCATCGACAATTCAGAAAATGCAAAAGTGATTTGGTACACAGAATTTTCAGAACGAGAATTATATTTTTCTAAGGATTTGGAAATACCAAATGGTACAGCGAAAGTACCATCCTTAATTTGGTGTGCTGATAAACTGCATTTGAAGATATTTGCTGTTGATTACAATCAGCGACCAACAGAAGAGACTTCGCTATATCACGCACCATTTTTTAACATCTATGATAACGGGAGTGTTTGTATGGGGAACGTTGATACTAAAATTAAAAAGTCAGCTTCCTTGGAAGAATTTACGGCTACTTGGGAGCATTTTTTTTTCAATTCCTATTTCAGTCACTTAATGTACAATCATAATCCTATAAAGGGAAATTGTGTCTCGCTTTGGAAAGACCTTGTTCAGAACAGAAAGGATTTTCCAAATGATGTGCTTATAAAATCTAATCTTAAATTAAAAAACCTACTGTAATGAATATTCAAAATAATTCAATTGTAAATAATAAGCCAAGAGTTCATTTTACCTATAGTAATTTTATTCAGCCGACAAACCCAATATCTATAAATCTGATAGGGGCAGGAGGAACGGGTTCGCAGATGCTTACTGCTTTGGGCAGAATAAATTATGCGCTTAACGAAATGGATCATCCCGGACTTTCTGTAATGTTATGGGATGATGATAGGGTAGAAGAAGCAAATCTCGGCAGACAGCTTTTTGCTGAAAGCGAACTTGGACTTAATAAAGCGACAGCATTAATCAACAGGACAAACCGATTTTTCGGAACGGCTTGGAAAGCGGAGACTAGAAAATTTCAAAGAGACGCTTCGGACAGGATTACGAGTAATATGACCGCCAATATTTTTATTTCCTGTGTCGATAATGTGAAAACAAGATTTGAAATCGCTGAGGTTTTAAAAACTTTGGATGATACTTATATACATCGTAATACAGCAAAATATTGGATGGATTTTGGAAACAGTAAATGTACAGGACAGGTATTACTCTCGACAATCGGAGATATTAGACAGCCTGATTCTCAAAAATATGAAACGGTTTCCAATCTTGCTTTTATAACCGATGAATACGGTGATTTATTGAGACAGTCAGAAACAGTAGATGATACTCCAAGTTGCAGTTTGGCAGAAGCACTTGAGAAACAGGATTTATTTATTAATTCTTCTTTAGCCCAATTAGGAGGCTCACTCCTCTGGAATTTATTTCGAAATGGGATGACCGAAAACAGGGGATTTTTTCTGAATCTTCAAAATTTTAACTCACAGCCTATAAAAGTTGCCTGATGGAAATCGGGTGGCAAAAATGCAATTTCTCCTATGGTCGAAAACGCATTTTTGCCTATATGGAGCAACCACATTTTAAAATATACCTATCTAATTCCATTCCTAATATTTTAAAAAAAGGTTGCGGACTTTTTAAATTTTATCATATGATTGTAAAATTAATTTATTTTTAACTCATTGTAATATAGTTTGTTATTATCTTTATGGTAATTAACCTTGAAAACAATAATGCAATGAGAACACGTGCTAAAGAGAACGGACTTGAAGTGACCTGCGTTGCAGGAACTTCAGCAGTGATACTTTCGATTGATATGCCCCAACAACAAACTGAGGGACTACTGGGATTTTCTATCGAAAGAGAAGATTTGATAGAAAATGAAAAGTACTTTTTAAAAGGATTTAAATATTTTGAAGAAACTGTTGGGAGCGCAGTAAAAAATGAATTATTCAGCAGCTTTGAGCATCCTATCCAATCATTTATGTGGGAGGATTTTACTGTAAAATCAACCTACGATTATATCTACAATATAATTCCTGTATATGGAAAGCCTAAATTTTTAGAGCATAGACCTGGCTGTAAAATCAAGGTTAATATTCCCGACGAAAGTACTTCAAAACACTCAGTGTATTTTAACCGTGGGGTAGCGGGGAGCCTAGCATATGCTAGAGAGTTTGGGAATATCAGACCTTGGTCAGAGGGAGTATCTGAAGAGAATTCTTTGAGAGCATTAAAGTGGCTTGGTAAGGGCTTGGATGATGCTTTGTTGAACTTTATCAAAAAAGCTGAAGATGAAACATATAGTATTAGAGCTGCTTTTTACGAGTTTGAATATTTGCCCATTTTAGAAGCATTGAAAGATGCATATGAAGATAGAAGCGTTGATGTTAAGATAATTTATGATTCCAGAGGAGAGGAGAAAGCAAATAATCTTGCCATAAATGAAGCAGGCATTCCAAGACAAATTTTAATTCCAAGAAAAGAAGAAGCAAATAAAAGCTATATTGCTCATAATAAATTTATGATACTGCTGAAAGATGGTAAACCTATTGAGATATTATCGGGGTCTACCAATATAACAGCAAAAGGAATTTTTGGTCAATGTAACGCTGCTCACATTATCAGAGATGAAGAGGTCGCTCAAAAATTTCATCAATATTGGGAATATTTAGCACAAGATCCAATTAACGAAGTGTTAGGTAAGCAAACTTTGGAAATTCAAGAAGATATATTGTATGATAATCTTAACAAGGGTATAACCGTATTTTTCAGTCCCCGCGAACAAAAAACTATTCTTAAAACGTATGCTGAATATATGGATAATTCAAAAAGTCTTATTTGTGGAATGTTTCCATTTTCTTTTAGTAAGCATATGAAAGAAATAATAACTAAAGATACAGAAAATCTCAAATACATCATCTTAGATAATAATAGATCTATACATACTACATTAGTTTCAAACGATTATGATAATGTAATAATTTATGGAACTTATTTAAAAGATGGTCTATATGATTGGCTCGCAGAAAAACATTCAGGTTTACTATTGAATGCAAAGCCAAGTGGAGTAGGGACAAATTTCATTCATAATAAAATTATACTTATTGATCCTCTAGGTGAAGATCCTATTGTCATTTCCGGTTCTGCAAATTATAGTGATAATTCAATTTTGAATAATGATGAGAATACTTTGGTAATTAGAGGTGATAAGGATTTAAGTGATCTTTATTTTACTGAATTTGTAAGAATTTTTAATCATTATTATGCGCGATCTAAAGCTTTAGAAATGTCGGGAAAAGTTTCAGGGAACGATAATCCATTGCATTTGAAGACGGACTACCTTGCTTGGGTAAAATCATTCTACAATAAAAATGCATTAAAATATAAGAGAAAAAAAATGTTTGTAGATTTAATCTGTTCCTGATTTACTAGCTGCAGGGACTTTTTAATTACATAGCGATGTTACCAAATACTTATGACAAACAAGGCTTTACAAAAATTAATAGATGATTTAAATAATAAAGGTAAGAGAACAAAAAGTGTTATTTATCTTAGACCTTTAAGCCCGAATGTAGATTTCGCTAAGGTCTGGATAAATAAACCGAAAATAACTGATAATATTACATCTTCAGACGGATTCAAAAAATTTTACTTCATTAAAAATGAAACTAAAACTTATGTAGCTGTAGTCTTGGATATGTATAGTGATTTACATTGGTATGTTGTACCAGAACATAGAAAAAATGGACATTTGACCAACTCAATGAAGGATGTAGTTTTGTTTCACTTATTTATTAATAGAGATGAGCAAACAATTACTATCACAGAAAATCAAATTGGAAAATCTTTTGCTGATGCGTCGAAAAAAGTGGCACTCGAACTAGGATTTATTCAAACTGATGATAATGAATATGTGCTTGCAGGTGATGACTACGTATGTTCTGAGTCAAATTTTGTTTTGAACTCTAAAATGTCCGAAGATAGAATGGTTGAATTAAGGAACGAAATTAATTACTTAGGTCGATCACTTTGGAAAATTCAAACTGAAATTGAAATGAATCTTGGACTAAGTGATTACTGCGAAGAGCTTAAACAGACGGTTGACACATTAAGAAGTAATTCTTTGAAATTTGAATTCTTATGGAGAAACAATAACAAATAATAACTTAAACTACTGATTTTTTTAAAAAAGTAGTTTAAGATATTATTTAATTCAAGGCATCAAGATTTCCGATATATCTACTTATGATTTTTAGGTCATCATTTTCTTCAGTGTTCAAATCAGTCTTTTTAATCAATGAAATTATTTTGGAATAAAAACTATTATTAAATCCGTCAAGTGCTTTCTGATATTCGATATCAGTGTATGATATTTTGAAATCGTCAAATGAAAATGTAAAACCGATATTTGAATCAAATAACATATCTATCAGAATTTCCTCAGATAATAAAACTGACGGTTTGTCTTTTGGTACAATCTCCTTTAGTTTGAAAGTCGTTTCATATTTTTTGAATTCTTCCGATCTAATTGTTTTCTTTGAAACTTTACCTTTTTCAGAAACACGTTTATGAGCAATTGTAGTAACAAGCTCACCTATATCCTCTTGTGACAATGTTTTTGTAGTAAGTAATTCCTTTTTTTGCTTGTTAACAATTTTTGGAATATACTTTTTTGAAAATGAATCTGTGTCATAAACTCCAATGCTGTAACCGGAATTATTTGATTTGATTTTGGCTAATGGCCTGAATATTTCATTTATTTCCTCCTCTGAAAATTCTTCTTTGATTTCGGTAATTTCTTGTTCACCAAGAGGATTAATGAAAATTTCATTATGGAAATTTTTAACAATATTTGATTTTAAATTAACAATTTCCTTTTCTTCGTCATTTCTTTTCATCCAATCATTAGCAATTGAAAATCGAAAACTTCCATAACTTGAGTTTGTGATGACCGGATTAATAATTCTATCAATTTCTTTTTGAAGTTCACTTATACTGTCATCTCTAAATTTGACCAAACGCCTAACTTTAGTAAGTGCATATGCCTTTAATGATTTCAAATAATTATCTGTAAAGTCTTTAATCATTTCTAAAGTAACAGAATGACCAAATTCAAGCTTGGTAGGCTCAATAGTATAATGTGTGCTATTTTGTCTAAGAATACTTAAATAGGTATATTCTTTTGTCTGCCCAAAAGGATTAATATTTTTTAAAGAAACTAAAATCTCTAAGGCGTCATACAATTGTTCCTTAACCTCTTCATCTTTACTGTTAGTTAACCCAAAAAAAATAAACTTTTGTGCCTCCTCTATCTGTCCAGCTTTTAAATTTAAAAACGCAGCACTTCTTACCAGTATACTCCTTGTGGGTTCAAGGTCTGGTTTGTCGAAATAGAAATCTGCAACCTCACTTTCTAATTTAGCTGCCGTTTTGTATAGTTCTAATGAAGCATCAAAGTCACCTTCATCTAAAGCCTGCTTAGCCTTAAATGAGTAATCCATAGCTTCTCTATGTTGTAACTTTGGTTTCATTTATGAATTTCTTTTATGGTTGTAGGTTTGGCAAAAAGTGTGACAACGACAGATGATGATTGGTCTCTTTTTGAACCTCTATTAATTTGCTCGTGTTTCTTTTTTATGCGATTTATTAAGGTATTTGATTTGTTTTCCTCCAAAATACCGGATATTTCTACATAATGATATTCTTCGTCAAGAAAATTCAAATCATCATCATCAGGTTCAGTTTTAGAAAATCTATAGTCAACGCCATCGCCAATTTCAGTTTGTTCTACATATTTGTAATCCATTATTACTGACATTACAAACCAAGCCAATGCAACACCACCGTGATTAGCAATATCTTTATCCTCCTTCATTGTTACTTTTGAAAAATTGGAATCCCAAGTAACAATGTTTTTGCTGGATTTTCCGTCAATGGTAAATTCAAATTCAGCCTTAGAGTCTTTATGATAGCGATCAAGTCCAACAGCAGCCCAATAATTGTGAACTTTTATATGCTCTTTTGGTGGGCCTTGTAGCTTATCTAAAGTAAGATCAAGATGAAGTTCTGTCATTAAGTTATTAAAGTTATTGTTTTCACCAAATATACAAATTAATCGTTTTAGTTGTCAATTGTCATTCTAAACTACTTTTAATCTTGATTTTGTTATCAAAAAAATATAGAGTTGTTGCAACTAAGAGTTATTACATTTCCATACCTAAATCGAGTACTTCGTCAAGAATTTTCATTGTTTTAAAGGCATTTTCCCAACCTCCACAGCATTCAGGGCTTAATGCAATTGTAATGACATCTATCTTATCCATATTTTCAACTAATACATTCCCGACTTTTCTGATCAATTCATCAGAATAAATCTGATAATAGCCTTTACTGTTAGAATAAAAGAAATCTATATCCAAATTTACTATACCGCCATTTTTGGAATCTTTCAGCCAATGATGTAAGCTGTTAAGAAAGTCTTCTATCTTATACTCCCAATCTATAAATTCATTTTCCGGATATGGCTCTTTGGTTATAAAATGTGTAGTTCCAAAGAAATTCGGATATACTTCATTTAGATTTAATATATAATTATCCCAGCGGAACAACGGAGCTTTTATATTGAGTTCCTCCGGATGATTTTCATTAAGTTCAACATATTCTTCAAATGTAATTTTTTCAAGATCAACATTATCATTTAATAAATCTTCCTTGATAGATGGAATAGGGTATAATAGGTCATTATGTCTGTCAATATGATAGAAGTCGTATGATTTAGTGATATCTGTTTCCTGTAACCAGCACCACGCTGCACATAGATGATTATCCATCACATAAACCTTTCCTTTTTTGTATAAAAAATTGGCTGTTGTACTTCCTGAATCCAATAATTGCTGAGGTTTTTCTTTTATCCACATATGCTACCAAATATAGTAAATATCCAGCTGTTGTTGTATAGATAATAGTTCTCTTAAACCTGCTATAATCTAAATGTTCCGTGTTTTCGGTTTGCAAAACTATAAATACAGTTTCTGTACAAAAAAATCTTTTTGGGTTTCTAAATAAAATGCTGCGCCATTTTTTTCAGATACTCCTAAATCCGAAGGACAAAAATATTTCATAGCCTCCATTACATACTTCATTGCGGTTTTGTATTGAATCTGAATTTCTTTCGTCAGAAGCAATGAAAAACAGGGAGAAAGTAGATTATAAAACAATGCTGTTAAAATATCAACTGCTCTCAACAATTTAAATATTAACCCAAAAAATTGGCAATTATGAAAAATCCCAAAATCTCAGCTAATGATTTTTACAATCAGTTTACAGGAACTGAGCAGTACTATTCCTACATCTTTGGAATATTATTGACTGACGGAGTCAAAAATGTGGCATATGAAGAAGAGTGCTACTGGTTTCTGGACTGTATAGCATCTTATCAGACTTCTCAAAAATTTCAAAGTGAAGATTTTCAAGTATGGACGATTAAAAGAATCAAGGATGAGCAGTTTAGTCTTTCTGCATCTGACGGAAATGAAAATCAGTTAATGTCAGCCATTATTCCATTCTCTGACTTCTTTTTTGAAGAATTTACCATCTGGAAAGAGGGTAATGTACTATTACTTCCAAGCGAACACTAAATAATATGAAAACCTCACGATGTATAGGTAATCGTTTTATCAAATTCCAAACTTAAGAATACTTATAAATTTTATGGGAACTTATTCAATTATATATTTAAAAGAAGCTCAATTAGCTGAGGAAGTAAATAACTTTCTGAAAGAAAACTTTGATTTGAACTATGAAAATTTCAATGGCGTTGACTATGGTGTTTTCTTTACACAGGCAATGTTCAATGAAGAACTTAGATTTTTAAATGAAGATGAAGAAGGTAAAAAGATACTAGCCCATTATGACCGACCGCTTACTACAGAAACTTACTATTCTCTCTTATTTGGAATAGGCAACTGCTTTGGAGATATTGGAACTGCCTGTATAAAAGTCTCAAGTGTAATTGAATCAGATTTCAAGTTTATCAGAGCACTTCAGAAGTTCAAAAAGACACCTGAATTTATCAAATATGTCGATTTGAAAAAATCACAGCATCTTCAAAGATTATTATCAATAAGGATTGAATAATTTTAATTGTTTTCTAATCCTTTATATTCTGACTTTCTCGGTTTTCTTATGCGAAATTAGAAATCCATCCTCCAATCAAAAAATCTTTTTGGGTCTCTATAATTACAGCATAGCTATAATTTCAGACACTCCTGAATTCTTCGAACAAAAAGATTTCAAAGCCTTCATTACATTCTTTCATTCCTGTTTTATTGAATGACAGATTTCTTTTGGAATGCACATAAAACAATAGAAAAGTCAGAATATTAAATAAAGTATTATGAAAACATTCACAAAAAAAAGTAATTCAAAAGATTCTTCACAAGAAAAAAATGAAGATAGATTCATTTTAAAAATACTCGAAAACCTTGATAAAGTTAATCCGCAGGACTGGGAACATTATGCTGATGTGCAATTTCAAATGCCGAAAAATCTTTTTACAAAAAAGCAATATCAAGGCTTTAACACAGTAGCTCTTTATATTGATGCTTTAATCAATAATTTCCAAACCGCCGATTATGCGACATTCAACTCTATTTCGAAAGCCGGTGGCAGACTAAAAAAAGGAGCAAAAGGTACAATCATTGAATTTTTTAGCTTCATCTACAAACATAGAGAGACGGGTAAAATCTATAGCAGAGAACAAGTATTAGAAATGTCGGTGAATGAAAGAGAAAATATTAATAAGATCAGCTGTTTAAAGAATTATACCGTTTTTAATGCTGAACTGATTGAAAATATAGCCGATCTAAATATTGATACTGTCATTGAAGAGGAAAATCTAGTACTGGATTTTCAGGAACAATGTAATAGTGAAGAATTTATCAATTCAATTATTACTAACGGTAATCTAACAGTTAGGCAAACTCTTTCTAGTACAGCTTATTATACGCCTTTAACAGATATAATTTCAATTCCAGAAAAGAAATATTTTATATCTGAAGATAAATATTATTCTACATTATTTCACGAGATCATTCACTGGACTGGTCACGAAAGCAGATTAAAAAGAGAATTAAAAGGTCATTCAGATTTAACAAGTTACTCTTTTGAAGAACTTATTGCAGAAATGGGTAGTATGCTAATCTGCCTCCAATTTGGAATTACTAAGGAGTTTATCAATTCCGTAAGATATCTTAAAAGCTGGTCTGTCAAAAATACATCTAAGCGTGAGGAAAATATCAAGAAAGCATTTGCATCATCTAAAAAAGCAAAGAAATTTCTTGAACAACTTTGATAAAATAATAAGGCTGCCATAGGGCAGCCTTTTCTATTATCGTCAAGAATTATTATTAAATATTTTCCTAAAGAATCTTTTTAAAGGATTCTTCAAGACATTCCAGCCAACGACGATAATAACTAAAGTTAGAGATATTTTTCTTGCATTATTATTGTCAGTGGTATTACCTATAAACGCAAACAGAAATATGTAAAACGCTATTGCTCCGTACACCACAAATTTTATTATTCTTTTCATTATTAATTCTGATTAATAAGAATATGTAAATATAAAAATATTTTTGAAATAATAGGTAAAATATTTTAAATTGGTTTAATAGGTAAAAAATAGTATATTTGTTTAATTCTGATAACAATGAAATGGAAGAGAGTACAAATCACAATTTATTTACGGACATTGCAAGAAGGAATTTTCTAATAAAACAGTTCTTTAAAGCAAATGATGTTACCATTGATTTACTGGGAGATATCAATAATCCCTTAATGGTAACTGAAAACAATATTGTTTTAAGCTGCTATGTCAGTAATTTTAATCTTATTTTTAAAGATGATTCTTTTGAAGGAAATGAATCATTTACCATTAAACTTAAAAATGACCCGGCTATTTTGAAAGATAAATTAGCGGACTGGATTAATTATGCTTCTCACAGGAAAATATATATTTTTACCTCTGACGAAGGATTGTATTATTCCAAGTTTATAAGAATTTATAATGGAAAATTACCCCTTTTCAGCCCTTCAAAAGAGTTGGCATATTATGTTTTCCAACGACAGAAAGCTGTTGAAATGGTTCAGAAACTTAAAAAAGACAAAATAAAATTGTCTATTGTGCTTTAAATAATTTGTAAAGCCGTAAAAATATGATTTATATTTTTCGGTTTTAGTTTTACATTTGTAATAATTTGTTGTCGTTGAATCGGCAAGTTGGCTAATAAATAAGCATTCTATGTGCGCAAAAAAAGCAACCAAAAACTTATTGGTAAAAACCGATAAGTCTTTAGTGGACAATTTTAAGATTTGCAGTTTTACTTATTACAAGGATAACGACCTGTTATCCCTATTTTCCTATAGACATTATTTATGTGTCACATTACTGAATGTTCAAAAGAGTTTTCAGCAAAAATATCATAAGGTTACCGCTCCTAATGAGCAGTATCTTGTTTTTTATAAAAAGAGAGGAACTAAGATTGAAAATACAAAAGAAGAAAGAATATTGGAAAGTATCAATTTTCTACTTCCACTAAAATATTCTGATCTTTATTATGAATTGATGCACACTTATTACATCAATGAAAAATCTGATTCTTCAAGCTATTCTATTTCCGCTTTTTTTGAATTTCTTGTTTCTTTTGTCAGCAAAACTCCTTTGGAATTTTTTTCTGTTGAATTATAACATTCTATATTTCTACATCAATTTAAATATATAATTGTATAAATACGGTAGTATGTATTTATTGAATTGTTGAATTATATGTTTATATAATTCAATAATACTGTCAATATATATTTATATAATTGTTCAATTGTAGGTTTACACATTATTGCAAATGTTGATTTCAACTTTTAAAAAATGGCTTTTGAAGATGATATTGTAAAAATAATTTGTTTTTTTTGTGGTGCAAGATGTCCTTTTGGACGTCCATTTATATAAAATGAGCCTACAAAAGAGTATCTTGCCTTTTTTCAAAAGGATTATTACTAACTCGGAACTCGTTGAAATTTTAACTTAAAATACTCAATTAATCATATTTTAAATGCTCATTCAGAATGATCTCAATCATTTTCAAATTTAAAGTATATTAGATATAAAATAGTAATTACTTAAAATGGTGAATATTTACATAAAAGAACCTTGGGCGATAGATGCAAAAAAAGCATTGAATTTTTTTGTGTCGAGAATGGGAGATGAAAGATGGTTGAAAAGACGAGACAAAGTTGTATCATATTTTCGTGAGGTTGAAGCTATTCAGTATGGATTTAAAAAAGCGGAAAGTAAAGATGGCAAACTCGTCATGCCAATTGCTTTTTATGATGACTGGATTGCATGGTATATGTATCTGGTAGAAAGTATCTTTGAAAGACCTTTATCTGGTGACGCTCTACAATCCGCTCGTATATTTCCGTTTTTTTCGATGATAGGGAAGAATCTTTCAACACTTCTTGAGATTGATGGGATAGAGAAAAAGATTGAGGAATTATTGAACGAAAAAAAGAATCACCCTGATACCATTTTTTTTGAACTGGCAGTTGCAAATTTATATTGTAAAAATGGATGGAAAGTATCCTTTATACCTGAAAGCACTTATTATAAATCTCCGGACTTGCAGATTAGAAAAGATGGACAACAATATTGGGTTGAATGTAAAAGAATGCAGAAAGTTCCGGATTATTCTGAAAGCGAAAGGTCAGAATGGCAAAACAGATCTTTACGATTGACTGCCATTTTGCAAGAATATAAATTGTCGTATTCCATTGATATTATTTTTAAGGTTCCAGTTTCAGAGACAGGCGAAAATATTTTAGTTGATTGTTTTAATGAATATCTTAAAATTCATAGTGGAGATAAAAGAGCACAAATTCAAACTTCTGAAATTGAAATTTCATTTAGACCGTTGAACTTGGCTTCTATAAATAGAGAATTAAAAGAAAGAGATATTAGAAACAATTCACCGGAATTAATTGAGGTTTGCATTGGAAAATATGAAAGTGGGGGTAATTATGTGACCGTATTTAACCACGATGAACTATATAAATTGGGTAAGGATAAAAATTTTGATATTCTAAATCTTTACATTGACAAAGTAGGAAGTATAAGTATTCTTAAATGGACAAGTGTCTCCGAACATTCTATAAATATGAAAGCAAAGGACGTAAAACGACTTCTTGTAAAAGCAGTAGATCAAATACCACTTGATGGTCCAGGAATTATTCATATCGGCTATGAAAATTTGGACGGACCATATGTAGAAAGAAAAAGATTTTTGAAGTCGGAGGAAATAATACAGGGATTTGATTATAAAGAAAAAGATATCCGAGCGATACATTGTAATAGTATTCAGCTGCTTGCTTCCAGTAATAATTTTGATTGGGCTGAAACTACCTGTTTTTATAAACAAAGCCATTATCCTGTTCTAAAAAATGATTTGCTTTTGGCTGATTCAGTAAGTGGCTTTAATAGACCTCACTGGGAAGATGATATAGAAAATTTAGAAGGTAATCAATATAATTAGTGAGCTTTTAAATATTTAGTGGGAGCTTCCATTGATAATTAGAATTGATTGGATAGAGCCATTGTATTGTCCTGAGACAAAGTATCATCTGATATTTTATACCTTTGCCGCGATTCTCAAGTTTAATTTGAGTTTTCATGGTTATTAGTTTTTATCCCCATCTTCTTGGGGATTTTTTTGTTTAAAACTTTTTCTTTGTATTGTCGAAGCAATATTTATCACTAAATTATTTGATTTTTTAAATATTTAATAACGTAATTTATAGTCATGATCAAAAAAAAGAGATCGAAATTGATGCTCAAAACCTATTTTACTTAACTTCACTAAAAGTTCTAAATAACAAACATTATTTTGTTCTTGAGTACAGCGAAAAAAGAAAATTTATTGTCTTCTACGCTAAGACAAACAAATCAAAAGTTACTCTTAAGCTTTCTCCTCCAGTCAAGTATAATAATTGCATTATTTTGACGGGGAAATTTTTTTCAAAACAGCGATACACTGTTTTTGATATTTTTATTTTGGATAAAAATGTGTTTTTATTTATAGAAGAGCAATTAATTGAAATTAAAGATTCAGATCAAGTGTTGATTAAACTTTCAAAAAAACGTACTTCAATCAAATAAAAAATCCCAAGCCAATTTGGCTTGGGATTTTTTATTTGGAATCAATATTTGTTTGATGATTATATTCAAAAATATCCGCAGCTTCTTTATCCCATCGTTTCCTAGGCAGCAATACGATTGTTGTGAATAAATCTCTTTTTTTATCATAGCTGTCAATTCTTTCAAGCCGTCCTCCATAGTCCTTGTCAGCAAGCGGATTAAGAGAATAGGGTAGAATAGTATCGGTTTTATTTAGATAGAAAATACTGTAGGTCTCTCTACTTATAATTTGGAATCTTTTAAAGTGTTTTTTTCCATAAAGTACAGTGTCATTTAGATTTTTCCGTTGCTGATAGTTGGATATAGGTAAGTCAATCCACATTGCTCCGTACCTTTTATTTTTGACATTTCTACCATTTTCAAATTTTTGATCTTTAAAAATCAAAGATTTTGACTGTAAAGTATTTCCAATGCTGAAATATAATGAATCACGGATATAATATACACTGTCAATTATTTCTGGAATTTGAATATTGGGGACTAATTCTATTAAGTCCTTATCCTGGTAGTTCATTTTGGACAAAATGATCTGTTGGTGCTCTTCAAGACCTTTTGAAGCACTGTAATAAATATTCGTGACTATATCAATTCCACCTCTTTTACTTTGAATTTTTTTTCCCTTATTACAAGAAACTAGAAATAAACAAAAGAATAATAAAGCAAAAACTCTCATAGATATTAAATTTTTCGGGAATGGCTCTGCTGATTCTTTACCTCATTAGTTTCCGAATTATCCTTTTGAAAGGCCTGCTCATTAGAGTTGAATCTTTTCATCTTATTATCATACAGATTCAGCATCTTGTATTGGGGGTTGAGAATTGCTTTTCCTTCGACTATATTATTTTTCAGATCTGAAAATTTTACCGAAACAATATTGCCTTTTTCAAGTGATTTGGTGGTAATTTCTCTGTGCTTATCGTTATCAAAATGAAGTTTTGCTTTATCAATGATCTTTTCAATGTCAATTCCGTAGTTTTTATTAAAAACCTGAAGCTTGAAATTTCCTTTTTCATTCTTTTCTTCATTCAATTGTAGCTTTACAAAAGCATCCTCTTTTGCATCCAAATGTTTATTATAAATCTCCGTTTTAACAGATCTGCCTTCTAAAAGATTGATCGCTTCTTTAGCCGTAAAGTTTCCATTAGCGGAAAATGTATGGTTTAAGTTGACATCCTTCTCATTGTTCTTAAGATTTGCAAGGAAAGAGTTTAAGTAGAAGTTTTCATTTTTTTCAGATTTTTGAAATTTCAGCTCAAAATTGATTTCATTGTTTTTGAAAGATGCTTTATCTGAAGAAATATTGATGATAAATTCTTTTTTATCTGAAGCTAAATTATCAGCCAGTTCCGTATGAACTTTTTGTTCTTCGCCAAAACCTAAATACTTGATCTGATCTTTTAAATCTTGTAGATTTCTATTTTCTTCAGGATGCCCGTTTTTTAGCCTGTTAACTTTATTGTATTCTGTTTCCAGGTTTTGAAGAATTTCTGGCTTCTCGGTTTGTTCTTTGGTGAGCACTAATGAAGTACCGTTCAAATTAACGCGTAGTGTCTCATTTGGATTTAATTTCTGCCCCGCTTTTTGCAGCATATTAACCAAATTATTAGGAGTGGACATTTTTTCAAAAAACGGTTTCTCTTGATTGGGCAGTTCGATTTTTACTTCTAAATCGGCTTTTTTGGATTGAAATACATTATTTTCCATGTTGTTAATATTATGATTGTTATGTAATTTGTTATCTAAATCATTTATTTGCTTGGATCGAAAATTTAGCAATCCCGAGAGTAGCTGCAGTCTTTCGCTGTCATTTTTTATAATTATTTTGAAGTCTGCTCCTGAGGAATTAAAAGGTGAA
>OGQD01001120.1_pt1 | contig 18296 bp, 17 predicted proteins | sample 1553091 | NCBI WGS metagenome assembly OGQD01 (sample SAMEA2580290, study PRJEB22360) | human gut metagenome | biome: human gut; feature: human-associated habitat; material: faeces | place: Denmark | collected 2008/2010
CGCGCCGATCCCCCCCGGGTGGTCGGACCACTGGCGGCCCAGCCGCTTCATCGGCCAGGAAATCTCGCAGAAGCTCAGCTCGCGTTCGATGCTCGCGGTGCAGCTGGAAGACCTGCTGATGCTCGCCGCGCGCTTCGTCGGCGAGGAGCGCGCGCGGCAGAGCTTCATCCGCTTCGCCTACCGCCAGGGCAAGGGCTTCACGCCCAGCCAGAACGCCAACGACGAATGGATCGCCCACACCGAACGCCTGCTCGCCGGCGTGCTCGGCGCCTCCTCCGCGCGCGCCGTGGTGAAGGCCGCCATCGAAGGCCGCGAGATGCAGGTGGAGGACGTGGTGAAGATCGCCGACGAAGCCTCCGAGGTCCTGCAGTTCAACCGCGCACTGCTGCAGGGCGCCATCGAGAACATCACCCAGGGCATCAGCGTGGTCGACCAGTCGCTGCGCCTGGTGGCCTGGAACCACCGCTACATCGAGCTGTTCGAGTATCCGGAAGGACTGATCTACGTCGGCCGGCCCATCGCCGACATCATCCGCTACAACGCCGAACGTGGCCTGTGCGGGCCGGGCGACCCGGACCTGCACGTCGCCAAGCGACTGTACTGGATGCGCCAGGGCACGCCGCACACCTCCGAGCGGCTGTTCCCTAACGGCCGCGTCATCGAGCTGATCGGCAACCCGATGCCCGGCGGCGGCTTCGTCATGAGCTTCACCGACATCACCAACTACCGCGATGCCGAGCAAGGCCTGAAGGACGCCAACGAGAGCCTGGAACAGCGTGTGCAGGAGCGCACCTTCGAGCTGTCGCAGCTCAACCAGGCGCTCACCGAGGCCAAGGGCACGGCCGAGGCGGCGAACCAGTCGAAGTCGCGCTTCCTCGCCGCGGTCAGCCACGACCTGATGCAACCCCTGAACGCCGCGCGGCTGTTCTCCGCCGCCCTCGCCCACCAGGAAAAACTGCCCGAGGAAGCCACCGAACTGGTGCGCCACCTGGACTCGTCGCTGCGCTCGGCGGAAGACCTGATCACCGACCTGCTGGACATCTCGCGTCTGGAAGGCGGCCGCGTCAGCGCCGACATCGCGGCCTTCCCGCTGAGTAACCTGTACGACACCCTCGGCGTGGAATTCCGCGTACTGGCCCAGGAGCACGGCATCGACTTCCACGTGCGCGGCAGCAAGCTGCGCGTGGAAAGTGATATCAAGCTACTGCGCCGCGTGCTGCAGAACTTCCTCACCAACGCCTTCCGCTATGCCAAGGGCCACGTGCTGCTGGGCGTGCGCCGCGAGGCCGGGCACCTGCGGCTCGAAGTCTGGGACCACGGTCCAGGCATCCCGCCGGACAAGCTGCAGGTGATCTTCGAGGAATTCAAACGCCTGGACAGCCACCAGACCCGCGCCGAAAAGGGCCTGGGGCTGGGCCTGGCCATCGCCGACCGTCTGTGCAAGGTCCTCGGCCACCGCCTGGAAGTGCGTTCCTGGCCGGGCAAGGGCAGCGTGTTCAGCGTCAGCGTGCCGCTCGCCCGCCAGCCAGCCCCGGCGCCGCTCAACGGGCACAAGGTGGAAACCCCGGAACAGCTCAACGGCGCGCAGGTGCTCTGCGTGGATAACGAAGACAGCATCCTCACCGGCATGAACAGCCTGCTGACCCGCTGGGGCTGCCGCGTGCTCACCGCACGCAGCCGCGAGGAATGCCAGGCGCTGCTGGACGGCGATGCACGCCCGCAACTGGCCCTGATCGACTACCACCTGGACGACGGCGAACTCGGCACCGACCTCATGGCCTGGCTGCGTACCCGCCTGGGCGAGCCGGTGCCAGGCGTGGTAATCAGCGCGGACGCCCGCCCCGAACTGGTGGCGCAGATCCATGCGGCCGGGCTGGACTTCCTGCCCAAGCCGGTGAAGCCGGCGGCGCTACGGGCATTGTTGAGTCGGCATCTGAGCCTGAGATAATTCGTCTAGCCGCGCCTTGGCAGCGGCGTCGCGAACCCACCCAAAACCAGCAGCCAGCGATACTTCACGCCCCCCTCCCCCGCCACTGCAACAACACCACCCCGGCAATGATCAACCCGATGGCCAGATAACCTTCGGGCGACAACCGCCGCACTGAAAAACCCGCCCAGCCGAACTGATCGCACAACGCCGACATCAGCATCTGCCCCGCCACTACGCAGGCGAGGAACGTTGCCGCGCCCAACTGCGGCGCCAGCATCACGGCCACCGTCAGGTACGCTGCACCGAACAGCCCACCCAGCCAGCCCCACCAGGGCGTGGCGACAATTCCTGCGGCAGCGGGGAGCGGTACGCGGAACGCCAGCAGCGCAATGATCACCGCAGCCAGGCTGACACCCAGCGAGGTCAGGCTGGCACTCAGCGGATGACCCAACTGGCGCCCCAGCAACGAGTTGCTGCCCGCCTGCAAGGCAACCAACGCGCCCACAGCGATGGCAGGCAATAACAGAAGCAGTTTCGACATCGAAGATTCTCCATGACTTGTCGTTGGGGCTCAGCTTCTGCTATCCATCCAGCGCATGGAAATGAATGATTGGTACAACCTGAATGCATTCGATTCATGACTTGCGCCGCATCGATCTCAACCTGCTGGTGATCCTCGACGCCCTGCTGGAAGAGCGCCACGTCTCCCGCGCCGCCGAGCGGCTGGCCATGACCCAGCCGGCGGTGAGCCACGCGCTGAATCGCCTGCGCGACCTGCTGGATGACCCGCTGTTGGTGCGCGCCGGCAACCAGATGCAACTGACCCGCCGCGCCTTCGAGCTGGCTGGCCCGCTGCGGGAAATCCTCGGTGGCGTCCGTCGGCTGGTACTGGGCGACGACTTCGATCCGGCCAACGCCGAGCTGGAGCTACGCCTGGGCATGTCCGACTACGGCGCCTGGGTGGTGTTGCCGAGGCTGCTGCCGGTCCTGCGCCGCGAGGCGCCGGGCATTCACCTGGACGTCCGCCAGGCCTCGCGAGGGGGCATGGCCGAGCAGGTGGCGAGTGGCGAGTTGGATGGCGCCCTCGGGGTCTTCCCGATGCTGCCGGAAGGGCTGCGCGTGCAACGCCTGTTCGAGGAACGCTTTGTCTGCCTGTGCTCGCGCGAAACCCTGGGCGGCCGCAAGCGCCTGGACCTGGACGACTACCTCGCCGCCCCGCACCTGCGGGTCGCCCTGCAGCAGAGCCCAGCGGAAGAGATCGACAGCCATCTGGAAAAACTCGGCCGGCGCCGTCAGGTGGCCTCCACCGTGCCGCATTTCAGCGTGGCGCCCAGCCTGTTGGCAGGCACCGACCTGCTGCTGACGATCGCCGCGCGGATGCTTCCGGACGATCTCGAAAGCCACGGCCTGGCCAGCTTCGAGCCGCCGCTGAAACTGGCACCGTTCGATTTCGTGCAGATCTGGTCGGAGGCCAGCGAGGACGACCCGGCGCGGCGCTGGCTGCGTGGCAAGCTGGCCCAGGCAGCCAGCTGACCGCCTATTCCGGGGTTTCCAGGCGACGGAGGATTTCCCCGACGCGCTCGCCGAGCATCTCGTTGGCCGAGCGCTTCAGGCCTCGCGCCAGCTCCACCAGCACCACCTGTTCGGCCACGGGACGCAGGCGCTGGAAGACTTCGGCAAGGCGCTCCAGATCAGCTGCGCCGGGCAGCAGGTCGGCACCGGGCTTGTCCACCAGATGGGTCACCACCAGGCGCACGATGCCAGCGGCCAGGTGTTCGGTGTCGGTTCGCAGCACGGCCAGATGATCCAGCAACGACGCCAGCGGAATACCCGCACGATAGAGTTCGACACCGGCATTGAACAGACGCGGACTGGGAATGCTGATGCGCTCCCCATCGAAAGCGAGCAGCCCTTGCGCCAGCGCCTGGTCGATCACGGCGTCGTTCAGCTCATCGCCAAACAACGCCTGCAGGTCGCTGAACTCGATGCTGCCGGGCGACTCCAGGTTCCATGGCCCGACGATGGCTTCGTCGAGGCCGAGCACATGGTCCAGGTCATGGCCGCTTTCCCAGCTCTGCAGCAGCTCCTTGATATTGGCGATGTTGTAGCCGCGCTCCAGCAGTCGATTGATCAGCCGCAGGCGGCGCAGGTGGCTGGCGAAATACACCCCGGCGCGGCCCCGGCGCTCGGGCGGCGGCAGCAGGCCACGGTCCTGGTAGGCGCGCAGGTTGCGTACCGTGGTGCCGCCCTCGCGGGCCAGTTCATCCACGGAATACTCGCGCTCGTCTTCCAGTGCGGAAGGCGCGTCGTCCGGGCGCTGCAGCAGGCGCTGCAGGAGGTTCAGGGGTGTGCTCATGGCCGGATGATAGCCATCGACATGCCCACGGAACAATCGGAAGGATTAATCCTTCGGTGATCCCCTTCGCATCCCCGAGGCCCAACCAAAGACGGGAACTGCACCCACCGGATTCCCCGCTCCCGCCCACAACCCGCGCCGCCAGCGGCTCTCCGCTCCGGTAACACTCCAGGCCCGCGACGCACGCATGGCGCAATGACAACCGATGGGTCAGCATCGATCGTGACATCGCCCGATGTAACGATAACAACAACCAGCCTGGAGAAAGTCATGTCCCAAGGCGCCTGGGTGCCCACCCCCGAAGACCTGCGGCACTTCCGCGAGATTCAGCAACTGGCCTACCGCTGCTGCGAAACCATTGCCGGCGAACTGCGCCCGGGCATCAGCGAGCGCGAGACCGCCGCGCTGATGAAGACCTGGCTGCTCGATCACGGCGTGCGCGACTGGTTCCACCAGCCCTTCGCCTGGTTCGGCAGCCGCACTTCCTTCAAGGGCTTCGACGGCCTGCGCCACCTGGGCGGCTTCAACCTGGCCTTCTACCCCGGCAAGCAGCGCCTGGAGGAAGGCATGCCCTTCATCCTCGACTGCGCACCAACCCTGGGCGCCTACACCGCCGACGTCGGCTACTCCGGCGCACTGGGCCACAACCTGCTGGTGGAACGGCTGATGGACGATCTGCTGGCGCACCGCAACCTGATCGTCGAACAAGTGCGCCAACGCCTGCCGCTGGCCCAGGTCAGCCAATCGGTGGACCGTCTCTGCCAACGCCAGGGGACCCAGCCGCGGCACAAGGCCTATCCCTTCGAAGTGCTGGCGCACCGTGTGGAAAAACTCGGCGCACGCACCACCGGCCCATCGGTCGCGCGATTTGGCGTGCGCAACATCGCCACGCTGATGAAGAACGCCCTGATCACCGGCCGCCGCGAGGGCTGGTCGCCGCTGTGGTCGAGCAATGATCGTTCGCAACATGCGCCCACGCCCGGCCTCTGGGCCGTCGAACCGCACCTGGGCCTGCGCGGCGTGGGCGCCAAGCTCGAGGAGTTGCTGGTGGTCACCGAGGACGATGCCTACTGGCTGGACGACGACCTGCCCCACGTGCGCCGCTGGACCGAGCGCGGCCTGATCAGCGCCCCGGCGCGGCGGGAGGTGGCATGAACGCCATGCTGGAGAAGACCCTGCCGGCGCCGGAACGGCTGGACGTGCAGTCCGGCAACGTAGGCCTGGCCGTCTGGCGCTGGGGCGAGGCGCACCTGCCGATGGTGCTGTTCGTCCACGGCTATCCGGACAACCACGAAACCTGGCTGCCGCTGATCCGCCATCTCTCGGGGCGCTTCCAACTGGTAGCGTACGACGTGCGCGGCGCCGGCGAATCGGACAAGCCGCGCAAGACCCGCGACTACCGCCTGGAACTGCTCAGCCAGGACCTCAAGGCCGTGCTCGATGCCGTCAGCCCGCAGCGCGCGGTGCATCTGGTGGCGCATGACTGGGGCTCGATCCAGACCTGGGAAAGCGTCACCGATCCACAATTGCGCGCCCGCATCGCCTCCTATACCAGTGTCTCCGGCCCCTGCCTGGACCACGTCGGTTTCTGGATGCGCGACCGTCTGCGCCGCAAGACGCCACGCGCGCTGCTGCAGATGGCCAGCCAGCTGCTGCATTCCTGGTACATCTACTACTTCCACCTGCCGCTGCTGCCGTCGCTGTACTGGCGGTTCGGCGCGGCGAAGGCGTGGCCGCTGTACCTGCGCAAGGTCGAAGGCATCCGCAACCCGGTGCGCAACCCGCACCAGGCCAGCGATGGCGAGCACGGTGTGAAGCTCTACCGGGCCAACTTCATCACCTCGATCTTCAAGCCGCGCAAGCGCCACACCGAGGTGCCGGTGCAACTCATCGTGCCGACCCGCGACCGCTACGTCGGCCAGCAACTCTTCCAGCAGCTCTCGCTGTGGGCGCCGCGCCTGTGGCGCCGCGATGTCACTGCTGGACACTGGCAACTGCTCGCCGAACCGGTCCGACTGGGCAAGTGGATCGACGAATTCGTCAGCCATATCGAGGGCGGTGAAGCCCCGCCGGAGCTGCAGCGCGCGGCACTGAAGCCCGGCGCCGGCCCCTTTGCCGGCAAGCTGGTGGTGGTCACTGGCGCGGGCGGCGGTATCGGCCGCTCGACCCTGCTGAGCTTCGCCGAACGCGGCGCCAGCGTGCTGGCCGCGGATATCGACCCGGCCGCTGCCGAACGTAGTGCCGAACTGGCCCGCGCAGTCGGCGCCACGGCTCACAGCTATTGCGTGGACGTGGGCGACAGCGCCGCCATGGAGCGCTTCGCCCAGTGGGTGAAAAGCAGCCTCGGCGTGCCCGACGTGGTGGTCAGCAACGCCGGCATCGGCATGGCCGGGCCGATGCTCAAGACCACCCCGCAGGAATGGGAGCGCCTGCTGCGCATCAACCTGTGGAGCGTGATCGACGGTTGCCGATTGTTCGGCAAGCAGATGGTCGAGGCCGGGAAGCCGGGGCACCTGGTCAACGTCGCCTCCGGCGTGGCTTTCGCGCCGTCACGCAACTACCCGGCCTACGCCACCAGCAAGGCCGCGGTACTGATGCTCAGCGAATGCCTGCGCGCCGAACTGGCGGGCAATGGCATCGGCGTCAGCGCCGCCTGCCCGGGCTTCGTCGATACCGGCATCGTCCAGGCCACGCGCTTCGCCGGCCTGGATGACGAACAACAGGCGAAACACCGTGCCAAGGTGCAGCGCTTCTATCGTCGGCGCCGGCTCAGCCCGGACACCGTCGGCGAACGCATCGCCCGCGCGGTGGAACGCAACCAGCCGGTGGTGAAAGTCGGCAGCGAAGTGCACCTGGGCGCCCTGCAATGGCGCTTCATGCCCTGGCTGTCGCGCCTGTTCGCCCGCCTCAATCTCACTGCCTGAGAACTGCCATGAACGACCATCATCACAAGCTCGTGCAACGCAAGGTGCAGTTCGACTACACCGATTCGCCGCTGCACTGGATTCCCGGCGAGCCCGAGGCGTCCCACGCGATCAACGTCATCCACATGATGCTGCCGGCGGGCGAGCTGTGGTTCTGCCGCCTCTACAACAAGGCACTGCCCTTCGTGAAGGAAGGCCGGCTGCGCGAGGACGTGCAGGGTTTCATCCGCCAGGAAGCCATGCACGCCCGCGCCCACTCGGGTGCCTTGGAGCGCTACCTGAGCCACCACGGCATCGACTCCACACGCTATCTGAAGGTCATGGACTATCTGTTCGAACAACTGCTCAGCGACACGCCCCTGGGCACTGAACTGTTCAACCGCACACCCTGGTTCAAGCGCTGGTGGATCGGCCAGCGCTGCGCCATCGTCGCCGCGGTGGAGCACTTCACCTGCATCCTCGGCAAGTGGATTCTCGAAGCCGATGCGCTGGACCGCGCCAAGGCCGACCCGGTGCTGCTCGACCTGTTCCGCTGGCACGGCGCCGAGGAAGTGGAGCACCGCAACGTTGCCCATGACCTGCACGTGCACCTAGGCGGCACCTTCGTCAGTCGGCAGCTGTGGATGTTCGTGGTGTGGCCGCTGATCATCTATCTGTTCGCCTTCGGCACCCGCACCCTGTCGCGGCAGGACCCGACCATCGCCAAACCACGCTCCTTCGCCGCGATCTGGCGCGATGGCTCGAAGTCCGGCGTGCTGCCGAAGATCAGCTCCCTGGCCACCAGCTTCCTGCGCTACTTCAAGCCCTGGTACCACCCGGACCACGAGGCCAACACCCAGGAAGCGCTGGACTACCTGGCCCGTTCGCCGGCCGCCAGCCGGGCCGCGCGCGCTTCGTAGCGCCTGTCGGCGCGCCCGCGCAGTGGATGCGCGGCGCACGTCAATCGCATACTGCGGCATACGTTATTCGACTCAGGGATGCCGCCGTATGCCGATGGGAACCTATCCGCTTCACCCCGCCCTATCCTCCCGCGTGGAGCGCCTGCCGGAGCAGGTGGACGTGGTCATCGCCGGCAGCGGCATCATGGGCTGCGCCACCGCCTGGCAGCTCGCCGGCCAGGGCCTTAGCGTACTGGTGCTGGACAAGGCCGGGATCGCCAGCCAGCAATCCACCCGTGCCTGGGGCTTCGTCCGCCAGCAGGCACGCGATCCGGCGGAAGTGCCGCTGATGATGGCGGCGATTCCGCTGTGGGAACGCCTGGAAGAAGAGCTGCAACTGCCGCTGGAATGGCGCCAGGGCGGCTGCCTGTACCTGGCCGAAACGCCGGAGCAGCAGCGCAAGTACGAAGACTGGCTGAAGGTCGCCGCCAACTTCGACCTCGGTACCCGGCTGCTGAGCCGCGCGGAAGTCGCGCAGTTGATGCCGGCCCTGAGCGACCCGGCACTGGGCGCCCTCTACACCGCCAATGATGGCCAGGCCGAGCCGCGCCGCGTGGCGCCCGGCTATGCGCTGCGTGCCATTGAGCGTGGCGCCGTGTTCGTCGAAGGCTGCGGCGTCACCGGCATCGACCGCGCCGCCGGCGCCGTCTGCGGCGTACAGACCGAACGCGGCTATGTGAAAACCCGTCACCTGCTGATCTGCGCGGGCGCCAGCAGTTGGCGCCTGGTGCAGAGCCTCGGCCTGGAGCTGCCGCAACAAGCCGTGCGTTGCACCGTTTCGCGTACCTGCCCCGGCCCGAACGTGGGCGCGCAGAGCTTCATCGGCCACGGCATCGGCTTCCGCCAGCGCGCCGATGGCAGCATCAACCTCGCTGACGAAACCCAGGCCGACATCGACCTGAACCTCGACTACCTGCGCGGCGCCAGACACTACCTGCCGCACCTGCCAGAGCATCGCGCGGGCTTCTCCTTCAAGCTCAACGGCGCGTTGTTCCACGACTTGCGCCAGCGCCTGCCCGGTTCGGAAAGGAGCGTGAACGGCCCGGTACTCGGCGAGCGCGATCCGCAGGTAAAGGCCAACACCGCGCGTGTCTTCACGGCACAGCAGAATCTGGCAAAAGCCTTCCCGGCACTACGCGATGTGAAAGTCGTGGAAAGCTGGGCGGGACTGATCGACGTGCTGCCCGATGGCATTCCGGTGCTCGATGCGCCCGCGCAAGTACCCGGACTGCTGATCGCCACGGGCTTCTGCGGCCACGGCTTCGCCATGGGGCCGATCGTCGGCCAACTGATGAGCCAGTGGATTTACAAAGGTGATCCTGGAATGGATCTGCATGCCTTCCGGCTGCGGCGCTTCGCCGATGGCACGGCGGGCAAGCCCTACTCCCTGTTCTGACGGAGCGGCCAGTGTTTTTTTGTAGGCGCGTCCCCAGGCGCCCCTACTCGCCCTCTTCCACCAGCGGCGCATCGTCACTCAATGCCCGCTCCAGCCACTCCGTCGGCAGGTTCTTGCTCGCCCGCGCGCCCAGCAGCTTTACCTGCTCGGCGCGGCTGATCAGGTTGCCGCGCCCTTCGCAGAGCTTGTTGCGCGCAGCAGCATAGGTCTTGTCCAACTGCTGCAGGCGGGTCCCCATCTCATCCAGATCCTGCACGAAGAGCACGAACTTGTCGTACAGCGCCCCGGCGCGCTCGGCGATCTCGCGGGCGTTCTGGTTCTGCCGCTCCTGGCGCCACAGGCTGTCGATCACCCGCAGTGTGGCCAGCAGGGTGGTCGGGCTGACGATCACGATGTTGCGTTCGAAAGCCTCCTGGAACAGGTTCGGCTCGGCCTGCAGTGCCGCCGAGAAAGCCGCTTCGATCGGCATGAACAGCAGCACGAAGTCGAGGCTGTGCAGCCCTTCCAGGCGTCGGTAATCCTTGCCGGACAGCCCCTTCACATGGTTGCGCAATGACAGCACATGGGCCTTGATCGCCTGCTGGCGGATCACCTCGTCCTCGGCGGCAATGAACTGCTGGTAAGCCGTCAGGCTGACCTTGGCGTCCACCACCACCTGCTTGTCGCCGGGCAGGCGGATCAGCACGTCCGGCTGGAAGCGCTCGCCATCCGGCGCGCGCAGGCTGACCTGGGTTTCATACTCGCGGCCCTTCTCCAGGCCGGCGTGTTCCAGCACGCGCTCGAGCACCAGTTCCCCCCAGTTGCCTTGGGTTTTCTGGCCCTTCAGGGCACGGGTCAGGTTGGTGGCTTCCTCGCCCAGGCGCAGGTTCAACTGCTGCAGGCGCTCCAGCTCCTTGGTCAGCGAGAAACGCTCACGAGCCTCGGCCTGATAGCTCTCTTCTACGCGCTTCTCGAAGGACTGGATGCGCTCCTTGAGCGGGTCGAGCAACTGCCCCAGGCGCTGCTGGCTCGACTCGGCAAAACGCTGCTCGCGTTCGTCGAAGATTTTCCCGGCCAGCTCGGCGAATTGCGCCCGCAGATCGTCCCGCGCCGATTGCAGGTCGCCCAGTCGCTGCTGGTGATTGTCCTGCTGCTCACGCAGCTCGGCGGAGAGCGCCGCGTGCTCAGCGGAAAGACGGCGCAGCTCGGTTTCCTTGTCGGCGCGCTCGGCCTGCCAGTCTTGCTCGGCGTTAGCCAGGCGGGCCCGCTCTTCCTTGCCCAGTTCAACTTCGCGGCGTAGCGCCGCCGCCTCGGCGGAGAGTTCGCCGTGCCGGCCACTCAAGCGCTGGAAAGCATCGCGATCCGCCTCAGCCCGCGCGGACAGCCCGTCCTGCGCCAGTTGCGCCGTCGCCAGCCGCTCGCGCAGCAGGGTCGCCTCCTGCTCCACCTCCACCCTTCGCGCTTGCAGACGCCAGGCAAGTGCAGCCATGGGCAGCAATCCGGCGAGCGCACCGATCAACAGGGCGGACAGATCGAGGGGCATGCAGGACTCCGAGGTGTGGCAAAGGATCGCGCCAGTCTACCAGCCGCTCGCCGGGAGCGGCCTCGTCCGTCGTAAAGGCCCTGGCACAAGGCTCCTGAGCAAGCGCTCGGGACAATCCACAGAAGCTGTGGATAACTCGGTGGAGAACTTGCTGAAAACCACCCATACCCCCAGTGAACTGGGGCCGTGTGACAGATTGGTGATTTTTTCACCAATCAAAATTCTCTTTATTTTTCAACAAGTTAAAAAACGCAAGGAAATTCACAGGGTGGCCAAGTGCAATGTTTCGGGGGCTTGACAGAGTGCGTCAGCATTGTGCACAAGTGCGCGCCACGCAGCAGCCGACCGCCCCGTTTCAGGGCAGTGGATAAGAAGTGTTCTCAGGCAAGCCGTGCTTGCTACCGGGCAATGCACGGGGCGGAATATCCGTTCTCCGAGGACGATGCCCGGCAAACTTCAGGCGATCTGAACCTCGCGCCGTGACACACGCTGCGGTCGGACAATGCGAGGTGGTTCGGGAAGCTGAATCGCCAACTGCTCCGCGGCGCAGACCCGCGCATAAATACGCTCGGCCGAACTGCGGCTCTTGCAGTCATAAAAGAATTGGTTGAGGTACACACGCCAGCGACGATCATCGCTGGGATGGACAGCTATCCGTATATCCATGGTCTGGCACTCCCTGCTTGGCCATCCCGCAACATACACCGCACAACATGACGCGTAAGCGGCGAAACGATGAACGGTCAGGCAGGATGGGGTAGCCTGCCGTCCACCAGGTACTGTTCACGCCGGTAAATGCGAGGGCTGTCGGGCACCTGGGCATGCTTGAAGGCGACGTACTCCGAAGTCGTCTCGCAAAGCCAGGGCATCAGGTTGCGCGGGCGCTTCTCGGTAAAGGCCGAAGGCACGAACAACGCCACATTGATGCCCCCCTGCGGACAACGCGCCGAACGATATTCGAAAGCCTCCACCCCTGCATCGCGCATCGCGCTGCCCATCCCCTGAGTCACGCTGTAATCCTGTGGATCAAGCAGGGCCGCGTGCTCGCGGAACGGCGGCAGGTGCAGCCGCACGCCCTTCTGCACCTGGAAGCGCGCCTCGAAGGAAGCGTGCTCGGAAAGGATCCGTCCACTGGGCGGCGGCGTGGCCATCCCCTCCCACAGCACGAAGCGGTAGAACGCCGATTCCGCCATCGCCGTTTCCAGCTTGAGCGCGCCGTAGAACAGGCTCGGCTCATGGCGCCGACCAAAGCGCGAGCCCCAGCGCAGCGGCGGGTAGCGGAACGGTGTCTTCAGCAGGTAATGCAGTGGCTCGGCGCTGGACGGCATGCGCGGTTTGCTGGTTTCCAGCAACTCCTCCAGCAGTGCCTGCTCTTCCAGCGTGTCCACCAGTTGCAACGTCGCCACCTGGCCCTGGCTCTCCACCAGTCGCACCAGGCGCCCACGGATGGGCGCGACAACCGAGTCCTCATACTTCGCCCATAGACGAGCGCCGGCTTCGAAGGACATTCAGACCTTGCCCCGGATGGCATCCAGGTACTCGACCACTGCGACCAGCCCCTGCACCCGCTCCATCAACTGCAGCGGCACACCACCCAGGTGGCGGTTCTCGGTGCGCAGGAAGTGGCGCATGTCCTCATGATTACCGCCGAACAGAGCGAACAGCGCGCGGTAGATGCGCACCAGCAGCAACGCCAGCTCGCCGGTCTTGCTGTCCACGCGCAGGCCATTCTGCTTCCAGCGGCTCACCGCGCTGCGGTCCACGCCGACAATGGCAGCCAGCTCCTGCTGTGTCATCGCCAGGTGCTCGCGGGCAGTCAACACCGCCTTCGCGAGGACGGTATCGGCAGCCGGGTTTTCCTTCAGCAGTGCGCTCATGGCAAAGCTCCAACAAGTGCATTTGCTGCAAACATATCACCAAATGCTGTAACCACACAAAGACTGCAGTGCTGGAAAAGTCACCTGCCGCCTTCCCCCAGCAGCCCCGTATCAAAGCGCTGACAAAGCAGAGAATTTCTTTACCGAACATTTACTTAGGCTTGGCATTTATTGACCCGACGACGCGCTCTCATGAAGTACCCGGATCGTCCGGGAGATGAAAGCAGGAGCCACGCACCGGCAACGCCGGCTGCGCCAGGAGAAACACCATGAAGAAGTCTGTCGCCCTGTTCTGTGCCGCCCTGATGCTCGGCAGCCCGCTGGCGAGTTTCGCCCAGCCGGGGGGCGGCCCGGACTATGGTCCGAACCATCCGGATAATCGACCGCCGCAACAACAGCAGCGGCCGCCCCAGCAGCAACAGCAACGACCTGACCAGCAACAGCACTATCAACAGCGGTCCCAACAGCAACAGCAGCCTCACGGCAACTACAACCAGGGGCGCAATGGCCACGCGGATCCGCGTTACTACAGGAACCCGGACTACCGCCCTCAGGCCGGCATGCCCGTGCCCCACCGCGACTGGCGCCGCGGCGTGATCGTGGAACCGAACTATCGCGGCGACCGTTATTGGGTCACCGACTGGCAAGCGCGCCACCTGTACGCACCGCCGCGCGACCATCGCTGGCTGTACGTCAACGGCGACTACATCCTGGTGACCATCGCCAGCGGGTTGATCGTCAACATCCTGGCCGGCTATTGATCCACGTCAGGCGCTGGCGCTGAGCATCGAGCCGGCGCCACTGCCACCAGCCCTGCGGATCGCCTCGGCCAACGCCGCGGCGGTCTGCTGCATGGCCGCACTGGTACTGGCGATGCGGCTTTGCACGGCCATCAGCGCCGCGGTGCGCTCGGCATCCGAGGAATAGTGACGCTTCTGTGCGTCGGCCAGCTCCCGCTGCTCCTGCTGCAACTGCTTCTGCAATTCTTTCAGGCGCTTCTGCAATTGCTCAACGGTGGTGCTGGCCTTGCCGGAACTGGCGGAGCTGCTGCTCTTCTCGCTTTGCGCCGCTCCGCCGGCCTGCAGACGAGGGCTGCCGGAGCTTTCATTGGCGCTGTCGGCCTGCGTACCCGTGGTGGTGGTGGCAACGCGTAGCTGACTGGCGAAAGCCTGGTTCGCCGAGGTAATCGAAAGGCTCATGCCGGATGTCCTTTGTACCGGGAATTCAGCCGCTCTATCGGCTGCGGCCGGAAAATCTTGAAAGCGCCTTCGCAGGGCTGGGCAAAGGCCCTAGGATAGGCGGCTTTATTTCCAGCCCGCCGCCATGGACAAGAAACGCGCCTACCAACTGATCCTCGCCCGCCTCGCTGAAGACTTGGAGGTCGCCGTGCGCGCCGCCCAGACGGCCCACGAGACCGCGACCCACGAGGAAAACATCGCCGAGAACAAGTACGACACACTCGGTCTGGAAGCGGCCTACCTCGCTGCCGGCCAATCACGGCGCGTGGAAGAGATCCGCCAGGCCCTGTCGCTGTTCGAGAACCTTCAATTGCGCGATTTCGACGAGGAACAAGGCATCCAGACCAGTGCCCTGGTGCAACTGATCAACGAGCGCGACCAGCAGCGCTGGGTATTCCTCGGCCCGGACGGAGCCGGCCTCAAGGTGCAGCACGAAGGCACCGAAATCCTGGTCATCACCACCCGCGCCCCACTGGGCAGCGCCCTGCTTCAGCGTCAGCCCGGCGATGAAGTCGAAGTGGGAACCGGCAGCGCACGCCAGCGCTATGAAATCCTCGACGTCTGTTGACGCTTGCGCCCTGCAAGGCAGCAGTCGAGCGCATCGATGAAAAATCTGAGCGGAACAGACAATACCCGGCACGTGGACTGACGCAGACTAAGCTTCAAGGCCACACCCACTCCCGGCCTCAAGGAGAAGCATCATGCTGTTCAACTGGTCCGAGTACGTCCCCGCCGTGAAAAAAGCCTTCGGCGCCCTGGGCAAGAAACACCCGAAAATGATCGCCGCCTACCAGGCCCTGGAAGCCGCCGCCGCTGACGGCGACGCCCTGGATGCCAAGACCCGCGAACTGATTGCCATCGCCGTGGCCATCACAACCCGCTGCGACGGCTGCATCGGCGTCCACGCCGAGGCTGCCCGCAAGGCTGGCGCCACCGAAGCCGAGATCGCCCAGACCCTGGCCACCGCCATCTCGCTCAATGCCGGCGCCGCCTACATCTACTCCCTGCGCGCCCTCGAAGCCTACGAGTCCGCCGCCGCTCCGAAATGAGCCCTGCACCCGCGGCGCTTCGGCGCCGCGGGCCTGCCTCTTTCCCTTGAGGGGTGCGATGGGTTATCTGTGCTGCTCAGCCAACCAAAGCCGCTGCCCATGCCCCAGCCTACCCTCAGCTTCTGGAAACTCACCCTAGCCATCGCCGTCGGCACCTGGCTCGGCTGCCTGGCCGTCGCCGCCACCGCGTGGCTGGTTTGGCGTAACATTCCGCTCGCTCTCGCACCTCACCTCGCCCCACCATCAACGGCAACGTCCACGGCGCCCCCACCAACCCGCAGCAACGAAGAAATGTTCCAGCAATACCTGCAACGCCAGCAGGCCCTGCAGGAGCAGCAGAATCGTCAGGTAGAGAAATCGGAGCAGGAAAAACGCTTCAACAGCGCGCCATGCCAATTCTGGCTGCAGCAGTATCAAGCGGATCCGACGCAGAAGAATCGAGAGAAGATGGATGGGTATTGCGGGTGATGGGGATCAGGGTGGAGATTTTCATGACGTAGAAAAGACAAAACCCCTGAAACGCTAGGCATTTCAGGGGTTTCGGCCATATGTAATGGCGGAGAGATAGGGATTTGAACCCTAGGAACCATTGCTGGTTCAACGGATTTCGAATCCGTCCCGTTCGACCACTCCGGCATCTCTCCGTGCGGCGCGCATGATACCAGCTTGAAGTCCGAACGCGAAGCTTTGTTTTCGGATTTTTTTGCGTGGTATCAGGCGCTTGCGTGATTTCGCCGGTTTACAGCGGCACGCCCAGGCGGTGGGCCACTTCTTCGTAGGCTTCGATGACGTCGCCCAGCCCCTGGCGGAAGCGGTCCTTGTCCATCTTCTTGCGGGTTTCCTTGTCCCACAGGCGGCAGCCATCCGGGCTGAATTCGTCGCCCAGGACGATCTTGCCGTGGAACAGGCCGAACTCGAGCTTGAAGTCCACCAGCAGCAGGCCGGCGTCGTCGAACAGCTTGCTCAGTACTTCGTTGACCTTGAAGGAGTAGGCCTTCATTTCGGCCAGTTGCTCCAGGGTCGCCCAGCCGAAGGCCTGGACGTGGGATTCGTTGATGAACGGGTCGCCCAGGGCGTCGTTCTTCAGGAAGAGTTCAAAGGTCGGCGGGGTGAGCTGCAGGCCCTCTTCCACGCCCAGGCGGCGCACCAGGCTGCCGGCGGCGTAGTTGCGCACCACGCACTCGACCGGGATCATGGCGAGCTTCTTGACCAGTACTTCGTTGTCCGACAGCAGGGCGTCGAACTGGGTCGGGATGCCGGCGGCTTCGAGCTTCTGCATGATGAAGGCGTTGAACTTGTTGTTCACCATGCCTTTGCGATCAAGCTGCTCGATGCGCTTGCCGTCGAACGCCGAGGTGTCGTTGCGGAACAGCAGGACGAGGCGGTCGGCGTCATCGGTGGTGTAAACCGACTTGGCCTTGCCGCGATAGAGTTCTTCGCGTTTTTCCATGATGGGCTCCGCTTGCTTAAGGGTTGGGCTCAGGCGATGGTGCGCCAGTCGAGTCCAGAATGCTGATCGGCTACCTGCAGCCAGTCCGGGTCGCACCCTAGGGTGTCGACGAAACATTGCCGGGCCAGCTGCGGCGAGTTGTTCTTTTCGCTGAGATGCGCCAGCACGAGGTGCTGCAAGCTTTCCCAGCCCAGCTGGGCCACCAGTTCGGCGGCCTGCCGGTTGTTCAAATGTCCCCACTGGCCGCCAACACGGGCTTTGAGTGGGTAGGGATACGGACCGCGGGCCAGCATGTCGGTATCGTGGTTTGCCTCGATGATCAACGCATCGAGGCCACGATAGCATTCCAGCACCTGCGCCGTGGCGGCCCCCAGATCGGTGAGCTGGCCAAAGCGCTTCCGGCCATCGGAAAACACGTACTGCAGGGGCTCCCGCGCATCGTGGGAGACGCTGACTGCAGTGACTTCCAGGTCTTTCAGTACCAGGCGGTCGCCGCATCTGAGCAGCCCCGCCGGCGTCACCGGCTTGCGCATTCCCTGCAAGGTGCCGGCGCTGAGGTACACGGGTATTCGATGGTGCCGGGCCAGCAGTTCAACGCCGTTGATGTGATCGGAATGCTCGTGCGTGACCAGCACCGCGTCCAGCTGCCCGGGCTCTATGCCCAGGCGCGCCAGACGGCGGATGGTTTCACGCAGCGGGAAACCGCAATCGATCAGTATCCGGGTGTCAGAACTGCTCACCAAGGCCGAATTGCCCCGGCTTCCGCTCCCCAGGACCGCGAAGTGCATTCCGCATACTCTCCTGGAGTTTCTCCAACACGCCCTGCGCCACGTCAGCCGGTGCGGAAGTGTTGATGTCTTTGTCGACGGTGATCTGGACGGTATTGCTCACGCTGGTCAGGCGAACCTGGTAGCGCTGGGCCTTGGCGTCTTCCTCTTCCTTGGTCTTCTCGCCACCGCCGAACAGACGGCTGAAGAAGCCAGGCTTGTCTTCGTCCTTCTTCTTCGCGCCTTCGGCGATGTTGACGTAGTACACGCCCAGGCTGCGGTTGAGGTCGTCGACACGGATGTCGGCACGATCCAGAGCGCGGCCTACGCTGACCCAGGCACGGTCGAAGTCGGAGTCGACGGTCAGTACCGGGTTGCCACTGCCGTCCTTGTTCAGCTGGACGGCGCCGGGGGTGTCGTAATCCGAGTGGGCGGCGAGCAGGGAGACGGAGCCGCCCTTCTCGGCACTGGTGGCCATGCTGGCGATCATCTCGTCGAGCAGCGCAGCATCCAGGCTCGGCACCGCCGGCTTGGTCGGCCAGTCACCACTGGCGGTGCTGCCGGCCGGGCGGGTTTCGCTCAGCACGTAGACTTCACTGGTGTTGGTCTGCACGCCCGGCTCGATGCGTACGCGAACGCGCGCTTCGCTGTCGGGTTCAACGCCCGACACGCGGCTGCTCAGTCGACGCGCGAGGGGCGCGGAAAGCTGCGACAGCGGTTGCCAGTTGGTGCTGAACTCGCCAGTCTGCGGACGCTCGTTGGCGATGGAGAAGCCATTGTCCTGGAAGAACTGGTGGGCGACCGGCCAGACTTCCGCCGGCGGGGCGGGGTGCGGCACCTTGTGGGGCC